>Ga0190367_1001700_pt1 | contig 12371 bp, 16 predicted proteins | sample 4872181011_MG_FD_171838 | JGI IMG/M metagenome (GOLD analysis project Ga0190367, IMG submission 171838) | Hydrothermal vent microbial mat bacterial communities from Southern Trench, Guaymas Basin, Mexico - 4872-18-10-11_MG | ecosystem: Environmental > Aquatic > Marine > Hydrothermal vents >... | reverse complement strand
TGGTTAACGGAAGAATAGTATATAGCTCTAATGGAGTTAAAATAAGCGGATGAAGAAACGGTCCTAAGCTGAAGAGGTGAGGAAGCCCCTACTCGCTGACCCTCCTTAAAACCTTCAATGCCTCCTCATAACTAGTTCTAAGTCTTAACCTTCCTTCCTCGTTGTAATCAATTAACCCTAGATTCTTAAGTAGCTCTATAGACTCTTCTATCTCCAAACTCTCTACAAACATTACTATAGCTATAAGCCTCTTTACGATAGGATAAGCATCGAGGTAAATTACTTTACTATAGTGCTCTGAAAATCTCTCTAGCTCCTTTATAAGCCTCTCAGCCTCTATTTCTGTGTATACAATGTTTCCTTTTAATGTAGATTTATATCCCCATAAGTTAAGTGCATCGATAAAGGCTTTAAATGGAATGCTTATCTTTAGGGATGCCATCGAAAGAGCAAATGATATAGGAATAGTATAAAGTCCTTTAACTCTCTGCCTACTTCTTCTCCAATCACTAACTCTCTCTTTAATCCTCTGAAGAGTATCCTCTATATCTCCTTTAGTGGCATGTATTGTAATTTTAACCTTATTTCCTCTAACAACAAGGTCTAAATTGGTATTTAATATGGATTTTCTCAAATATTCAACAAATTTTAAAGCCTCATTTGCGTCATAAAAAGAAAGAACAATGTATTTGTTAACCACAGAGATTCAGCAAAACGGGAATTACTCTTTTTCAACTTTATAATTAAACTCCATTTTTACTCCAGCTTTTTCAAAAAGTAACCCCACTGGACAGTTCTCTAAGGTTAGCTTCCAAGCTCTCTCCACTAACTTTTCATCAGCCTCCGTCCTTATCACAGCGTTTACTCTAGCTGTCGTGATAGTTTTCTCATCACCGGGCTTCTCAGCCTCAACTTCTACTACTAACCCCTTTAAAGGAAACTTAAGCTTAGTAGACATTAACCTGAATATTGTAGCTATACACCCAGCCAGCCCCATAACCGTTAACTCCAGGGCAGTAGGTCCTTTATCACTACCACCTAGATCCTTAGGGAGATCCAAGGTTATACTATGAGAACGCCCGTTATCAACAGCTATCCAAAACCCCTCAACCAACATAGCTTTTGACTTCATCCAGAATCCCTCAGCATTTTTACTTTTAAAGAATCCCTATATCTATTAAAGCTTTCTCAACTTCCCTATCAAACACTAAAGGACTTCCTCTATCTATATTCCACTCCTTTTTGCTGTACTTAACCTCATAAAGTACTCTAGCTATTTTCTCCTCTTTATCGCTAAGCTCACCCTCCATTACTTCGACGTTTAAGTGCTTTGAGTACTCCCTTATAATGCTATCCACAATCTCTTCTTGAGAGATCTCAGGTTTTATCTCCGCAATATTGATAACTCTTTTTTTAACCGAGGATACACCTTTATCACTCAACTTAGTTTTTGGCACCTTTAAAACGTTAGAGAGCTTTTCTAGATCCGTATTAACTAATAACGTTCCGTGGAAAAATCCCACATCCCACTTTATACTTGCCGCGGAACCTCCCACCTTTTTTCCGCTAATTTCAATATCATTAAGTAACCCTTTTTCCACATCTCTGATACCCATTTCCTTAAGTGCCAAAACTATAGGTTTGATGAAAAAACCGTAGTATTCAACAAGGTCTTTAGGTATATGGAACTCGTTAAAAGGTAGGCTTAATGCGTAGTTTATATTTCCCATATCATGAAAGACCGCTCCCCCTCCGGTGAACCTTCTAACTACCTGAATTTGATTTTCATTAGCATATTCCATGTTTACCTCTTTCTCAGCATACTGGAAAACACCTATTATCACTGCATTTTCGTTTCTGAAGAATCTAAGGGTAGGAGGAGAGATTCCCAGTGAAACAGCTCTAGGTATGGCCTCCTCAACTGCTATATTCCAGTAAGCATCATCAGGTCTCTCATACATTAGAATTCTGAGCTTCCTCAACGCTTACACCCCTTAAAATAGCTTTTACGAAATCTTCAACTCCGATAAACGGAGCCTTTATGTTGTTTTTCTCAAAAAATCTTCTAATAACTTCCTTCAGCTCCGAAGCGTTGACTTTAACGCCTATTAGTGTTCTCTCTAAATCCCAAAGTGACTCAGGAGGGTATAGGAAAAAGTCACCGCTTAATCTAATGCTTTCTATGGTACCTTCCTTTACCTTAACCTCTGCTCTTATAAGACCTTTAGCAGCCTTAACAAGTCCCTCTCTCACAATAAGAAATTATTAACAAAACAGAAAATTAGTTTTTTACTCCTCTATAGCTAATACCTCATAAAGAGGTTTGTAAGACTCCAATTCTTGTTCTGAACTCATAGCCTTAATAGCTTGGTAGTAACCGTCCATAACCCATCTTCCCCCTCCCACTATCTTTCCGTAAGGCACTGTGAATCTTAACATAACATCCTTCTCTATAGCTCCCAGCTCCTCAAACTCTCTTATAGCTTCAAGCCCTCTTATCGTCCTTACAAGCTTCATCTCTAGTGATCCAGGGATAGTAACGTAAGCTATTACTGTATCTTTCTCCTCCTCTGAGGTAAATGCTGACTTTATGTAAGGTATCTGAACAAGCGTTGCTGCGAGTTTAATAGATTCCTCCTCTCCTCCGGTTTTGAACATGAATATCTTCGTAGGCACTAGGTCAGGATCCAGTCTTAAGTCAACCACGTTATATGCCCAGAGAGGCTTTACGTGCCTTATAAGGTGATAAGAGGCTACCTGCTGTCTTATTCCAGATTTCTCAGCTTCTCTCGATATCTTGGTGAAAGGATACTTCATTAATCTAGCTATTAACCATAAATCTATTTCATCGGGTACCTTCGCTACCTCCTTCTTCTGCTTCTCTACACTTATTCTATCGTATGTCTCCGGTAGCTTGTCTATGTCACCTACCATGTACCCACCGCTATAGTAAGTGAGCATGGACGTGTCTGGCCTCCAATCAAACCTCATACTAACACTATACACCTTGTAATTCTCTAATTGAAGTCCCTCTACAAAAGATTTGACCTGATCAGCAGGAGGTACGGCCTCTATCCACATGTAATCTTTCTTACCCGCTACTATATGATAAAGAGATACCAAGAATGGGATCTTAACTTTTCTCTCCTTCTCGACAAAATCCTCATTAAAGTCTGCTAATATTCTTATTTGTTTTAATCCCATAGCCTCATAGTTAAAAACTCCATGGACAGCCGCTTTTTCTTTTAACGCCTTAAGCTTTCTTGAAACATATGCTACACTGAAACCTGCTTTTTTAGCTACATGTGTGTAATTTAATGACATTGGAACAGCTCTAAATATTTCGTATTCACTTTTCGTTATTTTAGGACCAAATTCCGTAACCATATTTAACCTCCATACATCATACTATAAAAATAATATTTAAACTTTTACTCATTGAATCTAAGCTTTCCAGTAGTTAGTTTATTACCAAAAGGCTATTTTTGATATGATTGATTGTCTATGACATATTATAATTTATTCTCATATAATCGGATAAATTCCAATTAAATGTACAAAAAGAAATAATAAACATATACGTCTTTCTATCTAAAGACATGATAGTTTAATTCACTTATATATATTATCATAGCTTTTTTAACAATATATGACATAGTCAACATAGATATATGACATTATCATATGTAATCATTAAGTAAAACGAAGCTAAAAATCTAGAATTGTTTACCCCCTCATTTTATCTCTCTTATGAACAAAAAGATATAAAAAATGAGGCTTTTGTGTAGTAAGGCCAGTGTGAACGCTATGCAGAAAATCAGTTCGCAACCTAGAAAAGTCAGAAAAAGAATGGTGTTTCAAGCACCCCTTCATGTAAAAGCTAAGCAGTTAGTAGCACCTCTATCGCCGGAACTAAGAAATAAATACGGTATTAGAAGGTTAAGGGTTAGGAAGGGAGATACAGTATTGATAGTTAGAGGAAGTTACGCGGGTTTAGAGGGTAAGGTAACAAGGGTCAACGTTAAAAGAGTCAGAATATATGTTGAAGGGGCTACAAGGACAAAAGCTGATGGCACAGAGGTTTACGTACCCATTCACCCTTCTAAAGTTATGATAACTAAGCTTGACCTTTCAGACAACAGGAGAAAACAAGTATTAGAGAGAAAGAAAGCACTTAAGGTGAGTGAAGGTGCGCAAGGTTAAAGGCTCAATCCATCACTTAAGAAGAAGTGTCTCACCCACGTTTTGGCCTATACTTCGAAAGGAGAACATATGGGCTGTAAAACCCTCTCCAGGCCCTCATCCCATAAACATGTCAGTACCTCTTGGCGTTATACTCAGGGACGCATTAAACTACGCTGAAACAATGAGGGAAGTCAGAAAGATTATTGGGGAGAGAAAGATAGCTGTGGACGGGAGGATAGTTACCGATTATAAGTTTCCAGTAGGATTAATGGATGTAATATCTATATTACCTACAGATGAACACTACAGGTTACTCCCTCATCCAGTTAAGGTAATAACGCTCCATCCTATAAACAAAGATGAAGCAGTGTTTAAGCTGGTTAGAATAAAAAGGAAAACTATGGTTAAAGGCGGTAACATACAACTTACCTTTCACGATGGGAGAAATCAGCTCATCAAATTAAAGGATCCCTTTCAACCTGTTGAAGACGTGTATTCCACGTATGACACGGTGAAACTGGGAATACCTGAACAGGAAATACTCGATCATTTTAAACTAGCTGAAGGGTACCTAGCCGTAACAATAGGCGGGTCTAACATAGGTTTTCTTGGGAAGATAAAATCAATAAGTAGAATATTTAAGAAATCTCGTGCGTTAGTTGTATTGGAGAACGAGCGAGGCAAGGAGGCTAGAACTATCCTTGAATACGTATTTGTAGTAGGTAAGGAGGAACCTGCTATATCACTTCCAGAGGAGGTGATGAAAGGTGGGGAGTAAAGTATTCTTAGAAGCCGACCATCCAATGAGAAGGGTTTTCATAGGTAAAGTAGTCGTAAACATGGCTGTGGGTGAGTCCGGTGAGAGGCTGGCTAATGCAGCTAAGGTATTAGAACAGCTAACTGGTCAAAAACCTACCTTCAGGAAAGCTAAGAAAACTATTAAAGAGTTCGGTATAAGGAGAGGAGAAAACATAGCATGTATAGTTACGTTAAGGAATGAGAAAGCCATTTCCTTTCTTAAAAAAGCCTTAGAGGCTATAGATTATACTATAAAGAGATCCTCAATAGACGACTACGGTAACTTCGCTTTCGGGGTTAGGGAGCACATTCACTTGCCTGGTGTTAGATACGATCCTAAGATAGGTATATTTGGGTTTGACGTTATAGTCTCGCTAGAAAGACCAGGATACAGGGTTATGAGGAAAAAAAGAAAAAGATCTAAGGTGCCCAAAAAACATAGAGTTAGCAGGGATGAAGCAGTTGAGTTTATAGAGAAGATATTAGGTGCAAAAGTAGTCTAGGTGAGAGTATGGCTAAGCTAAGACCTCCCGTTAAAAGAAAGATGGGGAAGGGAGCTCTAAAGTGCAGGATCTGTGGGACACATGAGGCTATAATAAGGATATATAACATTAATATCTGTAGGAGATGTTTTAGGGAGGTAGCTGAGGAGTTAGGCTTCAGAAAATACATGTGAACTTGGTGAATAAACTATGGTTATGATGGACACCCTCGCTAACGCCTTAATGACTATTTATAATAACGAAGTTAGAGGAAAAAGAGAATGCGTCATACATCCTGCCTCTAAGCTAATAGCTAACGTACTAAGAGTGATGCAGCGAGCTGGGTATCTAGGGGAGATAGAGTTCATTGATGACGGCAGAGCAGGAAAATTAAGGGTTCAATTGTTGGGGAGAATAAATAAATGTGGAGTAATAAAACCCCGTTTCTCTGTGAAAAGGAACGAGTTTGAGAAATGGGAAAGTGAATTCCTTCCTTCAAGGGATATAGGTATACTTATAGTATCCACCTCTCATGGAGTTATGAGCCATATAGAAGCTAGGGAGAAAGGTATTGGGGGAGTGTTGTTAGCGTATGTGTATTAAGGTGACACATCTATGGAGAAGGGTAATAAGAGAGAAAGGGACCATAGACTTAGCTTGTTGCTGAAAATAAGAAGTGTCGTAAAGAAAAAGAAACCTAGATTTATTAGAATGAACTCTTGGTATTTGACTCGACTGCCTGATTCATGGAGGAATCCTAGCCGGTCTCTTGACAATAAAATTAGGTTACAGAAGAAGGGATATCCAGCTAAGGTTAAGATAGGCTATAGGGGTCCTAGGCTTGTGAGAGGTTTTCATCCCTCAGGGAAAAGAGAAGTGCTAGTTAGTAATATTAAAGATCTAGAAAACTTAGATCCTGAGTTACATGTTGTTAGGATATCTTCTTCTGTAGGTATGCGAAAAAGAAGGGAAATAATTAAAAAAGCTGCTGAATTAGGCTTAAAGATCTTAAACGTAAAGTAGGTGTTAAAGGCTTGATAGGTCGAATTTATAGGTTTATTAGAAGATTAGCAGCTGACATAATGGGAGTAGGTGAAAGCAGGGTTTGGATAGACCCTAATCCGAGCGATGAAACCAGAGAGAGAATAGAGTCTGTTTCCTCGAGAGAAGATGTAAGGCGACTGATTCATGATGGCGTTATAGGGAAAAAACCCGCTTCGACACCTTCTAGAGGTAGGAAGAGAATAAAGCTCTTAAAAAAGAGGAAAGGTAGGAGGAGAGGACCAGGTAGGAGGAAAGGACCTTGGGTTGATGAGAAAGAACTATGGATAGCTAAAATAAGAGCTCAGAGAAAATATCTAAGAATGTTAAGAGATAAGAAACTTATAGATAGAGCTACTTATAGGAAGTTATACATGTTAGCTAAGGGAGGTACGTTCAGAAGTATAGCTCATATTAGGATGTATCTCGAGGAAAGAAAGTTAATAAAGAAAAGGATATAGGTGAGTTTTTTTGGCTAAAAGAGGGAGATATAGGTTACCTTTAAAAAGAAGAAGAAAAAGTCTTACTAATTATTATAAAAGAAGAAAATTAGTATTATCTGAGAAACTAAGGTTTGTTGCTAGGAAGACGGCAAGGAATATAATAGTTCAAATAATTGGGGTAAGACCTGAAGGAGATGTTACGTATGTTTCAGCATATTCAGGTGAGCTGAAGAAATATGGATGGAAGGGAGGTAGAAAAAATACACCTTCAGCATACTTAGTGGGATATCTGGCCGGTCTTAAAGCGTTGAGAAAAGGTATTAAGGAAGCTATATTAGACATAGGCCTTCATAGACCTACAAGAGGAGCTAAACTCTTTGCAGCCACTTTAGGCGGCATTCACGCTGGGTTAAAAATACCTATAGGCAAAGAAGTGTTACCCTCAGAGGACAGAATAAAAGGTGTGCATATAGCGAACTATGCTAAGCTTCTTAAAGAGAAAAGTGAGGAATCATATTCTAGACAGTTCTCTTCGTATTTAAAAGAAGGATTTAACCCCGAGGACATCCCCACTCATTTCGAGGAAGTGAAGAAGAACATAGAGAGCTCCTTTAAAGAAGGTAAATAGCTAATAATAATCTTTAGAGCTTCCTTGGTGGGCCCGCCGGGACTTGAACCCGGGAATGGGCCATACCTCTTTATGGAGGTATGTCCACCCCCGCGTCAGGGGGGCATGCTACCGCTGCACCACGGGCCCTTACTTAAGTAGTATTAAGAGTTTTCATATTTTAATACCTTTCCTCCATTAAGAGCTTGTAGAATTGACGATGGCATAGCATGGCTTAGGGTGGAAGACTGTTTCAGCCTGTTCAACGCGTATAAAGCTGGATTATTTATACTCATAACCCTGGCAAGTAGACTTAGGCCGATTAATCCCTCTATAACATCCTGTTCCTCCTAAGAAAGAAGTTGTATATTTATCCTTTATTATCATTTTTCTATAAGTAAATAATAAATTTCCTTGTGATAATGAATGTAAATCCGCTAACTCAACATCGTTTCTTGTTTTTGATATGTTTCTTAGCAACATTTGTATCACAATATAAGTAAAAAGATATTTTATAAAGTGCTTTTAGTAAAATTAGTATGAATATAATCTTTATACTATATTATTTAATTTTATCGGATCTTTTTACTTTGAATAAAGAATAAATATATTTGTTGAATGTTTAAGCCGCTAGCCTTTCGGTGCATTCTATGGTTTCAGCGTTAAAGAATAGAAATGAATTACCTCTAAGGTTGCTCGAGAAAAGCCTTGAAAGCAGAGTTTTGGTCAAACTTAAAGATGGCAGTGAATACATAGGTATATTAGAAAGAAGCGATATTTCTATGAATCTTATATTATCTAATGCTAAACAGATAGGGGAAAATAACGAGCTGGTAGCCAACTATGGAAGAATATTGATTAGGGGAAGTAACATACTTTACATATCTCTTGCACCAGAGGATGCGTTAATGTGATTTATGCATATCGGTAATTATTGCAGAAAGCTTTTATAAATAATAGTAATATCCTTGGATGAGCAGTCATGGAGAGAAAGAACATAGTCATTAGTAGGCTTAACTCTAAACCTCTTAACTCTCAGGAGATAGAGTTCGTTGAGAGAAAAGGACTTGGTCACCCTGATTATATAGCAGACGCCATTGCTGAAGCGGCAAGCGCAGAGCTCTCTAAGGAGTATCAGGAAAGAGTTGGAGAAGTGTTACATCATAATCTTGATAAGGTACTTGTCGTAGGAGGCTCCTCAAAACCTATTTTTGGAGGAGGAGAGGTACTAAAGCCTATATATATGTTAATAGCCGGTAGGGCAACGACAGAGGTTAGAACAGAGAAAGGTCTGCAGAGAATACCTATAGGCCCTATATTGTTAAGAGCCGCAAAAAAATGGATTAAGGAGAATTTCAGATACTTAAACCCTGAAGAACATGTAATAGTTGACTATAGGATAGGTACAGGATCACAGGATCTTGTTGACATTTATACTAGGACTAATAAGTATCCTGGAGCTAATGACACCTCTATAGGAGTAGCATATGCTCCACTTACTCCCACTGAAAAGTTAGTTCTTGAAACTGAAAGACACCTTAACTCCTTAGAATTCAAAAAGAAACATCCAGAAGTGGGAGAGGATGTTAAAGTTATGGCTGTGAGGTATGGAGATAAGGTTGACCTTACGGTGGCTGTTGCTATGATATCATCACATATAAGCGATATAGCTGATTATATTGAGGCTAAAGAAAAAGTAAAGGAGGAAGTTACGAGGCTGGCTTCTAAACTCACCAATTATGATGTTAGGGTATTCATTAATACAGGTGATAGGGAGAAGCCTAAGGAAGAGAAAGACGTTTATCTAGTAGTAACAGGTACATCAGCTGAACATGGAGATGATGGAGCAACAGGGAGAGGTAACAGAGTTAACGGGCTTATAACACCTTTAAGACCTATGTCTATGGAAGCTGCGGCTGGTAAGAACCCGATTAATCACGTTGGGAAACTCTATAACTTAGTTGCTTACAGAGTAGCTAACAGAGTAGCTCAAATAGAAGGTGTTAATGAAGTTTATGTAAAAATACTTAGTCAAATAGGTAGGCCTATAAATAACCCTCTAATGGCTCACGCGGCCTTAATAGTTAATGACCATGGTAGGTTTAATGAGATAAAACGTGAGGTTGAGAATATATTTGTAGAGGAATTAGATAACATAATTAACCTAAAGGATTTTATCTTAAAGGGCTTAATCAGGCTTTTTTAAGTTCTTTTCAAACAGCCTAGCTCTTTCCTTCTTATACTCCATTAAAATAGTCTTGACTTTCTCTTTCCATACCTTCTCTCTTTCCCTAATTCTCTTTGTAGCTTTTTTCAAGCAATTGTGAAAAAGTTTACTATCTATTAAGTAATAATTATTAATTTTGATTAATTTTTTAAGTTCTAACTCAGTGATAACAGGTATTCCAGAAATTTCAAGTTTATCTACAATAATAGGATTAGGATTTTGTAAAATAATCGCTTTAGGTTTTTCCTCAATCACTTTTTCTATCGCTTCTTCCTCATATAGCATAGAGTTATTTACAGCTATTATTTTTCCCTTTAAGGGAATTTTATCGTTTATCGACCTCATCTCAAGCTTTTCGATCATTACTACTCCTATTAGATTACCTTTTAGCAAATTATAGATTAATTTTTCAAGATCACTTTTCTCAGATTTAAGAATTTCTAAGTCATGAAGTAAGTTATTGACTTCCTCTTTTAACGCGCTTATCTGACTTTCTAAAGACAAACTGTGCTTTGACCTTCTGAACTCTAGACTTTGGAAACTTAATAATTTTTCTATAGTTTCTTCCTTCTCCTTTATCTCGTTTATCAGCTCTTTCTCCCTTATTCTTAAGTTTTTGTTCTCTATTCTAAGCTTAACGACCTCATCCTCTAATCTCTTTAAAGCTCTATATAACCCCTCTACATCTCTCTTTTCCTTTAACTCTATATATCTATTAGGAGGCGGAATAAAATACTTCTCTGATACTTTTTGAATAGCATCACTGATACTATTACCCTTAATAACTAATGCCTTAACCTCACTTGAAGGAAGTCCTAGCTCGAGCTTATCTAACTCTTTCTCAACATCCTCTAGTTTAGGTCTGTAAAAGCATAGTGCTTTAATGGCAGCTGAAAGTGCATCACGCTGATGAGCATCCTTTATTTTTAGTGGAGAAGCAGTTTTAGCTATGTAATTTGAGACAACCTCTCTTTTCTCATCTATGCTCAAGCTCTTTGGGGGAACAAACAATATCGCATTAAGAGAGGATGCTAGCTTTTTTGCGTAAAGAGAGGGGGGATTCACGTCAGTTGCTACAACTAACACTTTGCCTTGGCTTGATAAATATTTGATTAATTGTCTCCTGCTTAACCATCTTCTTGAGAACACGTTTATTATATGCCCATCGAGTGAGAGTAACGCTACCCCTGTAGAAATACCTGGATCAACTCCCACAATTATGTATCTATCAGGTTCTCGCTTTATCTTCTTTACAGAGGATAAAGGTACGAACTCTATCTCGCTTTTACTTACTGGTTCTATCTCCACTTGTACATCATATCCTCTCTTTCTCTTAATAAGTCCATACAACTGAGATCTAGGAGCATATACGATGAAAAGACTACTCTCAAGCCCTGATACAGCCTTCCTAACATATAGATCGTAATCTATGTTTTTAGATTCTAATACCTTTTTCACCTCCTTAGTTAACCTGAGTATAAGTAGTTCGACATTCCTCCTGTATCTCTCCTTGCTCATTCCTCCTTGAGTAGGACTTCTCCCTCTAGATATGACTATTCTTGTCTCCTCCTCAAAGAATAGTGCTTCTGATCCAATACCCATGAAAGCTAGCTTAGCACATATCTCAGCAGTATCTATAGGGGATAGCCTTCCTTTAGAAAGGTTTAATGAAGAAGCTATACTTTCAAGTTTATACCTTTTATCACCTATTCGGGTAACTTCAATTATCTTCGGAGGAAATTCTAAATGCTTAAGCAAATCAATTATATGTTCCTTACTAGGAGCGAGCTCGAAAATATTGTCAATAGCTATAGCATCTACCTTTTGCTTTTTAACAACATTAAGTAGATCTCTAAGGGTTATTTCATTGTACTTTCTCTTAATCTCACCGTTAATTAGCAAAACGCATGCGTATCTCGTTTCTCCTCCTCTAAGAGGAGATTCGCCTGGAAGTATGTCTATTCCGAGTATTTTCCTCATACTTATCTAGGGCTTTACCTTTCCCTACATAATTGGATGTAGAAACGGCAATAAATATGAACCGCTTAAAGCTCCTTAGGTTTTACTTCGAACATGCAAAGTCTATCTCCCATAGCTATACGCTTACTTCTTCAACATGCATATCTTGTCTAAAGACACTACTTAGAAAACACTACTTATTATACCTCTTATAAACTGACTTTTAAGCTCCTTTACACCCTTAAAGAGCTCACACTCTATGCAATGTGCTGTTTATAAATGTTTTATAAAACGTCTTAGTAAGTATCACAGCTTTCTCATTCATGAATCTCAATGGGAAAAAGGCATTGTTTAATGTAATTCCATAATAATGGATATATTTATGAAATCAAGCTTGTCAAATTCCCCTTTTAGTTCTCTTATCTCTAGAATTAGTCATGTCTGCAAATATGGAGACATCTATTGCTTTCAGTACTACTTTTCGTTTCATGCGTACGTTTAACGCTTTTTCCAGGGTATTTCTTGCTTAACCTGCTCTTAGTATGCTACTTTGTAAGCTATAGCTGTGTCATTTCGCTGTTTTCGCCTTTGCTGGCTGCTATTAATTGCATTGTGCGACCTTCCTGATT
>Ga0190367_1001699_pt1 | contig 12373 bp, 12 predicted proteins | sample 4872181011_MG_FD_171838 | JGI IMG/M metagenome (GOLD analysis project Ga0190367, IMG submission 171838) | Hydrothermal vent microbial mat bacterial communities from Southern Trench, Guaymas Basin, Mexico - 4872-18-10-11_MG | ecosystem: Environmental > Aquatic > Marine > Hydrothermal vents >... | reverse complement strand
TTCTCCCCCCAGGAGGAGGGTTGAGGACTACGTAAACGAGAACTACCCCGAGAAGTGGAGGCGGCTAGTTGCCAGGTTCCTAGCCAACACGGACGACTTCGAGAGCGAGGAGGACTACTTCCCAGCCCGGGTGGTCGGGGAGGCCGTGGAGTGGCTGGAGAAGAACAGGGTGCACGAGAGGATATTCCTCTGGTTCGACTCATTCGACCCCCACGAGCCCTGGGACCCCCCGCCGCGCTTCGACACCTACACGGATCCGGGGTACGAGGGGCCGCGTCTCATACTCCCCATGGGGGGCTACGCTAGGGACTGGGCCACGGAGGAGGAGATTAGGTATATCAGGGGCTTATACGCGGGGGAGGTTTCCTTCGTAGACCACTGCCTGGGTGAGCTGTTCAAGAGGCTGGAGGAGCTGGGTTACTTCGACGACTCCCTGATAATACTCACCTCCGACCACGGGCACCCCTTGGCCGATCACGGCAAGTTCCTCAAGGGGGCCGACAGGATGTACAGCGAACTCCTAAAAGTGCCCTTCATGGTCTATTACCCCGACTGCGAGCACAGGGTTGTGGACGCCTTAATACAGTTCCCAGACGTGCTACCCACGGTACTCGAAATGCTGGGACTGGAGAACGAGGCCAAAACCATGGAGGGTAGGAGCTTCGCCGGGATTCTAAGGGGAGAAGCTGAGGAACATAGGAAGTACGTGATCATGGGCTACCACGAGGGAGAAGACAGGTGCGTGAGGACTAAGGAGTGGAGCTACATACACAGGCCGGAGGGCGAGCCGGACGAACTCTACAATCTAATAGAAGACCCCCGGGAGACCGTGAACCTCATCGACGAGGAGAAAGAAGTAGCTATCAAGCTGGCTTCAGCCTTCGGAAGGTACTTCTACAGGTCGGCGGTCAAAGAAGTAAAAGGCGTGCAGGGCAGGTACGAACTTAGCTACGTAGAGTTGTAAAAAACGAGTTTACTTTCTTTCCAGTAACTTCCTTATGGCCCTTAATTCCTCCAGCATTTGTTGGGCTATGCTTTTCTCCGCCCCCAGGACTACTACCTTCTTTGTGACCATCTCCCTGACTTTCTGGGCGTCCTCGACTGAGAGGTTGCTGAACAGCACCTCAGGCCTGTAGGTACCTATGGCCGCCGTGTGGAAGCCGAGGGTTGCGAGTCCTAGGGTGCGCTGTAGGGGGCCCTGTCTGAACACTACGTTGTTGATCTTGAAGAAAGGTATGCTGCTCTCCCTCTTCCACCAGACCCCTCCACGCGCGACTATCCTGTCGTCCTCGACCACGTACTCCACAGTCTCGTAGTACTTATTCACCCAGTAGACCGTGAACGCTACGATGAAAATTGTGGGGGCGTAGACGAAGACTGCCATGATTGTCATCGCTAGAGGGTCGCCTAGAAAGAGTAGTGTTAGGGGCAGCGCCCAGGATAAGATTCCGAGGAGTACGAAGGAGAACAGGTAGATCATGTATAGGGTCTTCATCTTGGGGTCGGGCTTGAACTTGACCGCCATCCCATATCCCACCTCTCCAATTAAGGCATAGAAAATTAATCTTACGCCTCGTACTATAATTAAGGCGTTTACGGGTGTCGGCTTCGATGAAGGTGCTCGTCATAAGCGACCTACACTACGAGCTGGGCGAGCATAGAGGGGTGGATCAAAGCGTGGCTTGGGACTGGCTACTGGAGATAGTCGAACTCCATGACCCAGACCTTCTCCTATCTTGTGGAGACTGGGGGAGCGCCGTCACGCTAGAAGGGTTTAACGAACTCACGAGTAAGGTCGAGGTGTACACGATATATGGCAACCACGAGAACCTGAAGGTCTTAGAACTCGCCCGCAACAGGAACGGTAAACCCGTACTGCTGAACGACTGCAGAGTAGTAGAGGTCGGGGGGCTGAGGATAGGGGGTATAAACGGTATCATTTCCCTGAGCAGGCGTAGTAAGGGTGGCGTACCCCGCAAGAGACCGGAGGAGTTCCTCCCAGCGGCTCAGTGCCTCAGGTACAAGAGAGTTGACATCCTCTTGGTACACGAGGTAGTGCCCCTACCGGAGTACTCCCAGCTCATAACTCCCCGAGAGTATCTAGGGGTAGTTTTAGAGGCCGTGGAGACCGTTAGCCCACGGATAGTCTTTAACGGCCACCTACACGCTATGCCGTACACTATCTCCAGAATAGGCCGTTCTCTCTACGTCAGGGTAGATTCAAGCCAGAAGTCACGGCATTACGCCGTCCTCTACCCCGAGAAGGGAAGCGTCGAGATATGGGTGGACTCGGAGAAGAAAGCGGAGGTAAGCAGGAGCTCTCACCTACCTTAAATAGAGGGACTGGCGTGATATTCGTGGTGTGACCCGGTCATGGAGGTGGAGAGGGCTAGGGTCAGCTTCGCTAGGCTCTTAAGGAAGAGAGCTAAAGAGGCGGCTAAAAAGTTGGCCGTTGAGACTGTTAAAGCCCTGCCCTACTTCGCCGCTGGAGTTACCGTGGGGTCTATCTGCCTGGCAATCCCTCATATGAGGGGGGTTAGGGTAAGTATCGAAAGGGACTACAGCTTGTGGGGTATCAGGTTGTTAGCGGTCTACATACTCGTCCAGCTATTCATAGTACTCGTCTACAGATTTAGGGCCGCACAAGGCTACCTCTGCCAATCTGTCAGCTCCCCAGGGAACTGGAACTTCCATGTACTACTTGTGTCCGTAGTTATGGCTCTCTCCTCGGCCGTCCTAGGCTTTAAGGGGATCTCTGGAGTTTCGATATCTCTCCTACACCAGCTAGACTTGTACATCATAGCTTTATCGGGGGCTTTCGCCTCCCTAGCCCTGGTCAGGTTGTCCGGGCGGATATGGGGGACGTTGAAGCGGCACAAAAAGGTAGAGACTCTGAAGTTGGCGTTTCTAATCGCGGTGGTCTCCTTCTGGTTAATAGTCTCTGAAAGGGGGTTGGAATTCCTCAGCTACTTCTCACTTAAGGCGACACTCGTAGCCGTAGTGCTAGGACTGTCCGTCGGAGCCGTTCTACTAATCCCCGCCGAGCTGGTACGGGGAGGTAGGAAGAGCCTCAGCTACGGGAAGGTAGCCCCGGTGGTCATCTACCTAGGTTACGCTTTAATAGCCCTGCTGGACATCTCCGCCCTCCTCTAAGCGGCAGAACACGGGAGTTGCGCTTTATATTCCCCCCGCTGGGTTGAGAGTTTTTTAGCGCGGCTAACGATATTAAGTACAACTGCTACCATATCTAGTGGTGAGTCTAGCGCCAGCATGGGGAGAAGGAGATTCAAAGTCAGTATAAACCTGAAGAGGCTGCAAGAAAAAGTGAGAACATCGCCTATATACTCGCTAGACCTGAGGCCGGAGCTGGGTGGGAAACTGGATAAGATAATCATGGACATGGTAAGCATAGACAGGGAGGAAAGGCCAGCCTCAGTACTAGACCTATACTTCAGGCTACGAGCCACGCTACGGGAAAAATACGCTGAGTACGTCGGCATGAACAAAGATCATCCATAAAAACCTCTAACTTCTCTCTAATTACCCCTCAGCTTCCTTATATACTCCCTGTACTTTGCTTCTATATTAAGAAGTTCTCTATCATCTGTCAATAACTTTAGCCTCCCAACTATAGAAGTAGCAGCTATTAAGCGGTCAAAGTAGTCATTTATGCCAAGGTCATGAAGAATGTCTGCTACTTTCTCTATGCCTGGCGTAGTGAGGGGGGTGCTTTTAAGTCTTTTATCCCTCAAGAGTAGGCCGAGACCTTTAATGTAATTCTTTCGTGCAGCGGCCATATCGATATAACCTTTTCTAACTAGCTTGTAAAGTACCCATTTAATCTCTACGAGACTTACCGGGTTATAATATACTGGCTCCCCTGCGCGTAGGATATCTTTAAGAGTAAAGCGCAGATCTATGTCTATACTAAAGATAGGGAGAAGATAGCTTGAATCTAAGAGGAAACCCCTACGTTCCGAGAATTTCTCTCTGAGCCTCCATGCTAAGCCTCTCAAATTCTTCCACCGTTAGCTTAATCTTCTTAGGCTTATCGATTATATCTTCTAGAGTTTCTACGGGTTCTATTATAAGCCTCCCCTCTACTACTCTAGCTAAAACGTACCCTGAAGGCTTTATCCCAACGTATTCCCTTAACTCCTTAGTCGTGTAGATTTCACCTTTCTTTCCGACTTTAAGATATACCTTTTTCATGAAACATCCGATAGAAAAGTATCTTCCGACCTTAAAAGAATTTCCCACAACAACTTATCTCCGAAGTATTCTTCAGAGCAGATTATAAGCGCGTATGGACTATTCATATAAAAAATAAGGAATAGAAAAATTTAGAATAGCGCTTTCTCCGAGGACTTGTCGAAGACGTGGAGCTGCCTTAAGTCTAAGACTATCTCCAGCTTGTCGCCTATCTTAGCCTTGTAGGAGCCGGGTATCTTGACCAGTAGTAGCTTGCTACCCGTGTTTACGTGTAGGATCGTGTCGGAGCCCAGCGCCTCTATGAAGTCTATAACTCCTCCAAGCGGCCCCCCGACCACTACGTCCGGAGGTACTGCTCTCTCCTTGACGTACATGTGCTCCGGCCTTATACCTACGTTCACGGTTTTGCCTTCGTAGTCCTTTAGTAGAGTGGCCTGTCCCTTGGTTACTGCCAGCTCGAAGTCCCCAGCGTCTAAGAATAACTTCCCGTCCTTCTCGGTGACCGTGGCGTCGAAGAAGTTCATCCTCGGACTACCTATAAAGCCAGCTACGAAGAGGTTCGCAGGCTTGTTGTAGATCTCCTCCGAGGTTCCGACCTGCATTATCCTGCCAGCGTTCATGACTGCGACCCTGTCGGCCATAGTCATAGCCTCCACTTGGTCGTGGGTTACGTATATCGTGGTGACCTTGATCCTCCTCTGGAGCTTCTTAAGCTCGCTCCTCATCATAACTCTCAGTAGGGCGTCTAGGTTGCTCAGGGGCTCGTCCATCAGCAGTACTCTCGGCTCAACGACTATGGCTCTAGCCACGGCGACTCTCTGTCTCTGACCTCCGCTCAACTGGTGCGGGTACCTGTCCAGTAGCTCTTCTATCTTCAGTAGCTCTGCGGCCCACCTAACCCTCTCCTTTATCTGGGACTCTGGGTAGTTCTTTATCTTCAGTGGGAAAGCTATGTTGTCGAAGACGCTCATGTGGGGCCATACCGCGTAGCTCTGGAAGACCATGGAGACGTTCCTATCCTTAGGCGGCAGGAACGTCACGTCTTCGTCACCGAAGTAGACCCTGCCCTCGTCCGGTATCTCCAGGCCAGCTATACACCTGAGGGTAGTGGTCTTGCCGCACCCGCTGGGCCCTAGGAGGACTATGAACTCGCCGTCCCTAATCTCCAGGTTTATGCGGTCTACTGCTACTACCTTCCCGAACTTCTTGGTCAGGTTTACCAGCCTAACGCCTACCATAACCCATCACCTAAGCGTGATACCCCACATAGTTACTAGGTACCTCCTAGCTATAAACACGAAGGACATAGCCGGGAGAACCATTATGAATCCCCCGGCGAACTTGTAAGGATCCGGGGCGGCCATAGCAGAGACTAATATGTCGGCCGGGAGAGTCCTGTTCACCAGGGTCAGAACCGAGGCTATGAAGACCTCGTTCCACGACATGACGAAGGTGAATATGGCCGCAGCCGCCAGGCCCGGGAGGGCTAAGGGTAGCGTTATCCTGAAGAAAACCTCAGACCTCGAAAGTCCGAACACCATCCCCGCCTCCTCGTACTCGACTGGCACGCTCACGAATATGCTAGACGTTATCAGGACGACGAAGGGTAGAGCCATAGACGTGTGGGCGAGGGCTACGCCGAACAGGGTGTCGGAGAGTCCGAGTTCTATGTACAGCACGGCTAAGGGGATGGCCATGGCCATTACGGGGAACATCCTGAGCGCTATTATGAGTAGCTTGATAGTGTCCCTCCCCGGGAACACGTACCTAGCTATGGCGTAACCCGCTGGTAACCCTAGGGCGAAGCTGACGGCTATAGTTATCAGGGCGACTAAGACGCTGTTAAGGGTCGATATCCACCCTTTCAACACGAATAGTAGGTCTGTTACGTTCTCCACGGTGAAGCGTGTGGGTATTATCTTCCCGAGGTTGTAGTAGTCCTCCGGCAGGGCGAAGGCGGAGATAGTTATGAGGACGATAGGTGCGAGCACCCAGGTAGACACTATCGCCGCGGCGGCATATATCAGGAGTTTCCTGAGGGCCATTTTCTGCTCAGGGGTTAAAGCCATCTCCCTCACCTCCTCTCCTCTAAGTACTCGGGTTTGAGGAGCTTAACGTAGAGCCAACCCACGAATATAGAGGAGGCCGCTATCAAGAGAGCATAGGCCGCGGCTATGTTGGGGTTCTTTATCTCTACCTGCCAGTAGTAGGCCTCCCCGGCGAGCACCGGTATGTCCCTCCCGGCCAGTATCCAGACCACTCCGAAGACTTGGAGAGCGAATAACGTCCTTATTATGAGTGCCGTCTGTAGGCTGGGCTTTAATAGGGGGAGTATGATGTACCTCAGCTTCTGTATGGAGGATGCACCGAAGACGTCAGCGGCTTCTATGTAATCCTGACCTATCATCTGAAAGCCAGCGAAGAGTATGACGAAAACTATAGCCGTGGCCCTCCAAACCTCGGTTATAATTATGGCTAGAACCTCCATGTTCCTGTAGGCGTAGCCGAAGAAGTGTATCGGCTTACTCAGAAGGCCAGCGTTCACCAAGAGCCTGTTGAGGTACCCGCTCTCAGTCAGAATGTTGTACCATATCAGGCCAGCGGCGACGTCACTTATCGTTAGGGGGATGACGAATATGTAGAGCACGAGGTCTGACCCCTTAAACCTGGTGCCAAGCAGTAACGTGACGGTGAGGGCTAAGAGGACTTGGAGGGGGATTATTATCACGGCCAGCATGAATGTGAACCTTAACGCATCCCAGAAGTGGAAGTCGGCAGCTAACCTCTCGAAGTTCGCCAGAGAGAAAGCCCCCGTATCCGGGTCTTGGAAGGCCAGTACGACAGCCTCGACCAGTGGGTAACCCACGAATACTGCCATGTAGACCGCGGTAGGCGCGAGGAGAATGTACGGTATTACTTTCTTCACCCAGCTACTCCCACCACTAGACATGTACACCACGTAAATAAGAAAGAAATTAAAAAAGAAAAAGGTTTAGTTAATGGGTTTAACCACTGTCAGGCGGCGGGAGCGGCGCACCTACCTCCTCGAATAGGCTGCGTAATTTGGGCCCTAGCTCGCTAATGACGGCCCTAATGTCCTCGCCCTTTAGTACTATCCTCTCGAAGGCCTGCCTGTAGGCGCCCGTGAACTCACCGCCCTTAGGCCCTAGGCTCGGTATCATAGCTAATACGGCGTCCTTACTACCTACCTGCTTATTCACACCGACAGCCATTATCTTCAGTGGTCCAGATGGTATCTTACCAACCGCCTCGTTAGTGGACGGGAAGAAGCCGACGTTCTCCAGTATCTTCACCTGTACGTCTGGCCTGGTCAAGTACTCTATCAGCTTCCAAGAGGCGTCGGTGTTGGGTGTGCCTTTGGGTATGGCTAGGCCTACCACGACTAGGATGAAGCCCCTACCCTTAGGTCCTCTGGGCACGGGTACTACTACGAACTGATCTGGTTTGCTCACGATGGCGTCTTTAATCCTGGCGGTGTGGTCCCAGGCGATTAAGACCTCCTCTTTCAGTAGTGGCTCGGCCATCGCGTCCCAGGTAGTGCTGGCCTCGTTCACGTACTTCCAGAGTTCTTTCAGGTACTCCCATAGTTTAACAGCGTCGTCACTGTCGAAGTACTTGACCTGGGCGCCCGTGAAAGACGGGTAGAGGTAGCCGTGTAGGAACCTGTGCCATAGACCCTTAGGCCCTACGGGGAAGCCTAGCTTCTTCTCGCCAGTCTTATCGTATATGTTCTTAGCCCACGCTAGGAGGGCGTCGTAAGTCCACTTCTCAGTACCCTCAATGACGTCCTCCTCGGTTAGGCCTGACGGCAGGTACTCGAAAGCCTTCTTGTTGATCACCATGACGTAGGTGGCAGTTAACCACGGGATGTACGCCTTTATACCGTGAATCCTAGAGTACTTCTCTAGGATGCTCGGGAACGTCCTGCCGGGTAGAGTTCCGAAGCGAGTGAGGTCTTCTAGGTAGCCTTTAGAGGCAAAGAGGTCCAGACCACCGTGTAGGTCTGCGACTACGCCTATCGTCACCTTGCCAGCTTTCATCTCGGCCTCTAACCTAGTGGCTAAGTCCTCGTATGATATGCCTACGAACTCGACGTCTATACCCGCCTCCTCTTTGAACGGTGGTATCAGGTCTCCCTCTACGAAGGCTTTCTCCTTGGCGGGAACTAGCTGCGTAGAGGCCCATATGACCTTAGCGGGCTTAGCGGCGAAGAACAAGAAGTACGCGGCGAGAATAACGACGATAATTACTATAGCGGCGATAACAGCCACCGTTTTACCCGACAACTTAGGGCTCATATGCCCCAGCCTCATGAGTAACTATCCTAAGATGTTAATAAACCTTGTTATGACCATTTATAGGGAACCCAAGCAGGCTGGGCAATCGTTATTACGTTCCGTGGTGTTAAGAAAGTTCGGGGCTGAGGGAATGAGCGAAAACCTCCAGAGCCTCGAAGCCATATTAACTAAGCTCGGATTGACGAGTTTCGAGGCTAAAGTCTACCTCACCCTACTGACCCAGGGGCCTATGAGTACCCCTAAACTCGCGAGGACCCTCTCGAAGCATAGGCCCCAGGTCTACACTACCCTCTCCAGGCTCTCGGAGAAGGGCTGGGTTGAGAAGCTGAGCGGGAAACCCTCTCTCTTCAAGGCTGTAGACCCCGAAATAGTGCTAGAGGTAGCTCTGAAAGACTTGGAGAAGAGCGTCGAGTACCTCCTCAGGGAGCTCAAGTCCATATCGGGGAAGACTAGGGAGGAGAGGTACGGGGTCTGGATACTCAAGAGCTTCGAGACTCTGGTGGCTAGGGCTGAGAAAGTCCTGGAGGACGCAGAGATAGATGCGATAGTCAGCGGTAGTACCAGGTTCGTTAAGCGCTTAATGGACTCCATAGTGAACGCCCAGGAGAGAGGGGTTAACGTCTACGTGCTGGTATTCACCTATAAGGGCCTGTCCTTCGACAGGAAGATGTTCACTAGGTTGAAGAAGGTTAAGAGGGCTGTGTCTGGGGACTTGATATCGCTCGCTGACTCGGAGGTCGGGGTTTTAATCAAGCAGAGGAGGGTTTACAGTAGCGTGGAGTACGGCCTCGTCCTGGAGGAGCCAGCGGTCATAGACTACGTGCTACACGACTTCTTCTACAGGTGGACTAGGAGCCAGACTATAAGGGATGAAGCCGTACCCCTCCCCACGTGCTTCACTATGCACAGGTTCGCAATTATAGAGGCTAAGAAGTACCTTAGGAAGGGGGTCAGAATAGGGGCTAAAATTAGGGGTTTAAACATAGACACGGGGGAGGATGTAGAGGTGGAAGGCGAGGTTGTAGGTTGTGACTTAAACATGAAGACGGGGCTGGCGAACCTATCCGTGAGAGTAGACGACTCAACGGTACTCGTAGGGGGCCCGGACGCGGTCATAGAGGATATAGCGGCCAAGTACATCGAGCTCTACGAGATTTAGCCCGGCTCCAGCACTACGACCTCGTACTCCCTCAAGACTGGGATTGTGACTACGCATTCTCCCCTCCCCTCTACCTCGAACTTCTCCCCTGTGAGCGCCGAGTAAGCTTTAGCGGGCCTTTCTATCCCTAGCTGTTCTAAGTCCACGTACACCTTTATACCAGTCAAGGGGATTACCTCCCTCGGGGGATGTATCGATTTCTCGCTACCAAACATAGGTTTCTCGCTTAGGCTGGCGAGGCCAGCCACGGGTATGCGCTGGTTATAAGTATAGTTCAACAAGTGGATTACGAGTCTCTCGCCCTGTACGAACGCGCTTAACTCGTAGGTCTCGGGCGGCGACCCCCTAACCGGAGGCTTACCCCCAGCCCAAACAACGGAGTTCACTGCGAGGCTTATGTAATCTGGCAGGCCGACGTGCCAGATAAGCCTGCCCAACTGGCCTGAGAAGTAGACAGCCCCTCTCCCCTCCACGCCACTAACCGTTATAGCTGGCGAGTCTAGTTCAGCCCCGGCTACGGGGGGAGACCTACCGTTATTATACTCGTTCCCGTACTCCGCCCGGGGAGCTACAATACTGGCTATAGCCTCAGACTCCTCACCCGCCCTGACTCTGGCGTGCCACGCCAACATAGGGGGTACTCTCCTGTCTACGAAGTCTTTGTCGAAGTCCCCCCAGAGCACTAAGCTTCCATCGGCCAGCCCCTCCACTACGGCGTGCCTCCTCAAAACCTTCACGTAGCTCCAGGGGAACTCTAGCCTCCCGTCGTATTCAACCCCCAGGGTATCCGTTAATGCGAAGTCCTCTAGGGGGTTGCCGAGTTCATCCATGGTTGAAGTCATAAATGTGGCTACTATCCCTCCCCTCTCGGCGAACTTCTCGACGCTCCTCGCGGCCTCTCTGGACATGCACGCCACGTTACCCAGGATTAAGACCTTAAACCCGTCTAGGCGCCCCTCCTTCAGGTCTCGGTCGCACACATACGTCACGGGCAGGTGTCTCCAGAGGAGAGAGTAGTAGAAGCCCCTTGCCTCGTCTATCACCATCTCCGGCCTCTTACGCCCGAAGAAGAAGACCGAGGAGTTCGAGTACACGACGGCCGCGTACTTGACCGGCTCGGCCCCGTCGAGGTATTCTTCGAGAGCCTCTACCTCCTTGTATACCTCCGCGACCGCCTCGACAGACCTCCTATCCTGGATAAACGCGGAGCTGAATATCAATGAGAGGGGGGAGCCTCCCGCTATGACAGCCTCCCTCAGGCCCTGCTTAACGGCTACGGCCGTTGTAGCGGCCGAGGTCAGAACCGTGTGGAAAGTGTTCCTAGACGCCCAGACGGGCTTACCCCCGTTGAGGGCCTTCGTTAGGCGGACCATTTCGGCTATAAACCCGGGGGGTTGGAAGTCTGTCTCGCTGCACTCGGCGTAAACAATATCTATGTACTCCCTCGCCTCCTCGACGACGGCGTTAAACCTCCCTCCCCATCCGCCCGGGTGGCTGTTGTAGATTAAGGGCTTCCCGAAAGCCTCCACTCTCTCCTTTATCTTTCTGATTGCTTCAACGTTCACCTTGTACCTCCACAAGAAAGCTCGCCTGTAGTATTCCCACTCCCAATACTCCCTGGTGGGTAGCTCGTACCCCATCTCTTTCTTAAACCTCCCTCTACACCTATCGCAGAAACACGCGTACTTCAGGTCTGGCTGGTAGCGGAAGGAGTCGAGGAACACCCCGTCAACCCCGTAGTTCAGCACTTCCTCGCTCTCTCTTGTCGCGTACTCTAAGAAGGGGCCGTTAAGACACATGAGGGGCCAGTGCGGCTTCTCTCTCCTCACGTTTCTGGGGTCTGTATCCATAGTTATAATGCCGCCGTCAACCCCCCTCTGAGCCCAGTCGGGGTTCTTAGAGTAGAGGTAGGGGTTTGTCGTATGGGCCACCATAGCCACTACTCTTATACCCTCCCGCCTAGCCTCCTCTAAGAGCTCGCCTAGGAAATCCCTACCCCTGAGCCTCGGGTGCTTAGGGGCTATCTTACTGTCATAGAAAGCCCTGCCCCAGGCGTCTCGGGCGAAAACTACTACGACGTTGGCGTGCATCTCCTTGGCGAGCTTGATCACATCCCCTCCCTTAATAATCGATACGTAGGCCCCTTCCTCGTCCTCAACGTTGAACTGAAGTACCCTCACCACTTTCTCATACCACTTCTTCACATAAGCCACCCTTAAAACACAAATATCTCTTCTAAGTAATCCTTTTCTTTTTCAAAAGTTTCCGCACATTTAACTATGACTTTCTCCGCTGATGGATTGTCCATATCCCACGTGTCAATTATAAACGATACTACACGGGCCAGCCAGCAGACGTGTAGGCTAAGCAGGACCTCCCTAGAGGGCTTCTCCGAGAAGGCGGCTAAGTGTTTGTAGACGATCCTAGCCCAGACCTCGCAGGGGAAAGACCTGCTTTCTAATCTCTTAAGCTTAGAAACACACTCTTCAAATACCGGGAATAGGTCGCCTAGGACTGACTTAACCAGGCTCTTCCTCTCCTCGTAAACTTTGACAAGCCTGCCCAGGTTAGCCTTAACGTCTATACTTATCGGCTGGACGCAGCCCCACTCAACCCCACCCCCCACTAGCGGGACATCTCTACATCCCCTCAAGCCCCGCCATTTAGAGGCGTACTTAGAAGC
>Ga0190367_1001698_pt1 | contig 12378 bp, 15 predicted proteins | sample 4872181011_MG_FD_171838 | JGI IMG/M metagenome (GOLD analysis project Ga0190367, IMG submission 171838) | Hydrothermal vent microbial mat bacterial communities from Southern Trench, Guaymas Basin, Mexico - 4872-18-10-11_MG | ecosystem: Environmental > Aquatic > Marine > Hydrothermal vents >... | reverse complement strand
ACTACTAACAACATCAAACAAAATATCCTCCAAATACCTCACAGTACTACTAAACACTGTTTTATCCCCATAATACGTCACACTATACAAGTCTTCTAAAAGCCTCTCAATACTACTAGCAAAATCATGAGAAACAATCACACACTTACTCTCACACCTAAACATATTACAGAACTTCCTAACATACTCACGCGAATAAATACAGTACAAGATATACAGAAGGTAATTAGTCACTTCAATCTTCTTATTCAGTAAAAGCATGTAATTTATAAAATCAGAAGTACTCTAAGTAGGCGAAAACACCTGAAAAGCCTTAGTTATCGCCTCTTTACCTAAAAGAGCCCTAACAACTCCTTCGTTAAGAACACGTTTTATGAGTTCATCTAACATATGAGACACACTAGACAATACTTCCTGCATTTCACTAGCACTACAAGACTTCAGAGAATAGCTCCTCAAGACATTAAGAATACCTACGAACTCAAAGAAAACATTAACTAACTCCCCTACATATTTAATTAAAATACTCATATTGCGAGTAAAATTATCTAAAGCACTCTCAAGCACCAATGGATGTTATGGTACTTGAGAGAACTCTGCTATTACGTTTGCTGTTCACGGACATACTGTTAGTGTGTATAATTGTTTTAGCAACATATATGTTTGGGGAATGAGTTCTTTTATTTCCTTGTTTTGTGAGATATCTGTTACTTCTAGTAGTATGTATTTTATGTGGTAGTAGATGTCTACTGCTGTTTGTGTTATTGATAGTCCTGTGTTCCCATATGTCTTGCCAGAGGTTTTCTGCTCCTATGCGTGGTAGTTGCGTTAGATGTGTTGTCATTGTTTGAATGTGTTTATTTAGTGTTATTAATGAGTCTGTTACTGGTTGCCAGTATTTTTGATTATTTCTTTGCTTCTTTCATCTTTAATTTTTTTCTATTTTTTGGTTTATATATTCTATTGTTTGTTGTATTTCTTTTGTTATTTGTGGTTATTGTTTGAGGAGTTCTTCTAGTCTTTTGGGGTCTGGTTGTTGGGGGTTGTAGGACATGTTTTCTCCTTTTATTTGTAAGTGTGTATGTTTATAAGGTTTACTTTTTATTTTGTTTGTTTTGGTTTGTGTTTTTGTTATATTTTTAGTATTGTTAATGTGCTTATTATTAGTGAGAAGAATAGTAGTAGTGATGCTAGTGGTATAAATAGTGGTGGTGTTGTTACTAGTAGTATTACTATTGTTGTTAGTATCGTGTATATTTTGAATAGGTTTTCTATTGCTCTTAGTGGGTGTTTGTGGTGTCCTATTTTTGATAGTATTTTTACTGTTAGTGTTCCTAGTCCTATTTTTTTGACTAGTTTTTGGAATGCTTTTTGTCCTTTTTTGGTTAGTTGTATGTAGTTTCCTTGGGTTTTGAATAGTGCTGTGTTTCCTGTTAGGTATGGTTTTAGGATGTATTTTATGTCGTTTATATTCATTTTTAGTGTTTTGCATAGTTCTGTGTATGTTATTTTCTGGCTGAATGTTGCTCCTACTATTAGTAGTACGTCTTTTGCTATATCTGATAGTGGTGTTTGGAGTGTTCTGTATGGTTTTTTGGCTAGTGATAGTGTTGCTAGTTTTCTGTATATGTCTAGTCCTAGTATTGTTAGGCAGTACTCTGATCTGCTTGTTGCTTCAATTAGTCTTTTTCTTTTTAGTTTGTATAGTATGTTGTAGAGTTTCTTTTTGTCTATTGATAGTTTTTGTGATAGTTTTTCTAGTGTTGTTTTGTTTTCGTATCCTATTGTTATTATTACTTTATATTGTTGTATTCCTTTTGAGAAATCTATTAATGTGTCTAGTGTTTTTATTTCTTCTAGTGTTTTTAGTACTTCTTCTTTGGTCATTTAATATCCCTGTGAGAGGAGGTGCTGGTATTATATTTATCCCACTGGGTTATTTAAGTGATTAGGATGGTGTGAGTAAAGTTGTTTGTGAGAATTAGCTGGCCCCTCAGCTCCCTAATTTTATTTAGGTTTTTTAATTTTAATATATTTACAAGGTTTTTCGCTTGGTGAGCGAGAATCGGGTGTTTCTTTTATTACGTTTTTGTTGTTAAAGATGGGTATATTCTTGTTTTTTCTAGATGGTATTATTTTCTTTTAATTTAGGTGGAAACATTTTGTATGGTTTGAGCTCTATTAGGGTTGATGTTGTTGATGTGGAGGTTGATGTGAGTAACGGTGGTTTTATTCTGTTTCGGTTAGAGATGTTGAGTTGGAGGTGTGTTTGATTGTTGGGGATGAGTCGTTTTATTTTGGCGTGTTGTGGGGGCTTTTGTTGTTCCTTTTAGTATTTTGAAGACTTTGCTGTCTGTTCTTTTATAGGGGAATGTTAAAGTTAAGCTTAGTGGGAGTTTGGTGATTGAGGTTGCTGGGCTTAGTTTGAGGGTTCTTGTTTCTAGGATTGTTGAGTGATGTGGGTGATTTGCTGGAGAGTTAGTTTCATATTTCTTTGCGTTTTTAGTTTTTTATGTGAAAGACTACTGGGGTCGTGTTGATCCTAAGTCTGTTCGTGGGAGAGCTGTTAGTATTGTTGTGGATGGTGTTGAGAGGGCTAGGAGAGGGTTTTGTTATTGTGAGAATTTAGGGGTTCTTTGGCCGGGGCGGTTTTATAGGTTTGTTGTTGAGGGGCGTGGTGGGGAGGAGATTTTTGTTTATGTTAGGGCTAGGGGGGCTGTTTATGTTAGGATTTTTGATTTGAATAATTATTGTTGTTGGTATGTGGGTATGTCGTATTCGTCGGTTGCTGAGGGTTATGGTTGTGTTAGGGCTTGTTTTCCTAGTGATGATTACTATGTGGTGGTTGTTCAGAATACTGGTAGGAGTAATGTTTTTGTTGAGGCTGTGTCTGTTTCGCGTGTTGGGAGGGTTTTTATTGAGCCTAATGATTCTGCTTGGAAGATATGGGTTATTCATAAGTGGGTTGCTGATAATATTCGGTATGTTAGTGATCCTTATAGGGGGGAATATGTTCAGCATCCTATTGAGACTCTTCGTTTAAGGGCTGGTGATTGTGAGGATTTTGCTGTGTTGCTTACTTCGCTTTACCGGGCTGTTGGGCTTAGAGCTGTTTTAATCGATGTTGATACTGATGGGGATGGAGTGGGTGATCATATGGCTTCCCTTGTTCACTTTCCTGGCTCTATTGACGAGTTTTTAGAGAAAGAGGAGTATTTCTTTAAGGTTTTTGGAGTGAGGCATCGTGCTCACGCTTACTATTATTCGGGTATTTTAGGTGAGGCGAGGGGTGTTTGGCTTATTGCGGATCCTCTTTTCTCTAGGCATAAATATACTGTTTCGGATGTTCTTGAGGATTATAAGGTGATGAAGTTTCTCGAGGAGCCTTCTGTTTAGCTTTTTCTTTTAGCCAAGAATATGTGTGTTATTAGGCTGGCTATTATGAATGTTGTTATGATTGCTGTAATGAATATCGTTGGGGACTTGGCTTGCATTTGTCTCGCTGTGGCTACGCTGAATTCTGTGAATTCTTTTGTTTTGCTTATTTATATGGTAGACCGTGTAATGTTCTAGGACATCTATTTGTTTGAGGACTAGAGTTCCTTTAGTAGCTTCTTGCTCTTTCTTTTAACACTTTTCCTTCTCCTATGCGTACTATTATTATGTTAGCCATGTAGTTTAGTGGTAGCTTGATTACTGCTTTTGTTACTGTTTCTCCTTCTTGGTAATATTTTGTAGCTGGTCGTACTTTTAGCTTCTATTAATTTCTATTTTCTTTAAATAGTAGTAGGTGTGGTGTAGTATTTTGGTGTGGGGAAGCAGAGTAGGTAGTGGTGCTGTGATGTAAATAGGTTTTTGTTCAGCACATTTTGTTTACTGGAAAATGAAATGAATTTATAGTGTGGTATGTTGCTTAGCCGTAGATTGGTGGTCTCTTAGACTTCTTATACATTATTTCTTTTGAAATTGCTTCAAGTAGTTGTTGCATTAGTTCTATGTATTCTTCGTTTCTTTCTTCTAGTTTTTCTAATGGTATTTTTATTTTTGTTATTTTTTCTATTGCGTTTAGTGCTCTTTTTAGTGCTGAGAGATCTGCTCCGTATTTGCTAAATACATCGATCATTTTTTGATAGAATGTTAGTTTGTCGCGAAATATTTCTTCTTTTCTGAGGGTTTCTAGGATTGCTTTAATTAGGTCTGATTCTACTCTGAGTATTATTCCGTCTACTCTTGTTTTTGCGCACTGGTTTAGTAGGTATCCTGCTGTGCTGAGGTATACTCCTGTGTATGGTTGTAGTCCTAGTTTCTTTAGGTCGTCTACTAGGTGTTCTTCTGTGATGAAGTATACTTTTTCTGCTTTCTCGTTTCTTGGTGGCATGAAGTCTAGTGCTATTATTTTTTCTATTTCTTGTTCGTTGCACCATGTTACTATTTCTTTAGCTATTTTGGGGAATAGTTTGAGGTGTTTTTCGTAGTCTATGTCTGGTGGTAGCTTGAATACTAGTAGTGGGTGTTTTGGGCTGAAGTATATTGTGTAGGGGTGTATTAGTTTTCCTTCTGCTGCGTATACTAGTGGGCTTATTTCTTCTATGTCAATGTATGCTATTGGGCTCATTTCGAGAGTTTCGATTATGTAACCTGCGAGTAGGCTTGGTAGTGCTATTGGGGAGTAGAGGGGGTATAGGAGGACTTTGTTTTCATAGAATCTGAGTATTGTTTCATGTATTGAGGGGTTTTCGCTCATGTGTTTAGTATAGTGGCTTAGTTTTTAAGCCTTAGTGTAGTTGTGAAAAGGAGGGGGCTGTTTATGTGATTATGTTTATTAGTTTCTTTTCTGTTTATAATATATGTCTAAGGTTAGTGAGATTGCTGAGGTTGTTGAGAGGGAGGGTGGTGATGTTGAGGAGTTTTATAGGGTTTTTGAGAGGCTTAAGAAGAGGTATCGTGGTAAGCTTAGTGAGAGGGCTATTGCTTTGATTGCTGCTAAGAAGCTTGGTGTTGATGTTACTGATATACTGTATCCTCCGATTAGGGGTCGTGTTCTTTCGATTGGTCCTGTTAAGGTTAAGCCTGATGGTTCTCAGTACCGGTTGTTTACTTTGGTGACTGAGAATAGGCGTTATCTTTGTGTAGCTTTTGGGGAGGAGCATGTTAGGAAGCTTGATGAGCTTGAGGACAGGGCTGTGAAGATCTCTAGGTATGTTATTGCTTCGTTTAGGGATACTAGGATTTATAGGGTTACTGAGAGGAGTTTGATGGAGGAGATTCCTGATGAGGAGTTGCCTCCGATAATATATATGCCTGCGGCTTGGGTGAGTAGTATTAAGGAGATTATTAGTAGGAAGGTGCCGGGGGTAATTGAGGTAGCTGTACTGGACTCGGATATTACGGAGAATATGGTTTGTCCTGAGTGTGGGCGTATAGTAGAGTATGTTGAGGAGACGTGGGTTTGTGCTGTTCATGGTTCTGTCGAGCCTGAGATTAGGCGTTTCTCTAGGTATCATATTGCGGATAAGTCGGGTGTTTATTTGGCTACTAAGGTTGGTGAGGAGGAGTTGCCTGAGCTTCATACGGCTATTGTTAAGGCTTATCCTAAGGGGTTGGAGGAAGTGCTTATAACGAAGGTTTATCAAGTGAAGCCTATTGAGGAGGAGGCTAAGGAGGAAGAGAGGGAGAGTGGTTTGCTGTAGTTTAGTGGGTTTTACTGTAGGGTATGTTTATTGCTAGGTTTGTTGATAGAGTGGTTGAGTTAGAGCGTCTTAGGGATTTTTCTTTTAAGGGGTTTTATCCAGTTTTGTTTATTTATGGTCCTGAGGGCTGTGGTAAGACTAGGCTTTTGAGGGAGCTTGTAGGGGAGTTGAGGGAGTCGGGTGAGTTTTTTGTAGTGTATGTTGATGCTCTTGTTTTTAAGGGTAGTGTTGAGGAGGCTGTTTATGGTGATGAGTTGTTTATTAAGGTTTTAGGTGAGCTTGTTTCTTTAGCTGAGCCTTTGGGTAAGGCTGTTTCAGTAGTTATTCCTTATGCTGTTAAGAAGTTTTGTGAGAGGTTTTCTATTAGGGGTAGGCGTGTAGTCGTTGTTGTAGATGATGTGGCTCGTCCGCTTGGCTTGGAGCATATTGAGGTGTATTCGAAGCAGTTGCTGAATCTGCTGGAGTATTTGAGTAGTAGGGCTAAGAGTGTTTTTATAGTGGCTTCTACTAGTGAAGGGTTTTCTCGGAGTATTCTTCTTAGGCACAGCTATGTTTGTGTAGAGCTTTTATGGAATCTTCCTTTCGAGGGGTTTGTTGAGCTAGCTGGGGAGCTGGGTGCTCCTGAGAGGCTTTTAGAGTACTTGTGGAGGGTTACTGGGGGGAATCCGAGGGCTCTTATTGAAGTTAAGTACTGTGACTGGGATGTAGATAAGTGGTTTTCTCGGGCTGTTGTGAGGAAGCTGAAGGTTTTTCTCGAGGAGGTTGAGTTAGAGGAGCGGGATGCTTTAAGAAATTCACTAGAGGATCCTGATGTTTTTGCTGAGAATAGGAGTCTCTTGGAGAAAGCTCTTCGCTATAACTTGGTTTCTCCAGTGGATAGGCCTGCGCTCGGCTATACTCCTGAACCTGACTCTGAGCTAGGTATAGGAGAGAACTATGCTTGGCAGCTGCCAGCCTACCCTATTATTCTTAAGAAACTTTTAGTCTGTTAGGCTAAGGTCGCTAATCTATCATTATTAATATACGTACTTCTTGAAGCCTTTAATTGCTATGTTGTCTAATTGAATTATATTAAATTTTAAATACTCTGTCTTAATGACCTCTTATAGAATAACATTTAGCGTACTTGAGCTACTGATTTAAAGAATATTCTAATAACGAGTTGTTGTGAACCAGTGACATAGTTAGTAAATCTGATATTATATTAACAAGACTTATATATATTTGCTGACAGTTAGATAACAAATGCCTCTTAAGGTAAGCGACTTAGTTGCACAGAATCCTTGGTGGAGGAACAGAGATGAGATACTGAGAGATGAGAAAGTAGTAGAAGCACTAAATAAGACTCCTCGGAAAAAATATTCCTTCAGGAAACTTGAGAATACTCTGCTTCTAGGGCCCCGTCAGGTAGGGAAAACGACGTACCTCAAGCTAATGGCACGTTACTTGATCTTTGAGAGAAAAGTAGACCCTGATAGAATACTCTATTTTTCCTGTGAACTACTCACAGATAGAAAAGAAATAGTTGAAGTGTTAAAATTATACGACACACTCTTCCCCGAGAAAACAGAAACTAAGTATATTTTACTAGACGAAGTAACATTCGTAGAAAACTGGGAAGCAGCAGTAAAACACATACTAGACACCTCACTTTCACGAAATAAAGTCCTCTATATAACAGGGTCAAGCTCTATATGGCTACTAAAGGGAGCAGAAAAAATGCCGGGCAGAAAAATATCAGTTAAACTCTTCATGCCTCTCACCTTCAGAGAGTACACTAGGTTATTTGGGTCTAAAGAAGTAAAGAATATAGTTGAGTCAGTAAAGCCAGTAAACTTAAGTAAGCTAGACAACATTAAAACACTGTACCGAAAAGCACTAAAACTATCACTAGTGCAGAAAGAGCTAGATGAGCTTTTATTAAAGTATCTTAAGACGGGAGGCTTCTATAAACCCGTCTATGAGTATCTCCAAAGGGGTAGAGTAAGTCAGGAAACATACTTGATGTACGTTAAGTGGATAGAAGGAGACTTAGCTAAGCTAAATAAGAAAATAAGTTTCCTGCGCCCGCTAATAACAGCTATTGTAGAAAAAGTATCTACGAGAACTTCATATGCTTCACTAGCTAAAAACTCTGAGCTTAAAAGCCATGTAACAGTAAGAGACTACATAGAAGTACTAGAAGGACTTCTTTTACTGAGGACATTCTATCAAGTAAACCCCTCTACTAAGACACCATACTATAGGAAAGAGAAGAAAATATACTTCACAGACCCATTCCTCTACAATACGTTTAAAGGATACTCTCATGAAGTATACAGAGACTACTCTACTGAAAAACCAGAAATACTCGTAGAAAGTACTGTGGGAGAACACTTAGCGAGACAGTATAGAGACTACAAAACAAGAGTAATGTATTACCAGGAAACAAGGGAAACTGACTTCACAGTACTTAAAGACGACTTAAAGCTAATAGGAATTGAGGTTAAGTGGCAGAGAAATACGCGTCCACAAGACTTCCCGAATAGACATAGATTTAGAGAGAAAATCCTTGTAACAATGAATAACCTAGACTACAGTCAGAAATATAATATGGCTTTAATACCAGCATCAATATTCCTACTGCTACTAGATACGCATCCCCAATACAAAATAGACTAAATACAGACTTGAACCTTACTTACAGAGTAGCAGAGGAAAATCTGCTATGTGTTGTATTTTGGAGAAAAATAAACTACTATGTGGTTTCCGTGATTAAATATGAGTGAAGCTATCCTGTATCTCTTAAGGCTTCCTAGCTTACCTTAGTTAAATCTACTTCAGAATAGTCCTAGTACTTAGGGCAAGATATCTTCTTAATTAAATATTTTCCATGAAAATACTTTTCTAGAGATCTATAAGATTTGTGAGCTGACCTATATTCTTTAAAACTATTAATATTATTTATATTATTTGTAGTCTATTTAATCACAGATCCTGCCTAGAACCTTTTCATCTTTTATGGCTTTTCGAAGAGAATGTTTTAATTGCTGTGCTCTTTCTTCAGGTAGCCCGTCGTAAGTAAATGTCCATGCGCCCCACTCTATTCCTGCCGCATACTTTATTTTCTTAGCGTCTCGGTGGAGAGGATAAAACTCTACGTGAAGATGGTAATACGGGTATTTTTTGCCGTCTGTGGGGCTCTGGTGTATTGCCATTATGTAGGGTAGGTCGAATCCGAAGAGAGAGTTATACATTTTTGTAGATACTCTGAGGATGTCTGCTAGACTGTAGCGTTCTTCCTCAGTGAGCTGCGGTATGTTCTGGATGTGTCTCTTAGAGTATATGTGTGTCTCGTAAGGCCACATAGCGAAAAACGGCATAAAGAGTACGAAGTCTTCGTTCTCGTAGAGTAATCTGACTCGAGTCTTTTTCTCAAGCTCTATTATGTGACAGAACAAGCACTTCTTCCTCCTTTTATAGAATTTCCTTGCTTGAACGAGCTCTCTTCTTATTCGCGGCGGCACGAAGGGTAATGCGTATAGCTGTGAGTGGGGATGTGTTAAGGAGACTCCTATTAGAGCCCCCTTATTCCTAAACTCAAATACATACTTTATCTTAGGGTCACTTCCCAGCTTCTCGTAGCGCTCTGCATACAGATCTACTACCTTCTTTAAGTTTTCTAGCGTCAGGTCACAGAGATCTCCCTCATGCTGTGGAGTCTCTACTATTACTTCACAGTAACCGTAGCCGGGCCTCACCTTATATATGTCTTCTGATTTAAGTGAGGGCTTAGCGTCGGGCCGTAGTGCAGGGAACTTATTGGGTAGTGTTAGTACCTCCCAGCCATAACCTGTTTCCTCTGCTCCTGGACAAAAGGGACAATAGTCTTTAGGTCTCCAAGGCCTCTTCTGTCTCTTAGCGGCGACAATAATCCAAGTCCCTAGTACCGGATTCCAGCGTAGCTCATTGCTCACACACTACTATTATGTAAGTAGTGTATAAAAGTATCGAACTACCGCAAACAGCACCTAAACAAGTTTAGAAGCATTAATACTAATAAAACTTTTTCACTTTAATAGTAAATTTCTCTAACTAGCTTTAAGTTATATAATCAAGTAGAAAAATTATACACTAGTATATCTTATACTGAGCAATGCCTCAAGTTAAAGTTTCTAGAAGCTATCAAATTACTATTCCAGCTGAAATTAGAGGAGCTCTAGGAATAGAGATAGGAGATATTCTTTCAGTTAGTATTGTCGGTAATAAAATAGTATTGGAGAAAATTGAAGAAGAGCTCCCTACATTTAAGGTTGGGAGAAAAATAGGAGAGAAAGATCTTGAAGAAGCTTTAGTCAAGGGACTAAAGAAAAGTATTTGTGGTGACTAAAGTGTATGCTGTTGTAGACTCAAATGTCTATGTGTATAAGGCAATAGAAGACTCTGAGTACCACAGGATATTAGGAGAACTACTAAATACGTTATTAAAGTAGATAACACCTACTATTGTCGTACATGAAGTGACTTGGATCTTAATGGAGTTAATCGGTAGAAAACACCATACTATAAGTCAAGGCACTTCTTTCACATAAAAAGACAGAAGTAATTTCAGTACTAAAGCAAGATATTTCTTGGGCTGTAAAAGGTATAGAAAATGAGAAACTCTCGCTAACCAGATATAACGATAAAATAATACTTTTAGTATCTAAGAGAATAAATGCTCCCTCTTAAGCTTCGATAAGCAGCTTATTTTTCAGGCTAATCGAATAGGAGTACCTGTAATAAACCCTTACTTAAGCTAGCTTTGCTCTCTACAAGAATTTGAGAATTTACTTTATTTTAATTAAAACTGTTCAATAGAATACAATATGGCAAACTTTTAATAAAACTTAGATAAATATACTATTTATTGTATGGGCGCGGCAGTAAGGTCAAGTTTCTTTGGTAACATTGAGTACTTGACTGGATAAAGGCTTTATTGAATAGTTTCTTTCTCGAACTCACTTAAGTCTAGTATTTGTCCGGAAACAGACTCTATTTTATTCAGTATTATTTTGTGTAGTGCTCGAGGAGCATAGATTATTCCATAAGAATCTATTGAGAAAACTGTCTCATCAAAAAGCTCTGGAGTAATATCACGCTCTACTATTAGACGACCATAGTTCTCTATCCTGTACTTAAAGCCCTTCTCCTTAGCTTTCTCTAGTCTCTCTTTAGTTAAAATAAATTCTCCGGAGTATATGTCTAAGTGTTTTACAGGTTTCTTTTCCTCAAGCCATTTTTGAGGTAGCTCACCTTCATAGCCTACTACGTCACCACAGTATTCTTCCATAAAACTGTAAGCTATTTTAATTAGATTCTTTGGAACAACTATTGTTCCTATTCCTCTGAAGAAGAGTACTTTTTTCTTAAATAGTTCGGGATCAATGTCTTCTGCGAAAACAACTGTGCCTATGTGATGAAATCCTACTTTACTATATTTCTCTAAGAGACTTCTATTAACAACTAATTTTTCTAAGTACCTAAATACCTTTATTCTCTCAGTACCAAGCTTTTCCTCCTCTATTTCTGCTACTCTTCCTTCTCTCGCATATTTAATTATATTATATGCTACTAGACCTAAGCTAGATAACTTGTATTTACCATCATCTGTTTTCTCAAGCAGATCCTCTATCCTCTTTATATGAAAACCAAAAGTACCTGTCTCACTTATACCGAGCTTATTCATTATTTCAGTGAAGTTCATGGGTCCTTCTTCTGCTAGAAGCACTATTATCTTTCTCCTAGTCTCGTGAGCTAGTGCCTGGAAAATATAGCTTAGATCTTCTTCACTTAACATATTCTCACAGTGAATTAAACTTATTCGATAGATTTAAAAGTATTGTAGACGACAATCGATAAAAACATTATCGATTACACTCGACAAGCAGTCGACTAGCCTCAGCCGAGTACCTAGTGTGTTAAGTTTATATGAGAGTAGCCAATAGTTAATTCGATGAAGAAAGCCGCTATTTCTCTACTAGCATTACTAATTATTATCATATTAATAGTAATTGGAGCATATGTCGTCTACAAGTCTGTTTTCACATTAAGGGGTAAGGGGTCTCTCTTAGTCTCTAAAATATGCTGGCTTGTAGGAGAGAAGAGTGTAGAAGAAGTAGACTCAGGTACAGTAGTTACAGCTGTTGTTGTGCTCTACTCTCCCACGGGATATTCTGGCTACATTGAAGTCAAGGTGAGAAAAGACGTGACACTATTTCCCGACGAAACTGTAGCCGTAGTCAAGCAATACTACACTATAAGCAAGGAAGCCGAAGTAGAAGTAAAAGTTACTTTCAAAGCTGAGTACTCTCTGTTAACGAGAGGCTACCATATCGAAGTAGTGTGGAGCACCGGAAAATACACTATGGAACCCAACTATCCTCCAAGACTAAAAGTCAAACCTTAACTTAAGTTTATAATAATAAAATAACTCAAAATAATATCTATAATACATTATTGTAAATAGTATAATCTTTTCTCATAATGAATTATTAGACACTATACTAATCAAGTATGTAAAGCACTATAGAAAGTGTCTAGGAATATGAGTCGCTAGAATCACTTAAGTAGCTTTATTTTCATGGACTGATACTTAAGTTTAGTAAAGTATTTTGATAGACAAGATTAAATAGAAGTGCCGTAAAGTAGCTAGTAGATGAAGCTTAAG
>Ga0190367_1001697_pt1 | contig 12385 bp, 12 predicted proteins | sample 4872181011_MG_FD_171838 | JGI IMG/M metagenome (GOLD analysis project Ga0190367, IMG submission 171838) | Hydrothermal vent microbial mat bacterial communities from Southern Trench, Guaymas Basin, Mexico - 4872-18-10-11_MG | ecosystem: Environmental > Aquatic > Marine > Hydrothermal vents >... | reverse complement strand
ATCATATTTTTAATCACAGACCATGAGGTAGGGACAAGTAAAATGGAGAATGGAAGTAGTAGTACTTCAAACCTAAATACATCCTCTGTCCATATCCACTTCTCTCCTGCCATATACGCCGAAAGTCCATTGGCCCCTCCAATGAGTACATATAGTACTCCAAAGATTACCGCTAGTGCGCTTCCCACTAGTACATACATGAGCGCGTCATACTTTTTACGGCTTAATAGAAGAGATCTAATGAGCACCAGCCCTACGACTATAGTTGAGAACCCGCCAAAGAGATCTCCAGGAATGAATGACCCTAGTAGATCTACGTGATAATCTGGTGGTAGGAACATTATACTGAATCCTTCGGTAAGCTCTAAAAAGCCTAGTATTAAGTAAAGTATGCCTAGAATCAGGGCGTACGCGAATATAAATCCTTTAGGGACCTGCATATGCCCACCTCAACTAAATCCCATTAGATGTCCTACGGTAATTACTAAGAGTGACATTATGTAGGCGAGTATCAATCCATAAGTTACTGTAAAGATCGTCCACTTTACAGAATTCGTCTCCCTGTAGATTACTCCTACCGTTGCTATACAGGGCATGTATAGTAATGTGAATACCATGAAGGCATAACCTGTAAGTGGAGTGAACATTTTCTGTTCTCGAATAACCTCGGCTATAGCCTCTTCCTCCTCCTCTCCAAGTCCAAAGAACGTTCCAAAAGTTGCCACTACTATCTCCTTCGCTATAAAACCGAAGAATAGGGCTACACAAGCTCTCCAATCGAAGCCCAAGGGACGAAATATAGGCTCTAGCGTCTTTCCTAGAACAGCTAGATAAGACGCCTCTAAGGAAGCTCCCCAGGGGAAGTTCGATAGAAGCCAGACTACAATTACACCAAACAGTATAACGGTTCCAGCCTTCTTTAGAAATAAAACCCCTCTTTCCCACATATGTATTAGTGTAGTCCTTAAAGTAGGCATGGCATACGGTGGGAACTCCAAGATGAAAGCTGCTCTTCTTCCTTTAAAGTAAGGTATGGTATTTCTGAATAGCAGTGCCATCAGTATAGCTAAGAATATACTGAGTAGGTACATGGAGTATATTCCAGCGGCAGCATACGTGCCTAGAACAGCTGATCCTATGAGGACATATACAGGCAGTCTAGCACTACACGTTATTAAGGGACTAACGAGTATTGTCAATAACCTATCTTCTTCCACATCTATAGTCCTACATGCCATACAGGCTGGTATATTACATCCAAAGCCCAGTAACAATGGTATGAAACTTCTACCCTGAAGCCCGAACTTCGATAGCAGCTTATCGAAGACGAATGCAGCTCTAGCTAAGTATCCACTATCTTCTAGGATAGCTAATCCAAAGAACAAGAAGAATATGGGAGGGAGAAACACTAAAACTCCTCCTAGACCTGCTATTAGGCCATCAGCTATGAACGAGCTCAGAACCTCATCCGCTACCCAAGCTCTTACAAGTTGACCCAATCGACTAAATAGGAGGTCTATTAGATCAGAGAGGGGCGCTGAGACATCATAGGTAAACCTAAAGAGAGCCCACCAGAGTGCTAGGAATATGGGTATTCCGAGATACTTGTCCAGAAATACCTTGTCTAAGAGGTCTGAAAAAGTTACCTTTCTCCTACCCCTTAGCACTCTTTCTACAATTTCCGAGATAACTTCATAGCGTCTCTCAGCAAGCAGTGCCTCGTAATCCCCACTTAATGAAATACCCATGAATCTCACCTGAGAACCTCCTCAACTTCATCCCGAATAGGACTAGATGCTATTTTCCTGAGAACTTCCCTATCCCTTTCTAGTATTTTAATAGCCAGCCACCTCCTCGGGTATCTGCTTACTAGTCTCTCATCCTTTGTTAGGATATCCTCAAGTTTTGATATCATACTCTCTAACTTAGACCCATAGTTTATTCTTACACCACCTTTCCTTTTTCTCATTTTAGCGACCTCCACTATGGCATCTTTGAGCTCCTCCATTCCCTTCTTAGTTGTGGCTACTGTGGGAATTACAGGGACTTTGAGTATTTTGGACAACTCTTCTACATCTATCTCATATCCTAGATCCTCTGCTATATCGAACTTATTGAGCGCTATAACTATGTTCGCTTCTATTTCCAGTAGTTGAAGTGTTAGGTAGAGGTTTCTCTCTAGGTTAGATGCATCCACTATATCGACTACTACATCCGGTTTCTCTTCGACTATATAGTCCCTAGCTATGAGTTCATCTATAGAGTTTGCAGTTAGGCTATATACTCCAGGGAGATCCACTATCTCCAACTCAATACCTTTATGCACGCATTTACCCACTTTCTTTTCTACGGTCTTACCTGGCCAGTTTCCTATGTGGGCTTTTCCTCCCGTCAGATTGTTGAATATCAGGGATTTTCCTACATTAGGATTTCCTATGAGTGCTACTCTTATCATCTTATCACCTCGACAAGGACTTTCATAGCTACTCCTCTACCTAGGGCTATTCTACTTTCTCTCACCTCTACTAGAAGAGGTCCAGGCGGACTTACCTTTAACACCTTCACTCTCGTACCTGGAGTGAATCCTAGCTCTAGTAGTCTCCTTATAAGTCCTCTACCACCTTCAATATCGACTACTATCCCACTTTCTCCTTCTGAAAGCATGGATAGAGGCATGTACATACCCTTCACACCCTCACAACATATACGTGATCGCACTCCTCCTTTCTCAAGCTGAGGTAATAGCCTCTTACTAGGAATTCTATAGGGTCGCCTAAGGGCGCTTTTCTAAGGACCTCTATTTCCGCGCCTCTAACCAGCCCCATATCCATTAACCTCCTTCTAAGAGCAGTTGGTCCCGCGATCCTCACTATCACTCCTTTTTCACCTGGGAGTAGTTCGCTCAGCTTCTGCTCTCTTCCCATTCGGTCTACCTAATAAAACTAGGGTATCCTAATATTTAAATTTAATTATGTGCAATCGCACAAAATTAGATTAAATAACAGATATTTTTGAAATTTACGCGATGTACTAGTTTCATAGGCAAAATCTCTAACTACCTTATCTCACATCATCAGCCAATGGAGTTTGATCAAAGTGCGCTAGGGCCGGACAGATGATTTTGTAACGGGTTGTACTGAAGAGCTTGAAAACGTAGTACTATACGATGGGTTTTCTCTTCCCGGGCTCCAACCAACTTAAGCAAGAGCCATTTCTTGTGAAGTAGGATCTGTTCCCACTAGTTTAGCTAGTTCTTTCTATTCTCCTTTGAGATTAACTGTATCTCGCTTTAGCCTATACTCCATTGAATTAGTAATGATAAGATATGGTAAGATCGAGGAGCTTTAGTTCTTCTTAACCCCCAATTATTTCGGCTATAGGTTAGTATTGTTTATTTAATGCTCCTTGTAATTGCTTCCTATTGGCAAACTTAAAATACATAGATTAATGACAAAACTAAGGTGAGAAATTGAACAATGAGTTAGATAGGGGAGTAGTCAGAATCAAGCCAATCTATTTAGGGTTGTACCATTACAATTACGTTTATGGTAGTGTTTGTTCACCCGATGTGGCAGGGACTCCACCTGTCTCTCCTCTAACAGAGGAAGAGCTCAAGAGAAACGCTGAGGTGTTAGTGGAAGAGTTTAAGAAAAATTTAAAACTAGATTTTGTGAAAATTGAGGAACCTTTCATAGTTAAAGAACAGAGGGACTTAAGGAAGATCCCTAAAGTCCTAGACTATGACATCGATGCTATTCTATTAGGGAGTAGAGGAGTACTACCATTAGAAGTCCGAGCAATATCTAGGTATAGAATACCAATAATTAGAAAAACGGATCCCGATCTCCTAAGGGCGTTGAGGGTGAAGAAGTTCTTAAGGGATAGTAAGTTCATTTACATAGGTGAGATACCCTCGTTCTCTGCTCCTAAAGGACCTTGGGATTTCTCCCTATTGGAAGATAAGCTTGGAGTTAGAGTTAGACACATAGAGACTAATGAGTTCCTCAGGGTTTTTGATTCAATACCAAGAGAAAAAGCTGAGGAGGAACTAAAGAAATGGAGGAGAAACTTCGAGAAAGTAGTTGAACCTAGTGAAGAAGACCTGCTAAAAGTTATGAGAATATACCTCGCTCTTCGAAATCTATGTGAAAGGGAGGATGCTAACGGAGTCACAATAAACTGTGGTCGTTTTACTGAAGAAATACCGCTAGTCCCCTGTTTAGCATTTGCTAGATTAATAGATGAGGGAATAATGTGTGCATGTGAAGGTGACATAACAGCCATGATATCAATGTTAATTTTACACGCCGTGAGCGGAAATCCTGTGTTAATGGGAAATTTCGGCTATAAGCCTGGAATGTTTGAAGCTAAGGAGGGAGAAGTAACTATAGAGCATGATATAATACCTCTCTCAATGGCATCTACTAAGTTCATCATTAGGGACTACCATGGGAGAAAGTTCGGAGTTACTGGTTATGCGGACATTAAAAGAGGAATGCCCATTACCCTACTCAACGTCAGTACCACACTTGATAAAATGATGGTGATAGAAGGAAGAGTTAAAATGAGTGAGGATGGAATACACTGTAGAGTTATAGTCCACATGGATGTTAAGGGAGATGTAAACGAAATACCGAAAATACTAGTGGGTTCCCAACACGTGTCTATGACTTTCGGCCATTGGCTAGCCTCCTTAAAGAAAGTGGGAGAGTTACTTAAAATGAAAGTACTAACCCTAACCTAGTAGTGCTTTCAAGGGGTCACTTCATAAAGGCAGCGTTTCAGCAATTTCAAGTCATTGAAGAGAGCCTCGTCTACAGGCCTCTCAATTACAATACTCTCACTGTATCCCTCCTCTCTGAGTACTTTGAATAGGAAAAACATGTTAACAGTCCCAGTACCTAAGGGTGCATGCTGGTCGTACCTTCCGTCATTATCATGTAAGTGAATGTGAGTTACTAGTTTAACACTCCCCCTAATGTAATCACACGGCTGAACAACTGTATTGGCATGCCCTACGTCGAAGGTTACTTTTAATGCTGGATTGTTCACCTCAGATACTATTTTGAAGAATTCACCTCTCATAATTCCAAAGTGAGGACATTTTAAGACCTCACCCTCATAGAAAACAGCTGATGGCATGTTTTCCAAGCCTAGGACAACACCCCTCTTCCTAGCGTAGTTTGAGATATATTTTAACAAGCTTATTGAGATCTCCCAAGCCTCTCTAACCTTCAAATAACTTGGGAGAACTTCCGAGTAAGCATAACCTGGCTTCTCAGGGTTATAAGTGGCTGGATGTATAGTCAATACCCTTATATTGCCATTAGAAGCATAGTCTATCGTAGTCTTAAGCCCTTCAACTATCTCTTTCCTCTCATCACTACTCGCTAGGGATAATTTAGTCGCACTATATTGTCCTGGTTCATGGAGCAGGAAATCAAAGTTATTAATACTTGAAGTAACCCTCGCTACTTTCTCAAGCTTATCTATATTACCAATTGAAAGCTCACCACAATTCAGTCCATAGTGCTTCATTATCTTAACTGACTTATCTATAGAATCCTTTATCTCACTGTTACTGAGCTCATCTATATACTTCCCTTTCATCACCCTGATGAGTTCAGATAGAAATACTCCAAGTCTCATGTTTTCTCATACCTTATTTAGTCTATATTAAAATACCTTTCTCGCAAGAAATATGCACTTTAATAAAGACAGTAATGAAAAGACTAAGAAGTAGCAGGCTACCTTGCTCTACGACATCCTTCAGTCAATTCTTCAAGCTGGCCTCTCTTAAACGCTTCGATAACCTCTCGGACGGTTGGGGCATTCGCCCTTAAAACTGCGACTCTTGCCTGTTGGAATATGTTTAGAGCTCTAGGGCCTATATTGTAGGTGATTAGTGCTGTCGGGTTTAATTGCAGTATTCTGTCAGGTGGCCTTCCAAATCCTCCGAAGTGTTCACTTGTGTTTGGAATAGCCTCGATCTTAAGTATTTCTCCTTCAGAGCCTATTTCAATCACCATGAAGTAAGGGGCTCTTCCAAAATGTTCAGAGAGCCTGGAATTTAACCCTGAATCTTCAGTTACCGGAATCACGATTCTTTCAATTGTCATGGTTTACACATCTCTGAGAGAAGTATATAAATTTTATAAGCGACTAGAAGAGATGAGTATATAAATAAGAAGACCGGATAGTATTCGAAACCCTGCAAATTTTTCATAAATCCTTATCTCATCTCGCTACACTTCTTCATAATCCAAGCCTTAAGCAAGATTAAATAAAAAGTTATAAAATTAGCATGTATTATTTAAAGATCATAAGTGTTACCCTGAATGTTCGATGAGGAAATTTTATAAGAAGGAAGAACTGGGTAGAAGGTGGATAGAATTGTACTGTAAGGGAGATTGGGGAAGTTGTGTTCATCATCGGATGGAAGAGAGGTGAACTCCATCAAAATTGGATGCTTCTGGATGGAACTTTAGATGAAAATTACATGGGGGGTGGAAAAATGAAAATTACTATCATTTATGATAACACTGCTTTTAGAAAGGATTTAATAGCTGATTGGGGATTTTCAGCACTTGTAGAAGCTAGGGAAAGAAAGATCCTTTTTGATACTGGAGCGAATGGAAGAATTTTGCTTTCGAATATGCAGAAACTTAAAATTGATCCAAAGGAGATAGAAGACGTATTCATCTCCCATCTTCACTGGGATCATGTAGGGGGTCTCTTGTCTTTTCTTCGCTTAAATAAACAAGTAAAACTCTGGATTCCTTCTTACTTTTCTGAAGCAAGGAATGTAAGAGAAGTCATTGAAGTGAAAAAGCCTACAAAGCTTTACGAGGGGATCTACTCTACGGGTGAGCTAGAGGGAATAGAACAATCCCTCTGTGTTGAAACGGGAAAAGGTATTGTAATCATAGCTGGATGCTCTCATCCAAGAATGGAGCATATTCTACAGGTAGCTTCTCAATTCGGTAAAGTTTATGGTATTATAGGAGGTTTGCATGGAACAAGACCTGAGTCCTTGAAGGACTTGAACTTAATCTGTCCTACTCATTGCACTCAATATAAGTCGGAGATAAAGTTTCTTTACCCGGAGAGATATATTGAGGGAGGAGCAGGAAGAATAATCGAAATTAGATAAAAGGTCTTATCAAATTTGCGCTTCGCTTAACAGCAAATAAAGGAGGAAATCGAAAATTCCCCTAATTGTCATAGACTCTTTTCTTTTACTTGCAAAATATCGCCCAAAATTTACTTTTCCTATCTTAAAAAGAAACACTATTAAGCATGCTAGTTGCAGTAATGGCGTGGTAGTAGTATGGCTGACTCTGATATCTTAAAAATAGTAAAAGAAGATATACTAAGAATATTAGCAGAGGAAAAAAGGGTATCACTAGATTCCATAAAAACAAAAGTTAAAGTTTCCTCGTTTTTTATATCTAAGGTACTCGAGGAGCTTGAGAGAAAAAAGTTAATAGAAATTGAGGGAAATTTTATTAAATTAACGGAAATTGGACAAAAAGAATCTAAAGATGTTTTAAAAAAGCATCTAGTTCTTGAAGAATATTTTAAGAAAACCTTAGATGAAAGAGCAGCACATAGAAAAGCTCATGTCCTTGAGCATTATGTCTCCGAAGAGGTTATCAGGAATATCAAAAAGTTGCATACGTTTGAAGAAAGAGGAATCCCTCTAACAGAGTTTAAATTACATACTGAGGGTTTAATCTCTGATATCAATATACTAGACGATGAATTATTTGAAAGAATAGTTAGTATGGGGATATTTCCAGGAGAAGAAATAAAAATAGTAAATGAAATCCCGAATGGTATTGTTATTGTAGTAAAGAATAAGAAGTTTGTTTTAGATAAAAACATAGCAAAAGAAATTAAAATATTGGGATCTAGGGGATGAAAAGGGCCATTTTTCAAATATTAGAACTGTTAAGAAGTGCTGGTTCAGGGATCTCTGGTTATGTAGCAGCTGAGTTAGCAAAGGGTAAAGGGCTTGAAGAGGTTTTTAAATGTTCTACCAAGTCTTTTAATGATGACTTCAATGAAGGAGAAGGAGGTTTAGCGAGATGTAAGAATGACTGTGCAGAAATAGATGTAAATTTGTTGCGAGATGTTTATCAGGCAATATTAAAGAGGTAAAGTGTTAGGATATGGGATATCTTAAAATATTATTAATCGGACAGCCAAATGTAGGGAAATCATCATTACTTAATGCATTGGTTGGACCAAGAGCTACGGTATCCAATTACCCTGGAACTACAGTTGAAGTAACTAGAGCCAAAAAGAAAATTAGCAATATGGAAATTGAGTTTATAGATACTCCAGGGATATACTCTATTTCTGATAGAAGTGAAGAAGAAAAAGTTGCTGAAAAAGCTTTATTTGAAGAAGATAGAGACGGGGTAATAGCAGTTGTCGATGCAACTTCTCTTGAAAGAAGTCTTTATATGGTCCTGCAGGTGCTAGAGGCTCATATACCTACCATTTTAGCTTTAAATTTCGTAGAAGATGCTGAAAAGAGGGGTATAGAAATTGATTGCGAAAAACTAGAGAAAATTCTTCGCATTCCCGTTATTCCTATAAATCCTTTAACAAAGAAAGGAATAGATAAACTTGTAGATACAGTTTTAAAGATTAAAGAAATACCGAAGAAAACTTTCACTATTGAATATGATGATCATATAGAAAAGGCTATAGATAAAATATCATCGCAGTTAAAGGAAACTTCTATGCCAAAGAGGTTTATAGCAATAAGGATTTTGGAAGGGGATAGAGATTTTTATAAATATTTGAAGGATGAGAGGGTGGTTGAAGATGTTAAAGAAGACTTAAAAGAGCATCCAGAAGTTGCGAAGGATATATCCATAACTAGATATGGTACAGCATCATTTATAGCAGAAAAGGTTACTCAGATAATTCCTTTGGAGAAAGGAGAAATTAGAAGAGAAAGAATTGAAGAGAAGATTGACCAAGTTCTCTTGCATAAAACCTGGGGCCCAATTATTACTGGCCTATTTTTTCTCGCAATCTTTGGAGTATTGCTACATCTTGGCAATTTGATACAAGGGGTTATTATGAGTTCGACCGAGGGACTTTTCCCCTCTTTTGGTGCAGTAGAACATCCTATTATCGCTATGATATTAGCTCAAGGTTTAGCAGGGCTTGTAACAGGAGTTTCTATTGCTTTGCCATATGTATTCTTATTTTATCTACTTCTGGGATTACTAGAGGATGTAGGACTTCTTTCGAGGTTTATTGTTAATGCAGAAAGGTTTTTGAGAAAACTAGGTTTGCCTGGAAAATCATTTATTCCTTTAGCACTAGGTTTTGGTTGCACCGCACCAGCAATTAGAGCTACCAGAGTCCTGTCATCTAAAAAAGAGCAATTTCATACTGCTTCACTACTTGCTTTCATACCTTGTTCCTCAAGAATTGCAATAATAATGGGGATAATTGGATTTTATGGAGGCATAAAACTAGCTTTTTCTGTTTTTGCTACTTTACTAGTTGCTGACTTGATTTGGGCTCTTGGAATAAAGAAAATTATTCACATAGAGAGAGAACCCCTACTCTTAGAATTACCTCCTTACAGGAAGCCTCTGGTTAAAAACGTTCTTGCTAAAAGCTGGATTAGGATGAGGGATTTTGTATACATAGTTATGCCCTTGTTAGTACTTGGAGGAATAGCCTATAGTATTTTAAAGGTACTAGGTCTTGTTAATGCAGTAATAGAGCCTCTTTCACCAATTGCTATCTGGTTGGGTTTGCCTGTTATAACCCTTATTCCCTTGTTTTTCGGTTTCTTGCAGAAGGATCTAACTGGATCGATGCTTATATCAGTCTTAGGTAGTAAAATATCACTAATATTAACTCCTATTCAAATATACACGTTTGGCGTAGCAGGCACTATTGGAATTCCATGTATAATTGCTTTAGGGATGCTCATCAGAGAATTCGGATTTAAAAAAGCAGTAGGCTTAACAATAATCTCAATAATATATGGTCTTTTATTTGTCGGTCTGATTTGGAGAATAATTTTATTTGCTGAAAATAGTGTAAAATTATTTTTCGGCTGAACTACGTGAACTTCTACTAAAAGCTATTATCACCTGTGTACTAAGTTCGTATGCTTAGCAACAGTCATTCTATCATTTATCTCATCTAGCCTATGCTTAGTGAAGTCTATATCAACCACTTCAACACTGTAGGATGGTACTATATAGAGCTATATAAGTTAAGCTTGCGTATTAGGTCACAATTAGAACTTTTCCATAAACCTGAAGAACGCTATATTTCTTAAGAGTGTAGAAATTAAACAGTTTCCCAAATAGGCTATAATATAAGAGGTAAATATTTATCTGATAATTCATATTTTAACGATGTACTTGGATTAAATATCATATTTGACTCTTACTATAGTTCATTAGAATACGTTACTTTAAGCGCAAAAATGATAAATAAAAATTATTATAACATATATGCTAGATAGAATTTATAAGCACAAATTAAATATAAATTTAATCTTAAGGCTTATAAGTATTTAAAAACTAGTGGAATTAGTGATACTATGAAAACAAGAGTTATAATTTGCATGCCCAGTCCTAATTTCCTAAGGGAAAAACCTACAGAAAAAGGCTATTGGGGGTTTGTTAGGAGTAAGAAGGATTATGAAGATGAAAAGGAAAAGGTATTAAATGAATTTAAATCTCTTGTAGGTTCTCTCAAGAGAGAGGGCTATGACATAGAGTTACTACCTCATATTGAAATTTCATGCACTGATGAAGGATATGCTAAAGCTTACAAGCTGTCTGAAAAATTGCTTGAGGCTGATATTAATATTATCCTACCATTTAGCTTCCATAGACCATGTATAGAGGCTATAATAGCTCTTTCCAAAAATATTATTATCTTTGATAAGTTTAGCCCAATGTACTCTGGTACTCTTTTTGCTCCTCCACTCGTTAAGGAGTACGAGCAATACGGCTTTCGTAATATTTTTATAGTGGAAGGAAGTTGGGAGGAGTTAAAGAGGATTATAAGAGCAGTCTATGCGTTAAGCAAGATTAGAGAGTCAAGAGTGGTAATAATAGGACCTCCAAATAGAGGATTTGGTGGTCTAAAGACTTTTAAGAAGAACCTAGAGATCTTTAAATTTAAGCCTATATTCTATACCTATGATGAGTTTGTAGAACTATTTAATAAACTATGGAAGGATGAAAATATTATTAAAGAAGCAAGGAAGATAGCAAATAATATTGTAAAGAAGGCTAAAAGAGTAGTAGAACCTACTGAAGAAAAGCTCTTGAGAGCTACAGTGTACTATCTTGCGTTAAAGAGATTAATTGATGATAATAGAGCTGATTGGATTACAGTTAATTGTTTGAGCGAGCTTATCACACGAACTGGTGCAACTCCATGCCTTGCCTTCGCCCTATTTAATGACAATGGCATAGTCGCTACTTGTGAAGCTGATCCCACCATGTTCACTCTTCACTATCTGCTTACCAGACTAACTTCAAAACCTGTCATTTTTGTAGATCCTGCAGTAAATGAAGGAGAAAATGTCCTTATCCTAGCTCATTGTACATCGCCTCTTAAAGTACTAGGGTACGATAAGCCTCAAGTACCGTATGAAGTTAGAACTCACCATGAGAGTAATACGGGAGCTACTGTAAAACCTGAATATCCTAAGGGCATTATTACTATAGCGGGTTTTGACTTCAATTTATCTAAAATAATCATAGTAAAAGGAATGGCTATAGGCTCACCTAATTTAAGAATATGTCGTGCTCAAATAAAGGTAAAAGTTTCAAATGCTCATAAAGTGCTCGAGAATTGGCAAGGTTTTCATTGGGTATATGCATATGGGGATTATGTAGAAGAGTTAAAAATACTTGCAAAAATTATCAGGGTAACTCCTATTGTACTAGAATGACTTTATCGAGAATTAAGTTATGAACGTTACCTGCGCTTAAAGTACTGGACGATTTTAGCGTGCTTGACTATGAAGGGTATACCTTTATCGGAGTTCTCGCAGATCTTAGAGTCTATTGGAATTCTCCTCAGGGAGGAGCGTCGCCAGGTCTTCCCCCTCTCGTTCGCCCCTCCAACCTTGAAGACATCGCTCTCTGCTCCACATCTTAGACAAATGAATTCACTCATATTTTCGATAATACTGATGGTGGGGATGTTCATTTCTCTGGAAAATATTATTGCCTTCTTGACTACGGTTCGTGAAACCTCTGAAGGTATAGTAACTATTACTGTACCATCCTTCTCGGGGATAAAGATGCCGAATCCCTAGGAGCCGTTCCTGCTTTCTATTCTCTTTTGAGATTAACCTTGGTGTCAGGGTTCTTGC
>Ga0190367_1001696_pt1 | contig 12387 bp, 30 predicted proteins | sample 4872181011_MG_FD_171838 | JGI IMG/M metagenome (GOLD analysis project Ga0190367, IMG submission 171838) | Hydrothermal vent microbial mat bacterial communities from Southern Trench, Guaymas Basin, Mexico - 4872-18-10-11_MG | ecosystem: Environmental > Aquatic > Marine > Hydrothermal vents >... | reverse complement strand
GTCTCTTAGGAGGAGGACGTCCTATAGGGACGTCCTTTTTGTATATACTTGTATATGTTCTAAGGTTATTACAGAACTTAGAACGTATATATTGCTCTATATATCGGGCTATAGTCTTAGGTTTAAACAGAAACAAGAACAAGAATATAGCGACTTGTGTAACAAACCGTATAAGGTGATTCATATTTGTTTCTCCTGCATAAACTGATCAATGGAGACTAGTATCTCTTTTAGTAGATGTTCTTTGAAGCCGTCAGGAAGTCCTACTTGTCTCATAGCATTACTATATCTTATAATGTATTTCTTGAGCTTAGCTAAGAACATCTTAGTTTTGATATCTAATGTATTATCACTTTTCCACTTCCTTTGACTAAGAAACTCTAGAAATTCTGTTATTGTGCTCCAGTCTGCTTCCCAAAGAAACTCTATTACATTATTAAGTATACTAGAAAGCTTGATATGTCTAGCACTTAGCTTAGCTTTAACTAAATCTATCAAAGAACTAGTTTTCCTGTTTAGTTTCAGGGTGAACTTCTTTTGTAAAGAAGACATAGAGGGGTGCACCCCTGAATACTAATATATTATACTCTTTTACTGCTTATAACAGTTCACATATATACTTTATATGTCTGACCGAATCGGAACGGTATAGTAACATTTATAAATCAGATTTGTTTGATATTATATTGATAGAAATTGATTAGGTGTTTTGTATGCAGAACCAATATGTTAAAAGCATAAAATTAAAAATTTTGCGTTCTGATGGCATAATAAAATTAAAATTCAAGATAGACAAAGAAGCTTTTAATCAGATAGAACAAATTTTACAAGCCTATGAGGGCGATATACTAGAACTAGTGCGTCTTGAAGTTAATGGCGATAAAAACAGCTTCACGATAATACTCAAACCTACTAGTCATCTATTTGACGCTATAGCAGATCAGCTTAAGAATATTCTACAGGTGGGAAGCTAATGGAAGCTGTTGATAAAGCAATACTTGAGTTACAAGAAGTATATGAATTCATCAAAGAGATCTTCGAAGATACGCTGATATGCTATGGTTTTAGTGACATAGAATTTAAAGTGTTCATAACAATATCTGAGGATACTAACTTTCTTGAGAAAATAAATAAGATAACTGAGTTCATAAAGAAACATAAGCTGGGTATAGCACTAGACAGTATAGAACTAGCACCTGTGGCTGTTATTGAGAATTGCGGTATTAAAATATACATATCAATAACATTTGGCTTTGTATAGGTGTTCGGATATGTTTCTGTTCAGGAAAAAGAAGAAAGAGAAAAAACGAGGAGATCCGACAGTTGCAGTTATAGGTGCTTTAGCTAGGAGAAAAGGAGGAAGAAAACTAATAAGAGCATTTGTAAGGAAGTGTAGACAACTAGGACTAAAACCGTCTGATGTCATAGCTAGTTTCATGATAAACTTTATATCAGGCGGTGAACAATACACAAAACAAGCGATAAAAGAATACGTATCAGAATTAGCTGAAAGCGTTAAACAGCTTAGCGAATTGAAAGAAACACTAGATACTATTTTTGGATCTAGACCTGCTAGTGAGAAACTGCTATCTAAATTGTTAGATCTAGCACCACTCATAATAAGTAGTAAATCAGCTAAGATAGAGGTGGAAGAAGAATGACAGATGTTGAGGTAAAAGCATTTTGTGATGAAGAATATTTCTACATTAAAATATTTGATAAACAGACAAGAAAGTTATTAGCAGATATGAAACTAACAGCAAATGATGAAGAAATGAACTTGATAGCACTAGCATTTATTAAGCTATATGAAAGTCTAGGACGATTTAAGCTCGCAGAAACACTAAAAAAAGCATTTAAGCTTTTTGATGAACTAGGTGATTGATCATGTCTTGGAGAATGAGATATAGAGAAAATCAAAATCATAGGAAATTTAAAGCCAAGCTTTGGGATCTAGGAGATAAAATCGTTGTTGAGGTAACTGATATTGATTTAGCAGAATATCTTACCTGTGTACTAGGAGGATTATTTAGATCAACATATACAGATCCAAAATATAAGTATGCGATAGAATACAAAAAAACAGGTAATCCTATTGCTGACGAAATCCTTAAATTGCGGATAACATTAGTATTAAAGGAGGTGGTCTAGTATGCAATATACATTAGATTATTGGATCAAGAAGAGGTATACACTTGAAGAGCTTAAGGCTCTTGAGTATGATAGTTTTGAGTATGATCCTGATACAGAAACAGTCACAATATACATTAAGAATAAAATAAAGATCTACAAGAAGATAGATGACAAACACTTTATAGAGGTAAAAGAATATGAAAAAGCGGAAGGGTAAACCAGGCTTATGGTTTAAATGTCCATATTGTGGAAAAGAATTCAAAAGTAAACGTGATCTTATAAATCATATATGCAAAAAACATAAGAAAGGTATGTGTAGGTGATGTGTAATGTCTACAAATAAAATGTTTGCTATTATATTAGATATGTTCAGGGAGAAGTTGGTTAAAGCACTTGAAATATTAGAGAACGTGAAGAATGAAGGGATACAATGCTATAATTCATGTGCAAAAATAGAGGACTTGGTATTACAATGGGACATTAGAGTTGATCTAGAAAAAGCAATAGATCTTATAGCAGATGTGATATCAAAAATACAGCAAATAGTGTGAAGGAAAATGAATGAGGAAGAAATAAAGCAGTTCATACTAAATACATTATATAATTTTTTCAGGAGAAATACACAAAGTAAGTACAAAGATAAGTTTGAGCGTACTGAAGATATGATTTTTGTTTCTGACATACTGAAGTGGTATTTTCAGTTTCAGAATGTAGTAAACTATAATGAGCCTCAGGGATGGGTAATAGTTGGAGATGCTCTTGATGATTATGTAAAAAAAGCTTTTTCTCAGGTTGATAGAAAACTTGTTATAGAATACAATAACTATAAGATAATTGGAGATCCTGACATAGTATTACAGCTAGGCAATACATATCTAATAATTGAAGTTAAGTTTAGTGATACTGTTAAGGAGTATCATCTTATGCAGTTACTAATGTATATGTATCTGCTTAGTGAGATTGAGAATACTAATGATGTTATAGGAGCTGTGCTTTGCGTCAGAAATAATATTGAGATAAAAATTATGCGTCTTGACGATAAGAAAATTGATTTTGCTAAAAAGCTGATAGATGAGTATATAAGTTATCTTGAGATTAGGAGAGGTATGGAGAATGTCATTACAGTATAAGTATAGCATAACAACAAGTGTAAGCCTTGATAATGAGACTAGTCGCATGTTATATGAGTTATGCAAAGAACTTGATCTTTCAAAGAGTCAAGCGATTAGGAAAGCAATAAAGATTATGTATTATCTTTTTAAGTCTAGGTCTAAAAATACTGATATGAAACGTATAATCAAGCGTGTTCTGAAACATCTTGTTTAATTATTATTTTTTGCTAATTCTTGGTAATTATCTTTATAAATTTCTTAGTGTATATATTGATATATAGCACAAAATATTTTGAGGTGGTATATGTGGGTCGTGTAAGTCGTGAAACTATTAAGAAAATATTAGCATATACGTCTAAGTTGTGCCATATCAAAATATCAACAGAGGCTGGTAAGTTTGCTGGTAAAAGAGGTTGGAGAGTACCAGCAGATCAGCTTAGAACATGCGTGAAAGACATAATGGCTAAAATTGAGTCTGAAATAGCTAAAAATCCAGATTACTCAGGAACACTTGATGATGCGAAGATATTAGCATTGCTTAAATCAGCCTTTGGCTTTGAGATTAAACCAGAGTGGCTAAGGAAGTAAGGTGAATAGCAATTGGTTGCCTTAGCTGTATCAGAAACTTCATTAGAGATCTAGAGCAAAACGATACAAAGATAATAGCATATAATGAAGCGAGGTGGTTATATATGGAGGAGCTAGTTAAACAAGGTATAGGAATAGCTATTGGAAAGCTGATAGCAAATTATGGAGTTGAATACGTTGTAAATCAAATCATAAAACCTGATACTGAGGAGAAGAAACTTCTAGCAAACCTAATAATAAAGGGACTAGTCGTTTTCTTTGCACCTAAATATTTGCCAGAATACGGCGAGAGCATAGCTTTAGGCTTTATAGTTGATATGGTAGAAGACATTATCGCTTTCCTGATCAAAAGATATGGAAGAGGTGAGTAAACATGGTAATCAGATATATCCGCTGGAAGACGCTTCCAAGATGGAGATCATTCATAGTTTCTAGGAGACAAGCACTTAGACTAAAAGAGCGATTAAGAGCACATACTAAGCCTCCTAGAGTAAAAGTAGTAGAACTTACACCCAAAGACTTCCAAAGCGATACAGAAATAGTTTTCTCATTGCCAAAATACGGTAGATTGATAGCAGTTGATCTAGTACTAGATATAAAGATAACAAGCGGATCTTCACCTAGTCAAGGTACTGATTGGCACTTAAGAGCACTCAAAGAAATAGAGATAAGCGATGCAGGTAAAACATACGGTAGATTTCACCCTAGACTTATGAGATATCTAACAGCTCAATTCTACGATTATGACATAAAGTCTATTACTGCTGGAGCTGGAGAATCAACTGAAGAGAAAGATCTTATCAGAATGGAATTCGATTGGACGATAAGGGAAGACTCATTCTTAGAGCAGTTTCCTAATGAAGGTCAATTCGGTATCAATCTACTAGATAAAGCTGATCCTGCTTTGATCATAAGAACAACATCAGCTGATGTTACAGATACAACTATTGATAAGTTCAAGCTGAGACCTGTATTATACATTAGTATGGTTAAATCTCCTGTTAAGCCTGAGCTGTGGGCTGATTATAAGATACTTAGCTTTACTGCTAGTAGTACTTATGAACTAGACTTACAGGATAATGTATATCATCTAGCTAGTGTTCTCCTGCAGGAAGATACATCATACGCTATATCAGCACCTAGCAAAATTGAGCTAGTTGATACTGAGAAAGACTTTACGTTTTTCAGTCTGAGCAATTCAGTACTTACTGAGCTAGTGAGGATCTGGAATGAACAGGATACAGTATATAATGTATTCCCATTCCACATAGGCTATTTCAGGAATGTGCTAGTAACTAAGAAGAGAGAACTATTGTTCAAAGTAACAACTAGTGTTTCAGCTGGTCAGATAATCCTACAGCAAATAGGATACAAGAAATAGAGGTGATGTATCATGCAGGAGAAAGAGAAAGAAAAAGAGAAAGAAGAACTAGAGATAGTATCGCCTTATGAGCTTGAGGAAGACATAGAACTTGAGGAAGCTTAAATTTCTTTTTCTTTTTTGAGACTAGACCGCTTAGCAAGGTGATAATATGGCTATGAATCCGCTATATAGATCTCCTATTAGGAGAATAAAGGGAAAGGATAGGTATAAGACTGCTAGGCTTATTGCTAGGGAATTCGAAAAACTTAGAAAGAAGATACCTATTCCAAAGCTTAAGGGAATAAAACTACCTAAGGTGGGTCTGCCTAAGCTGGGTTTGCCTAAGCTTAAGTTACCACAGGTTAAATTGCCTAAACTCAAACTACCTAAGCTAGGTTTGCCTAAGCTTAAAATGCCTGATATTCTAGGTGGCATAGGAAAATTCTTTGGGGGTATCTTTAATTTCTTGAAAAAGTGGTGGTGGGTTATTGTGCTTATCATTATTGCGATTATACTATTGCCTGTTTTGCCAAGTCTTATAGGAGTATTATCTAGCGTGTTTGGATTTGTTATATCTGGTATAAAAGGGGTTACTGAAACAATATCTAAGGTGATGAAGAAATGATCAAGGTGTTAAGGAATGTCAGGATTCGACTTAAGCAAATTCTTAGCAGTATTAGGGATAAGCTTACTTTTAGACGACATAGAGGACGCAATAAGGCTAAGAAGCGAAAGGATACATCATTGGCACATAGGAGTAATATTGTTAATAATTGCAATATTACTAAGGGTAACAAAAGGTGAGTAAATATGGGTGTAAGTGATAAGGTTAGATCATTCGTTGATAGGATAAATGGAGCGAAAAAGCTCCAGAAGATTGCTGAGGCTTTGCTTAGTAGTGAGATTACAATAGACGAAATAGTTGAACTTTTGAGCCGTAAAAGAGTATTCATTGAATTCTTGATTATCTTCTTAGCTAACTTTATGCCTATCTACTTGTTTACATACAACTTATACTTTGCTTTGTATATGGCAGTTCAGAATGCGATTTTTATTCTGAAGCGTCAAGACTTACAAAGTATGATACAGCAAAAATTAATTAACAAAGCAGTTATCTCGGATTTACTGCAGAAAGCTTATGATAGCTTGATGGAGGCTCTAGCTAAGTTATCACCAGAACAGCGTAAGAAAATCGATAATGCAATAAAACAAGCGATAACTAAGTACTAGGTGATAGTATGAGCTATAGGATCTTTAGGAGTGCTGACGCATACATAATATATATAACTCCAGACAAACTAGTAGGTGAGAAAGAACACATAAAACTTGATGTAATTTCTTTTCCAAGCTTCTATATGTATCTTTTTTTTAACTTCACTAGTCCAATTGAACAGTATACAATATATAAGCTTATTGACAAACAAGGAAGAGAATTCCCACTAAACAGCATCAAGCAAATGTATATACGTCAAAAAGGTGAATATGATAGAATTGAGTGGTATAGGGAAGCACTAGCAAGTGAGGACGCTATAATCATCATAACGCCTAGAGAACTGCTTAGGGAGCTAGATTATACAGATTTTCTGCTTAAGGAGATTTGGGCTAAGCTAAGCAATATATATGATAATCAGAACAAGAACGTAGTGAAAGGCGGGATAGATTATGGAACTGTCGGAGCTAATAGTAGTTCACTATCTCAAATTGCTGATGCGTCTGAATGTCCCAAGACATCTAAAATAATAATACTACTGAAAACTACCAATACTGTTACGATGAGAATTAAGTATGAAACTGCAGGGAGACAGATAGATTATGAGGTAGGTTCAGATACGCTATTTTTTGTTACAGTTGATAATCCTGCTCTTGATGCTGTTTATGTGGAAGTAGATAATACTGCAAATTCGTCGAGTACGTCATATACATTGATGTATAAGCTCCTAAGGTGGTAGGTTATTGTGGTTGTTGTTAGAAGAATTCCAGGAGAACTAGAACATCTGAAACTGAAAGGCTGGTGGAATAAGCTTTATGATATTAATCTTACAGGTTACATTTCAAGAAGAAAAATTGAGTATGAGACTGAGAACGTACCGTTTCTTTTATTTATACTTCTAGGTAAAGCAGAAATTGGGATAGATACCCCTCCTGGGACTAATTACAGGGATAATTGGTTTACAGTAGACTACTTTACTGATAAAGCACTTAGCTGTATTCAGCAATGTGGAAATGTAGCTGGAGATCCGAGAGGAATTCTAGTTTTACGTCATGACAAGGATACGTATTATCATTATAGAAGCTTGATGGATGCTAGAAAATCGACGCAAGACTTCATAATACAAAAGTACGCAAATGGTATGTGGTCTATAGTTGCTTCTGAGGCTGTTGATCTTGTAGGTGAATCGCAATATACAATAACTTTCAGTATCGCTGGAAGCACTATTAAGGCTTGGAGACAAACAGGTAGGGATCTCTCTGAATCACCTACACTTTCAGCTACTGATACTAGTATAGCGTCAGGGCGTATGGGCGGAAGGAATGAGGTATTTTTTGCTGAGGTTTTGCCTGCTCAGACTAGATTGAAACCTGCATTATACATTATTGAGACAGATTTGACTGGATCAGGATCTGAAGATGATCCATTCAGACCGAAATTAGCTGAAAGTATTGTGAACAACAAAAATGAATATGCTATCACATATGGATTATTTGACTTTAGTAGCGATAAGCACAATACTATGATTGTTGTAATTACTGATGGGGTTAGTGATAATGCAATTCTGAAACAGCTAGAAATTGCTAAGCGTAAGTTTAAGGCTGTGTCTTCATATCAAGATGCTATTGATCTGTATAATACATTAAAGAGAGACTATGAGTTTATAGCAGGGAAAGATAATTTTGCTTATCAAGTAATAGGAGACGATAGGCTAGAATTACTAGCTATTGCTGATTTCTATTTTGGAAATATAGTTGAGAAACTTAATCCAGATATGCTGAAAAATGTTCCTGATTTTGAGGTTAGACGATTATTAGATAGATATGAGAGTAGACTAGAGAAAATAGAAAGTCTTAACGGTGAAAGAGACAAACATCTAAACAAGTTGAAAGAGGTAAAGAAAATTGGATGGTAAGCTTCTTTGGTTTTTTGTTTTTGTTTTTTGTTTTGTTGTTATGCTGTTTAGTCTTAGTATCTATTTTGATCTTGTTAGGCTGTCTGATGTTGTGTATACTGCTATAATACTTATTCTTTTGTTTGTGTATGTCTGGATTACAAGAGCTATTACTAGGTCAGTAGGGACTGAGGCTGAACTAAAAGACTAGTCTCCTTTCTGTAAGAATAGTAAGTTTTATAAAGAGAATAAGGATAGTAATTATTATAGTAATATCAGGTGATATGATATGCAACATAAGGTATATAAAACAAATCTAACCTGTCCTTTTTGTCATAAAAAATTAGTAAGATTAGATCCACCCTATGAGGGGTGGGCGTATTGGTGTGTGTATTGCAATATGTTAGTTGTGCCTGTAGAACAACAAGCACAAATAGAAGCTAGAATTTCAGCAAATGAAGAATTAGGACTAGCAATAGGATACGTGATAGCAGTAGAATCTCCTTTCTCTCAAGAACAAGCAGAAGCATTTAGAAGAAAGCTGGAAGGTGAATAAGTATGTTCTCAAGAATGAAGATCATATATCCATACAGAAGAAGAATGAGATCAATAGCTATAAGACTACCTGAGGAATTAATAGACAAAATAGACGATCTAATCATAAAAGGAGTGTTTATAACTAGATCAGAATTTGTTAGATATGCTATATTACAAGCATTTAAGGAGTTGTGCAAAAAAGGAATACTAGAAATTAGAGAGATTGTAGAGGTGAAAGTTGAATGATCAAGATCAGGAAGATGCAGGAATTTCTGATGAATACATTTAGAACAAGTAAGGTAGTATTAGCTCGTGCAGAAACAGGTAAGTATCAAAGTGTATACAACTTTGTAGTGAACGATAAATATAATGTTGAGATAATTGTTAAGAGACCTGAGATAACAATTACATTATATAGAATACTAAATGGCAGACTAGTATATGTTTTTGCTGTTACAGACTCTAATATTACAAGAGCAAAAGTTAGGTTTCTGAATAAATTGGAGAGAATGAGAGATAGGATAGGTGCTTTATATGAAAGCTAAGAAGATAGTGGTAGTTGTGAATGATCATCCGCCTGCGAAAGCTGAAAATCTAGAATCGCTTTATGAGGCAGTAGAGGAATTGCTATTGAGATCAGTAGACCACATAAAACCACTTTACTTAGTGGCTTTTATTCTCTTTGAACAGCAAAGTATAGTAACGATACAGGTAATGTTTATGCCTCCTAACAAACTAGATATAAGCGTCATAACTGAGAAAGAATGTAGAGAAACAGCTAAGCAAATACTAAACAAGCTAGTAGAGATAAGAGACAAAGCAGAAGAACAATACTTCAAGAAGCTCTATGAATTCTATGGAGGCGTAAACTAATGCCTAGAGTGTATGTATATGTTACTTCTCCTTTTTTACGTTTTGTTAGACGTTATCCTGTGTATGATTGTGAGAGAAATATAATAGCTTATTTTGAGGAATATAGAACTGATCATGAGTTTGTTGTTAGATTAAGAGATGCAAGGACAGGGATGTTTCTTTCTTTGTATGATAAGACGTTTTACATTTATAATCTTGATACAGGAGATGTCAGAATACTGACTTATTCTGAGTATAGGGATAATCTCAGGGATAGAGGATATACAATGTATTATTACACATATCATAGAACAAGAAACTTTGTAATAACATTAGATCTATGTCATAGAGATGTCAGGAAGACTGTTGTTATTGATACTATAGAATGTGAGTTACAACATCCAATATCAGGAAGCTATCAAGGAGATATAGCATGGGATATAATAGAGGAAAGAATTGAGAGGGAAATACTATTTACAAGCATGATATATGTAGTATCAGCTAAGCAATATGCTAAGATAAAATACATTAGAGACAACTTAGGAAACCTGTATGATTATGTCTATATCTACTTTAGAGGAACATTAGAATATCATGGATCAGAAACAGATCTTAGTGTAGATTACATAGTTCCGCATTACTTTAAAGCTGAAGATTTTGAGGATGAAATACTAAACAAATGTGAAGAATATTCATGTTGTTATGACTCATGTGAAAACACATTAGGGTGTTATGACTCAGAATATAGTGAAGAAGCATGGAGTAAGATTAAAAGAGCACTACAAAGATATGGAGAAGATCATCCAAGTCCTAGAACAAAAACGTCAATATTCATACTAGAAGATGTATTAGCAATACTACATAGAGCATTCAGGAATAGAGAACTGTTGTTTAGTCTAGATGAAATAGTAAAACTAGAAGCACACATAACAACAAAATATGGAGATTATGACTATGACCTAACAGAATATTTGAGGGAAGAATTACAAAGAAATGGGTGGATCTAATGTTTAAGTATCTGCTAACACTAGATTTAGATGATAGATTTAACTATAATACTATCATGGATACATTAACAAGTCTTGTTGTGCTGTATAGAATGCTAAACATTAAGACCGAAAGGATCAGGATATACATTAGTAGTAACAAAAGAGGATACCACTTTGAGATATTAGTTAGTTCTCCTAGAAGATTATCAGACATAGAAATAGTGCTATTACAAGCGATTTTAGGAGATGATCCTAGAAGATCTATTCACAATTACTACAAGGTGCTTAATAACAAACCTTACAATGTTTTATTTAATGTAAAAAATGGTAAAAGACGGATCTATGATAAGAAGCTAAGTAGACTAGTCTCACAACTATATAGCATTATGATAAATTTTAGTGAGAAGCTAAGAGAGAAGTTTGAAGAAAAAAAAGAAGAATTATTTAGTTTGTTTTCGAAGTGATTTTTGTTTAACAGTCGTCTTCTTCTGTATATGTGAGTGATTCTAGTGTTATCACGATGTATAGATTGTATTTTGATGTTTCTGTTTCTGCTATTGTTGTTTTGTATTTTATTTTTCTTGTGTAGTAGTATTCTGATCCGCTGAGCCAGAACTGATTTATTGTTTCTATCTCTAGTTTTTCTGCTTCACTATATAGATACTTTTCTAGTGTTATTGTGCATTTTATGACTGCTATTTTTATGTTGTTGAAAAGATATTTGCTTAGCTGTTCTTTTTCTTCGTCATTTAGTTTTAGTGTTTTTTCTATTGTTATTGCTCTTTTGTCGTGATCATATACTACTTCCTCAGGGTCTATTTCTATGTCTAGTGCCTGTTTTAGTATGCTGATAAGACTGTCTCTCTCAGACTGCTTTATTGCTTCTTTCAAAATTTCTAGCAAGTTTATTTTTTTGACCTGCATACTCATACACCTGAGATACTACTATAATAATTACTACTCTTACAGTATTTATAAAACTTACTATTTTTACTCCTAAGAAGTTTAATCTGTTAAAACTAAGCTAGAGAAGAGAATTAGAGCCTAAAACAACATAAAAAATAAGAAAATGAAGATCCGATCCTATAGTACTACCACATAATTATTAGTTCATAGTTGCTGTTTATTATTACTGCTACATAGGATTTATCAAAGTGTAACTTTGCTAGATCTAGTAAAGCCTCATGTAAGTATCTTAGTGTATAATGTGCTATATAGCTCTCCTGTATCTTAAAAATAAATATTGCGCTATCCCTGTATACCCAATGTTGCTTTAATTTTGCATTAATATATAGCTTTACTGTTTCTATGACTTTTTTTATTATCTCTCTAATATCCATATTATACACCTTCTCCATAATCTACTGCTAATATTATGTCTGCTTCTAGATTATAATATCTGACTGCTTTTTTGTTGTTCTCAAACAGGTATAGTATTACACATGGAAATTTTACTTTAGCGACTATGTAGTCTCCTGCTTTATTTTTTATCAGGTACAGGTTGCTTATGCAGTTTAGGACTTTTATCTCTCCTGTTGTTAGTTTTTTCTTCCACTCATCAAGAGGCATACAAGAGACAAGAATAGGTTTAGGAGGAATATCTACATTATTATTACTAATGTTCATGTTCAGCACCTAATGGAGTTTACTATTATTACTATTATTACGGTAGTTTCTTTTTAAAGCTTAGCTATATACCTAGTCTGGAT
>Ga0190367_1001695_pt1 | contig 12393 bp, 14 predicted proteins | sample 4872181011_MG_FD_171838 | JGI IMG/M metagenome (GOLD analysis project Ga0190367, IMG submission 171838) | Hydrothermal vent microbial mat bacterial communities from Southern Trench, Guaymas Basin, Mexico - 4872-18-10-11_MG | ecosystem: Environmental > Aquatic > Marine > Hydrothermal vents >... | reverse complement strand
TGGAGTTCTTATGCCGCCCCCAGTGATTATGGGGATCTCCACATTCTCGTCAACAGCTCGAATGAGTGTTGGGGGCACGGGCTCGCCTCCGGAGCCGCCCTCCAGGTACAGGAACTTAAAGCCCATGTACTGGGCCGCGAGGGAATACGCCACAGCTATCTCCGGCTTATCGTAGGGTATCAGGCGGGCCTGGCTTATGAAGCCGACTGTGCCGCCCTTGCCCAGTATGAGGTAGGCCAGGGGGAGTGTCTCGAGACCATAGCGCTTCACTATGGGGGCGCCCTGCACCTGCCCTATGATTATGAAGTAGGGATTTGTCGAGTTGAGGACTGAGAGGAACCACACAGCATCGGCGTACCTACTGAGCCCCGTGGGCGATCCCGGGAACAGGATTACGGGTAGGCTGGTGGCATCCTTCACTGATAAGACCACCTCATCCACCATGGCTTCAGAGACGCCTATGCTGCCGCCCACCATTATGGCGGAGGAGCCAGCCCTCTCGGCGCACTCAGCGACTTTTCGCGCCTCCTTGCCGTTCATGCGCGCAGGGTCGACAAGCGCCATGTGCAGCGCTCCACGCTCCTCGAGGCGCTCCATCAAGTACTTCTCAACCCTGCCCATGTAGCCCCCCTATGCGCCCTCAGAAGCCGCCACCTGCTCCTCGTACATGTCGAGGAACTTGGCGTAATAGTCAACTGGGTGGTAGTACTCGCGGTACTCCAGCGTGCCAGTTAGGCCACAGGCGGCGCAGCGCACGTACACCTGCTTCTCCGACTTGTCGATAGCCACGCTTACAGCCACCGCGCCGCACCTGGGGCACTGGTAGATCTTAGGCAGAGTCCTCTTGGGCCTGAGCCTGATCTTCCTCCTGCTCTTACGCCTACCCACTAAGCCTCCACCCCGAGTATACGCAGGAGACCAGCTAAAAACGTTAGCCGCTCACAACCTCGATGTCGGTGACTGCCATGACACCGTCCTCGCTCAGCCAGCCTCTGAGCTCCACGTCTGAGCCCAGTAGCTCCTCCTCCATGTAGGGGATCAGCTTGGGCAGTAGCCCTGTCGTCGCGTACTCACTCAGCTCCTCCCACTCGGATCTCAGGAGGCGGCAGAGGGCATCCCTGTAGCTGACTAGCACTCTAGCTCGCCCAGTGCCGTCATCGACGCTCATTACCACTCCCAGCAGGGGCTCGCCGCTCTCCGACAGCCTATACTTGACGCGGCAGGAGGTTATTGTAGCTCTACAGCTAACGTAGCCCGAGCCCGCGGCCAGTGAGTCGGCTGGAGCTCCCTGGAGCGGTGGCTCGCCCACCACCTTGAAGCTTGAGTAGGGGTTAAGCCTTAGCCTAGCCCTCGAGCTGTAGATGCCTCTGAGCTCCACGGGCGTCGCTGGCCTGATTTGCCCGAGCCTAGCTATCACCTCATCCTCGAATGATAGTATACTCACGCTCGATAGGCGGCCAGCCAGTATTAGGCTGCCACCAGCCCCGCGCCTCGAGGGGAGCGCGGCTACTAGCAGCCCCCTAACGCCGAGCAGGGTGCTCCCATCAGCTGAGCGCACCTCGTCCACCTCCAGTAGCTTGAAGGGTGACTGAAGTGGCTCGCTCCTAGCCATCACGAATATACGGGTCATGCGGTTAGCCCTATACCTGGGCGCATCGCCCCTTAGCTCCCTAGCGTCCTGCACTGCTATGATGTCGCCCACGTGGAGTGAAGGCATCTCCAAGTCCCCCGGCACCAGCACCTGCACTGGCCTATCGCTGTGCAGACCGTAGATGCAGCAGCCCCCGCTACCCTCCACTATCTCGCACACTTTCACCGTGATCACATTAACACTGTGCTTTCTGCAGAGTTCCTCGAAGGGTGGCAGGCCGCACTCCTCGTCTAACACCTCGACTCGCCCCTCCTTAGCCAGGCCTAGCTCAAGACGCCCCCTGTACCTCTTCGCGAAGCCGCCCTCGATTAGTATACACATCCCAGGCCTCAAGCTCTTGTAGAGCTCCTCAGCTCTCTCATCCCACACAACGAGGTTGATGACACCGCTCTCATCGCCTACTAACACCTTCAACACCCGCTTTCCTGAGTTGAGGGCGAGGGGGCGGGGCACCCTGAGAACCCTAGCCACCAGCTTAAGACCTCTAAGGCCCGGTAGAAGGTCCCCTACCCTCAGCCTAGCCCCCCTGGCCACGACGTAAGCCTTAGGTAGCGGCACGCCCAGTTCCTTGGCGACTAGCATGGCGGCGGCGTCCTCATCGATGAGCCCGCCTAGGTCCCTTATGCGCTCCTCCACCATCTTGAGCACGGCATCTCGTGTGATGTCTGGCCTATGTCTCAGTATGAGGCTTATTATCTCCTCAAGGACTTGGGGGTTCTCAGGCTCCTCTCTAGGACGCTCATCCACCCTGGCCACCTCAGGAGTTATCGATCCGGTGAGGCTGTGCTGTGCTACACATGGCTACAGGGGGCTAAATGGCTTATGAGGCCAACGCTCAGGCCAGCTAAGGCTACAGCTGAGGCAAACGATTTTTAAGCAAGGCTGGCCGTAACTCGTGAAGGGGGCTGAGCATGGGGACGTGGGAGATAGGTGAGATAAGGTTCCCCCTCTCAGAGGCATTCTACATATCAGTGCAGAACGTGAGGAGGAGGTTCGCTAGAGTGGCCATAACCACGGCCTCAGTGACCCTGGGCATCGCATTCTTCGTCTCGCTCATGATGATGGCATCATTCCAGGCGCAGGCCGGAGGGGCGGGCATCCAGCCCTACATGTACTGGCTGCTGTTCATATCCCTCCTGGTCTGTGGAGTCGGCATTACCAACAGCATGTTGATAGCGGTTGCCGAGAGGTACAAGGAGATAGGCACCTACAAGTGCCTGGGCGCTCTTGATAGGCACATCCTGGAGCTATTCCTCATAGAAGCCCTCCTGATAGGGGGGATTGGGGGCTTCGCTGGCTACATCGCGGGGCTCATAGCGGCGCTGGTGTACGCTGTCGCTAACCCAGCGGTTGGAATAGCAAACGCGCTGAAGGCCCTGGCGGCGCCTAACCCGGCTGTTCCCCTCGTCGGCGTAATGCCAGTGGCACTCGGCCTCCTGTTGTTAGGTGTTGGGATAGCGGTCTTCCTAAGCCTCGCGGCTACTCTATACCCGGCGTATTACGCTGCTAGGCTGAATCCAGCGGATGCGCTGAGGTACGAGGTGTAGCCTCGCAGACCGGCAAGGATAAATTCCACTTCTGTCCACTCTTAGGTGGTGGAAGCCCTTGGCCCTTAGGTACGAGTACACGGTCGAGACCGAGGACCTAGCCAAGTATTACAGGATGGGCAATTACATTGTAAAGGCCCTGGATGGGGTTAACCTGAAGATCAGGAGGGGCGAGTATGTCTCGATAATGGGGCCCTCAGGCGCTGGCAAGACTACGTTATTCAACATGATCGGGGGCCTCGACAGGCCCACGAGGGGCAAGGTCTACATTGACGAGGTCGACATAAGTAAGCTGGACGCGTATGAGCTGGCCTGGCTTAGGGCCAGGAAGATAGGCTACATCTTCCAGACGTTCAACCTGATACCTGTCTTGACTGCTCTCGAGAACGTGATGCTCCCGATGATATTCGCAGGAGTCAGGAGGGAGGAGAGGATTAGGAAGGCTAGGGAATTATTGGAGAGGGTTGGGCTTGGTGATAGGCTGTATCACAGGCCTACTGAGCTTAGCGGTGGCCAGCAGCAGAGAGTTGCGATAGCCAGAGCACTAGCCAACGACCCCGCTATAGTCTTGGCCGACGAGCCCACCGGAAACCTAGACCTGCAGACGGGGCTAGAGATAATCAACCTGCTGAGGCAGCTGAACAAGGAGAGAGGCGTAACCATAGTGACCGCTACCCACGACCTGAAGATGATAGACGTGAGCGACAGGATCGTTTACCTCAGGGACGGGAAGGTGGAGAGGATAGAGACTAGGGCTGAGATAGCCGTCGAGGCAGAGGAATACTAGAGGAGGCCCCTAAAGAGGAGTGGATATATCCTCTTCCTGAACTCTTCATAGCTGACCCTAACCTCCCTCACATTGCTGGCTAGCTCGAAAGCCTCCAGGTGCACGCACTTGTCTGCTGCTCGCCTGAGGAAGACGTCGAAGAGGTAGCTTGGGCAGCTGCAGAACTCGCCGGGTATCACCAGGTACAGTCTATCGTAATCAGCTGAATAGGCAGCGTGGATCGTCACTCCCAAGTCCTCTACCACTATCTTCACGAGCCTGGCTCCGGCAGCCGCCCTCAAGGCTCTTCGCTCCACTACTCCTCCCCCTGGTAGGCCCCGCTGTACCCCTTACTGACGCCCTCAACTCTCATGAATACGAGCTGTGCTATCCTGGCATTCCTCTCAAGCACGATGCCCCTCTCGTTGTAAACTAGCAGTAGCGCCCTGCTGCGCCCCCTGTAGCCTGGGTCCCACACCGCCGTCTCCACAGTCACGCCGCTGCGCAGCAGGCTTGAGCGGGGTCTCGCGATGGCCATCACGCCGAGGGGGATGTTAACCACTTCGTTAAATATCGCTAGGTAGGGGCCTGGGTCCAGCATGACGCGCCCCTCATCGTCGAAGGGTATAGGCGTGGTATCGGCTATACGGCGCCGCTGATTGGAGAAGTCTATGTAGCCTGGGGTCAGGAACTTCCTGACCTCCTTAAGCGTCAAGTCGAAGCCAGCAGGCTGTAGCTGGGTCTCGAGGTCTATCCACCCCTCTATGAGAGGCGGATTGCTCCGGATGAGCTTCAGTAACTCGTCCCTGCCGAGGATCACGTGAGGAGTTATGCTTGACGCCTGAAAACCCTAACCTTCAGCGTGGGCTATGGGGTGAGGCGCTGCGTGTCCCTAGGGAAGAGCACCACCTCCCTTATGTTGCGGGCGTTCACTAGCACCATCACGAGCCTATCTAGCCCTAAGCCGAAGCCGCCGTGAGGCGGCATCCCGTACCTGAAGGCCTTAAGGTAGAATGCGAAGTCCTCGGGGTTGAGCCCCTTAAGCCTGATATTTTCCACGAGCTCCCTGTACCTGTGTTCGCGCTGGCCTCCAGACGCGAGCTCCAGCCCCCTGTAATCGAGGTCAAATGACTCGCTCAGCTCACCCCTCCTCATTATGTAGAAGGGCTTTGCGCTCCACGGGTAGTCGACTATGAAGTACGCGTCATATCCCTCCTCTGCCATGGCCTCTCCCAAAGCTCTCTCCTCATCACTCCCGAAGTCCTGGCCCCACTCCACCTCCAACCCCCTGCTCCTCAGTACCTCAATGGCCTCATCGTACGTGAGGCGCTTGAAGGGCCTCCTAGGCTTTTGGAGCTTCACGCCCAGCGCCCTCAGCTCAGGCTCGGCCTTAGACTTAACGGCCTCGAATACGTGGGATATGAGCCCCTCGAGGAGCTTCATGACTTCCTCAACTCCGCTTATGAACGCCATCTCTGCATCAATCCCCCAACTCTCATTGAGGTGCCTAACGGTGTTGAACTTCTCAGCCCGGAAGTAAGGCGTGATCTCGTAGACCCTGGAGAGGCCGCACATCAACATCTGCTTGTATAGCTGGGGGCTCTGTGCTAGGAAGGCCCTCCTGCCGAAGTAGTCTAACTGGAATAGGGTGGCTCCCCCTTCAGCCCCGGCGCCGCATATCTTCGGGGTGTGAACCTCCACGAAGCCCTGAGACTCCAGGTAGTCGCGCGCTGCCTTGACAGCGAGCGCCCTAATTCTGAATATAGCTCTCTGCTTAAGCGTGCGCAGAGCTACGTACCTGTGCTCTATGATCGTATCCAGGAGGGCTGGCGTCTTCTCGGAGGGATCGAGGGGGAGTACCTCCTCGGGCTCCGATACCACTTCTAGGCGCGTTGGGTGCACCTCCAGCCCCCTCCTGCTAATCGTCTTGCTGGGCACCACGCCCTCCACGACCACCGCTGAGCCTGTCTTGACGTCAGATGCCGCCCTCCACGCCTCGGGGTTCTCGCTACGCTTAGCCACCACGGTGTAGAGCTGCATCCTATAGCCGTCGATAACCTCCAGGAACACTATGCCGCCCACGCTTCTGATGGAGTTCACCCACCCCACTACCCTTACCCTCTCGCCTTTCCCAGTCAAGCAGCGCCCCCGAAAGCCTGATTACGAGCCTTAATAAGCCCTCCCACGCCCTCCACTTTCAGCGTGGTCTTCGAACAATGCATTTATCGCCTCAGCCCTCCCACAACCTGGGGGTGGGCAGGGGCCTTGGCGAGTAAGCCTCTCTACCTACTTGAGGTGGTCTACGACGGCAGTGCCGGGAGGGCAGTGTTGAAGCTCTACGACGAGGAGGAGGGGAGGCTGGTGGAGGTGCTGGACGCCACGGGCCACAAGCCCTACCTGCTCACCGACCTGCCGCCCGAGGAGATAGCTGAGAAGTACCCCGAGGTTCTGAGGCATAGGGGCTTTGACCACATGGAGGTCGTGGAGAAGTATGATGCACTCAGGGATGTGAAGGTCAAGATGACTAAAGTGGTGGCGAGGGATCCGCTCTCAGTCGGCGGGACGCGCAGGGCGCTGAGAGAGCTGCTCAGGGGTCACGCCTGGGAGGCCAGGATAAAATATCATCATTGCTACATGTACGATTCGGGTCTGATCCCTGGGATGCCGTACTACGCGGAGAACGGGAAGCTTAAGCCAGCTCCCGTGGAGGTGCCCGAGGACATTGCCAGGAAGGTGAGGGAGCTTTACGGGCATGATGCCGAGCTCCTAGTTAGGGCGATGGAGTGGGTGAAGCTATTCCAGGCTAGGATACCTAAGCTTAAGAGGGTGGCGCTGGACATCGAGGTATACTCTCCTGACCCTAACAGGGTGCCGCGGCCGAGCGAGGCGCCTTACCCTGTGATTGCAGTCTCCTTCTGCTCACCTGATGGCTTCAGAAAGGTGCTGGTGCTGGAGAGACCCGAGCTGGGAAAGCCGCCGAGGGGTATGCCCGAGGCTGAGTTCTTCTCCAGCGAGCGGGAGCTGTTGAGGAGAGCTTTTGAGATCCTGGAGCGCTACCCAGTAGTGCTCACATTCAACGGCGATGCGTTTGACCTCCCCTACCTGCGGAATCGAGCTTTGAAGCTTGGCATGCGAGAGGAGGAGATTCCCGTGGAGTGGAGGCCGGGGGCCGATTACGCTAGAGTGAGGAATGCCGTCCACATAGACCTGTACAAGTTCTTCACGAACAGGTCGATGAAGGTGTACGCGTTCGGCGGCAAGTACAGGGAGGGCCGCAGCCTAGACGAGATCTCCGAGGCGCTGCTGGGGGAGGGTAAGGTGAGCTTAGATAAGCCAATCTCGGAGCTCAGCTACGAGGAACTCATAAAGTACAGCTTGAGGGACGCCGAGCTTACCTGCAGGCTTACTACGTTTGACGATGAGCTCGTCCTCAAGCTGATCATACTGATGATGAGGATCTCGAAGCTAGGCATAGAGGACCTAACGAGGCATAACATATCGAGCTGGATTAGGAGCATGCTGTACTTCGAGCATAGGAGGAGGGGCTACCTGATACCTAATGAGGAGGATCTGAGGAGAGTGAAGGGCCAGACAGATACTAGGGCGATAATAAAAGGCAAGAAGTACATGGGAGCCGTCGTCATCGACCCCCTCCCAGGCGTCTTCTTCAACGTTGTCGTAGTGGACTTCGCCTCCCTGTACCCTTCAGTTGTTAAGAGGTGGAACCTCTCCTACGAGACTGTGAGGTGTCCTCATGAAGAGTGCAGGGATAACCGGATACCGGGCTTGAGCCACTGGGTGTGTAGGAAGAGGAGAGGCTTGATGTCGGAGGTCGTGGGCTTCCTCAGGGACTTCAGGGTATACATCTACAAGAGGCTTGCAAAGCGCGAGCCCGACCCGCTAAAGAGGAGCCAGTACAATGTGGTTCAGAGTGCACTCAAGGTGTTCATAAATGCGAGCTATGGGGTCTTCGGCGCTGAGACTTTCCCCCTCTACTGTCCTCCCGTAGCCGAGGCCACTACAGCCCTGGGGCGCTACCTCTTGACGCACACGCTTAAGAAGGCCCTTGAGCTTGGCCTACCTGTCCTGTACGGCGATACAGACTCGCTCTTTCTGTGGAACCCGCCGCGTGAGAAGCTGGAGGAGCTAATAAGCTGGGTGTCCAGAGAGCTGCAAGTGGACCTCGACGTCGACAAGGAGTATAGGTGGGTAGCGTTCAGTGGGAGGAAGAAGAACTACGTGGGGATCCTCAAGGATGGGAGAGTCGATGCTAAGGGCATTGTGGGCAAGAAGAGGAATACTCCAGAGTTTATCAAGAGGCTAGTGATGGAGGCCATCGACCTCCTGAAGAAGGCTGATAGCGTTGAGCACTTAGATGAGGCTGTTAACGAGCTCAAGAAGGTCACCCTCAGCTATTACGAGAAGCTAAAGCGGAGGGAGGTGCCGCTAGACGACCTAGTATTCAAGGTAACGCTGACAAAGCCCCTGAGCAGCTACGTGAAGAACACGCCTCAGCATGTCAAGGCTGCTAAGCAGCTTCAGAGGATGGGTAGGAGGGTAGAGGTTGGCGATGTCATATGCTTCGTAAAGGTCAGGGGAGGGGATGGTGTTAAGGCTGTTCAGCTGGCCAGGATAGATGAGGTGGACCCTGACAAGTACGTCGAGCACATCAAGACTGCGCTGGAGCAGGTTTTAGAGGCGCTCGGCACGTCTTTCGAGGAGGTAGTCACAGGCATGCAGCTGTTCTGAGCTAACTCTTACCCGCTGAGCGCCTCAGCTATCTTACGCCTAGCCTCTTCAAAGTTGGGCTTTCCTCTTTCATCGAGGGGGACTCTCGTGAGGATGTGCTTGACAGTTCCCTCCTCCTCCACGAACACTTGAGGCACATCCGCGCCCCCCAGCTCATCAACCTCCCCGTGCTTAGTGAGATACACCCAGTCATCCTTCCTTATCTCGAACTCTGCACCGGCCTTAGCGGCCTCTTCCTCGCAGATCCTAGCCAGCTTCCCCGAGAAGGGGGCCCAGTCCGTCGTGACGAGTACTAACTTCTTTGCCATGGGGAGCAGGTGGCAGGGAATGTATAAATTATTACCGCCGCACCTACTCCTCCTTTAGGAGCTCGCCGATCGTCTTAACTTCACCCCTCTTCTTGTAGACTATGCGGGTCTCAATTCTTATTGGGTAGCCTAGCTCCTGGAAGATCCCGTACACGGCCTCTGCGTCAAGAGCGCCGCGCAGCCTGCCCTGAGCGTAAAGCCTCCCTATGGCCTCGGCTATCTTAGGCGCTATCGTGGGGTACTGCTTCTCAGCCCTCCTGTACATCTCTCTGCCGCTCTCTGTTAAGTTCTGCAGGAATATAGAGCGGTAGTCAGGCAATTGCACCCGCTGCTTAGCTGCTCTAGCCAGCATCTTACGCTGGAGTTCCAGCATCATCCTGCGTTTTAAGAGCTCTTCCTCGCTCATACTGAATACCCTGAGTAGGAGGAGGAGGCGATAATAAATATTCCTGCTGGAGAACTAAAGAGGAGAAAAATAGCGAAAATGGCTTATTCTACTTATTTCTTCAGCACGTACTTCTCTACTTCCTCTTTGCTCAGGAACCTGAAGACCTTGATGCCGGTCTCCTCGCTCTGGCCAGTGACTGCCCACCGGCCATTCTTTAACTGCACGAACTGTGGGTTGATGATTCTCACCTTCTTCCTAGCCTTGACGTCAAACGCGTACCACTCCTTCTCGGCCATTTTCCCACCTCATGTGTAGCGGCAGGCGAGGAGTATATAAGCGCATTGTATTATTGAAAGTTACACTCTAACTATATGCAGGAATATTACCAATTGTAATATTGCAATTCTTGAGAACAATGATGTGAAGGCTGCGTGAAACTTCGTGTAAATATAAATCAAGTTTTTAAGAAATTTACAGCACAGTCTAGCTATTCAGAGGAAAATGTAAAATGACTGAGCTCTTAAGGCTCAGAACGACGATTTAATATGAGCCGGGCGAGGTATCGCCGCCGGAGAGCCCGTTGGGCATCAATGAGAGGCGGTATCCCCCGCCCGGCACAAGCGGCTCTATTAGCCTACGTTGAGCAGTGTTCTCTGGTGATTGGGCAGCTCCTCAATGAGCCTGTACTCCAGGCCGAGGAGCTCAGCTAGTGCTACTGAGGTCTCAGGTCCGATGCGCCCCCTAAAGACCATGTGTGAGGGAGCGTTCTCACAGTCCTCAGATACCAAGGCCTTAAGCAGTGTGCCTTCATCGCTAACTAACTCATGTAGCCTAGCGCTCAACACCCCCCTCCTGTACAGCCTCAACCCCGTCTGGAACCTATCCTTTACGCCAGCTGGACAGAAGTGGATGCTTAGCGGCAGCCCCTCCTCCTCAGCTACTTCTAGTAGCTTGAGGGCTGCTTCCTTGCTGCCTACTGCCGACTTCCAGTCATCCGAGAGCCTGTACCCCCTAGCCAGGAGTTCACCACTGTTCTCCTCCGAAAACTCCAGCTCATTTACGTTGAGGAAGGTTACCGCGTCGCAAGCCGCCAGCTTCTTCACAAGGTTTAGTGCCTCGCCCAGCCCGTCCGGCAGCATTGGTATCTCAAAGCCCACCTCTATGGAAGGCTTAACGCACTTCAGCAGCTCTAGAAGCCTATCCACATCGCTTGGCTCGGGGTGTAGCCTGAGCTCATCTAGGCCAGCCTTCTCTAGCTCCAGTAATAGCTTAGGAGTTAGAGTTCTGCCACTCGTGTAAAGGTGGACGTGGAAGCTGCTACCCAGCTCCTCCTTCAGTGTTCTCAAGAACTTCAAGGTTCTGGCAGGGCGTACAAGGGGATCTCCTCCAGTTAGGCCAGCCCCCCGTGAGCCGGAGACGAGCACCTCCGCTAGTAGCTCAGCCATGTTCTTCACGGGTCGCTCATTAACGTAGACTACGTCGCGGCCCCGCCGCTCCCTGCTTAGGGGGCAGTAGAAGCACCTCCGCGGGCAGAGCCCTGTCACGAAGATCACGCTCTTGAGCCCCCTTAAGCACAGCCTGCAGCCAGGGGGAAGGCTGCCATATACGAGGCTGCCAGTGTAGAGGCGCCTTATGGTCACAGCTCCTTCACCATTAAGTAGGCATCCTCCCCATCGAGGTAGTAGCCTCGCAGAACCCCCTTAATTCTGAAGCCCAGCTTCTCATATAGTCTTATCGCAGGCGTGTTACTCACCCTAACCTCGAGCCTAGCGGCCTGCATTCCCCTCTCCTTGAACCTAGTGAGTAGGGCCTCCATGAGTGCCCGGCCAATCCCTCTCCTGCGGTAATCGGGGTGAACAGCGAGTGAGATCACGTGACCCTCACCCCACTTCTTGCAGAGTCCTATCACATAGCCCACTATACGGCCCTCGGCCTCGGCCACCAGGAATAAGTCAGGTGAAAGAGTGTGGTAGAGCTTAAGTAATGATAGGCCGTAGGGTTGCTTAAAACATGAAACTTCTATTTCATGGACTAAGCTCAGCTCGTCAGCCCTTGCTTCCCGGATGTTCAATCCTTTAACTGCTCCAGTAAGGCTATGACTTGCCATATCAGAGTCCTTGCGTAGAGGGGGGCGTTGGGATCTGTTGAGACCTCGTCGAGCTTGGATATGGCGTTAGCCGCGCGCAGCCCTAGCGACATCTTCGCGTCAGTCAGTATCTCGATAGACTCAGATGCTAGGCGCCTAATGTTTCGGGGCACGCCGCGGTCCTCAACTATCTTCTTTAACAGGTCTATCGCCTGCTTAAGCTGGACTGGCTCACTCATGCTCAACACCCCCAGGGCTACGTGGATGAGGCGTAATAAAGGCATTTCCCCCTGGCCGAGACCTCGGATTATTTTAAGCCCCCCGCGGAGAGGTGAGCGTGTATGGTGGCGGGCAGCAGTCAGGCGTCTAAAGGCGTTAGGGTCAGGGGCATATACGCCACCGCCATCACGAGGCTTCTACTCGACAACGGGATCCCAGTAGTTGATGCTAGTGACCAGATAGTTGAGAGATTCGGGAGTGAAGTCCATGAAGGCGGCGTTGCTCTAGTCACAGTTAAGGATCGTGATGATAGGAGGGGCCTCGTCATCATAGGGGCTAGGCCCCTCGTCGACAGTGTGCTAAACACGCTGAAGAGCGCGCTTCCATCATCACCACTGGTGATAATGCCGGCTGAGCTCTACGCCACGTACCTCTGCAGAGTCCTTGGCGGAGGAGTGGTGGAGCTGCCGGGGGGCGTTAAGGGCCAGCTTGAGGGGAGCAGTGCGGAGGGCGAGCTAGTAGTAGCTCACGTGGTGAGGTTCAGGGGCTTTACTCCAGTGCTAAGGAGGGGAGTGATGGTGGTTGGTGAGTATGCTAGGTTGATCGAGGGGGCGAGACACAGTGTTAGCGAGCACATAAGGGGGGCGGAGAGGACCCTGCTTCTCACGTTAGCCATGAG
>Ga0190367_1001694_pt1 | contig 12395 bp, 8 predicted proteins | sample 4872181011_MG_FD_171838 | JGI IMG/M metagenome (GOLD analysis project Ga0190367, IMG submission 171838) | Hydrothermal vent microbial mat bacterial communities from Southern Trench, Guaymas Basin, Mexico - 4872-18-10-11_MG | ecosystem: Environmental > Aquatic > Marine > Hydrothermal vents >... | reverse complement strand
TTTACAATTGCTTTCATGCTAAAAGCTTTGCTGGCAAATTTAAGGCAGTTTATGAATTTTGCTTGAGTTTTGCAGCTTTATATAACTTATTTTATGCAAGGAGGTGATAGGTTGACAGGCTCATTTTTCATATGGAAAAAAATATTAAATTATAGATGCGTAAATTTCAAGACTTGTTAAGTATATAAGTTATTTTATGCACGAAATATCGCAGAAGCTTGATAAGCATGTTGCAAAGTGGTTTAAAGGAAGGTTTAGAAGCTTAACACCTCCCCAAAGATTAGCACTACCTTACATTGTGCGAGGAGAAAATGTGCTTATTTGTAGCCCTACTGGTAGTGGAAAATGCATAACTTCTGATGAGAAAGTTCTTGTAAAGGTAAATGACTCTATAGATTTACTAAGTGGTGATGAGCTTATAAAAATTGCAGAAACTCGAGGAAAAATAATTTCATATCTTGATAATGGAAAACTATACCTTATACCTTCTCTAAAAGTTTATTCCATAGACAACAACTTTAAAACAGTAGAAGCACCAGCAATGCTGTATGTTGAGGATTATGACGGAGAAATAATAGAAGTAGAGATGGAAGGTGGAAGAAAAATAAAAGTGACACCTGATCATCCATTATTAATTGAAAATAAAGAAAATTGGGTATGGATTCCAGCTAAAAATTTGAAAGCTGGTGATAAAGTTGCAGTACTGAGAAAAATTGATTGTAAGCCTACTTTCAAAAAATTTGATGCTAAAAATGCCTTAAAAATCTTAAGAGAAGAATTTAAAGTATTTACATATGAAGATTTCGAAAAAATAAAAAAGAAATTGGAAAAGAACAATTATAAGCTGGAAAAACTAAACTTAGAGGATCTTGAAAAAGTAAGGATATTTTGTAAGCTAACCTATAGCGATATTGCCAAGAAAGCAAAGCTTGACTTAACAACGGTCTGGAAGTTTTTTAAGGGAAAAAGCAAATATGGTAAAGATCTAATATTGAAAATCTTAAAGGAGAACCTTCCTAAAGATATAGAGGCTAATAGAATTTTTGTTGTAGATGGTAATAACAAAATAATAAGCTTTAGATATCCTGAAAAGGCTGATGGGGAATTGGTTAAATGGGTTGCCTTTGTTTTAAGCGAAGGGCATATTTGCTATAAAAATAAGGTATTCTTTTTGCGGATTTCTCAAAAGAAAAATTTAAAAATGCTAAGGGAATTTTTGATAATAACTAAAGATCTTTTTGATCTGGAATTCAAGCAAAGGAATGATAAAGGTTGGTACTTAAATTCAAAATCTTTTGTTAAATTTATATTAGCTTACTTGGATTTATCGGCAAATAGAGAAAAGAAGATTCCTGCGTGGATTTTAAACTTAGATGATAATTTAGTGAGCATCTTCTTGAGATGGTTCTTTTCTCTAGAGGCAGAGATTAGAGAAAATAAGATTATGTTAATAAAGGCAAGTGAGGATGTTATTGATAAAATACTATACTTACTTCTGAGATTTGGTATATTCCCTTGTCTTAATGAGGAAACAAAATATGCAGCAAATGATAAAAACAAAATTAAAAGAAAATATTTTAGCTTAAGCATTTGTGCAGATAATCTTAAAAGATTTTATGCAAAAATAGAAATTGAAGGTTCTTCGCAAATTATCAAGCAATTTAGGAATTTATCTGAAATATGCGATTCTTGGTGCAAGTTTAAGGAGAAATGGGGGGATATTTACTGGGTTAAGGAAAGGGTAGGGTTGGTTTTGAATGATGGTGGTAATCCAGCATTATCGCAACACCTCAATAAAATTTCTAATTCTTCGCATATACTTTTTGTTAAAATAAAAAGAATTAAAAAGGTGAAATATAAAGGAAAAATTGTTGATTTCACAGTACCTAATCTAGCAAATTTTGTAGGTGGTAAAGGTGCAATAGTTCTTCACAACACACTTGCAGCTTTCCTTTTCATTATAAGTGAACTAATAAAGCTTGCTAAGCAAAAAAAGCTTGAAAACAAAGTTTACTGTGTTTACGTTAGTCCTTTAAGAGCATTATCAAGAGATATTCAGAAGAATTTGCTAGAACCTCTAAATGAGATTTACGAAATTTTAAAGGCCGAGGATGTTGATTTTGAGGAGGTTAGGGTTTTTGTAAGAACGGGTGATACACCTGCTCATGAAAAACAAAAAATGCTCAAAAAAACACCCCATATTCTGATTACGACTCCAGAAACATTGGCTATAGTTTTAAACACACCAAAATTCTCAAGCAAGCTTACGGATGTTAAATGGGTGATTGTTGACGAAATTCATGAGTTAGCATCAAGCAAACGTGGTGTGCATTTAAGTTTAACTCTAGAAAGATTGCAAGAGAAATGCAATAGGGAATTCGTAAGAATTGGGTTAAGCGCAACAATAGCACCACTCCAAGAGGTTGCAAAATTTCTTGTAGGGTACAATGAAAGTGGCGAAGCGAGAAAATGTAAAATTATTAATACGTATTTTGAGCGTGGAATTGATTTAAAGGTCCTATGCCCTGTTAGGGATCTCATTCACACTCCCGCTGAAAATGTTACAAATGCTATGTATAGAATTCTTGCAGATTTGATAAAGAGGCATAGAACTACGCTAATATTCACTAATACACGCTCTGGCACAGAGAAAGTCGTTTTCCACTTGAAAAATATATTTCAGGACAAAATTCATGAATATGAGGGGATTAAGGAAAGAATTGCAGCACATCACGGAAGCCTATCAAGGCAGGTTAGGCACGAGGTTGAGGATAAGCTTAAGAAAGGCGAATTAAAGGCTGTGATTTGTGTTGATAGAAATTCGAAGGTTTTAACTGATGAAGGTTGGGAAAGGATAAGTGAGGTTACTGGCATGCCTTTGTGCCTGAATAATAATTTAAATCTTGAGAAGGGTAACTTTAGAGATGTATTTTCAAAAAAGGGTATTTTTAGGGGATTTAAAATCAAAACGAGGCTTGGTAATGAGATAAAATGCACATCAGAGCATAGATTTCTTGTTATTCGGAATTCAAATCTTGTGTGGTGTGAAGCTAAAGATTTAAAAGTTGGAGATGAAGTTGCAGTCATAAGAAGAATACCTACATTTAACCAAAGGATACCGTATTATTGCGAATTTCTTCCGAGAAACGCCTATGTATGGTTAAAGCAGGAGGTGTTAAAGGATATTAAAGAGGAAGTTAAGAGGAAGTTTGGAAGTATTAAAAACTTTTGCAAGAAGGCTAAAGTGTCTTATAAGATTAGGGAAACTTTTAGAGGCACATACCCTTTCAGATTTAGCGATTTAGTAAAAATTTTGGATAAACTTGGGGAGAAAAACCTCTTGGAAAAAATTGAATATTTCAGAAGCAACAAAACAAAAACTCTATTTAGGAATAAAAGACTCTCGAGGGATTTTATGAGATTTCTTGGATACTGGCTTGCAGATGGGAGTTGGCATAACTCTGGCATTTCAATAGCAGGAGAAAAATCTTTAATCTCTTTTTATTCCAACTCTTTACAAAAAGATTTCAATCTTGAAGTGAGATGGGAAAGAAATCCGCGTGGCATACATCAGATAAAGTTCTGCTCAACAGTATTAAGGGATATGCTAAGGATTATGGTAAAATGTTCCAAGAAAAAGTCGCTCAGCGCGGAATTCCCCTCATTTCTTTTCAGATTACCAAATGAGTATAAATGGGCATTTCTTTCTGGCTATTTTGATGGAGATGGTTATCTTGAGGTTAGAAATGGAAAAATTTATTCTGCAGGTTTCACGACATTTAACAAAAAGTTTGCAGAAGGTATAAGAACTTTGCTGCTCCAATTAGGAGTTATTGCCTCAGTAAGGAGTAGAGAATATAGAGAAACTCAAGAATTGAAGGGGAGAAGAATAAAAAAGGGAGGTATCTGTTATACTGTAGTCATTTATGGCGGTGAAAATCTCAGAAAATTTATATCTTCAATTGATTCTGAAAGGAGAGATTTTGCTGAAGCAAAAGAAAAAGTTCTTCAAGGCAAAGGTTACTGTAATCGAGATGTTATTCCAAATATAGGAGAAATTTTAAGAAAAGTTAGGAAAGAAGCAGGGCTAAGCACTTACAAACTGCAAAAAATCGGGTATAATCCCGAAAAAGTTGAAATTAATGAGAGGGACATTACTAGAAGAAGTCTGCAGGAACTAATAAGAATTTACGAAAGGAATGGCAGTTCGAGCTATTTATCTTTCCTTAAAAAGCTTGCGTACTCAGATCTATTTTGGGATAAGATAGTTGAGAAGAAACCTATTACTTTAAAGGAAATATGGAGTTTGGTTGATGTAACCAACAGTAATTATGTGATTAACGGATTTATCTGCAAAAATAGCTCAACATCTCTGGAATTAGGAATAGACATTGGTTATACTGATCTGGTTGCCCAAATTGGCTCACCTAAATCTGTTGCGAGACTCATTCAGAGAATTGGAAGAAGTGGTCATAAACTTGATAAAAAACCCAAGGGAAGGATGATTTGTCTAGATAGGGATGATTTGGTAGAGTGCGCGGTAATGGTTAGAGAGGCTTGCAAGGGGAGAATAGATAGGATAAGTATACCGAGAAATTGTTTAGATGTTCTCGCTCAGCACATCCTAGGAATGAGCATAGAGAGGAAATGGAGCGTTTATGAAGCTTATAAGCTTGTAAAGAGAAGCTATTGCTATAAGGATTTGCCCTTTGATATATTTAAGGCTGTTCTGCAGTATTTAAGCGGAAGATACGCAACGCTTGAGGGGTATAAGGTTTATGGTAAGATATGGTATGATGAGCAAGCTGAGGAATTTGGCAGGCGTGGTAAATACGCAAGAGTTATTTATTCGTTGAATATTGGCACTATTCCCGATGAGGTTGCCGTTGTTGTATTTACAACCGATGGAAAGTTTATAGGAATGATCGAGGAGGATTTCCTCGAAAGGCTTAATAGAGGAGATATATTCGTTCTTTCGGGAAAAACTTATCGATTTTTATTTGCTAAAGGTCTTAAGGCTTATGTTGAACCAGCATTTGATCTTAAACCAACCGTACCTAGTTGGTTTTCGGAAATGCTGCCATTAAGCTTCGATTTAGCGATTGAGATTGGAAAGTTTAGGAAAATGATGTTCGAGCTTATTGATAAAAATGTTTCTAAGGAAAAAGTTGTAAACATGCTTAAAAGGGAGTACCATGCAGATGCAAACTCCGCAAATTCAATTTATGAATATTTCGTTGAGCAGTACAAATTTTTGAAATTGTTTGGTTTAAGCGTTGAGGACTTTCCAAGCAACGATGTTATTTTAATTGAGCGATTTGTCGATGAGTATGGGAGGCTTAACGTTATCTTCCACACTCTGTACGGCAGAAGGGTAAATGATGCATTATCCAGAGCTTTTGCCTATGTTCTTGGCAAAAAAGTCGCTGAGGAAGTTGGCATAGCGATTTGCGATAATGGCTTCGCGTTAATTTTGCCGAGAGGTGTTAAGGTTGATGAGAAGGAAATTAGGGAGCTTTTTGAGGAGGTTAATAGTGATAGCATCGCTGATATTCTGAGGGATGCTATAAGAAATACAGAATTGATAAAAAGAAGGTTTAGACATTGTGCGACAAGAGCCTTAATGATTTTGAGGAACTATAAGGGCACCAAGATAAAAGTTAGCAAGCAACAGTTAAACGCGGAGATTCTGCTTAAGGTTTGTGAGGAGATTCCAGATTTTCCTGTACTTGAAGAAACATTTAGAGAGATTCTGGAGGATGGCATGGATATCAAAAATGCAGAAAAAGTGCTGAGTTGGACTGAAAATAAGAAAGTTAGAATTGTTATTTTGCCAGAGCTTGATACACCAAGTCCATTTTCGCACAACATTGTGCTCTTAGGATTATCTGATATAATACTGATGGAGGACAAGCGTGCAATGCTTGAAAAATTACATAGGCAGGTTATGCAGAAGTTGCAGAAATTGAATTTTGAGAAGTAGCGTGGTTGAAGACTCGTTTTTTAAAGGAAAAAACTTTAATACAAGTTGTTTCTTAAAAGATTATGTATTATGGGCGATAGAACAAAGCTTTCATTAACTGTAGGTTTCTTAGCGACATTTACTGCATTGGTTTTCGTAGCAACCTCGGTTATCGTTGTAGAAACTCCAGCAACTAAGGGTTTCTTTAATCTGGGGGAAACTATGATATACGCCGCTGCTTTGCTCGGAGGATACTATGTGGGGATGATCGCTGGAGGGCTGGGATCTTCGTTGGCAGATATGTATTTGGGATACCCTCACTATGCTCCAGGAACCCTAATCATAAAGGGGCTGGAGGGATTTATAGTTGGTTTTTTAGCCCTAAAACTTAAACAGCTGAATATAAAGCAGTGGAGACTGTTTACGCTAATTGCGGCTGCGCTAGCTCTAACACTTATAACGGGATTGGGATATAGCTACTACCGTGGCGAAACGCATCTCTATTTTGCTGGCATGGAGTTTACATTCAGCATACCCGCTACATTATGGATAGTTTTAGGGCTTCTTTTCGCAATAGCTTTCGTATATCTGGGCTTTAAGGTGGATCCCAATGTTGGAGGGGAAGTAATAGCCATTATTGTTGGCGGTTTGGAGATGGTGCTGGGATATTTTATATATCAGGTTGCAGTATTGGGCTATATGCCCTCAGTTGCTGCTTTAGAAATACCTGTCAACCTAGGACAAGCAACTATAGGTCTTTTAGTCGCCTTACCGTTAACGAGAACAGTCAAAGCTATGGGGGTTAGAACTTTAACTTGATAAGGGTAGAAAATTTATGGTTTAGATATAGCGAGGATAGAAAGTGGATTCTTAGAGGCGTAAGCTTTAGGGTAGATAAGGGCGAGTTTGTAGTAATTGTTGGGCCTAATGGAAGTGGTAAATCAACTCTTATCAGGATACTGGCAGGGTTAGTACCTAAATTTTACCATGGAGAGGTTAAAGGTAACGTTATTGTTGGCAATATCAATGTTCTAAGGAAACCTGAGGAAGTATTTAAAGTTGCTGGATTCCTATTTGAGGACCCTGAAGTACAGTTGGTAACAACTACTGTGAGGGATGAGGTATCCTTTGGGCCAAGCAATTTAGGATTAGATAAAGATGAGATAGAGAAAAGAGTTAGATGGGCATTGGAAGTAGTTAGGGGAGAGATTCTAGAAGAGCGAAGCAATTTTGAACTAAGCTTAGGTGAAATGCAGAAAGTAGTTTTAGCTTCAATACTTTCCCTAAAACCTAAAGTATTGGTTTTAGATGAACCATCAGTTTTTCTTGAAGCTAGGACTGTAAGTGAGCTTTACACAATGTTAAAAGATCTAGCCGTAAATGAGCACGTTACCGTATTAGCTGTTGAACATGATTTAGATAAAGTCATGAAGTACGCTGATAAACTCATAGTTCTAGATGAGGGCAAAATAATCTGGAAAGGAAAGCCGAAGGACCTAACAGTAGGTATGATGCAAACGCTTCCTATGCCTCAGCTTGAACTTGTGGATCTAGTAAAGCGGTTGAGAAATACGAGTGAAAATGCTCTCAATGAAAGTATAGTAAAATTACATGAGATTGCGGGGCGCATTTCACTCAAGGCGAGGAATCTAGGGTTTTCTAATGAAAAGAAAATACGTGATGAAAATCCCAGCGATACCATTGTGGAGATGAAGGATGTTTGGTTTAGATATCCCAGAACCCCCACGTACACTATTAGGAACATTAATTTGAAAATAAATCTGGGAGATTCTGTAGGGATTCTGGGGCCTAATGGAAGCGGAAAATCAACGTTAATTAAGATGATGGTAGGTATATTAAAGCCTACTCGCGGCTTGATCAGAGTTTTTGGTGTAGAACCATTTAAGAGCAGAAGTAGGATAGCAGGTAAGGTAAGTTATGTTCCGCAAAACCCAGCTCTCACATTCACTTCTCCTACAGTTTTTAGCGAAGTATATAATGTAGCAAGGAGACTAAATGTTCCTAATGCTTCCGAATCCGCTGAAAAAGTACTTAAAACTATGGATTTAGTAAAGTACCGTGATTGCAAGGTTTTGAAGCTAAGCTATGGACTTAGAAGAAGACTTTCAATAGCAACAGCTGTAGTAAGCAAACCCAAGCTTCTGATACTTGATGAGCCAACCACATATCTGGACTACAGATCCAAGAGAAAACTTATAAAGACGTTAGAAAGAATTAAGAGGAATACCATACTAATAATAGCCTCGCAAGATTTGGACCCGGTAGTTAAACTATGCAATAAAGTAGCGTTGCTAGCTAACGGATCAATCGTGGCATATGGAGAAACGAGGAAACTGGTTTATTCAGAAAATATTAAAGATTTAGGTATCGAAGAGCCATTGGCTGTTAAACTTTCGAAGAAATGCTTCAAAAACATAAAATATGGGCCTTTAACCATAGAGGAATTTGAAAAGGTGATGGCAAAGTGATATTGTGGACAATAGATAAAATAAAAACAGTATTAACTTTTAGTAAAGAAAAAAACGTCGTAAGTAATGCCCATATAGTTTTCAAGGTAATCTCTACAATAATTTTCTTCGCAATTGCAATTACCGCTAGCGACCTAACTGATGCGCTTATTTTACTTAGTTACCCAATAATTTTAGCGGGTCTTACCAGAAAATTCAGAGTTCTCTTTGAATCGTTACAGGCCATAATTCTGCCTGTTTCCCTCCTATTTCTCCTCACTTGGCTACTTTCTCCTGAAGGACCATTAAGCATGTATACTGTTATTAGAGCTGCCACCATAAGCTTAAGGATTTCAGCATTAGCGTTAACTCTCCTAATAATATTCTCTTTCACCAATCCAGTATCCTTATCAGCCTTTCTTGAAAAATGTAGATTACCCTTAGCATTAACCCAGTCAATAATACTCACTTGGAGGCTTATACCCTTGGTGTTGAAAGATTTTCTAGAGGCATTAGCTTCTCTTAAGCTGAAGAAATACCCTACATGGAAGACTCTCATACCGTTAACCGTAGTCTCCCTGGAGAAGGCTTTTAGGATTTCAGAAACGTTGTACATTAAAGGATTTGGATGGTCAAAAAAGAGAACCTACATCACTCACTTAGGTGATGTAAAAGATGGTATAATAATGTTAGGACTTGTTATGCTTATTTCTCTAACTTTATTTATCCTATAAGGCCTTTAAATGCTCACTTCAAATACAGCTTTTATAATAGTGCGATATTTAATTATTTCGTACCATAACGTAGATATTCATCACAACTCTTTAGATTCTTCGATTTGGCAAGCAGGATACGGAAGAGTCGAGCAAGTAGGTTTATCCAAAAAAATGGAAATCAATTTCATCAGAAGCTTTTTAGAGAGTGAAAATTAAAGAAAAATAGATAAAAGCTCATTTTTTTCCAAGAAGAAATCCCATTATCGCTCCTATTACTGTACATAAAAATCCCGTAGTTCCTCCCAATCCTAAAGATGCTATACACACTACAGCTGTAAGTACACCGAAAAGTATTCCCATCATTTTCCCTGCTTTTACTAGCATTTTTCCTGTAATAAATCCAAAAGCTATTCCTAAAATTACTTGAAACACAATTCCATAAAGTATCGTTACTCCGAGTGAAGCTTTCATAAACTTAACCTTTGCAAATTATTATATAAAAATATTAATTTTTGAGTAAAAAGTACACTCAAAGATAGAAAAAATATACTTGTTTTCATTATGTTACATGAATTTTGAACCTTTCTTCAGATCCGCTTGTTTTATTATTTCTATAGGAAAAGAAACTTTAAGAAATTTCAAAGATACTCCTAAAGCTAAAGATGTCACGTCATGAAAATTGGAACTGTTACGCAAGCATATTTTTCGGCTCTCATGCATAGTTCCTCCATAAGTTTTATGGTTTTAGAGGAGAATGTGGCAAAGATGATAAAGTTTAAGAACCTTAAAAGAATCTATTTAATCTTAGCGGAGTGTTTTTATCTAAACTTGCTTTAAAATGAAGGTTATTGGGATAGATTTAGCGGCCAAAGAGCATAGGCAAAGCGGCGTTGCAGTTTTAGAAGATGGTAAGCTTGTTAAAAGGTTGATTTTACATACGGATAAGGAAATAGTGGATTTTGTAAAAAAGGAAAATCCTAAGGTTGTGGCAATAGACGCTCCTTTAACAAAGGTAAGGAAGGGTTATAGAAAAGCTGAAAAAGAGCTGATAAAAGTTGGTATAAGACCTTTGCCATTAGGTATGCCAGCAATGCAGCTGCTTTCAGAAAGAGCGTTAAGATTAAAAAATAAAATTAAGTTGCTTGGAACGGAGGTCATAGAGACGTTTCCAAGGGGTGTTGGGAAAGTAATTGGTAAAATAGATGAGAAAAATGAGCATATTAGGGATGCTATTTACGCTGCAATTGCGGCATATTGTTATTTAAAGAATTATTATAACGCCTATGGAAATGACGAAAAAATAATTTTACCGAAAAGAGGTCTAAAATTTAGTCGAGACAGAGGATATATTTGGATAAAATTTTGATGGCTTGCAGTAGCGATCTAAAATTGTAGGTAGGTTATCACAATTTGAGCTTTTGCATGCATTTTCCACAAAATTCCGCAAGCTTATGATCAACCTCCGCAATACTATTTGAGAAAGACATTACGCATCTCCTATTACTACAATGCTCCAAGCCAAATGTATGACCTAGCTCATGCAAACCTTCCTTAGCTATTCTTTCAATAAATAATTTATCGTTTTTAATCCCATAGAGCTTGGGATTTAGCCTAAATAGAGATATCAACGCATATTTGCCATTTATTTCTGCAAGTCCAAAAACAAAGTTTAAGTGCTCAACATAAATGTCAACATCAACAACCCCAAGCACCTTTTCATGATTATCGAATCTTTTCAGATATTCCAGCAAGAAATCTGCTGAATATTGCCTTCTTTCATAGTTAAACGCTTCCTTTGGTAAAATTGAGTATGTTATGGAGATCTCTGAAAAGGGTAACTCGCCTTTAAAATAGTTTATAGCCTCCCTTACCAAGTAGGAAAGGCTTTGATTTACGCTAAGCAAAGTGACTAGCAACCTCATAAAAAATTTAGGTAACTGATTTTTATGTAATTTTTTTAGCCCCGACTTTTTCGGAGTATTTGTTGAACCTCAAGACCCAAGACCAAAAGTTTCTTATATTGTCTTATATACATTACAAATATGTCAACAAAGTATGGTAAAGGTACAAGAGCATGTAGCTTTTGTGGTACCCATTCGAGGGTTATTCGTAAATATGGTTTAATGATATGTGGTAAATGTTTTAGAGAAGTGGCAAGTAAAATGGGCTTTAAGAAATATGAGTGATCACATAGCCAATGCTATAGCAACAATAAAGAATTGCGAAATTTCAGGTAAGGATGAATGTTATATTAAAGCATGCAATTTGCTAAAGGAGGTTTTAAAAGTTATGCAAAAAGAGAAATATATTGGAGAATTTGAGTTTATTGATGATGGTAAGCAAGGATATTTTAGAGTCAAGCTAATTGGTAAAATAAACAATTGTGGTGTTATAAAGCCAAGATTTCCTGTAAAAGTCAAGGATCTCGAGAAGTGGGAGAAAAGGTTTCTACCTGCAAGAGATTTTGGCATTTTAATTGTTAGCACTCCTCAAGGTGTAATGACGCATAGGGAGGCTAAGGAAAAACATATCGGTGGTGTGCTGATCGCCTATGTATATTAACTTTCAATAAGGTTTTTGAGAAAGAAGTCGACTAAATTTATGTCGTTTTTCTCGTGGAACACTATTCGGACAATATCACCATCACCAAAAGCTATTTTACATTTAGCATAGAACAATGTTAGTAACCACAAAATCTCAGAATTTCTGAGCGGCGCTTGGATGGTGATTGTGTGTTTCATCCTCCCTTTATAAATTATAGAGTTTTTAAGAAAAACTGTGTCAAAATGGCTAGCTAGAATATCTACCGACTGTTGCGAATATCTCCAAAAAGGCGGTGAGAAGCAATCACTAAAATTTAGAGTTATATTCCTAAGAAAACTATCAATCAACTCAATTCTATTTTTCGCGAATGAGACATTAGAGAAATCCTCGTCACTATGAGAATAACCATGAACACAAAGATTTGCAGCGTTCTCCAGTTCTCTGAGATTCGACATAAATTCCTTATCTTTGCTTATATCTGCAACGTAGCCATGATTTAATATAACGAATAGATAGATCGTTGTGTTGAATTTGCTATACTTCTTTGCTATATACTTAGAAACTTCAACTCCATTCAATGGAGAAACGTCATGGATCTCTATTATGACGTTGCTAACCCTAACTTTAACCTGCCATAAATAAACTAAAATTAAAGAAACGACTATTAATAGGATAATACCTTGCTTGGCGGTAACAATTCTGAAT
>Ga0190367_1001692_pt1 | contig 12413 bp, 7 predicted proteins | sample 4872181011_MG_FD_171838 | JGI IMG/M metagenome (GOLD analysis project Ga0190367, IMG submission 171838) | Hydrothermal vent microbial mat bacterial communities from Southern Trench, Guaymas Basin, Mexico - 4872-18-10-11_MG | ecosystem: Environmental > Aquatic > Marine > Hydrothermal vents >... | reverse complement strand
TCCATGTTTTACTATCTACATTTCCCCTATCAATAACGCATTGAATTATACCGCTAGAATCTCTAAGAACAATAAATACTTTGCCCCCAACTACTCTCTTCCTATAAACCCATCCTTTAAGTTTGATAGTAAGCCCTACTGCATCGTCTTTTAAAGTTTCTTTAATAAGCATTGCATGCTGCGCCTCTAAGTACTACAGTAGTAGTTCAAAAATTCAGATTCTAAAAATGTTATGGTAATGTCGAATATTAAACTGTAGAAGCGTATTGATTACCTGATTTATGTTTCTCTAAAATTATGAACTCACAGTAGTTATCCCCTTTAGCTATACATTTAATTTCTTTAGCAACCATGTTTTTTCCAAGTATATAACTTGCGAATCCGCTAATAATTCCCCTTACGAAATGGCTTTGTGGTGTTTTAAACTTCCCTTTTATCATATTGCATTCCCAGTTATCAGTCATTCTTAAAACAATGATATTATTCTTTAAATGTATGTCAATATGGCTTATGACAAACCAGCCTAAAACAATACCTCTAAGTCTAAGCATTGCAAAATAGTCCTCTATGTTTTCAAACTTATATTTCTCTTTAAACTCCTTTGCTACACCTAATCCTCCCTGATATCCTATGTTCCATAGAAGTATTGGTCCAGCTGTTTTACCATATTCCTTCTTTATACCTTCTACTATACTTTTTAACACTGGCTCACCAAACATAACAATTCTCATCCCATGGAATCTTAAAGGATAGTATTTTAAAGGAGTAGCTTTGTAAGGAAGTTCACCATATGAAACATGATCTACACCTTCAATTTCTAAGAGATCCCTTACAACGTCAGTTAATTCTCCTACATCTCTAGCTCCAACAATTAATGTCATATCTATTTTTTCATTAGATCTTTTATTAGCATAGCTTAATACCTTGGTTTCTTCGCGAGTTATCATGTTTAAAATACCGTCTAAAAGAAATGGTTTCGAAATTTTTACTTTTAATACATAGAGCTTTCCCCAACACTCTATATAGGAGCCTAGGTCGAATTCCTTTAATTTTTCCGCCATTTAAAACACCTTATTTAGGAGAAAATATATACTGTAATTGCATGCTCCACTGTTCTATGTTCTATTGTTACTCTTAATATTTTAATTCATTTATTGCTTCTTCCAAGTTCTCAACTATTTCTTCAAGCTTATTCAGTAAAGTTTCAGCTTTTTTAAATAGTTCTTCAGCTTTATTAATTAATCCTTCTTCTATATATGATTTTATATCCGAAATTGCTAATTCTAGTTCTTCATATGTTTTCTTGAATTCTTGTATAAGCGATGATGCTTCTGTTGAGTTTTCAGCATAAGCTTCCGCATTAAGTTCAAGATATTCATTGTATATTCTGTTAGCTTCTCCCTCTAACTCCTTTACTTTATCTTCTAATTCTTCTTTTTCTTCAACTGTTTCCTCTAAGATATCCTCTGCTTTCTCTATGTATTCCTCAGCATTGTCAATAATGTTTTCTGCATTGTTTAAGGTTTTTTCAGCTAACGTAAAGTTGCCTTGCTCAATAGCTTCTTCAGCTAACGCTATGTTTTCTGACGCATTAGCTAGTAATTCTTCAGCCATCCTTAAGTATTCTAAGGCCTCAGTCACATTGTTAGCTTCTGCTCTCTCCTTAAGTTCACTTACTCTATCTAGTAGCTTACCTATTTCCTCTTTCAACTCCTCTATTTCTTCCTTAACTTTTTCCTTACCTTCCCCTATTTCTTCTAGTAGCTCTTCTACATCATCTACTATTTCTTCAGCTTCCTCAATTATGATATCTGCTTCTGAAACCAATTTTACTGCTTCAGTGTAATTACCGCTTTCCATTAGAGATTGCGCTTTCTGAAGGATTTCTTGGGCTTCGTTAATTAAGTTCTTTGATCTGTTAAGCAATGGCAATACTTCAGTTATATTATATTCTGCTGATTTATTCTCTAGTATTTCAATTTTTATTAACAATTCTGCTATTTCTTCTTTTAATTCTAGTGTTTTCTCTTTAAGATCTTCTTCAAACTCTTCCTCTATAATATCTTTAACTTTCTTCCCATGGGCTTCCTCTATTCTTTCTAAAACATCAGCTAATACATTTACTGTACGGTTAAGATTCAGTATGGCTCTATCTATTGCTTCTATTGCTTTGTCAGAAGCATTAGCAGTCTGCAGTAGTTCTTTCACCTTTTGCAACAAAGCTATTGTTCTATTAATATTTTTAATGCCTATTCTTACACCTTTAGTTACGTTGGTATCTACTTCTTTTTCAGAAAGCTCTTCTATAATATCAAAAGCAACTTCAATTGTTTTTTCAGAGGCTTCCTCTGTTTCATCCTCTTCTATTTCCTCACTAATTTCTTCAAGCATTTCGATTGCTTTATGAAGTTCACCTTTCTTAAGAGCAGCAGATGCGTTATTAAGTTCAGGTAATATGTTAGTTATGTTTAGTGTTATGATTTTCTTATAAGCGATGTTTATTGTTTCCTCAACTTTTGATGCCTCTATAATTATTGAAATATTTACTGTAACGTTTAAACTAGCTCTTAATAATTCAAAATATTCCTCTAAAACCTCTTTTAACTCTGAAAGTTCTTCTTTACTCATACTGTACAGTTCATCATCAGTAATGTTAACTGTGTTTTCTATTTTAACAAGTAATTGTTCATCAATATTTACTGAAGCCTGCAGAAGTCTCTTGATAAGTTCCCTATATGCTTTCACTGTCTCTACTAGTACAGCATTATCTTCATTAACATATACTTCTTGAGCTTTAAATACGGGTAAACTACTAATTACTGTACTCATAAGTAGCATTAGTATTAAAACTACGGCCTTTGCTCTTGCTTTCATGCGTAACATTTTAAACATTCTCTTCCACCCTGCTCCTGCCTACCTTACCCGGGTTTTAACTATGATGTTTCACGCTTTTAAGAAACCCCGTGAAACAAGAAATGAAACGACATGTGAAACAGTTTCACCATTCTTTCTTCTTTAAAATGAGTTCGCTTGTACGACCTTTCCTTCTTACTTCAATATACCCTAGTTTTTCTAGCCTCTTAACGTGTCTCCAAAATGTAGCCTTAGGTATACCAAGTTTCTTCCTAAGCTCGCTTTGGATTATAGTTCCGCCAGAGTCTTTTAATCCTTTTAAGATTTTTCTATCCGTTTCGTCAAGCTCTATTATAGTTATTTCTTCCTCTATCTTATGCTTTCTAAACTTCTTAACTGCAATAATTACTAGTGTAATTATTAGTAAAACACCTACAATTGCAACATATTCCAAGAGCCCTAAAAAAGGTGTTTCAGCTTCTTTCTTAGGTATAACCATAGGAGATGTAGGTGTAGTAGCAATTGTATATTCTAATATGGTAGGGCCGTAAAACATGATTACCAAATTGTTATTTTCATAGTATGTTTTCACTATATTAGTCGGTAATGAAAGCAGTATTATGCCCGGTTCTATGACTAAGGCTAGTTCTTGAGTGCTGGCCACTTCTAACACTGATTTACCATTAACCGTAGTTGTATTTGCAATGTAATCTATGGTGAGAAAACCTTTACCTGATGAAGGTATGTAAACTGAGTTATTAACTAAAATTGAAGGTACTAATGTGTTATTTACATAAACTTCCAAACTTATAGGAATAGGTCTAATAGGTAAAAGTATTTCATTAAGTCCTTCCCTAATCTCCCCTATTATCCTTACATGTACTACACCTGTACTTTTTATTTCAACCCTAATAGATTTTGAAGTTGCAGATATAGGAGAAATAAATGTAAAAGTAACTATAACAAGAAGGCATAGTAAGATAAAACCTGCTAGTTTCACATGTTCACTAGTATTAAACATTGATGCCATGCCAATTACTTTTCCTGATTAGTAAAAATACGATTAAATATAAAAGTATTGACTATTTTAAAAACATCGAGCCTTAATTCTATTGTAATAACTCATTATGGAGCAATCTTTGATTTTTCCTTTACCTTCATAGGCCACCACGCTTTTTTACCAAGTGCTGATAGTATTGTTGGCCCTGTTATATAGGGTATTGTAAGTCCTGTGAATAGTACTCCTGTTGCAAGCACAAATCCAAATTCTTTCATAGCCCATGACGAGCCGAGCATTAATGAACCATAGGCTGCTACAACTATTAATGCTAATCCTATAATTGACCTTCCAATATTACTTGATGCAGCTACTATTGCTTCTTGTAAACTAATCTTTCCTAAATCTTCTTTTACCCTATTTATGAAATATGATATGTAGTCTATGTTTATTCCTAGCATTGCCGAGAAAACTACTATGTGTGTAAACCATATTAGAGGTTTCTTAAGTATATATGTAAATAACACTATTGTTGTCGACATTGCTACACCTATATTGAAAACTATTATTGCTATTGAAGCTAAGGCTAAAGGTATGCTTCTAAGCAAAATAGCTAATATTATAAACATGGAGATTATGGCTGCAGTTAGTATTCTTTCTTTGAAAGCTCCAGTAAGTACATGATCTAAATCGATTATTCTAGCTGTAATACCTCCAACTATAATTCTTGAAACAAGCGGGTTTTTATAAGCTTTAACAGTTTTCTTTATATTTTCAACAACATATGATGCTTCATCACTTGTTGGGAAGTATTCTAGAATAACCTTAACCATAACTGTCTTATTATCATCAGCAACAAAGTCTAAAGACCCCTTTCCCTCCATTTCACTCATATTATATGGTTTTTCAAGGGAAACACCTAGGGGTCTTGTTGGCGAATATACTTTAGCAACACCTTTAATTACCTCTATTTTCTCGCAAACCTCTTCAACTATGCTCAGCGATTCATTATTCCATACATTTTCCTTAAATTCCATGATAATAGTTGTTGGTGAAAAAATCCCTTGATCAATAATGCCTCTTAAGTTCCTAATATTTTGTATTGTCATCGACTCTTCAGGTAATAAAATACTGTAATCGTGGCTGCCCTTAAACGACAAAGCTATCATAGCCATAGGTAAGGCTAATGCTGAAGCTATCATTAAAACTATTGGAGCATATTGTATAATCTTCGCGGATATTTTAGAATATCGAACTTCCTTTAAAGGCTTAATTTTAGGCAGCCATATTCTCCCCTTAGCGATTTTCAGCAGTGCTGGTGTTAAAGTTAAGGAAACTATTAGTGCGGCGAGAACACCTATGGGTATAGTTAGGCCTAGTACTCTCACAAATGGAAAGTCCCATGCAAAAGTTAAACATGCAAAGCCTGCAGCTGTTGTTAAACCGCTTATCAGTATTGGTACGGTAACTTTGCTTATAGTGTTTTTCATAGCTAAGTCTGCATCACCTGTGATTCTTAACTCGTCTTTAAACCTTAGCAGATAATATGTCGTATAGTCTATTGCAGCACCTAAAGTAGTTACTATGGTAAATATTCTTGCCCAATGGATAACATCCATGACTCTTGTAGCTATAAAATACATTATCGCAAAAGCTACAACTAAAGCGATGCCAACGTTTATTAAAGGAATAAAGAGGGCAATAATGCTAGCTAAAACCAAAACTAGGACGGCAAGTGTAAGTATGGATGAAACTCTATCTATTATTTCAATATCCTTACTGCCATAAATTTCTAGTTCGCCAGCACTAAGAGCTGGCCCTAAAACGTATAATTTAACCTCGTTATTCCCTGAAAATCCAAAAATTCCTTCTCCTTTCCCAAATATTGCTTTTGCTTTTTCAAAAATCTTAAGCGAATAATGATATTTTTCAACAGCGTCTTCACCTAATGGTTTAACAAGAATAAGAAAAACGTCGTTTTTAGGAACATAAATTTTAACTACTTCTTCAGGTAAGTCATCTATGTTTTCAGGTCTAGGATGCTCTTCCATAATGTCCTCTACTAACGCTTCAACTATTGTTTCCGTGTATTTCTCAGCTATGTTTTCGATATCTTCTGTTGAAGCTATTGGACCTAGATCGTAAACGTCTTCAATAAATTTTTCAACATCTATCTTAGAGAACGATTCATTAAGTTCTTCATGTTCCTCAATAGCTTCCATGAATTCTTTATAAATAATATCTACTGTTATTTGTCTAAATTCTTCTTCGCTCAAAGGAGGTTTTCTACTAAATACTTCGTCAGCTATTTTCTCTAAAGTTTCTAATTCTACATCGAATTCGTCAGCTATTTTCTTTAGTTTAACACGAATAATGTCTTCAGCTATTTCTTCTAATGACTCATTTTTAGGTGCTGCTCCTAAATCATAAAGTTTTGATACTAAGTTTCTTGTTTCATCCCAGCTAAGGTCTTCAATAGTAACGTTTTCTATTCTCAAAATTCTCATAATACATGTTATTACGGTATCTCTGAGCACATCAGGTTGTTTAGCAATATGAGGTCCACGAACTATGACCGTTCTAATAATGGGTTTGGCTTTCTCGTCTTCAACAGGTATTTTAAGGGTTTCTAAGAAAAATTCTCTAAAGTCTGAAAGAGTAGGTTCGGTACCGAGGTCATAAAGTTTTAAAAGTAGTTGCTTTGAAAAACTATGTCCGCCTAATGATTCAATTACTTGAGCTACTGTATCAACTGTTTCTTCTTTTAATTCATCAGCGTCTAAAGGATATTTTTGTGAAACCGAAAATATGATGTAGTTAAGTGTTGTTTCCGATAATCCATACTCTAAAATATACTGTTTAAGTATCTGGTATAGAACATCTCTAGTAATACTATGTAGAGTTTCTGGAGGAGGAGATGGGCCGATTTCGTACAGGTAAGGTACTAGTTGAGTTATGTTGAAAGGTGCTTGAACATCTAGTTGTTCGAAAACGTGTACTAACGCATTTTCTATACTATCGTTTGACGGATTTTCCCCTATTTCATATGCTTTATAGAGAATTGTTTCAACGACATTTTGAGGCAAACTTGTACTACTGGCTATTATCGGTGCCATAATATAAGTGAATTTTTGTACAGCACCGCTAATACTTTCATTTCTTAAATATAGAATCGTGTTTAAATTCTGCAGTTGTGACGCATAAGATGTTAATGGAGGATGTTCTCCGGGTATGTAAATATAGCTATTCCATAACTCATTAACTCCATATTGTTTCTTCCAAGAATATAATGTAGTATTATATGTTTCCGCAAAGCAGTTGATCCATGTAACTGCTTGGCTTTGGAAATCTTGCGGAACCTGCTGAATAATTATATTGCTTGCTATTTCTAATGATAAATCAATGAAGTCTTTATCTTCAGCTAGCTGTGGTGCAAACGTATGCTTGCTGAGTATGAAGTAGTATGTTGTATTAGCTAATGTAGTGTCGACAGGCCATAATTCCGGTTCAATTATAGAGACATTAGTGTAATATGTTACTGTTTCTAAGTCTATAGAATCTAGTGGAGGATTAGTGTAGGCATCGGTAGCATATAATAGGTAGTAGTGAGCTCTTGTAGTATCCCATAAGGTAAATGCGTAAAGCAGTGACGTATTATAGTACAGGTTGTTATATGAAGTTATGAGGTATGCTATTTGATGAACTGTAGCATGCAGTTCTGTTATATTGCTTAAAACCTCACCGTATGAGTCATTTACTATTAAAATAAAGTCTTTTAAATCATACATTAGCTTGTGTAAGTTTACAGTTTCTTCATAGATTTTAGAGTATTCTCTGTCAAAATCTATTATAGCTTCTTTTACATCATATATTTTATCGTGTAACTCATGTAGCTCATCTGTTAAGTTTAAGTAAGCTTCTTCAAAATCCACTGTATTATTTCTTAGCGTATATAGTGCTTCGTGGAGATCGGAAACATTTTCCTTTAGCCTATCCTTAATGTCTTCTTTTAATTCTTTTGTAATATTTTGAATAAATTCGTCATATTCCTCTTGCGCATCCCATAATATATCATAAATACTGTTTACCTCTTCAGCAATATCGATTGTTTCATCTTTAAAAACTTTATATGTTTCTTCAACATTTTTGCTTCGAGGATCTACACCCTTAACTATAATAGCTAAGTCTACACCCTCAGCTTCTTCTTTGCCTCTAAATTTTTCTTCGACTATGTTTTTAACTATAATAGATTCAACATTTTCCGGTAGGAATGCCTCTTCTTTATAAACTAAGACCTTACTTAGGTTTAAAGCGTAAGGTAAGCATAAAATTACAATAATAGCCCAGGCAGCAATAATAGCTATCGAATGTTTAGTAGTAATGTTTGAAAACACCATAGAGCATCATCTATGGTGTTGTCAAAAACAGTGTAGTTTGAAGCAAAAATATATAAATTTCCAACAATATTTTGCTTTGAGCCTACATACTGGTAAGATGTGGCATGGAAATGCTTAAGGACATTAATTTACAGTACTATGGGACTGTTTTAAAACATTTAAAAATAAATACCCTAGAGGATTATCGTTGCTCAGAAATACTAAATGACATTATACCTTCTACATGGAATGCGCTTATATTGAAAACGTTAAAGGATCTGATTTATGGGAAAAAAGTTTTCATTTTCGGTGCAGGACCCAGCTTGGAAGAAAGCATACTGAGGGTTAAACTGCTCTATGGTGAAACCGTATTTATAGCAGCTAATGGGGCTTCAGAAGCTCTAATTGAGAAAAACATTATTCCTAACATAATAGTTACGGATCTTGACGGAAGAATAGAACCTATCTTAAAAGCGCTAGCTTACGGTAGCATTATTGTAGTTCACGGACATGGGGACAATATTTTAAAGGTTCTTAAGTATGTTCCTAAATTTAAGGGTAAAGTTTTGGGAACAACACAACTCATACCATGGGGTTATTTAGAGAATTATGGCGGATTTACTGATGGTGATAGAGCACTATATTTGGCATTACACTTTGGTGCTAAGAAAATATTCCTGTTCGGTATGGATTTCGGCAATATTGTTGGGAAATACTCTAAACCATGGCTTAAAAACCATGTTAAAGTATGGGATATGAAGAAGAAAAAATTTTTAATAGCTAAGATACTTATTGAAAATGCCGCAAAACATTACAGGGATAAGGTGGAAATTTTTATCGTACCTAGAAATGCTGAAAATATAAAATATGTATTAGAGGTTAAATATGATAGGCTTGGCAGTATCGTGAGAAAGAATTAAAAAACGCTAAAGCGTGTTAGAATATACTCGATACGCACATGGGTGTGTATTTGGTTTGAGAATACTGATAGTTACAGGTAAGCTGGCTGAACCCATAATTAAGAAAATGCTGAAAAAAGCTTTACCACATGAAGTAGATGTAATTGCACTCCCCGTAACTGTTGCTGCTCTTGCAAACACTGAGCTTATAGCTAACTACCTTAAGGGGCTTGGTATAGACTGTAAGAAATATGATTTAATAATGATACCTGGAGCATCTATGGGTTCAGCTAAGGCTATAGAGAAAGAATTAGGTGTTAAAGCTGTTAAAGGGCCTTTACAAGCATCTGACTTACCTTTAGTTTTAAGTTTAGAAGAAATTCCTAAACTTTCGCCTGATGAACCCGCAGACAAAGTTTTAGAAGATGAGCTTCAAACAGCTTCTAAGAAGATGCTTGAATCTTTAGAAAAATCTCTTATTGAAAAAGAACACATAATAGTTGGGAACATTATTGTACCTACTTTGCCACCGCCTATACGTGTAATGGCTGAAATAACTGAAGCACATACGCTATCTAAAGATGCTTTACTTAAGAAAGCAAATAAGCTTATAAGCGAAGGCGCTGAGATCTTAAGCATAGGTTTTGAAGCAGGCGTTTCAAGACCTGAAAAAGTAAGGGAAACTATTAGGCTTCTTAAGAAGGAATTGCAGATGCCAATAGCAGTAGATTCTATTATTCCAAGCGAAATTATTGCAGGCACCGAAGCCGGTGCAGATATGGTTTTAAGTTTAGAAGCTGGAAATATTGAGAAAGTAGCTAAATATGTTGAAGATATACCTTCGGTTGTTATAGCATATGATTCAAGAAGCAGTGTAATGCCTAAAACAGCTCAAGAAAAACTGAAGCTTCTAGAAACAAACATCAGTGAAGCTATAAGGCTAGGTGTTAAAAAGGTTATTGCAGACCCCATACTTGACCCTATAAATTCGACAAGCACTTTCCAATCTTTGCTAGCTTATCATAGGTTTAAAGAGAAGTATAAGAATACACCTACACTTATGGGTATAGGTAATGTTGTTGAACTACTAGATGCAGACACTGTAGGTTCTAATGCATTAATGGTTATGCTAGCTTTAGAGTTAGGTGTAAGCATAGTTCTTGTTGTTGAGAAAAGCCCTAAAGCACAATACTCAACACTTGAAGCCTCAATAGCTTCCAAAATGGCTTCATTAGCATGGCTTAAAAAATCTCCACCAAAAGACCTAGGCATAGACTTACTCATACTTAAGGATAAAAGAAAAGTAGAAACACCACTGGAAACAGAGGGAGCTACAGTAGTTGAAGCTGCTAAGGAAGAGGCAAAATACGAGCTTGATCCCTTAGGTGTATTTAAGATAAGAGTAAATCACGATGAAGAATGTATTGAAGCATTATACATAGGTAAAAAAGGTAAAATACTTATCAAAGGTAAAACAGCTAGAGCGATAAGAGATGAAATTCTTAGAAGAGGCCTTATTTCCTCCCTATCTCATGCATTCTACCTGGGTATAGAACTTTCAAAAGCAGAAGAAGCTTTAACCATAGGTAAAAACTACATACAAGAAAAACCACTCTTCACAAGAAAAACAATTGACATGTAGGGAGCATATTGCATAGTAAAGTTATAGTAGAATCATCAGCAAGACTTCACCTCGGATTTTACAATATTATTTCAAAAAATGTAGCCTATGGAAGCCTAGGTGTAGCGATAAGTGAACCCAAAGTTGTTGTTAGTGTTTTAAAGAGTAAAGAAACAGCCATAGTTAATAATACTAATATAAAACAACTAGAAAAAACTGTTTTGAAAACAATTAATATGCTCAAATTAAATAAGGTAAAAGTTATTGTAGAAAAATCTATACCAAGGCATGTAGGTTTAGGCTCTACAACACAGCTAATGCTAAGTATAGGTTATGGCATTTCCTCTCTCTATAAACTGAACTACTCTATCAGAGAACTAGCAGCGAGATTAAAGAGAGGAACAGTATCCGGTATAGGTATTGCAACTTTTGAAAAAGGAGGTTTCGTAATTGATAGTGGAAGAATAGTTAGCGGTAAAATTGTAAAACCCCCTACAAAAGTGGAAGAGCTTCCACAAATAATTTACAGGAAATCTATACCTAAAAACTGGTTCTTTACAGTAATTATTCCGAAAGGTGTTCGAGGATTAACAGAGAGGGAAGAAAAGGAAATACTATCCATACCTGAGCCTATGGATAAAAATTTAGAAAGAGAACTTAGAGAAACAGTGCTTATGCATCTTTTGCCATCACTAGCCAGCGTCAATATTGAAGAGTTCGGCAAAGCACTAACTAAGGTACAAATACTTGTTGGAACATATTTTGCTAAGTATCAAGGAGGTATTTTCTGCTGCGAAGAAACAGAATATGCTATAAACTCCATGCTTAGGCATGGAGCCTACGGTGCAGGGCAAAGTAGCTGGGGGCCAACAGCATACGGTATAGTTTTAGGTCTAAGGAGAGCTAAAAATGTTTTAAGAAAGGTAAAGAAGGACATGGAAAGGAAAGGATATGAAGCAGAATATTACATCGTAAACGTTAGGAATAGAGGAGCTAAAATTATTTATAGCTAAGTTTTCTCCTTAGGGGCTTCTTCAATTTCGCTTACTAATTGTCCAAAAGTCATTTTCGCATGAGCATAAGCATTATGTGGATGTATGCTTTCATAGCTTTCAACTTCTACTTCAACCATAGAGTCTTCAGGAACATTTCCTTTCAAAACCTTATACAAATTTATTAGCGCTGCTCTTGCAACATCTTCTACGAATCTAGGATGTTGAAAAGCATACTTTACAAGTCTATATTCATCGTATCTTTTCAATATGCTGACAGTGGGTGAAGAGAAAGACTTTCTTGCAGCATCAATTAACCTTTCAAGTCTAACAAAAACACCTTTCGTCGTGACAGCTATTGAAAGCTTAGCTCTCTGAGCATGCGATGGTGGAGGATTTGATGATGTTTTTTCGATGCTTCTATACGTTTCTTGAGCGCATGGACAAACGGTCATTCCTAGTAAAGAAACTTTAACAGTATACGTTACGTCGCCTTCACGAGTCTTAGCAACTTTTATTTCAACATCTGCAGCTTCGTTCGTTGGATGACCTAAGAAATCTTCCTCATAGAAATATGTTGTTTTAGCAATAACTTCAGCGCGAGAAGCATAGTCATGTTTTCTAAGTAAAATGTTACATACTGTATCAAGGATTTTTTCTACCGTAGGTAAAGTC
>Ga0190367_1001690_pt1 | contig 12427 bp, 13 predicted proteins | sample 4872181011_MG_FD_171838 | JGI IMG/M metagenome (GOLD analysis project Ga0190367, IMG submission 171838) | Hydrothermal vent microbial mat bacterial communities from Southern Trench, Guaymas Basin, Mexico - 4872-18-10-11_MG | ecosystem: Environmental > Aquatic > Marine > Hydrothermal vents >... | reverse complement strand
CTACATAAGTTCCTTTTCCTCCTCTGGTTACACACCCATCGCCCACCAATACTCCTAAGACGTATGCAAGTTCCTTAGATGGCTTCAGGCTTGGAATGTTAAAGAGATTTTCGGGATTCCTATTTTTATAAATCCAACCCTCTATTGTACCCTTACTGATTCCTAGAGTACTAGCTATCTCACGAATTGAAAAGCCCATTTTTCTCATTTTTAGTGCTTGCTGTCTTAACTTTCTTCTTTTCTCTAAAGGCAGTTTTCTAACATAAATCCTTTTCCTTCCCATCATACATCCACCCATACTTGGGAGAGAAACCGTCCAAACTGCACTTATTTAAATCCCACCCGATACGCTCTCTAGGCTCCTTGATTCTTAAATGTTTCCTAAAGGTCACTATCAACTCATCTTCCTTTAATATTAGCTCTCCTAAATCCCACCCTTTATCTCTGTTCTTGAATCACGCTTTTGAAAGATTGAATTCCAGATATTGTTCTCTCGGCTTAACGGTAACTCTGATTTTCCCGTTTCTGTAAACGTATAGGGTTTCCTTAATCCTGACAAACCTTCTCTTGACAACAGGTTTTCTTTTCTTCCTCCTGCCTTTAAGATAGTTTCTCCTCCAAGATTTTAGAATCGAGTATGCAGTTTTGATGGCTGAATCAACATAGTGTGAAGCATACTCCCAATCTTTAAGCAAACTATTCCTCATATTCCTCTTAAACTCCCTCGTCTTCGGAATTATGGGTATTAATCTTTTAACGTAGTAGTACTTCTTTACCTTCCTGCCTTCCTCTTTAATCACGTAGTAGTTTCTCTGCCTCCTTTCAACCCACTTGATGTTTCCCCAAATAATGTCTATAGCCTTTTGGAGAATATGTTTGTAGCCATTCAAGAGATCGTCTACCTTGTAGTCATGCTTCAGCTTATAGCTAAGGATCTTGTATGAGCTTCTTTGCACCCTCAATCACCTTCCTGTACTTGTGGCTTCTTCTTCCATAGAGTTTTCCGGCGAAGTGCGAGATTATAGTAATCAGATCCTCCACAAGCTCTTCTTGAGGAGTCTTCTCTTCCTTGTTTACAACTATGATTTCAGTCCCATAACTCTTAAAGAATTCTTCCAAAATCTTAATCCCGAACCTTGTTAGCCTATCAGGGTATGCTATAACAACTTTTGAGACCTCTCTGTTCATAACCATTTTCAACAGTTTCTGAAAGTTCCTCCTATCCTCCTTCAACCCCGAACCAATATCTTTTAAAACTTCAATCTCCCATCCTTTCTCTCTAGCATAGTTTTTTATCAACTCGACCTGCCTCTCTAAATCGTCTTTCTGAGTGCGGGATGGAACTCTAGCATATCCAATTATCTTCCTCTCCTCGCGGATTCCCAGAATCCTCTTAATCTCGCTCTCAGGAACCCTGCGTTTGCCTCCAACAGTCCTAACACACCTAATCTTCCCAGCCTTATCCCAACGCTGAATAGTTCTAACAGAAACACCCAGAATTCTAGAAGCTTCCTTCATCGTGTAATGACGTTCCATAACTACCTATGACTATATTTGTCTATCAAATATTTAACAGTTTCGCTAGGCAAGTAGCTCTAGCGATCGAATGAACCTCACTTCCTAAGTTTAAATAAAAGGAAGAAGCCTATAGTTCCATGCAACATTTTTGATAACTTCTTCTCTAAGTCCCTGGCTTCCCTCGAGGTGATATTAAGGACGTATATATACTCAAGTGAATCTAAGTCCCTTCGGTTGTCAAAGTGCTTTATCCTGAACTTATATAGGGGCGTATAGCCCTTCTCATCAAGTTCATCGAGAATAGGCTCTATTACTTTAAAGTCCCTTAAGGGCACTACTATTCTAAGTAGGTACGAGCACTTATTCTCATTCATAGAGCTATATTTTGAGTAAGTGATGTTTAAAGCTTTGACCCTCATTACAAGTTCTTCTTTCAAAAAGTATTTACGCTCTCCAAAGGCCAATATATACCGGTCGATAGCATGAAAGCCGGCTTCTCTAAGCGTGATATAACTCCCCCTCTAACAATAGAGTTAGATGGATACGCTCCGAGGAATCAGTATCCCGTTGGAGTACACGATCCAATCTACGTGAGGAGCCTGGCTGTTACAGAAGATTCTACCAGGCTTGTAATATTGTCTTTAGATCTTCTGGGATTGGAAAAGCCTTGGGTAGATAGGATTAAGCAGGAAATACATAGAGATTTGGGCATACCATTTGAAAATATAATAGTTTCCACAACGCACACCCACTCTGCGCCATCTACCGGTATTTTTAGACCAACTAATCATTCATGGATGGAGAACTTAGTGGAACATTGTCTGAGCGCAACCATTGAAGCCTTTCGAAAGGAAAGGCCTGTGCGATATGGGGCGAGTATAGGCAACGTTGTTGGAATTAACGTTAATAGGAGGAATATTAGGGGGCCAGTAGATACATCAGTACCTGTTCTACGATTAGAGACAGAAAGAGGTGTTGTAGCAACATTATATTCATTTGCTTGTCATGCCGTGGTTCTTGGACCTAATAACTACTATATTAGTGCCGATTATCCGGGGGCTAGTAATCGTCTGATAGAAAGCTATGATGAATGTGGAGCTTTGTTCTTACAGGGTGCTTCAGGGGACATAAACCCTCTAGTTCCAAGCACAAAACTAACTGACGTGTACAATAGAGGAAAAGGAACATTTGAAGAGGTTGAAAGAATGGGGAAAATACTAGCTGCAGAAGTTCTGAAAACATCAAACCTAATATATGAGACTAAAGAGAACGCTGAGATAAAGTGTCTACAAGAAGGGATCGAACTGGAAATAGAGGAAATACCCTCCCCTGAGAAAAGCTGGTATGATTACCGAGAACTTATGAAGATGGGAATTGCAGAGATGAGCAACTATCGATACTTTAAGCTCTGGCAGAGACTCAAGGACGCTAGAAAAGTGGTAACTGTGCTACAAGCCTGTAAAATAGACGATCTGTTAATAGTGACTCTACCAGGAGAAGCTCTAGTGGAGATAGCATTGGATCTCAAAAAGAGGTTTGATGAGTGGAAGCTCATCGTTGCTGCGTATGCAGGTGACTACTTGGGATATATACCTACTGTTGAGGAACTCAAGAAAGGAGGATACGAGACCTCGTTGCCTTGGAGGATACTTACGGAAGAGAGTATACGTAGGCTGATAGAAAAAACGTTTGAAATAGTTGAAAAATTGGTTACTAGCTAGGAAGCTGTATCCTTAGCTAGTTCTTTAAAGGCCTTCTTAACCCAGTCTTTCAGCTCTGACCTCGGGGGTGGGTATACGAAAACTGTTATTCCCACAGCGCCGTTTTCCAATGCAAGCTTAAAGCCTCTGTAAAGCTCTTCGAAGCTTTCCATAAAGCCTATAAGTATTCCCGCCGATATCCTCGCTCCGCTTCTCACGCCTTCCTTAACAGCTTCACCTATCCATTCTACGGGCTTCTCGTAGTATTTATGGTATATCATTGGATTGTAGAGATCTAGACCCCAGTTTGGCCAATCTTGAAAGACGTATCTGTATGCCAGTGAAGGAGTAGCAAAGACTGCAGCACTCACCTCAAGGGAAGAGTCGTATAGTTTAACCTTCTTACAGACGTAACGGACAATATCCGTTATTCTATCTGCTCGCCATTTAAACCATATTTGGTAATTAGGGTCATCATAGGGGATAGCTATGGGATCTAGCCCCTTTTCCTCTTTAAATAAACTCCTACAGACGTTACAGTAGCAGTAATCGAATTCGGGTTTAAGCACCTCTTCCTTAGGCACACCTGGATATCTTCCTCGTATACCCTTAGGCAGTATTATATCGGGCAGTCTTATGTAATCGAAATGTAAGCCATCTACATCGAATCTTTCAGCTATCTCAAGAAATGTATCTACTAGATTCTCCCTAACTTGAGGCCTAGATGGACACAGCCACTTATAATGGTCTACGTAAGGAGGCTTTTCAATACAGCTAATTCCTAGCTTATTGACAACATATAGATACTTATTCCTTTTCATAAAGTCCTCCTGATGGAAGTTGAGACTCACGATCCATGCATGAACCCGAAGATCCGCTTTTCGAGCCTCCTTCACCAAGGGTGTTATAAGATCTTTACCTCCCACTTGAGGAAGCGACGGCCTTACCTTACTAGGGTAAAGCGCTCCCCCCGAATTCACAACTATTATGTAAACCTCCTCAATGCCCATGTCCTTGAGCTCTTTGATAGCTTTCTCGATTCCGATCTGCCTATGTAGGCCGAGTGTTGAAACCCATGCACCCTTCCTCATGATAATCCTCCACTTATTTTGGCCAAAACCTTCGAGCTACATTATTCTATTAAACATTAGCGTGCGTTGAAGCACTTTGCTTTTAAAGGGTTCAAGTAAGGCATCAACGTTCTCCTCCAGATCTACAAGACTTCTATCGGCGGGAAATTCACCCCTGATAATGAGTATTAGCCCCTTGTTCTCTTCTTGAGCAGATTCGCTAAATAGAGCAGCTAACTTATCAAGGTATTCGTGTAAAAAGCGACTTTCATCCAGGGATTTTAGAGCTAAGGAGGGATCAATGTAATAATAACTCGTCTTAACTAGCTCAGAACTTAGATTCTCAAAGTCAGTAATTCGCTGATCGGAGAGGATGCAGGCCTCGGAGGTTATGGGAATGTAGGCCTCTACCCTAACCTTGCGAATGATACTACTGTTTTTTGAAACTATTCTCCACAGAATATCCTCGTCCAGGTAGTCAGAGATAGGGTACCCAACATCTAGTAGCTTTTTGACGTTATCCAGCTCCTCTCTGCTAAGATAGCTCTCTGCGCTCTCGAGAAAACCTTCCTCATCAAAAATTAAGTCGGGAAAGCTTACTGCTCCCATGCTGGCTGGGAAAGGTGTGAGCCTTTCAAAGACCTCAGCTCTTGCCTTGCTTATCGATGAGTCTATTAGGTAGAAATTCCAGTCAAAGTCATAAGCTTGAACGACTTCGATGACATCCAGCGATCTATTAATCGGCTTCTCCTTCAGTTTCATTGTAAGGAGAATTTCAAAGTTTGGATCGCTTATACTCACTTCGAAGACCAAACTCTATTAAAAAGCTCCTCGTTATATCTGTTTCTTGAACCGCCTTAGGCGAGCTCTTAATGTCAAGCTTTATATCTCTCTAAGATCTCCTTAGATTTTAAGCCGAGAAAAGCCGCTCTAGACCGCAAAATTAGCCAAAAAATTAATATTGGTGATACAAAGCAGTGAGGAGCAGGTGCTTGAGGTGGAGGAGTCTTCTGGTTCGTTATTGTTGTATTTATCACCGATCGTAGAGAAAATCCTCAGCTTTGCTAATAGCGCTTTAGATGAATTTCCCTGGGCCTCGGCTGCCGCTATCAGGCTCGGTGTAGAACTAATCGTAAAATCTCTCTACCTCGACCTACTTCATCCTAGATATAACGTTAAGAGGAAAGTAAAGCTGCTTGAGAGTAGAAAATTCTCGTTCAGATACATCGCACGGAAGCTAGAAGAGAAGGCTAAGAATAGGAGTTTTCGGGATAAAGTGTACTCCCTCTGGCTCGATTCAACAAAGTACTCGCACTTTACAGAGTACGTGGCGCGAGAACTCTTTGAAAACGATATAGAAACAACTAGAGAAAAAGTGAAAAGACAGATTCAACGCCTGGAGGAAGTATGGAAAGAAGCATTGGCACTGGGTAGAGAAAGGGGCCTCTTCCTATAGAAAAGCTGGCTCCAAACGCTTTAATTGCGTAACGTCGTGCAAAGTCCTACCGTCATAAGCCTAAGAATACCCCTATTTTGTAAACCAGGAAGCCCAGCATGAAAGCCAACACTAATTCATAAATTAAGGTTATCAATACTGCCTTTGTACTTCTAGTCTCTGAGTAGATAGACACGAGAGTGGGCAAGCAGGGCGTGTATACCACCGTTACAAGCATTAATATGAAGGCCGTTAACTGAGTTAAGCCCACAAGCCTTATTGCCTTAAGGGGATTTGAAGTACCCGTTGAGAGAATTAGAGCTTCTAAAACAACTTCTTTAGCTCCTATACCGCTAATTAGTGCAAGAATTATACGCCAATCTTCAAAGCCTAACAGTGACCCCACAGGGCTTAGCGCCTTTGCAAACGTTGCAGCAAAGCTTTCCTCCACACTTGTTACAATGCCACTACTAGACCAGTTTAGCAGAAACCACAGTATTACTGAGAGCAAGAGGATGACTGTACCCGCCTTCCTTAGAAAATCCTTGCTTTTCTCCCATGCATACCATGAAATCACCCTTAAACTGGGCCTATGATAAGGTGGAAGCTCAATTAGTAGCTCTGGCGGACTGAAGTCCCTTAGATAAAATAGCCGGAGAATAAGGCTTACTACCCCCAACAGCGCAAAGGCTAGCAAGTACAGTAATGTTACTACGAGAACCTGAAGTATAGGTGATGGGTAAATCGCCAAAGCTATAGCTAGTATCACTATCAGCCTTGCCTGACATGGAATTATTGGAGCCAATACTACGCCCAGCGTGTGTTCCCTCTCCCCCTCCAGTATGCGCATACCGAGAATAGCGGGAACGTTACATCCAAAGCCTAGAAGGAGAGGCATGAGAGCTTTGCCGCTAAGGCCTAAGCGCCTTAAGATAAAATCACCAGCCACCCCCATTCGTGCCATGATCCCTGCATCTTCAAGGAAACTAAACAGCAAGTACGTCAGAAATATAAGCGGAAAGAAGCTTAATACTGCTCCCAAGCCCCTTATGATGCCTTCGGTTAGGAGACGGATCAGCCATCGAGGAAGGTAATATCGTAATGAACCTTCTACAGTCACGGCTATTTGATCAAATACGCCGGCCATGAGTTCTGCTAGACTATAATTTTCAAAAACTCCTGCAACTTCCTCAAACCCCAAACTGTTCAAAATAACGTTGAGAGGAAAGCCTGTATTAATGCTAAAGATTACAAAGAGCCCGAGAAAAGTTATTATTAGCGAAAATAGGGGCCCAAAGACCGGGTGGGTTACTAATTTATCGAGCTTCTCCGAAAACTCATATTCTAAAAGCCTCTCCCTGTGTAGACATCCACTTAGAATATTGTTTATAATCTCGTATCTCCTGCTGATCAGCAGGATATCGGGATCCTCGCCTAAATCTCTCCTTATCTTATCCCTTATGCTCTTGACCTCTTCAAGAACCTTCCTCCCTTTCACGGTCTTCATTAACCTTGATTCTAAATCCTTGTCTCCCTCAATTAACCTAATGGCAACCCATCTTGAAGGATACTCAGGCATGATTCCGTTGTTTTCAATGAGCTTCCCGACGCTCGCAATATACTTCTCAAGCGCTCCATAGCTTACCTTGAAACGCTTAACCTTCACCCTTCCCTCAGCCACACCGATGGTTTTCTCCAATAATTGACGTAATCCATGACTGTGTAGTGCTGAAATAGGCACAATGGGTGCCGGGAGCCTATTAGCAATTCTCTCGAAGAATATGTGTATTCCTCTTCTTTCAGCAGCATCTATCTTATTGAACGCGATGACAACTCTGTTGGTCAACTCTAGTACTTGAAGAGCTAGGTACATCGTGTGGTAGGGTTCAAGAGAGTCTACGAGCACTATTACGGCGTCCGGCCTTTCCTTTACAATGAAGTCTCTCGCAATAACCTCTTCCTCGCTTAGCGCTCCAAGACTATAAGTCCCGGGAAGGTCGACTACCAAGATATTTTTACCCTTATATCTTAGCTCCCCCTCATACCTATCGATGGTCTTTCCAGGCCAGTTTCCTACGTGCTGCCTCTCGCCCGTAAGAACGTTAAAAAGGGTACTCTTACCAACGTTAGGACTGCCCGCAAGAGCTACTATAATATCGGCTCTCTGTCTATGAGAACTCCGATCCTTTGAGAAGGTTAATGAGAGATTGCTCATCTCACTGAACCTCCACTAGAACTTTGCTTGCAAGCCCCCTCCCTATGGATAGCCTCATACCCCTAATCTCTATTATAAGCGGCCCGACTCTGTTATGCACGACCCTTACAAGCGTTCCAGGTACGACTCCCATTTCCATAAGCCTTCTCGTGGCTCCCCAGCCCCCTACTATATTCACTACTCTTACTATAGCCCCCGGAGGTGAGGCTGAAAGAGGAATTACTCTTAGGTCAGGCGTTCCAGCCAATACATAACACCCAGTGTCTAACCTTAATTAGGATGGGATATAAATTTTTAAGGTTTACCTAATTTTATCTACACTACCTAATTTGAGCTCTAGCGCGTCTAATAATGGCTTCCAGTACTTTAAACACAGGGTCTGGAAGGCCGATTAGGTTAGGGACGTATACTTGTTCCATTTTCACTAAGTCGTACACGGATAAGCCCCTGAGAATTGCCAGGGCAAAGAAGTTAAGAATGTACGAAATGTTTATCTCCCCCATAATTTGAGCCCCTAAAATGCGCAGGGTACTAGCATCTACTATCACCTTCACGACAATTTCCTTAGAGTCGGGATAAAAGTGAGGTTTATAATGTGCTTTAAGCTTAAGAGAAAATGCATTAAATCCCTCGTGCCGAGCCCTTTCCGAAGTGAGCCCCACGCCCCCCAAATTGAAGTACTCAGTAGATACTGCCCAGGAGAAAAGTGTTCCCCTGTAAGTTTCATCTCCGCCCACTGCATTAATTCCCGCCACTCTTCCTTGCTGATAGCATGCATTAGCTAAGAATGACATAGCAGGTTTCCCCGTGATAGCGTCCCAGACCTCTGCACAATCACCTGCTGCAAATATATTTTCAATAGAAGTTCTCATCTTCCTATCAACTTTTATTCCTCCTAAGGGTCCTAGCTTTAATCCCATTTTAATAGCCAGATCCACATTAGGTCTTACACCTACGCATAACACCACGAAGTCAGTATCTATTTCAGATTCTTCTGTTAGAACCTTCTCTACGTAGTTACCCTTACCTCTGAACTCCACCACCTTATTGTTGGTCAGAACCTCTATGCCCTTAGAAGACATGTGGTTCATAATAGCTATTGCAAGGTCTCGATCGACTTTTCCAGGTAAGATCGTTGGCATGAGCTCTATTAATGAGACCTTTAATCCCATGGTTTTCAACGCGACAGATACTTCAATTCCTAACGGACCTGCACCGATCACGACAACTTTCCTAGAATTTAAAGCCTTTCTATGAAGCTCCATGCCGTCCTCGACATTTTTCACGCAGAAAATTCCTGCAAGTTCGGATCCTGGTATCCCTTCCAGTCTTAAAGGCCTACTCCCTGTGGCAAGTATCAGTTTATCGTACTCTATGCTGAAGCGGCTATTTGAAGCCAAATTAATGCCATAGACTCTCTGATTTGAGGCATCTATCCCTGTTACCTTCATCGAGGTTAGGACTTTAAAGCGAGGGGATTTGTATACGTCCTCCACTATGTCGCTCCATGCCTTAACCTTACCTGAGATTACATCCGGTATAGAACAGGGATGATATACAGCGTAATGCCTCTCCTCTAACGCTATTACCTCAGCCTCGCGGCTAAATTTATGAGCAAAACCAGCAGCTGTAAGCCCTGCTGTACCATAGCCTATTACAACAACTTTCATATGTCTCGCCATCACAGAACCTCTACTACGCGCCGACGGAACATTATCAGAAACAATACTATCATCAGGATTGCAATGAGCAATCCTATGATCATTAATAGACCTCCATGAGCCCCCCAGGAAACTGCTACTGGAAAGGGTCCTATAAAAATTATCACAGCACCGCTAGGTGCTTCTAAACCCCTTAATGCGCTATAGGCCAGTAAAAGAGAGCCCAAAATTATGACTATAAATCCTGTAAAGATCATAAAGAGACCTATTTTGAATAGATAAGAAGCCTGAGAATTCAATGCGCTACCCCCAAGGCTTTTATCGGCCCAATTATTTATAAAGCTATTTTCATAGCATCCGAGGGACATCAGCTATTGAACGCTTCGCCATTCGAAGAGATTAGAAGCAAGACCGAAGACGAACGGTCAGTACTGAGCTTGATGTTTAATTATTTGTGTCGCCATCTTGAGCTATAACGATTAAGGTGAACAGCTTTTAGTTTCATGATCTCATCTCGGTGTTTTATCGCTTGATGAGAGGCTTGTGAAAAATCTACCGAAATTCAAACTCTCTAGTACTCTATCCATTAGCTCTAAGTTTACATTCCAGATCCCTGTTCAAAAGTTGAAGGATGAAACTATGGGGCTGAGCTGTGATGATCGTCTCGAATGCTGACCCCCTTCATGAAGAAACTTTGAATTCTTCTAGCCAGACATGTTTGGGGAGAATGAAAATTATGATGCCCTTATCTTAAGAACTCCACTCGTAATCTCCTAACAATTGTGTAAGCTTGGGTCATCTCACTCTTATGAAATTTGCCAGCAACTGAAAGCTTGAGGCACTTCATTGTCAATTACATTGGCACCCTGGAACTTAATTGTGCTTTTAAATAGGTTATGTCATTTCTTTAACTGAGGTGAAAACATGAGGTATACCGTGGATCAGAGACCTGCGTACTCTATTCTTAAGGTTCAGCTGGAGCCAGGAGAAGAGGTGACCTCTGAAGCCGGAGCCATGGTTCTGTTCAAGGGAGACGTCGAAATAGAGACACACATGGGTAGAGCCGGGTTTATTACTGGGATCCTCAGAGGAGTGCTCGGGACGGAAGCCGTTTTCATGAACACTTATAGGGCTAGGTCTAAGGCTGAGGTATGGTTCGCTCCCTCACTCCCCGGAGACATATTATATATTCCTCTGAATGGAGACTCATGGATAGTTCAGGATAGCTCGTACTTGGCTCATCATGGAGATATTGAGGTCGGCATAGCTTGGAGAGGGTTTAGGGGACTATTAGCGGAGGGAGAACTCTTCTGGCTCAGGCTTAGAGGATATGGCGGGGTATGGGTCAACGCTTATGGGGGACTTGAGAAGCTTGAAGTACCGGCCGGAGAGAAGGTTACCATTGATAACTTCCACTTCGTAGCCATGTCAGAGGACGTAGACTACTCTATAAGGAAGTTTGGAGGATGGAAGAGCTTCCTCTTAGGCGGAGAGGGAGTAGTGTTCGATGTAAGAGGCCCAGCAACAATATACCTTCAGACAAGAATAATTCCTCCGTTCGCTAGGCTACTAAGAAAGTTTCTGAAAACCAGTTAGAACCTAAATACAGAAAGTACATCATGTATATCCTTAGAGCTCTATGAGGGAGAACTCCTGGTTTTATATTCAAGGTAAACTAAGATGCCATGCTTAGACTACTGCATCTTCTACCAAGGCCTCGATCTTTACGCAAAAAATACTATGAAGAACCAGGCTAGTACGGTAATTATGAAAACTGTCGCCCAAATACGCGTGTCCCAATCCAAAACCTTTCTTCCGTCAAGTACCCCGAAAGGTATTAAGTTAAATATAGCGACATCAATGTTTATTCGAGCCGCCAAGTACAGGAGTACATTTGTCCTTACTAGAGAAATGAAAATTAAAGCTAGAATCAAATTCGTAAGCGGTCCTGCAACTGCTATTTTACCTATTTTTCCCCTATCATAGCTGGCAAAGAGGGGTATTACAGAGACGTATCCTGGAGCTATAACTTTAATTGGTAGAATTATGGAGACAGCCGTGAGCAAGAGTCCAGTTCTATCAAGCCTGAATCGCGCACCAAAGCCGAGTGATTGTGCAACATATTTATGAGCTATCTCATGGAGGACAAAAGCCGTAAACACTGAAAGAAGAATTGTCGGCACGAAGATAAACCATCGATAGAGGGAGAGATACACTAGAGCTACTAACGCCGTTGCTATCAATAGGTCCACGGCCTCTCCCTTGCTGAAGCTGAAAGCTCTAGGAGAAGGTCTTATCCTGACAACCGGTTCTTTGTACTCACTGTACTCTAGCGAGTAACGACTCGGCATTAAAACCGGTTTCCATGTCCCCCTCTGTAGGCCTGGACAATCATGCTTCTCAGGCAGATGATGCTCTACGCAAAAGTACTTTCCACAGTACTTGCACTTAAAAGGTAGAGCTACTTCGCGTCCACAACGGCTACACTTAACCATTCAAGTCGCCAAGTATTAATGAGCTCTCAATCATTTATTTTTTCTCGCAAGGAGAGAAGAATGTCTTTCATTTCCCTTCCGTTAACAAGCATATCGTGGTTGTTGTTGAAGAAAACGAATACTCTCTTGGGCCTTAGTTGAAGGATATTCAGAGCGATCTCTACAAGCTCCTCACGCTTATAGTGGTATGCATACCACGTTATTCTCCCGTGGAGCCTCATATAGACGACATTGTTTGAGGAGTCTACAATAGTCCCGAATTCGGGGGAGTCCGTGGATACGAAAGTAACTCCTAATCTCTTACAAATCTCGACTCCTCTATTACCCGTAAAC
>Ga0190367_1001689_pt1 | contig 12433 bp, 13 predicted proteins | sample 4872181011_MG_FD_171838 | JGI IMG/M metagenome (GOLD analysis project Ga0190367, IMG submission 171838) | Hydrothermal vent microbial mat bacterial communities from Southern Trench, Guaymas Basin, Mexico - 4872-18-10-11_MG | ecosystem: Environmental > Aquatic > Marine > Hydrothermal vents >... | reverse complement strand
AATTTGTCCCTTCATGGATTTGGAGGGAAAGGTGGATGAGAATGTTTGGAATATAATGGCGATAGCAAAAGCAGGAGCAGAGGAGGGGGAAAGATGATACCAGTATGTATCCCTTTTATAGGGGAAAAAGAGCTTGAATATGTTGTTGATTGCATTAAGACGAACTGGATTTCATCGAAGGGGAAATACGTTGAGGAGTTCGAGAGGAGGTTTGCGGAGTATTGTGGTTGCAAATACGGTATTTCAACAACAAGTGGAACAACCGCTCTGCATTTAGCTTTAGCATCAATAGGTATTGGGAAAGGCGATGAGGTAATAATTCCAGCTTTCACAATGATCTCAACGGCAAATGCCGTGGTCTATTGTGATGCAAAACCGGTTCTGGTGGATGCGGAGCCGGAAACTTGGAATATGGATGTAAATCAAATAGCGGAGAAAGTGACATCAAGAACAAAAGCGATAATGCCTGTGCACATTTACGGTCATCCCTGCGACATGGATCCAATTTTAGAAATTGCTGAGGACCACAATTTGTATGTTATAGAAGATGCAGCCGAAGCTCATGGTGCTGAATATAAAGGGAAAAAAGCAGGAGGGATTGGAGATGTGGGATGTTTCAGCTTCTACGCAAATAAAATCATAACAACTGGAGAAGGTGGGATGGTCGTGACAAATGACAAAAAAGTGGCGGAGAGAGCAATGATGCTTAAAGATTTGGCATTCTCGAAAGAGAGAAGGTTTTTACACGCTGATTTAGGGTTTAATTACAGAATGACCAATATTCAGGCGGCGATTGGACTGGCACAATTAGAGAAAATTAATGAACTTGTAGAAAGAAGAAGAAAGAATGCAATGTTGTATAATAAACTTCTTGAGGATGTTGAAGGCGTAAGACTGCCAGTGGAGAAAGAGTGGGCTAAGAATGTTTACTGGATGTATTCGATAATAATAGAGGATGATTTTGGAATGAGCAGAGATGAATTGATGAGGGAATTGGCAAAAAGGGGGATTGAAACGAGGACTTTCTTTATTCCAATGCACCAGCAGCCAGTTTTTCAAAAAATGGGGTTATTCAAAGGTGAGAGGTATCCAGTTGCAGAGGAAATATCGAGGAAGGGAATGTATTTGCCATCATCATCGGGGCTGAAAGAGGAGGAGATAGAGTTTATTGTAAATGCTATTAAAGAAATACAGTCGGAAAAGGTTAAATAGCATGTTTTCAGAGAAGCAACGCTTGAAAATTGAAAGGATGAAGGAATTTCTGAAAGATTTCAAAGGAAATATAGTTCTTGATGCTGGGTGTGGTTACAATCCTCTTTCAAAAGAAGTTGCTGAAGGGCGTATTATTGGATTAGATATTCGACTTAAACATTTAAAGGAAGCGAAGAAGTTGGGATTGGAAGTTGTTTCAGCAGATTTGAACAGAGGTATTCCTTTTAAAGATGAATCTTTTGATTTGATAATTGCTACTGGGTATATTCCATGCTTAATTTACGACACTGACTATCTTTTAGAAGAGATGAGAAGAGTTTTAAGGATGTCAGGAGTTTTGATAATTGATGTTTATAATATATGCTCGCTTACGAACAGATTAAGTGTTGGGGTGGGGAGGATGCCATTTGGAATCGAATATGCAAAGGAGACGATAGAAGGGAGAAAAAGAGTGGGAATGATAAGGGCATTTAATAAAAGCATATTCGTAGCTTTGCTTGAGAAGCATCATTTCAAGGTTGAAGATGTGAGAACAACTGAGATACGAATACCGAAGATTGCGAAAATACCTTGGAGATACAAATTTCTTGTTTCGTTAGGTGAAGATATTATTGTAAAATGTAGGAAAGTGGAAAAATGAAAGTCGTGCACTGGAACGAATCTGTGGAAGGAGGGAAGATGACTGGAATAAGGAGGTATGAGGATGAGTTATTTGAGGGAATGAGAAAGAAAGGAGTGAATGTTGAGCGAATACAGCGTAAAAAAAGCAAATTGTTTGGAAATGTGCCAGTTTCATGGCTTTTGAGGTACAGAAGTGGAAATGCTGATATTGTGCATGCAACAACACAGACAGGCATACCAGCAATAATGTTTAAAAAGCCGAAAAAGTTTGTTGCTACTGTTCATGATTTAATACCTCTTGTTTATCCTTCATCAATTGAAGATGTATCAAAAAGGATACAATGGATTCTGATACCGAAGTATGTAAGGGAAGTAGACAGAATAATAGCGATTTCAAAATTCGTGAAAGAGGAGTTGACAAGATTACTTGGGGTAGAAGAAGAAAAGATAGAGGTAGTTTATGAAGGAATCAATCATGAAATGTTTAGACCCATGGATAAGGAGGAATGTAAGTTAGCTTTTGGTTTAAATCCTGAAGAAAAGCATATTCTCGTTGTTTCTATGAACGAGGTACAGAGAAGGATGGATATAGTGAAAGAAGTTTTTAAGAGGATAAGAGAGATGAGGGAAGACGTAAAGCTACTAAAAGCGGGTTATGCTCAGGGTTTAGAGGGTGAAGGGATAATAAATACAGGTTGGATTCCAGATGAGAAGATGCCGATGCTTTACAATGCGGCGGATGTCTTACTTCATCCATCAGAATACGAGACATTTGGATTTCCGATTGTAGAGGCGATGGCATGTGGTGTCCCAGTCGTCCTTGCTAATGCTGGCAGTAATCCTGAAATTGTGGGTTCTTGTGGTGAAATGATAGATTTACATTCCGAGGATTATGTGGAGAGATTTGTGGAGTGCATACTGAAAAGTATTGAAAAAGGTGTGGATTACAAAGCAGTGAAACGAAGCAAAAAATTTACATGGGAAAAGACAGTTGAAGAAACAATTAAAGTGTATGAAGATGTTTTGTAGATAGAAGATGGATGGGGAAAATATATGCAGAGCTGGGAAGATCTTTGGAGTTGTTTTTGGAAAGTTTTTAAGGGAGCAGTTCGATCTGTAATAGATGGCTCATTTTTCTATCAATTCCATCCATTAATGGTATTAGCGATAGGTCTTCCATTTTGCATAGTTGGAAATGATGAATTAAGATCAATTTTATCTTCATTACAAGAGTTCATTCATCCTCAAGAGAAGTTGATAAAATCCCTGTTTCCTGAGAAAATATGCTATGGCACAAGTTGGTACGTGAGAAAAGAAGAAAAAGAAGAGAGGATAAGAAGACTTGGAATAGTGAAAAGTTATGAGGATACAAAGAGCAGGACAAAAGATATACTTCCAGCACCAACAGCGATGTTAGAAGTTCAAAAAAGCATTGAAAAAGCTTTAAACATTCCACCGCTTAGATGGGATATAGATAGGGAAGAAGCTTTAAAAAGGATGAAGCAAGCTCCAACACTTCTTTTTGGAGGGCCTGTCTCTAATGAATTTTCTGAGTGGCTATTAAAAGAAGTCCCTTTAGAATTCAACTTAAGATCACGAAATTATGAGCTTATTGAAAGGCTTTTTAATGAGCAATATGAACCTGAGTATTGCGGAGGCACTTATAAATCAGATTTTGGAGTTATAATCAGGAAAAGAACGTCTTTTGCTCCAAAAGGAGTTATAGGGCTAATGGGGTGCCACGGATACGGAACTTTGGCATGTGCTAAAGTAATTTCAGATGAAAATTTCTCTGGAGCCAAGAGAGCTGCTAAGGAAATGTTGAAATTAGTAGAAAAAGATAAGGAATTTTATTTGATAATGGAGGTAGAAGTGGATAGAGGATACCTTGAAAAGGTGGAAGTTGTAAGGAGTCAAGAACTATGATGAATATTTTAAATATTTCAAGACCAGCATTGGATGAAAAGCACAGCTATTATGGAGGAGCGATGGGAAATATCACATATAATCTTTTTCGCTCCCTTACAATGCTTGGTATTAGAATTTTTACATTTGTAGACAGCGTAAATTTATCAAAACTACCCGAAAATCTCAGGATTTTAAAGGGAGGATCTTTTAAGGATGTGCGGCGAGAGGCGATAAAAGTTCTGGAGAGAGAGGATATTTCCCTCGTGACTCACTTTTACTTTCACGAGCCAGAATATAACCCCGTTGCAAAGTTTATTAAGAAGCGAGGTTTCCCATTTGTCATAGGAATGTGTGAGCTTCCGCATCCCCGTCTCAGCGATGAAGTCGATGGAATTCTGAAAATTCCTCTTGTGAGATATTTAGGAAAGAAGTTGATATTTCCCAGATTTAAAGAAACTTTACAGTGCTGTGATCTTCTTATTGTGGTAAATGAGGGTGCTAAAACTTATTACAGCAAATTTATTGATAAAGAGAGGATAAGGGTTATTCCTTACGGAGTTGACTTAGAGCGTTTCAGCTATGCTCCCCTTCCAGAGGGCCATAAGATATTAATGGTAAGCAGGTTGATAAAAAGAAGAGGTCTTGACTATATGGTGGAGGCGATGCCTGAGGTGGTGAGGGAGTTTCCGGATGCGGAGCTGCATCTCGTCGGAGAGGGGCCGAGAAAGGAGATACTACGAAGGCGTGCTGAGAAGTTGGGAATAAAATCAAAGGTGTTTTTCCATGGAAATGTTTCGGCAGAGGAGCTTGTTAGGCTTTACAGGGATTGTTATGTATTCTGCCACTTGTCTTTTGCAGATGGTTGGAATCAACCAGCATTGGAGGCAATGGCTACTGGTAGACCAGTGATATGCACAGATGCCCCTCATAATAGCATGGTTGAGGATGGAAAGACGGGGTTTTTAGTTCCCTTTGACGATGTTGATTCATTAATTGATAGACTGGCAAGGATTCTCGAGGATAGAGAGTTGGCAGAGATGATGGGTATTGAAGGAAGGAGGAAGGCGGAAAGGGAATACAACTGGGAGAAAATTGCTAAAAAGTATTGTGATTTATTTGGGAGGGAGGCCAAATGACCTATTATTATAATATTCATGATATAGTGAAGATAGCTTCCAACATTCCACTTTCTAGGATTCTTAATAGTGTATTTCATCGATACTTTCTTTCTCCCGATGCCTTGAAACCAGATATAATCGTGAATATAGGAAAGAAAGTAGAAATTTCGAAGTCAGGGCTCAGCAGACACGATTTATGGTTTTATGGTAAGGAAGGGGAAGATTTTGTTTATTATGAGGACAAACTATTCGGGGTTAAGGATAGAATATTGGTGCAAAACATCAGAGGCACTCCCACAGAGATACAAGCAAGCAAATCTGTTCTTAGGATAAGTCCACGTTCAAGAGGTAGTATATCTGATTTGATAGAGACTATATTAGATTTAAAGTTGCTTAATGCAGGATATTCTACGGTTCACGCAGCCTGTCTTTCAAAGAATAATTCAGGGATTCTTTTGGCAGCATTTCCAAACGTCGGCAAGACGCTTTCGACCCTATATTTATTGCAACAAGGCTTTGGGTATTTGTATGATGATACCGGTATTATCGATAAGGATGGATATGCCTATAGTTACCCTAGCACCTCAGCCATAGGCTATCAGGATTTCTTAAAATTTGTAACCCCAAAGGATATCGGACGATGGAACTATTATAAAACTTTGGCAAAAGGATATATTATGAGGAAAAGTAAGGTTATAGAGAGGTTATTCAAACCACCGCAGATAGACTTGCTAGCAATCAAAGAGTATGAGGTTATTAATAAATCAAAAGTTAAGTTTGTGTGTGTGCTTGAGATTGCCGAGAAAAAAGTAAAGCAGATTGAGAAGGACAAACTGATAACAAAAATAATGGCTATAAATAGTTACTCATTACCAAAAGTTACTAAAAATCCGTTCATGTGGGTGTATGCATACTTCAACAATCTCGATCTCGGTAAGATTAGGGAGAGAGAGAAGGAAATTTTATCGAACTTTTTGGATCACTGTAAATGTTTTATCATCTCATGCAACATGCGAGATTGGGTACACGTTATAAGTGAGGTGTACTTCGAAAATGAGAAGCGTAAAGGAGAAAGATGAAGAAATGATAATTCAAATAGTAAATCCACATAATTTATATTCAGTAAAGGAGAGTCTAGTGAATATTCCATTAGATTTTATATCTCTCAATGAAATCTCCTTGTTACTTGACGAGAGAGGTGTAAAAACAAGTATAGCAGAAAAGGAAAAAGTGAAAATTGGACGTCTAATGAGAGAACTATGCAAACTAGCACAAATTCTTAATGAAAAAAAAGTCAAGTATGTGATTATAAAATTACCAAGATTACCAAAACCACTCAGTGACATAGATCTCCTAATAATTGACAGCGTTGTAACTATCGATGTTATATTAAAACAAATGGGGTACGTTCTTGAGGATTACTCTGAACCTCACAGAAGAACATATGTCAAACTAGTTGATGGAGAGAGAGTAGTAATCGACATGCATTTAGAGCTATCATGGAGGAGGGTAATATACCTAGAAAAAGAAGAGATTTGGAGGGAGAGAAAAATGAGGATGATAGATGGTATAGAGATACCTGTTCCGTGTTCTGAACATGAACTATTAATTTCTGCCGCGCATGCGATTTTCAAGCATAATAAGATAACTCTTTTTGATATCCTTCATACCTACACTATCCTCAAGAGAGACAATATTAACATGGATGTCATCGAAAGAATCACAAAGAGAAATGGCTGGTATAAGCAATTTTTATTCTACATCAAAGCTATCAAAGTGTTGTATAGAGAACTATATCTAGAGAAGGGAGAAGGAGATTCCCAACGAGAGATAGAACGCTTGCCCTACATCTTTCCACTCCATGTCGTTATTGCATTAAGAGGGCAAAAACTATTCTTTGACTTGAGACGTTTTAGAATAAGAGAGGTCTTTAAAGATTCATATGCATATCTTTTGGATATAGTCCAATACATTTTCGAGGAAAAGCTCAACATTTCATTATCTTTCTTCTTCAATATGCTGCAATTCCTGAAAAGGAGGCTAGGAGTATGAAGTTTTACTCGATCCACGATATAGTTAAGGTAAAGACAAACATCAATATCGAAATGATACCAGATTATTTTCTAGTGGATGATGTCAGAAAGGACTTTGCACCTGATATAGAGGTAATACAAGAAAATCTAAAAAGTAGTAGACATATAGAGGGGAGAACAAGATGTGGAGTTTTCTTTTATTGGAAGGACGGTTCAGCGTTACATATAGATTATAACGTACCCTTCTTCAAGGTAAAACTTATTATTGATGACCTACCAGGACAAACAAGAATAAGATTTACAAAAGCATTTAGAAAGTTTGGAAATATAAATTTGTTGTGCAAAATAGTCTTACTATTAAAATTTATTCAGAAAGGCTATGCTCTCATTCATTCTGGAAGTCTTAGCTATCTAGGAAGAAAATGCATTCTTTTTCCGGCAATGCGAGATACAGGGAAGACCTCCACGATACTGTCGCTCCTAGACGGGAAGAAGTTTAAATTTATGTCTGACGACTTAACGATAATATCAAAAAATGGGGATGTATATTCATATCCGAAGGATGTTGGAATCTCTCCTTACACCCTAACAGGCAAAATGATTTCCCATAGCAGTAAAGTAAAAATAAAGTTAGCAAAATCTCCTGTAGTAACATTTCTATTGGGACGCTTTAATAAGGATCTATGTGAGAGGGTAAGTATCCCCACCGGGTTAATCGAGGATAGGGGTTCGATTGAGAAGGTGTTCATATTGACAGGAGGTGGAAGAGAAGATATAAGGGAAATAGATAGTCACACGGCGACTAGGAAGATATTGGCAACAACGGCTGAGTTGCTTGATCCCTTTAGGGTATACTCCCTGAACTTTTATTCTTATATCTTCGATTTTGACATCCTAGAATTATTTAACAAGGAAAAAGAAATAATAGAGGAGGCACTGAATGATGCAGAATGCTTTGAATTAAGAGCAAACGATGTGAAGAAGTACCCTGAAATGATCAGAAAAATATTGGGGGAAACGTGCTTATGATTAAGTCAAAAGAAATCATAAAAATTTGTTGGAGTAAAGGTTTTGATCTATTAGATGGACCGGGAATCAGGAAGAATAGATTAATTGAAGAGGCTATCTATTTGTTCATGAGGGTATCGTAGATAGGATCATGAGGGGAAAACTCAAACATGAATTTAAAGAAACTCACGATGAAAATCATTTCACAAGGAAAGAAAGGATAATAGAGCTTTGCGAAGGGATTAGGGCAGGAAAAATATTAGATGTTGGTTGTGGTGACGGTTTCATTTCCGAAGAGCTTGTAGGTAAAGGGGATGTGTATGGGGTGGATATTTCCGAAAAGAGACTGAAAGTAGCAAGAGAGAAGGGGATAAATGCGATAAGGGCAGATTTGGAGACGGGAATACCTTTTAAGACTTCTTCTTTTGATTTAGTAATAGCATCAGAAGTGCTTGAGCATATTTTTGACACGGACTTTCTTATAGAGGAAATTAAGAGAGTTCTGAAACCCAATGGGTATTTAATAGTTAGTGTTCCCAACGTTTGTTGTCTCACTTCAAGAGCAAATGTAATTGTAGGACGGTTACCTTGTTATATTGAATATGACACATCTGAAGGGATGTCAGGGCATATAAGAGGATATAATAAGTCGGCTATCCTGAATCAACTGAAGAAACATGGCTTTCGAATAGAGGATGTTAGGACAAATATGCTTATTATTCCTGTCCTCCGCTGGAGAATAAATTGGAAATTTAAAGTTTTTTCGGGCTTAGGAGAAATAATAATTGTAAAAGCAAGAAAAAAGAGGGAATGGGAATGAAAATAATTTATTGGAATGTGCTGAAGGAGTCGCATCCATTAACCGGAACAAAAAGGTATGAAGATGAATTATTTAAAAATGTTAAGAGATTTGGAAAAAATATAGAAGTAGAGAGGATACAGAGGGCAAATAACAAAATACTTGGAAGTACTTTTATATCTTGGCTTTTTAGGTATAAGTGCAAGGATGCGGATATAATCCATGCAACGGAGGAAACACTCGCACCAGTTCTCTCTTTTAGAAAAAGAACCCGTAATAAGCCAAAATTCATTATAACTGTTCACGATTTAATTCCTCTTTTGTATCCTTCTACAATAAAAGACATGACAACTATGATTAAATGGAGATTGGTTCCAAGTGCATTGAAGAAGGTAGACAGAATAATTGCTATTTCTTATTTCACTAAAAAGGAAATAATACGATTAATTGGTTTCGATGAAAACAAAATAGATGTTGTGTATCAGGGTGTGGACCACTCGAGGTATCGTCCAATGGATAAAGAAAAGTGTAAAGAAAGGTTAGGTTTAAATCCAGACGACAAGTACATCCTTGTGGTAGCATCAAATGAGGAACGAAAAAGAATGGATTTAGTGAAAAGAATTTTTGATGAGGTAAGAAGGCGAAGAGAGGATGTTAAACTAATAAAGGCTGGATATGCGGAGAAATTAACGGGTGAAGGTATTATTAACACAGGATACATCCCTGAACCTGAAATGCCCGTATTATATAATGCAGCAGATGTGTATCTTCACACATCAGAATATGAAGGATTTGGATTACCTGTGTTGGAGGCTATGGCTTGTGGTGTTCCTGTTGTGGCATATGGTAAAGCAAGCATTCCAGAGGTTGTTGGGCCATATGGAAATGTTATATACTCAGATTCCGATAATTGTGTTGAGCAATTCGTAGAGAAAATATTACAAAATATTGACAAAGGAGTGGATTATAAAGCATTAGAGCGAAGTAAAAATTTCTCATGGGAAAAGACCGCAAAGGAAACAATAAAAGTATATGAGAAAATAATTGGATATTAAGAAAAATAACCGTAGATGGTGGTAGTGTTATGTTAGCTACACTAAGATCAAAGATTGGCAAAATTGTATATTACAAAGTCCTCCCTGCATTATTCTTAAAAAATAATGGAACGTATGTCCTTAAAGAAAGATGGGATAATCTTATAATTTTAGATGCCTGTAGATATGATATTTTTGAGAGAGTGTACAGAGAGGTAGGAGTGGGCGGTAGACTAGAATATAGATTTTCGAGAGGAACAAATACAGCCACGTTTCTTATTGAAAATTTTGGAGATGGAAAGTTTGAGAATATAATTTACATAACGGCAAATCCTATGGTAAACAGGTACCTTGAGGGAAGATTTTATAAAATTATACCCGTTTGGAAAGCCTACTGGGATGATCGTTCTAATACTGTCCCACCGTCAGCGGTTTACTATTCTGTTCTTGAAGTTTTGGAGAAATATCCCAATAAAAAATTAATAATCCACTTTCTACAACCTCATCCTCCTTACCCTAATGGAACGGGGTATCATAAAGTAGTAAATGGTAAAGTTAAATGCAAGATAGATAAAAATTGTGAAATTAGTTGGCGAAATTTCCGCATTAGGCCTATAAAAGTGGATAAACTTTTGGAGGGGTATGTAGAGAATCTTAGGCTTGTCCTACACTATGTTAAAAAGCTCATTAATATATTACCCGGTAGAACTGTTGTAACATCTGATCATGGAGAAGCTTTCGGTGAAATTATTCATCCACTGATACCTGTGAGAGTTTATAGTCACCCTAGAGGAATTAGAATACCAGCTTTGACCAAAGTTCCTTGGCTTGTAGTAGAGACGAAAAAAGATACTGATGAGAAAAGGACAATAGTAGAAAAAGAAAGAATAAGGTTAAAAATAGAGAAATTAAAAGAGACGAGAAAAATATGAGAAATATGAGCTACGAGTTCCTAATATTTAAAAGATCTTCCTCTAGGGATATACCTATCCTTTTCATCCCAAAATTCTCTTGGTAACTTAACTTTTGGACAAACTTCGAAGAGACTAAAGGAAGCATAATCTATACCCCCCAAAGTCTCCTTGTATCGAGGCATAAACCAATGAATAACCCAAGCGGGAATTAAAACAGCCAAAGCAATCAATCCGCGAAGTATTTTAGATTTTACGTTCATAGTCCTCAATCTGCGCTTAAAGATTGAGCCGAATGTGGCTCCTATTCTAAGTAAATCTCTCGTTTCATAAAACATTCTTTTGAGTTTGTAAAAATTACTTCTAAATTTTTCTCTTTCTTGATCTTTAAGCAATACGTGAGGAGGAATGGCACAATACATTTTTCCTTTCTTCCACATTCTCACACCGAAATCTATATCTTCAGCATAACGTAAATCATGAAAACCTACACTCATAGCAAGTGTCCTGGAGCAAATTAAGCACTCTCCCAAACCACCAAGTGTATACTCTCCCAGTTCTTTTTCTTTCTCATGGTAGAACTTAAGAATCTCTTTGAATAATGGCTTGTAATAGCAATCTGTATCACAATATAGTATTACGTAATCGCCTCGTGCGTTTTCTAAAGCTATCTGTCTACCCAAACCTACGCTACCTCGTGTTCTCCTATCGACTACTAATCTTATTTTCCCTTTTTTCTCAAGTTCTCTGAGATATTCAAGCGAGCCATCTGTTGAACCCGCATCTACGACGATCACTTCAAACGTGTTATCTCCTTCTATTTGACTTAAGATACTCTCTAAACTCTTTCTGATAGTTTTGTTACTATTGAAAGTTGTGATGCAGAAGCTGTATTTAGGTTTCTTATTCTCCATATCCTTCCACCTCTCTGTATAGACTCCTCCTCACTTAAATGATATTATCATTATAAAAACTTTTCGATTAATTTCCTAATCCAATCAGATTTCGTTCCCAATCTTTGGTCTATGGCTCTCATTATCATTAAGTCTTCCTCTTCAAAAGATCTAAAGGATAAAAGTAGAAAGAAATAAAGGGTAAGGAAGGCAAGAAACATTATGAGTAGAGAAAAAAGTGAAACTCCTACGATATATTTTGTTATTACATAAACAATTGAGATTGCTATTATAGATGCAACAATAATCTTAAGAAAACTTTTTCTAAGAGGTTGTATTTTTGATATTCGGTGAGCTGAAAAGAAGTATAGGAAGTTCATTAAAGTAATTGTAAATGCAGTTGCAATAGCTGCTCCATTTACGCCATAAATAGGAATAAGCAAAAAATTCAAAACAACATTTGCAGCAGCTCCGAGGAAGTTGCCAATCATGATTATTTTTGTTTTTCCGTAACTCTGAAGGAGATGTGCTGGGAGACCAAAAAACGATGAAATGAAGTATCCTAATGTCAAAATGCTCAATGCTGTTGCACCAGTAACATATTCCGAGCCAAACAGAATTTGCATAACTGTATCAGAAAATAAACACATTAGGAGGGACAAAGGCAAGGTGATTGAGACTATCCATTTTGTCACTGCAGAATAAGTTCTTCTCAAATCTTCTATCCTTCCTCTTGCATATAGCTCAGAAGCAACAGGCATGAAGATGACTCCAAATGCTCCAGCTCCTACTGACAACAATCTTGCAGTCGGTAAGGCTGCATTGTATATACCCACATCGGAGGGTGTGCAGAAATAGCCAAGCATGAGCGTATCCGTCCAGCTCATTATTAATCC
>Ga0190367_1001688_pt1 | contig 12433 bp, 8 predicted proteins | sample 4872181011_MG_FD_171838 | JGI IMG/M metagenome (GOLD analysis project Ga0190367, IMG submission 171838) | Hydrothermal vent microbial mat bacterial communities from Southern Trench, Guaymas Basin, Mexico - 4872-18-10-11_MG | ecosystem: Environmental > Aquatic > Marine > Hydrothermal vents >... | reverse complement strand
GTATTATAATATAGTATAAACTATTATTTTGTGGCAAGCTTAACCTTTGTATACACGTCTCTACGTAAAGGCAGGTCAAGAACTAGTCTTAACACTATATCAGTACAGCAGAAACCAGCTATGAATGGCCTTGGTGTCTTCAAGTTAGTAGTTAGGTTATTTGGGTTAAGACTATGTTTAGAAGATATAATGAGTATTGGTTCTTCTGGGAATAACTTGTACTGGAAATTAATGGAGCTCCTCGTCTTGGCTATTATCTGTCTTATACTCCTAACTTTTTTACCATTATAGACTATTCTTAGCTCAAGTCTAGCGGATCTATCTTTTCCAGCACCACTAAATACTAGGTTTCCATATAAAAGATCCTTACTAGTCCTTACACTAGCATATCCGGTGTCTCCATAACTACTTCTAATGCTTAAGGTGTATTGATTCTCAGCAAGTTTATTCATGTTATTATCGATGTATATTAGGCATAGATCCTTATAACGTTCATCAACAATCCTTGCAATAGGTAAGACGATCTTGCCGGAGCCATCGCCATTAATAACGATCAGGTATCCTCTTTCACGGAAGAAGCCTAGATCAATACTACTCGTAGGAATAGCGTCGAACAGCTTTTCATACCTAGACTAGACAACATAAGATGAAGACCTACCACTAGAAACCCATCTACCTACGGCCTCAAACAAGCCATACTCTACAACAATAGAGCCTCTAAACAATATCTTATCCCCCGATACGCTCTCTGGAACCGCCATAAAATCATTGACCATCTTATTTACCCACCTAGATCTTAAGTAGAAAGACAATCCAAGCGGTACATCAGCTGCAAGTACAACGATACCGATTATTAGTAATGGAAATATCTCCTTAACTATAAAGAAGCATATAAAGAAAATCACACCAGCAAGTATGGGGCTGAAACAAGTAATACCAAGCCAATAATACGTCCAGACCTAGACACAACCCTAATGATCCTCATATCCTCGCACCCTCAGTAAATAAGATTAGCAATGAATAATAAATATTTAAATCTATTAATTAGGTAGATATACAACGATTTATTGATCTTTATTAATCATATCTTATTATATCTTACATATTATCTTGGTTTCCTTAAATTCCCTTGTAAATCCAATAATTAGTATATCCTTATATAATTTATCTAGTCCTATTATACTTATTCTCTCCTCTATAAACACTAGATCATCACTACTATATCTACCATAGATAGGTTGGGCATTCGCCTCTCTAATCTCCTCTCTTAATCTCGATTCCTCAAAATACGCCTTTAACTGCGTAAGACTCTGCCTTGTAATTGTCGAGATTTTATCTCTCTTAATAAATGATATAGTGTTCCTATAGTATAGTATAATATCTAGTAATATGAAATGTCTTCCTAATTACTACTTTAACAATATTCTTTATCATAAGGTTTATTATTTTAAATTATTGATAGTTGGGAATTAATGCTTAATTTATCATCTCTATTTTATGTATTAAGTATTAATAACTGTAATATTAGAGAGAGTGTTTTAATATGGGAATATGGGAAAACAGTAAATGGCTGTTTAAATACTTTAGCTTGCACAATGACAGACTAAATTGTTATGAAAAAAAGAAGGCTCTCTAAGGATGAAATAAAAGATCTAATCCGTAAACATCCACATATAATTCCATTAATAGAATCAAAGGACTGCTGTGTTTTAGACAATGAATTTATTGGAAAAGATGATCTATTAATAATTAAGAGAATTAGAAATAAACTATATTTCTATATAGTCTCATTCAGTTGGTTTGATGCTGGAAGTTCTCTTAGGGAGAAATACGATTCACCTAGAGATGCCTATTGGTCTCTAGGAGTAGATATTGAATCTCTTGATGAATTCCTTTTTGAGCTATTGGATCAATTCAGTAGATCGGGATCTAAGGAAGTATTGGAGATTAGGAAGAATTTAAAGAAAATATTTAATTTAAACAAGATCAGAATAGCTGGTGGTGAAGCAATTATCATAATTGATGAATTAACTATGGATTTTAAGGACATAATTAATGCTGTTAATGAAATTACGAATATCTCTGTAAGTGCTATGGATGTACATGCATACTGCAATAAGGCAAGAAAGTGTATATATGTTTCACGTCTTTACCACTGGAGTTAGAGTATTATGATTAAGTAAAAATACAAAAATAAAGAATTTCTATATAGCTTTACTTCTACAACTGATGCATTTTTTAAGTAATACATCATATACATGTCTCAATGTCTTAAATGATAATCTACCATAGTCTATAACTATAATTTTACTCTTTATCATTTTATCTAAAAGTGTTAATGATTTTTCCAGAATGTTTCTATGATGTTTAGGCAAGACTGCAATTATTTCTTTTCTAGTATGATAAATTACTTTTGTTAATACTTTTGAAAGTAAACGAGCCATTAGCTCCCTCTCCCATTCCTCCATAAGTTTTGGTGGGAAATCGTAATTAGCCAAAGGATATAATTCTTCATACTCATAAGGAACTATTATCATAGGTTCAGAAATACTATAAAGTTCAACTAGGCAATTATGTTTCTTAAGATTATTAATATAATTAATCATCATTCTATGGGTTACAGACTTACTATAAGGTTTTATCTTAGTACATGACATTAATATTGAATAATCTGAGATCTTAGGTTGCCAAAAATCTAGTAAGTACTTATGATAAAGTATCACATCTGGATGCTTAAATGGACTTTCAGAGGGAGAATCATTATCTTTTCTTATAACAATATCTCCTGGAGATAAGGATAATATATATTGAACCTTATCCTTATCTTTTTTCACATGACTGTAGTAATTGATTATATAAGTTAGTGGATCGATTCTATCCAAATTAGATAGTCTATACATGAGATATCACTTATTCATAGTTGCTTCATCATATAGTTTAATTAGATCATCTATAGGGGCAGTTTTATAATACATAACTTTTCTATATAGTTGATAAAAACTACTTTTCCTAGAAATTTCTCCATCAACCTTAGTTATAACCCATGCATTAACTAGGGCCCTACCTTTAAACGTCTTTAGGAGATCCCAGAACTTATTTATTAATGGAAAATTAGTTCTTTTAAGTTCCTCATAGAGGAGATTAAGCTCTTTCCTCGTAGCATAAGGTGTGCCAAATTTAAGCTTTCTATTCCCTACATACCTTTCCCCTAGACCTGGTATAATTACATGACCATATGCAGCCTTTACTCTCCAAGTACTTGTATCCAAGCTATTAGCACCTAGGTCTCTAAAGATCCTTGTCATAACATACGATCCAATACCCAGTACATGTATCTTTACTTTAGGGAATAATCTTCTTATTATTATAAATCCTATTATACTCATTAGACGTAATCTAGTCTTTCTAATCATAGGTGGTACTATTCCTCCATATGCTATAATATTTGCCCCATTTCCGACATAGATTTCAACAGCTTTAATGAGATATTTAGATGGATACAAGTGGACAACTGGGATAACGAGTTTATCAGGTAATTTTTTTCTAATGTAAAAATAATTATTTATATTTACATTAAGTAACTCATCCCTAAAACTTAATGGATCAGAACATGGAATATCAAGTGATATATAATAATTAGCGTTAATTATTTTATAACGTCTAATAATTTCATCAATGCCTATTCTTAGATTCCTTATAAGTATTTGATAGCCCCCACTATCAACCCATATATCATTTTTATTGGGCAACTTTTTCAACATAGTCCTAGTGAGAAGGAGATTATTAATCATGATATCAGCATCTTTAATCAGCTCCCATATAGGTATTGTCATATTAGCTACTCCTAGAACATATTTCAAAATAAAAACACCAAGTTATAAATTCTAAGACCAGGTTATATAAGTATTACCGATTTAAGATAGTCAATAGAGCTTATGATATAGTTCTTTCCATTTAGCAGTAATAAGGATGATTGCACTACTCGTAGTAATGATCTATTACAAGTTTATTATTGATATTGGGAGATATAAAATATTAGGAAAAAGTATGTAACACTAATTAGGTGTAATGTTTGGATAGAGAAAGGAGAAATATATTCTACCTTAAGACTTGGGAAAAACTAATTTATAATGCAAGGAAACTTGGCCTTACAATTAGGGAGAAAACAAGAAGTACACTTGAGGTACTAGCCGAATATTCTGATAAACTACTAGAAAACAAGGATATTGATTATATAATGATAGCCGATGTTCCAGAAGAGCTTGTTAGTAAAAAACATGTAGTATTTGGAATAGATAGTAGTGAGGGTGGATTTCAGAGAGTAGGAGGTTTTATAATTGTTCCAATAGCCTCTTCATATATAAAGTATGAAGTGGAAATACTTAACGATAAAAGAATGAGGTTCTCCAATGCCAAAAAATACGTGGAAACCTCGATGCCTAAGCTCCATGATGGTATAGCTCCAAGTATTGCTAGATATAAGACTGAACTGAAAATGCTTGAGATGGAAACACGTATGATGGATAAAGTTAGGGTCTACCTAGAGGGGATGAGCAGTAGTGAATTAAGAGGTACTGAGTGGTGGATATTTATTGATGGGCCTATAATAGATCCGCCAAATTTAGTAATTAGAACTGAGGACGACAGACATTATATGGAAGAAAGGGCTAGTATGATCGCTTCTCTACATTCTCGTGGGACACGTGTAATAGGTTATGTAAAGAGAATAATGGGTATGATGTGGTATAGTTATCTAGATGATAGATATCATATTTCAAATGAAATATCTGAATTCTTCCATAATGATTGGTCTTTAGCTACAATAATATTATCTCATGCATTAATAAGATTATCTGAACAATACATGTATAGAAATACTGATATAATAGTATATACAAAACCACTTACTGTAAGAGATAGGAATTATTCTACATATGAAGATTATGGATTAAGTATATATTATGCATATATTTTGATCGGAAGGCATGGCGAATCAAGCTTCTTAGGTAGAATAGACTTTGTAGTTACACATGATATACCACATGAATCCTTAGATACGTATATTAAGAAAATTCTACTATTTACATATCTACAGACACCTCTTGGATTAAGATATCCGTTGCCAGTACATTTAGCCCATATAACATGTAATATACCTAGAAAAGAGGCACAAAAACTTGTAAGAGAAACTATCGGTAAGACATTATTTGAATCTCTTAAGACAGACCCCAACTTAACCAAGGCATTAACAGAATTAATTGAGGCGATGTAGTATGGATCCCATAGGCATGATCTTATCTGGAGCAACGCTACACACAGCTAAGTTCCAACCATATATTAATTATGAAGATAAGATTAAGGTTGGATTACTCGTTAAAATACTCCCACCTAATAGCTCATGTAATCAGCTTAATGGGGCGGTCCTAGGGAGAATTACTGATATAAAGTTTATACATGAGTATATGGAGGAAGGTGATATTCTTAGTGAAGCACGTAGAAAAAGAGCTTTGTCAAGGGATTTCCAGATTTTACTGGAGGAGTTTGCTAGAGTTTATGCTGTTGCTGAACTAGAGTTTTTAAACCAGATCGTCAAGACAAATAACAAATATAAACTTATCCTTGTCTCAAAACCACCTAAGCCCGGTAGTATTGTCTGTCCCCTTAGTATTAATGATTCACTTAGGATCTGTGGTATTAATGTAGATAATTTTAGGGGACAATTGGAGATATTGGATAACGGATTCGATTTCAAGATAGGCTTTGGATCACTTTATGGATATGAAGAGTTGGAGACAAGAAGGATTGCTCCATCAGTAATTGATTTAAATAATATAACGATGCACGTAGCAGTAATTGGGACAACTGGTAGTGGGAAATCCTACACTACTGGATTCTTGATAGAACAATTATCCAGAGCATATAAGGCTGGAAGTAAGTATTTTGGAGTGCCACTCATAATATTTGATGCAAATGGCGATTATTTAGACTACTTAGGTATTGAAGGTAGAGAAGTACTTAAAGGGCATAGGAAGATCTATAGGATATATGTAGCCCATGAGTACATATCATCATTTATAGAACATAGCGATGTGTACAATATGAGGCCACTACTCGATCTTAATAACTTGTCTCCTCCTGAACTAGCTGAGGCAATTATACAGTTTTACCGTGGAGGTATATCGGAAAATGTGGAATTACAAATTACCCTTTTAACTCAATTACTTAGGGAATTAAATGAGTCACGTATAAATATGAATGTTATCTTCAACGAAAATCTACTATATAGAATAATAGAGATAGCCAAGGCAAATAGAATGAGATTAGACGATAAAGTTAAAGAAGTTTCAGATCTTATTTACAAATATACGAGAATAAGAAATGAAAGATTAACACGGAATATTGTTAGAATAATTTCAGCACAACATGGGGGAACCATAGGAGCTATACTAAGGGCCTTAGGGAAATTCTACGACATAATTGTTGATCAATACCGCTTAGTACCTAGAAGTAGTGGGGACTCAACTGTTAACTTTAGGTTTTTGGAGGAATTAACCGATCCCAGATCACCTGGATTAGCCATATTTGATTTCTCAGCTGAAGGTTCCCCCGGAGTAGACCTCATAGTTAAACAGTTCCTTGTATATTATACATTAAACATAGCGTATAAGTACTTCACGAAGAAAAAGACAGAAAATGAGCAAAGGCTCCTTGGAATAGTTATTGAAGAGGCACAGAACTATGCACCTAATACTAGGGAATATCCTGTAGCATTTAGTATTGCCAGAAACACATTAGCTACGATAGCTACTCAGGGAAGGAAATTTGGTATTTCATTAATAATTGTTACACAGAGGCCATTGTATGTTGACCCTATTATTATGGCCATGGTTAATACATATATAATACATAGGATAAGTCCTGCTGATATAAAATATGTAAATATTGTTAGTGGAGGTCTTCCAAAGTATATGTTGAACAAGCTTGTTTCCCTAGATACGGGTGTAGCTGTGTTAACTGGTCAGTTAAACCCATTACCATTCCCTATTATTGTCTCTTTCCTTGGAAAAAGGAGAGCCCCCCATAGAGCTGGTTTCTTCTCTATAAGAGAATACTTTAGACCACATGAAAGAACGAACTAATTTTTTATTAGATTAACCAGCCTATATGCTATTATGATGATATATTTTCTAAGTAATTGTTCATTACAATAAAACTAATAACTGATTCCATATAATATCTTTACTGGTAATATACTATTTGGGGTAGAATATGTCTTTACAATCTAGTAGGATAGTGTGCTATCCATTACCCGTAGAAGCCGCAGAACTTTCACCGGAGATCATTCAAAGAATTAACCAGTTTCTCAGAATCTCAGATGTTGAGGAATACAAGAGTACTTATGAGAGAATAGATAGTTTTCTAAGATCAATATCTACTGATAAAATAAGGAATAAGGTTTATGTAGCAGTAATTAAGGGTGAATGGGGAGAGGGTAAAACAACAAGTTACTTCATATATGTTAAGCCACTAGCTAAGGAACGATACAGATTATTACCTATTAGAGCCAATATGCTCAAAATAATTGATTATCTTGAGAAATATGGTTCTCAAATAGATTTTGAAAACTATGCCCAATTACTACTATATCTATTGATAGTGAATAGTGATGAATTTAGTGATACACTAAAGACAAAATATGACAATATACTCTTTAATGCAAGTGATATAATTACAAGATTTGTTAAAGAGTACCTTGGAGATAGAAAAGGCCTAGTAGTTTTCATTGATGAATTTGAGGAGTTAGTAGGAGAAAGAGGAGGTATTAACATAGCCTTCCATAGTAGATCCGTAAAGGTCACGCTGAGTATCTCACAGATCATAGTCTATGGCATTAGAGAAATTACTAGGGATCTAGGGAGGGAGTTACTAGAACAACTAAATAAACTGAGAGAATTTAGGTTAGGCATAGTAATTGCTATGACACCCTATACCTTTATTGAATTTAAAAACATACTTGGCGGGTATGAGACTGCTGGAAAAATCTTAACTATGATGGAGATAATAGAACTTAGTAGATTATCTAAGACAAGTAATGTTAGATACATTAATGCTATAATAGGATCTGCATGTAAGGATGGTAACATAGATAGTATATTCAGCGATCGTAGACTAGTTAACACTATCCATTTAATAGGTTCCGGAAATTCAAGAGCAATACTACAATTAGTTAATAGATTAATTACATATAAGGAAGAAAGAGGCATAAATAAAATAGGTGGAAGGGAATTCATTGAGGCATATAAATCTTACCATTTCTATATATACCTTAATCCCAATGATGCAATTAACAATGAGGTAGTAGAACTAATTAATACGATAAAGGATAGCGATACCGAATTATATAATTTCCTCATAAACTCTATAGCAAAGACTATAGTATCTAGAGAACTTGGAGATAGGGGTCTAACGCTTATCCGTAAGGCTAATCAGTTATTCCTTAGGAACTACGGATTTAAGTTATTTATAAAATCATGCTTGTTTAAGATAGATAATCTTAGTTTAGCGGTAGAAGTAATAAACAAAATGATAGTGCCCATATTAAAGTTTAACCTTCAGCTAGAAGAATATGCCTATGCTGAGGAGTATAGGAATGAATTGAAAAACGCTATTAGGAAGGGCCTCTATAACCTCCTCTATTATACTAATAAAGGCTATGTAATGGCTTTCCCAGATCCATACGATGAGGAATCAGCATATTATTTATCACAAATATTATCACAGGATTTAGTAATTGAGGTCGATAAGAACGTTATGGAGGAACTTAGAAATATTATCATGAATGCTATGGGAGAATCCATACTTGATGATGAAGCATATATATTATCTGGTAACGCATTATCAATAATATATCCTGTACCTACACCAATTATTTCTAGAATAGTTAGGGATCCTATGAGGGGCTTTGCAATATGGAGAAGGGCGCAAAGAGAACTATCCAATATCCAGCTTAGAGATAAAGTTTTAGAAGCACTTGCATCAAGACTGGCAAAGGCATTCTCCATAATTGCTGAAAAACAGAAGACACACTTTATAGTACGTAGACATAGTTTAAAGGAAGATAATTATGTGTTGAAAGAAATAGATATGGATGTATATGAAGGAAGTAAATTTGCAAGACCCATTTCACTAGCATTTATAGTAATGTATGAGCCCTCTTCAAGCGATATAGTTAGTGTCATAGATATAGTGTTGAAGAAAAAGAACTATTTGTTACCCATAATAATCTATATTTCTAGAGAGGATCTAGGACCTAAGATAGAGAGATATGGATTAGAAAATATTATATTAAAGAGAATATCACCTAATGATGCATTACCCATATATGCTATAGACTTAGCTTTAAGGGAAATGGGTATAGAGGAAGTAGAAAGTGCTAATAGGTACTTAGAGATTCAGATTGGAAGGATAGGGCTATACTCGTCATTTAGAAGTATGTATGAAAGACTAAGACGCGGTGGATACATTATTAGTGATTTGAAGGGACTGAAAAAGCCTGTTGAAAAGCCTAGTGAGATCATCCAGTACTACCAGTTACTTCTCATAGGAGTTATTGATAGAGATGCAAGAGGATTCATTGGTAGTCTGAAGAGAACCATAGACCAATATTTCTACCTAAGAGCTTTAAGACCCTATGGTAAGGAATTTGGTAAGCTAGGGCTTTTATCAATAGATATTGAGACAAGGCCCACTCTTAGGGATAGGTTAAATACTGCTATAAGTGTATTTAGGGAGAATTCCTTCCTGAAAATGATCGATTCAGATAAATATGTTATTGTAAATACCCCTATAGAGAATAGGATACTAAGTATTCTAAAAGAGAAAGGAACTATTAATAAGAAGACATTAACATCGATGTTCATCAACATAGCCTCTAATTATCCAGATGAATTACCCGATCTATATTTAGATATGCTTATGTCAAAGGGATATGTAGTATCAACCAAGGAAGGCATTAACCTAGTTACAAAAGAGCAATTACTTGAGAAGTTAACACAGATCAGAGAAGCTTTAATAAATAGGCTTTCTGAACTTGAGGATCAGTTTATAAGGATCCTTAAGATCCTAGGTATAGATTATGGGGAGGAGACATATGGTGTCTTAGCCTATATTAACTGTAAGAAAAGAGAATGTAAGTTAATAAAGGCATCAACTATTAGAAGTTTATGTGATATAGTTGAAGATAAGGAAGATTTACAACTACCACTTATATACCTCTATAAAGAGCTACTAAAACTCTATATGGATAGGGTTATACCTAAGTTTAGTGATTATATAAGGAAACTGGATAAAGAGGTTAGTACATTCCTAAATCTTAAAGACAATGTCACAAAAATGATTAACGATGTATATAATGATCTTATGGATGTAATATCTAAGTTTAAATTGGATGAAATTAAACAAGTAGTGAATAATATTGAAGATTTTGAAGAAAATATTAGGCTTAAAGGAACATATGAGTCATTAATTAGACATGTCACTGAAATACTTAATACAATCAATAAACTAAATAATCCTGATGAAATAGTATTCCCTAGAAGTAAACCACCAAATACTTTACATCATTACTTAACCTCTCTAGAAAAAGATACAATATATCCAATACTAGAGTATATTGTGAAGCTTAATAAAGAGATCACAGAACATTATGAACATATATCTAATACGGTTAGGTATATAAAGACTAGGTTAGGAGATATTGGAAATGAATATAGGAAACTTATGGTGCTTGCTAAGAAATATAATTTAAATGAAGCTATACTCATTAGAGATCTTAAGAGAGAAGTAAGTAATGCTATCATAGAAATTGTGGGAATAATTGATTCAGTAGATGATATTTATAATGCACTAGACTATGTATGTAAAGAAATAAATAAAATTTATGGAAAAACATCTAGGGAACTTTACCAAATAATGACACGGAAGAACAATATACAGAAGATCGGGGGAGAAATCAATAGTATAACTATAGAAATTAATACAGTAGAGAGTATGCTTGAGAACATACTTAATGATTGTCTATTGCTACATGGTAGATATAAGGATAATTTGTATACATTAATTCCGGAGGCAAAAATATGTATAAAGATTGATGAGTATAAGGAGCTGATTGAGAGACTTAAGGATAATATTATTGAGGTAAGAGAGAATATTGTAAAGGAACTAGAGAATTCTATCACAGATGAATATAAATTTGATAGTTTATATGGTATTGCTAGGGATAAGATAAGTAATATAAGAAGAAAAATCGAGGAAGTATATAAAGAAATTGAAGAGTTTGCAAAAGGAGCTAGGACTTATCTTGCTAATGCTATTAATGAAAAAGTCAAGGTTCTTACAAATATGGAGAAATTCGTTAAAGACTATAGTATGAAAGCATTAATAAAAACACTTGTTAATAGGGCTAAATTCGTGGATGAAGCATATTACAATGAAGTAGGACTTAGAGAATACATAGTATTACTAGATGATTTAGTTGGTGCACTTGATAGTATTAAGTCAATATTCTATAATATCATAGAGTCTGAATTATCTACACTAGTACCTAGGGAGAGAATAGATAATGTAATTAACGAACTAACTGAAACAGGTAAAGTGAAACTATCATCCCTAACTAAATATCTAGATATAGATTCTGAAAGAGCATTAAGGATACTAAAGGTATTATTTGATAGAGGTATAATAACTGATATAGAAGCTATTATATAAACATCTTATATCAAATAATATGATCTTTTACATATGTATTATCGGCTATTTAATCTCTAATAACGATTATAATATCAGATAAAGGTAATGGATAACAATAAATAATGATTATAGAACATGCACTGGAACCGTGTTTTACGATAGAAAGAGAGAACATTTCTTACTAGAGAGGATTAGAAAAAATCATTTATTGCTTTATGGATGCCTAGAAATATTGATAAGTTGGAGCTTATTTTATTCTAAGGGTAGGAGCTGGTTTGTATATTATGTTGATGCATGGGAGTACTTGTAGGAGGCAGTTAACTATTTATCCAGAGACCATTGATCATAGTTTTTCTCTAATACGTATCGGATTTTATTGGTCTATCTAATCGTGAGCTTGATTTATTTGAGGCTGATTATAAGTATGCTGTTGAGAGGAGAGCTCGTGGTATTTTACGGGTTTTTGATGAACCACATTTTAGGAATCTAGATAGCGTATTGTGGCTAAAGATTAGATAACTGTAGACTTTATCAATTAAGTTAATAAACTTGTTTATTTCAAGAATACAGCTAAGCAAAGAGTTTATCGCTGTAGAAGAAGTGGGTGAGGAGGTCTTGGCTAGGCTAGTGCTTGAGGTTAGTGGCGATCTTGACTATTACTATAAGGTTGGCCATGGACTTGTTG
>Ga0190367_1001687_pt1 | contig 12443 bp, 14 predicted proteins | sample 4872181011_MG_FD_171838 | JGI IMG/M metagenome (GOLD analysis project Ga0190367, IMG submission 171838) | Hydrothermal vent microbial mat bacterial communities from Southern Trench, Guaymas Basin, Mexico - 4872-18-10-11_MG | ecosystem: Environmental > Aquatic > Marine > Hydrothermal vents >... | reverse complement strand
GACGAACCCCGGTATCATAGCTAGGTTAGCCGCTACCGGTTACGAACCTGCGAAAAATCTAGCGGAGAAGGAAAACATCCCCTACTCCGAGGAGGAGTGCTTCATCTGTAAAGGGCTTATGAGGGAGGTACCCCAGCTAGCTCGTAAGGTTTTGAAGGCTCTGGAGGGCTACGAGTACTCTACTTTCCTTATCGGGTGCAGGATACCGCGCGAATTCGTAGTACGGGAGGAAAACATTTGGCGAATGTTCAAGATAAACAGCGGTACCCTGCTGAAAACGGACATCACCAGGGAGGTCGGCAAGAAAATACAGGAATTAACTGGTAAGGCTTACGACCCCAAGAGGCCCGATATCGTAGTAATAATAGATCTAGCTACTGGCGAGCTAATAGTTGAGCCGAGCCCCCTCTTCATCTATGGTAGGTATAGGAAATTGGCGAGGGGACTGCCGCAGAACCCCTGGCCCGATAAATACCCGGATAGACCCTCGATAGAAGAGCTGATAACAACCCCCTTCATCGAGGCTTTCGAGGCCGAGGGGGCGAAGTTCCACGCTGCTGGACGCGAAGACGTCGACGTGCGCACCCTCGGGAGGGGGAGGCCTTTCATCGTCGAATTGAAGAAGCCTAGAAAGCGCAACCTGGACTTAAAGCCCATAAAGGAAGAAGTGAACAGGCGGGCTAAAGGACTGGTGGAGATAAGGGAGTTAAGGTATACGCGTAGAGACATGGTCAGTAAGTTAAAAGCCTTAGCCGAGTTCGCCAGGAAAACGTACAGGGCAGTGGTAACCTTCAAGGAGCCCGTAACCCAAGAGGACGCGGCTCTGCTAGAGGAGGTGTTCAGCGGGGTACAGATAAAGCAAAGGACGCCGGTTAGGGTTCTCCACAGGAGAGCAGATAAGGTGAGAATAAAGACCATCTATAGCCTTAAAGCGGAGAAGACGGGGGAGAGAGAGTTAACGATAACTATTAGTTGTCAGGGCGGCCTCTACGTTAAAGAGCTGATACACGGGGATTCTGGCCGCACAGAGCCGAGCATCGCTGGTGTGCTGGGCAAAGAGGTGGAAAGCATAAGCTTAGACGTGATCGACATAGAGGAGAAATTACCGCGAGAGGGTGGAGATGAGGAAGCGCCGTAGCCTGCACGTAGTTCTCGATACGAGCATTTTAATTCACGCCATAGACGAGGGCGTAGACTTGTTCGAGAGCCTCGAAGACGCAGTCGTGGAGCCGCTGGTCATCTGCATACCCACGGCTGTACTCGAGGAGTTAAAACGCCTTTCGGGGTCTGACGAATTCTCTAAGAGGAGGAAAGCGCTGCTGGCTTTAAAGTACATAGAAAAGCGCAGAAGGAACATAAAGGTGCTAAAATCGCCCAAGACCAAACCAGTAGACGACGTAGTGTTGGAGGAGGCCTCAAGGCTCATGGGAGCCGTAGCAACTTCTGATAGAGGCTTAAGGATTAAAGCGGTTAAGAAGGGGTTGAGGGTGTTTCTTCTCAGGCAAGGGAAGAGGAAAGTCGTAGAATATCTCGGCCCTTAAACCGCTATTCCCACGCTCCTGAACACGACCGCGATGAACATTACGGCTCCGTATACAGCACACCCCGCTATAACACCTTTCCACCCCTTCACCCCTCCCTCTCTAACTAAAAGGACAGATAAGAGGAACGACCATAAGAGGTAGAAGTAATTGAGCGTTACGATAACTTCATTTAGAGGCACACCGATGGTTTTTGCTACGTACGTTGAGCGGAGAAATGACACTAATTCTAGAGGGAGGGCGGGGTGCGCGCCAACTCTATGCCTAATCACCACCTCTAGGTGGGAGGATAAGACGCTGTAAAGGGAAGTTAACGTTAGGAGGGGTAGCCTTACAGTTACCAGGTATCCGGCCATAGATAGGGATGAGGACCCCAGCATAGATCCTCCGAGGGTGTTAACGGCATACCAAAAAGCGATGAAAGCTATAAACCACAGGGCGATGACGCCGGCTATCTGCATGAAAATTATGGTGAGCCAGTTCTCGCCTAACAGTGAAGCTACGGGTACGAGCGTGCCGTTAGGGTACCCCACATATACGCTCTCCGCCCTAGACCTGATAGATGTCCAGTTCAGAGCTATGCACATTAACATTAGAATTACAGGGCCGCTTATGTCGGGGTCTTTCACTATGTTACGCACGGCTTCTAGAGGGGATACGTGTAGCATTACTAATCTACGGGCAGTTTTAAGTAAGACGAGTGCGAGTTTCCTGGTTATCCTATCTAGCACTAACCTTTCCCTCCAGCTTATTATCTCTAAGCTATATCCCTAGGAGTGTGCAGGTCTTCTCAAGCCCTCTCTCCCTAAACCCTTCTCTAATCTTAGTCACTATGTTCCCTACTTCCTCCCTGCTCCCAGCCTCTATCTCGATGACCAAGTCCCACATCCCGAACGTTATGGTTACCTTCTTCACGCCCTTTATCTTGCCGATCTCCTCCGCCAACTCGTACTCCTTGTTAGGCTTAACTGTCGCCAATATGTACGCGGTAACCACTCTGCCACCGCTCAAACCGTCCACCAAGTGGTTCTAGAGCTAGTCTCATTTATTTCCTGTGTTTTATCTTCGCTTTTTTCGAAGATGGATATTAATAACATGGCATCGTTCGCTAGGTTAGGTGGGAAGTATGTCTGCTAGGTTTACCTTCCCAGAGGCTAGAGAGTGGAGATACATCATCTCTAGCCTGGCGACACTTATCACGGAGGCCAACTTCGTGGTTAATAACGAGGGGCTGAGGCTCAGAGCGTTAGACCCCTCACGCGCGGCTATGGTGGACTTATTCGTGCCGAGCGATGCCTTCGACGAGTACGAGGTGAGCGAGGAGAAGGTCAGTATAGGGGTTAGCTTCGACGACCTCGAGAAGGTCATGAGGAGGAGCAAGAGCGACGACAGGGTGACCTTCGAGGTTAAGGAGGGCAGGCTGAAGGTCATACTGATCGGCAAGGCGGACAGGACGTTCTCTCTGCCATTAATAGACATAGCGGGAGAGGAGCTGCCGACTCCCAAAGTCACTTTTAACGTTACGGCCAAAATGATGAGTGACACGTTTAAAGACGCGTTAAGCGACGCGGAGCTCGTTAGTGAAACGGTGAAGCTCATTGGGGAGGAGGAAGTGCTAAAGGTGCTTGCCCGGAGTGACAGGGGGGAGGTTGAGGTTAAGTTCTCCCTAGAGGCGGGCTCGCTCCTGGAGTACGAGGTGAAAGAGCCCTCCACGTCTACCTACAGTATAGATTACCTACTGAAGGTTCTGAGAAAAGCTGCCAAGGTGAGCGATATAGCTACGCTTGAGTTCTCCACGAATATGCCGCTTTCCCTGACTTTCGAGCTGACGGGGGGAGGACAACTCAGGTTCTTCTTGGCGCCTAGGGTTGAAGGCTGAAGACAGGTATGAAGGCGTACATAGGTAGGGTGTTGCTATCTAAGGAGGATTTAGCTAAATATCCCTTCCTCCCCGAGTCCCAGAAGTATATTGAGTCGCTAGGCTTCACTCTAGAGGATCTCTCTTCGCAACCGGGGTTAAAAGTACTAGAGAGGGCATACGCTAGGATAAGGGCGGCTATAGACAGGCGGGTAGATAGACGCTTATCCGAAGACTTAGACATAGAGATACTTTCGTTCCCTACCTCTATCGTACTGCTGAGGGTATTGAGCGATAAAATACTAACTAGGAGGTTCGGGGTCGCCGAGGGCAAGAGGGTTTCATCTTTCCTCTTAGAGGAATCCGAAGAGAAGTTAGCGTACATAGCCATTAAGGGCTTCGGCTGGAGGATTAGGGTTTTCAAGGGGTCGATAGGTTCGCGGGCATTCAGCTTCCTCATAAGGATGGAGGATTATATCCCTCTGGTCCCAGAGTACAGCGGACTATGGAAGCTCATTAATAGACCATTAATGAAAGGATGGGTGCCTGTGACGAAGACAGAGCTAGCCAGATTGTCGGAAGAGGCGGTTAAGAAGTATCTAGAGGATAGATGTTCAGCCGAACCTCCGATGGAAGTCCCCCGAGTCATCGCCAAAATAATTGATAAAATAAAGGAAAGCTGGTCTGCCAAGATGGAGGAACTTGGGCTTCCCAAGTCGGTTAAAGTCGAAAAAGTGGAGGACGCCTATCCCCCCTGTATAAAGGCTCTACTTGAAGACCTCAGAAACGGTAAAAACTTGCCCCACACTGCGCGGTTCGCTCTCGCCTCCTTCCTCCTCCACATAGGCAAGACCCCTGACGAGGTTATTGATCTCTTTAGAACAGTGCCTGACTTCAGGGAGGATATAGCCCGCTACCAAATCGAGCACATCGCCGGGCTGAGGGGGTCTAGGGTCAAGTACCTGCCGTTTAAATGCGATAATATGAGGTCTCTAGGCCTGTGTAGGTGGAAGTGTAGAGGTATAAAGCATCCCTTACAATTCTACAGGTTAGCGTTGAAGAGAGGGAAGGTGGAGTATGAAGAAATCTAGCGACGCAGAGTTACGCTGGGTTAAGCTGGCCTTTAAAAAGTACTACTCTATGAGAGCTAACGACATACACGTCCCCTCTAAGATAGAGAACAGGGAGTTTGCCTTCGCCTTATTCGGCGGAACTGGTATGGTTAGACACATAGCTTTCAAGAGCGGAGAGGAGCTGAAAGAATACCTTATCTTCAACGTCCCTAGACACGCCTTCCACTCGTCGGCTTACTACAGTTACCCGGCCGCAGACACTATGGAGGATAAAGAGTGGCTGGGCGCGGACTTAGTCTTCGATATAGACGTAGACCACATAGTTACTCCCTGTAAGGCGCTTCACGACACGTGGCTTTGCCCTAAGTGCGGCGCTACGGGGAAGGGTTTCGTACAAGCATGCCCTAAGTGCGGCGATGAGAACCTAAAGAGGAAGACTTGGGTTTGTGAGACGTGTATAAACGTGGCTAGGGACGAAGTGATAAAGCTAATCGACATGTTGCTGAGCGACTTCGGCTTTTCGGACAAGGAGGTCTACGCTGTCTTCTCCGGTCATAGGGGCTTCCATGTACACGTAGAGGCGGAATCGGTCTTAGAGCTAGGACAGGATGCCCGCAGAGAAATAGCCGACTATGTCAGGGGCTTAGGACTTAATTACAAGGCCTTCACAACTGAGGGGTCGAGAGCTAACCTTTACAGATTAACTGCCAAGCCCGAGGATCCGGGCTGGCACGGGAGAGTCGCGCGGTCGGTCATGGATTGGTTCCTCTCACTGGATGATAGGGAGGTTCTTAAGGTCACTAAGGGTAGGAGGGTTAGCGTACTCAAAAAATACTCTGCAATAGCTAGGAGCAGCGAGGACGCAGATTGGATCGAAAGCCTAGAGTTGACGCGGCGCGAGTGGGAAAACATCCTTTCACTAATCGCTAAATCAGAAGGAGTAGAGATAGACGAGCGAGTAACAATAGATATTAAGAGGCTCATACGGCTCCCAGGGAGCCTCCACGGTAAAACAGGTCTTAAAGTTGTTAAGCTGAGCATATACGATGTGGAAAACTCAGATATACTAAAAACAGCCAGGGTTTTTAGCGACGAAGAGGTTAGGGTGAGAGCTAAAGACCTCCCGGCTAAAGTCTTAGATGCAGAGTTCAAAGAGCAAGTAGACGGAGTTGTCCATGTCCCCCTATACCTAGCCGTATACCTCGTCGCTAACGGCGCTCAAATCGAACTAATCGATAGATTTCCCGTTAAGCTAGCGCGGGTCTAACCTCTAGTTTGAGAGACTTTAAAGTAGCTATAAAGAGTGGAATACTGAGGCTCTCTATAAGGAGGGCCTAGCTGGAAAGGAATGACAAAAGACCTATAAGTAAGTCTATAAGCTTGGAGACGGCTTTGTTCGGAGGGATTAAACCTTGTACAAGATAGTAGAGTTCGAAGATGTGATCAGAATACCCCCGGCCCTATTTAAGCTCCCCCTCCACGAGGCTGCTACAGAGGTACTCAGAGAAAAATACGAAGGGAAAATATTCGAGAACCTAGGGCTGGCGGTCACGATCCTAGACGTCTCTATAGACCCCGTGGGAATATTGGTACCGGGAGACGGGGCAACGTACCACAAAGTTAGGGTTAAAGCTCTGTTCTTCACACCGCTTAGACAAGAGGTCGTGGAGGGCGAAGTAATAGTAGTGGCGGAGTACGGCATGGAGGTTAGGCTGGGGCCTATAGACGCCTTCATACATCGGAGTCAGATACATGAGAAAGAGTCCTTCAGCTACAATAAAGAGCAAGGGATGTGGATGGGGCTAAAAACGGGCAGGCTTCTTAGGCGGGGCGATAAGGTGAGGGCGAGAATAGTCCAGGTAAGCTATGGTACCAAGGGGTTGAGGCTTAGAGTCGGATTAACTATGAGGCAACCCTACCTAGGTAAGCTGGAGTGGATAGAGGAGGACTTGAGGAAGAAGGCGGAGGTGGAGAAAGGTGCCGAAAAGAAGGGGTCTCCCTCTTAAGGCCTGTATAAAGTGCAAGTTGCTGGTTGACCCGAAGACAGAGGTATGCCCCAACTGCGGCTCTAGAGTCTTCTCCGACGACTGGGAGGGCTTGGTCGTCGTGTTGAACGCTGAAAAGTCTCTGGTTGCTAAAAAGCTAAACTTAACTAAGAGCGGAGTGTACGCTTTGAGGGTAAGATGAGCGCTTTCTCCAAGCCCTTTCTAAGGCTCCTTCCCGAAGCCAGAGAACTTTTAAGGATACCCTGTGGTATTGCGATATACCTCCCGGAAGAACGTGCCGTAAAGGTCCTAGACATCATAATCGAAGACTTCAACCCACCCCTAGTAGTCGCAGTCGGAGATGTAATTACTAGGAACCTAATAAAAAACGAGCAAAGAGTAGATGTAGCCATAGTAGACATGAAGACACGGAGGGACTTTCAAGTTTCCCCACCACCCAAGGGTCTCTTCCACTTAACGCTTGAAACATTCAATGAGGCCGGTACCATCTCTCTACACGCCTGGGGGGCAGTTTCGCTAGCTATAACTCTAGCGTCTACGGGTCTAAGAGTACTAGTACTAGTAAAGGGGGAGGAAGACCTCTTAGCCATACCCGCGATGTTATCGTCGCCCGACAGAAGCCTAGTCATCTACGGGTTAATGACTGGTGCCCTCGTCGCGACTCCAACATCCCGTTACCTACGTAAGTCTCTGACTATATTCATAAAGAGATATTTCTCTTTGAAAAAATAGGTGGAGGCCTTGGAAAGGGAGGAAAGCGTAGTGTCGGTACTTTACAGGTTGCTTCTAACTCCTCTATCGCCCTTTGAATACATGGCTCGCATCGTTAGGAACCCCAGCCCGATGGCTCCTCTGTTCTCCGCTTTCCTACTAATATCCGTACAACTGGTGCAGGCAGGAACTATTCTCGGGAAAACTAGATTAAAATTGGGTGAGGGTACATGGCTGAGGAACGTGACGGTAAGTGTAGGCGATCACTCAGTTACGATTATCTTAGCCAACCTCTCTAAGACATATCCTCTCCGTCCTCCTCTAGAAACTGCGAGTACTGCAGCGTTGATACACAGCGCAGCTATAACCCTAATTCTATGGCTCTCGATAACTGCAGGCCTCTACATATCCATGAAGTTATTAGGACAGGGCGTAGGTCCTCCTTCATCTATTACTGCTGGCTACGTGATGATGACTAGCGTCTACAGCGAACTAGTGAGGTACGCTCTGCTCTACTCGTCTCTGTCTGGAGTAAGCAGGGTAGAAATAGTGGCCATTAGAGGGGCTGACTACACGGTCTTACTAAACGCGATTAGACTAGTTTTGTCTAGGTTGGAGCCTTGGAGTACGGCTAACCTATTCGTTATGGCCTTTTTCTCCGTCTGGGGGTTCGTAGTCGTATTAGCGGCATTAACCTCAGCCTATAACTTAGAGTGGAAGCGCGCCTTCATGGGGGCTTTCATTACGGCGATCCTACAGGGAATGCTCATACAGCTTATAACGCTACTCCTCACAATTACCGTTAGACTACCGGTGTAGCCGTATGTTGCTCTATGAATACGAGGCCAGGGAAATACTCGCGAGATACGGAGTCCCAGTAGAGGAAGCAGGGGTAGCCAGTACCCCCGAAGAGGCTGCCGAGTTGGCGCGCGAAATACCCAGCCCCTACATGGTTAAAGCCCAAGTACTGACTACAGGTAGGGGGAAGGCCGGGGGAGTTATACCCGCAGATACCTCAGAAGATGTTTTCAGGGCGGCGGAGAAGCTGCTTTCGAGCAAGATACATGGCCTGTCCGTACGGCGAGTCATGGTGTCACACAGAGTAAACGTGAAACGCGAACTTTATGTATCGATATCTATTGACAGATCGTCGCGGGCCCCAATCGTCCTCGCCTCCACCATAGGGGGAGTAGACGTAGAGGAGGTAGCCCGGAGTAATCCCCAAGCTATTCTAAAAGTACCGATAGACCCCCTGGCAGGGCTTAAACCGTACATGGTCAGACTAATAACCAATCATTTAGGGTTAACGGGCACCTTGGCTGGGGAAGCCCGGAAATTACTTTCCTCCCTATACAGGGTGTTTGAGGACTACGACTGTCTCCTTGTCGAGGTGAACCCACTGGCCTTAACCCCTGAGGGATTAGTAGCGATAGACCGGAGAATAGTGGTAGACGACTCGGCGGCTGCGACGAACGATAGGGTCAGGAAGCTCTGGGAGGAAAGACTGAGCGAGCTGGGCGAGTCGGAAAAAGAGGCTAGGAAGTGGGGTTTCAGCTACGTAGCTCTCGACGGAGACATAGGAGTTGTGGGGAACGGCGCGGGCCTCACGATGTCAACCCTAGACTTGGTCATATCCCACGGAGGCAGGCCAGCCTGTTTCCTGGACATAGGTGGCGGCGCTTCCTCCGAGAGGGTGAAAGCCGCAGTGTCGATGCTTCTCAGAAACCCCCGAGTTAAAGTTATACTGTTGAACATACTGGCTGGAATAACCAGGTGCGACGAGGTCGCTAAGGGGCTAATAGACGCTTTAAGGGAGGTAGGCGTAGAGAAACCCGTAGTGATACGCCTCTCCGGAACCCTTGAAGAAGAGGGGAGGCGGCTCCTCAGAGAAGCCGGGATACCGTTCTTCTCCTCCGCCGAGGAAGCTGCTAAGAGGTCGGTGGAGGTGGCTAAAAGTGGGCGTGCTGGTGGGTAATGAGACGAGGCTCCTAGTCCAGGGGATAACGGGTAGGCAGGGCAGTTTCCACACGAAGAGCATGGTAGAGTACGGTACGAGGGTTGTAGCCGGGGTAGTACCGGGTAAGGGAGGACAGGAAGTACACGGGGTACCGGTCTACGACTCAGTCCTAGAGGCGCTAGACGAGCACCCCGAGATAAACGCCAGCGTAGTATTCGTCCCCGCCCGCTTCGCGGCAGACGCCGTCTACGAGTCCATAGACGCTGGCATACCCCTAATAGTGGTTATAACGGAGCACATACCGGTACACCAAACCATGAAGTTCGTACGCTACGCCAGGTACAAGGGAACGACCGTAGTGGGGCCCAACACCCCTGGGGTCATAACGCCGGGCGAAGCCAAGGTAGGTGTAATGCCAGCCCAGTACTTCAAACCCGGACACGTAGGAGTAGTCTCGAGAAGCGGAACACTTACATACGAAGTCGCGTGGAGCATATCGACCGCTGGGCTTGGAGTCTCTACGGCCATTGGAATAGGAGGAGACCCCATAACAGGTTTGAAAATGAGGGAGGCAGCCCTTCTCCTACAAGAAGACCCCTCCACCAAGGCCATAGCGGTAATAGGCGAGATAGGAGGAACAGACGAGGAAGAACTAGCCCAAGCGGTAATAGACGGAGAAATAACCAAACCCATAGTAGCCTACGTAGCGGGCGTCTCAGCACCCCCAGGTAAACGAATGGGGCACGCCGGAGCCATAATATACGGGGGAAGAGGCACAGCACAGAGCAAAATAGAGGCCTTCAAAGAAGCTGGAGTACCGGTAGCCAAAACACCAACCCAAGTAGGCAAACTCCTCAAAAACCTACTATAACACTCCACAGACCCCCAGAACCATGTATTAAGCGAAACCGAGAAATTTTTAACCACCAAACGAACTATACACAAGAAGAGGGCCCGTGGCCTAGATAGGTTATGGCGCCCGGCTGATAACCGGGAGGACGCGGGTTCGAGTCCCGCCGGGCCCACTAGAGAAAGCCGGGGTCGCCTAGCCCGGTTAGCCACCGGGATCGACTGGCGGCGGGTTGCTAACCCGCTGGCGCGTTGCGCCGCCCGGGTTCAAATCCCGGCCCCGGCGCCAATTCTTTCTGTTATTTATGTGAGGTACGAGAAGTTAAACAATTAAGTTCCTGCACATTTATTACCCTGGGGCCCGTGGCCTAGCCTGGATAGGGCGGCGGCCTCCGGTTTTGTGGGGAGAGCCGCAGGTCCCGGGTTCAAGTCCCGGCGGGCCCGCCAGCTTCTAAGGGGGTGTGGGGTTTGTCTGGAGTGGCCGCTTGGGTTGCGGTGTTCTATGTTTTTCATAGTTGTTTCTGCGTGCTTAGGGGGACTTTAGCCCTGGTTTTTGACTATCCCTCAGACGTTTTCCTCGGGGGCTTGCGCAGGAGGGTGTCGGGATTTGTCGGAGGATTGGTGAAAGGCAAGGACGTCTTAGTCTTATTCTCGCATGGCCACGAGGATCACTACGGTAGGGGTGTGTTGGAGGCTGTAGACGGTGCTAGGAGTGTGCGCATTGTGGCTTCCGAAGACGTAGTTGAGAGTGAGGGCGCTTTCTTCGAGGATGCTGGGTTGGGAGTAGTCGTGGCGGAGCCCCGCCGGGAGTTCGAAGTGGCCGGTTTGGGGGTGAAGGTTTTCCAGAGCACGGACGTAGGGGTAGCATACCTCGTAGATTTGGGCGGAGTAACCCTGTACCATTCGGGGGATTTGGCGAGATGGGTTTGGCCGAGCTTCCCCGAGGAGTTTAGAAAATACATAGACAACGCCTTCAGGAGGGAGGTTGAGGAGATAGCCCGGGATAGGGTGGACGTAGCCCTAGTAGTAGCCGAACCTGAGCTACCGGGCTGGGGAGGGGTGGATTACTTCGCCGAGAAGGTATCACCAGCCTACTTAGTCCCGATGCACCTCAGAGGGAGGACGCACCTAACCGAGAAGCTCAAAGAAGAACTGGGAAGGCTATACCCCCATATACACTTTGTAATGTATAAGGATGTAGGCGAGGAAGTCCTAAGGCTAGAGCTAGGTGTGTAAATCAGTCTGGCATATCACAGCATTATTAAATCTAAATCATGGCTAAAACAATACACCTCTCCGAGTAATCATGCCGTAATGGGAAGGAAACATCTAAAAAACGAGCTGCTAAGAGAGGAATTGAAGCCCGGTGGTGTAGCGGCCAAGCATGGCGGGCTTTGGACCCGCAGATTTGGGAGGTCTAAATCTCCCAAGCGGACACCGGGGTTCGAATCCCCGCCGGGCTACCACTCTATTTACTTTCATTGGCACTTAGTTTTACGGGTTCTTAGAGAGAAAATATTTCTGTTAATGCGGTATGAGGGCTGGGTAGAGGGGTCATGAGTGATTCTCTAAGGATTGGCGTTGCGCAGGTACGCTCCTACTTGGGGGATGTTGAGAGGAACTTAGAGACCCACTTAGTCTACGTTGAGAGGGCTAAGAAGGAGGGTGTGGACGTACTGGCCTTCCCCGAGCTTTCGTTAACGGGGTATCTGCTGAGGGACTTAGCATATGAGGTCTCTGGGAGGTCTTACGCCGCGCTTGAAAGGCTTGCGGAGGCCTCGCAAGGTCTCTGCGTCTTGGTAGGTCTAGTCTACGAGCCGAGGGTCGGCATCTACGAGAACAGTATCGCCGTGATTCGAGACGGGGTGATTTCGGGTTTCGTATCTAAGCTCTACCTGCCCGACTACGGGTTGTTCGAGGAGAGCAAGTACTTCAGGGAGGGGTCGGCTAGGCGGAAGAGGGTCTTCGAGTGGAAGGGCTGGAGTTTCGGCTCGGTTATATGCGAGGACGCGTGGCACCCGGAGCCCGCGGAACTCGTGGCTAGGCTGAGGGCCGACGTCATCTTCATACATTCATCCTCACCTATAGGGGGGCTGTACGGGGTCGGGGATACCTTCATCGAGAGGGTGTGGGAGGCGATAGCCGTTACTAGGGCCGTCGAGAACTCGTCTTACGTGGTGTTCGCCAACAGGGTGGGCCCCGAGGACGAGGAGTACTTTTGGGGCGGGTCTCTGGTTGTAGCCCCCGACGGCGAGGTGATAGCTAGAGCTAAGAAGATGGAGGAGGACTTACTAGTCGTAGACCTGGACATGTACAGGTTGAGGTCTGTTAGGAGTTTCAGCTCTTTCAAGAGGCATAGGCGCGACCTTCACAGGTTGCTGGGTGAGTTTGAATGACTGGCGGAGTGTTACCCCCAATAAACGCGGAGAGAGTGGCCGACTACATAGT
>Ga0190367_1001685_pt1 | contig 12449 bp, 12 predicted proteins | sample 4872181011_MG_FD_171838 | JGI IMG/M metagenome (GOLD analysis project Ga0190367, IMG submission 171838) | Hydrothermal vent microbial mat bacterial communities from Southern Trench, Guaymas Basin, Mexico - 4872-18-10-11_MG | ecosystem: Environmental > Aquatic > Marine > Hydrothermal vents >... | reverse complement strand
CTTCTAGGAGAGTTGGGTCTGGTATCGACTTCTCTTTCCAGCCTTTCTCTTTAAGGAACCCTAGTATCTCGTCCTTCATGGTTATCGGTATGTCTGCGACAGTCCTGACGAAAAGTGGCAGGTCTTCGGGTAGAGTTCCGTAGAACCTCCTGTGCAGGTCTACGTAGTGGGTAAGTTTTATCGCTCTGCCCTTAGTGGTGTCGCTAGCCCTCATGCATAGTTTAGCCGCCATCACTAGAGCCTCTTCCTTCGTCTCGGCCGCGTAGAACAGATGTTCCGGTACGGGGCCCACGTAGACTTTCTTCCCCGTCCTCGCGTCGTACACGTACCAGTCTTCCTCCTTGTCTCTCCTCCCGAGCAGCATGCGCCTGTACTTAGAGCCGTGGGGGCCTACTATGACGGGTACTCCTAGTCTCCAGAACCCGGAAGCTATTGAAGCCGCTTTCTGGGACATCGCCCCCCAGGCTATACCTACTGCACCCACTCTGTTCAGTATGTAATCGGCTATCTCTTTGTAATTCGCTCTTAGTTTCCGCTTAGCGAAGATACTAGCTATCTTTATAGCGGCGCCAGATATGTGGGCGTTCGCCACACATGAACCCACGTTAACAAGTCCTCCAGCGTCGAAGTAGCCGGGGTATTTCTCGTAGAGAGTCTGGCCCTCCTCATCTTTGTACATGGCTATAGTCATGGCGGCGCAGCCAGACACTACTACGATGTACCTCCTCCTTAAGAACTCCTCGCACATCTCTACTACTTCCCTGCCCCCGTTGGCGTAGTTAGCACAACCTACGAAGGCGATTACGCCGGGTATCTCTCCTAGGACTATCGGGCGGCCGACCTCCCTTATCTCTGTGTCCTGTATCGGGCCTCTGCCAACCCTTATCTTGAACTTCTCCTCCTTGATCTTCTTCTCAGCAGCCTTCTCCATTAGGTCTAGTATGGGTATCCCAGCGGGGCAGGAGTTCTCACACCTCTTACAAGCTATACATAGGTCGTACAATTCGGCCAGCGGGTTTAAGTTACCCTTAGCTGCTTCGGACATCGCTTTAGATATAGGTAGGTTATTGGGGCAAGCCCTTTCGCACTCTCTACACCCGCGGCACCTCTTAGCTATGCTGATTACTTCCTTAGCGCTCGGTATGGCTTTAAACTTGGCTCTTATAGGTGCTATTTTAAGTGCTGCCTTGACAGCTACCTCCCCGACCTTCTCCGGATCTAGTATTAGGGCTCCGGGTATCTTTCCGCTAATTAATTCCTCCACTATTTTGTCGGCTGGCTCCTTTGTTTTGTCGGGGAACCCCTGGCAGTTCTTCTTGCTAGTAGCTATAACTACAGCCTTTATCTTCCTGGCCTCCTCTACTATGTCCGTCCTGATGCATTGCTCATCTATTACGATGACATCTGGCACGCCTGTCCTGACGAATTTAACTTGCCATGAAATGGGGCCTATGATTTTAGCCTGGCGGGTATACCTCGTTAGTTCATGAGCCGTGCAGCAGAGCCCGCAAACCTCTACCAACCCTGAGAGCCCTGCCTCCTCAATGTAATTCACTATCTCGGCCCCAGGAGCTATGTTATGTCCTATACAGAGGACGACCGGTTTCGAGATATCAATAGTGCCAATCCCTATCTCCGCCAGCGGGGCCTCCGGGTCTGCCTTGGGGAACCCCAGCGCTACTATCTGGGCTATATCGGCTATCTCCATGGCTACGTGGTCTAGCATCCCCACGTGAAAGACCTTAGACTCGAAATCTATGTTGTTGCCCTCCTGCCCCGTGTGAGTCGCCGCTAGGCACTCTATTATCTGAGACTCAACATAGTCTAACACGTCTTCAAGGTCGCCTAGTGTGGTCGGCTTAACCCCACAGACCAGCCGGGTCACAGGCGCTTCAACGTGGACCTCCGTACCTAAATCTATGGGGGCGTCACGCCCGTACTTCTCTATCAAGTATTCGACTAACTCCCGCGCGTGGCTGGTATGGGTAGCCGCACCTATACAACACGCAAGCAGAACTATACGGGACTGCTGAGCTGCTATGTCAAGGCCGCAGGCCCCCCTCCTACCCCTGGAGAGGTCGCACTTTCCGAACGTACATAGACAGCATAGGTCGCAGAAAGGCATATAAAGGGGCTTGTACCTGCTAAGAAGCTTTAAATCCCAATCCCTGAGGTCGGTAACCGAAGGGAAAGGCGTAGGCCCCTCGGGCTCCTCCCACTCCTCTACTATCTTACCCACAGTTATCTCTAGGTTTTTCAGAACGCCTACGGGGGATCTCAACTCGTCGATCTTGACCTTAAGCTTCCTCGCCAATCCCTGCACCTCCCCTTGCAAGCCCTAAAACAACAACCCTAGAAATTAACATTGCTTTCAATATCTCTAGAGTTAAGTCAAAGAGCAAATAGTAATACTTTTACCTTAAAAGGTAATAATACAACAAATCCGTATACATTTCGCTAGTTGTATATTTAACTAAATCGTTTTATCTATTAACAATTAATACTCCCATTTATAGATAAATGTCAGTGTTAAGGTTTCCATTTAACCATTTGTTCTCTGATTTCCCTTGGTATAGGGTTCTCTACTATTAGTCCATACTTCGGGGCTTTGCTGGCTATATGTGAGTCATTAGATACTACTATCGGTATCCTATGTTCCAGTGCAGTAGCTATTAGGAAGCCATCGCCTAAAGGGATATTCTCCTCCATAGAGATGTTAAAACCGTTAAGCGAAGTTTCGACTATTTCTAACCCGCTAACCGTTAGCTTTAGCTTCTCTACGAGTCGTCTTAAAGGTCTAACCCGGTAGAACCAGTAGAGCACATTGTATGTCTCTAGAATAGTCATGTACGTTAGGTAAACCTTAACTTCTCCTAGTAATCCCTCTTCTAGCACCCGCCAGGCATAGGGATGCGCTGGGCTTTGATCGTATAAGGCGTACGATAGAATGTCTGAGTCCAGTATTTTCAATATTTTAAGCCTCCGCAATAGTCTTTCACTGAAGCAGCGTCTACTGAAGCTCTTTCCCTGTCCCCAGAGAGCTTTATGCTGGCTATCTTCCTGACTAGCTCTTCTCTATCTTCCACAGCTCTTAACATTATGGTATCTTTCCCTACGAGTTCTACTCTAAACTTACGCTTACCTACGATTCTCCTTATGCTAGCCGGTATAGTTACCCTGCCCCTTCCGTCCATTTCTACGATAATTCCCATTCCCACTACCCACACCCATACTCCACTTCCGAGATTTATTTCTTCATCTTTCCAGAATCCTCTGGCTATATCGTACGCGAGTATTAAGAGCGTAAGATCTAGTCTTGAAATAGAACGAGCGATAAGGTTTAGTGTAGAAAGAGATGTGAGAAGCATGGTTAAGAAGGACGTCTTAATAATTAACCCTAAAGGTTTCATCGCTATATGTACCCTGTGGTCTCGGAAGGAGCAGGTACTCCGGCTGATACCCGAGGTATATAGGGGGAAGGTGTGGGGGATAGGCACTCTCTACTCGGTGTACGGTATTAACTACCTCATACACACGCTGGCGTGGAACCCCCAGATATCCTACCTAGTTCTGTACGGCAGCGATTTAGGGGGGGCTGGGGAGGCTTTAGTCGAACTCTTTAGGGGCGGGAAACCCCCGGCTTTGAAACTCATGTGGAGCCTAGACGAAGTAAGAGAAGTTCTGAAAGGCGTCGAGGTGGTTGATTTGAGGGAAGAATACGTGAAAGGCTATAAGAACTCCCTCGTGGAGTTTCTAGCGAAAGCCGAGCCCAGGGGGGTCAGAGCCAAGGTAGAGCTTGAATTAATGGAGGCGCGGGTTAACGGATGGCCTTTACCCGTCTCCGGAGTTACGATTAGCGAAACATCTATCTTCGCGGCTTGGGTTAAGGTTCTCTACGCCGTGCTCAGGTATGGTTACTTGAAGTGGTCTGAGTACGGGGAGAAGCAGAAAGAGCTTTTGAACGTCGTAGTTGCGCTGAACGTGTTGGGAAGCCCTGTGGAGTATGAAAAGCTCTTCCAGTACGTACCTGAGGAAGTCTTCAAGAAGCACGTTGACTCTCTGTTCAGTGGCAAGAAGGAGAGAGGAGTCGAGTATACTTATGGTGAAAGGTTGAGGAAGCACTCCCTAGGCGGAGACCAGATAAGGTACATTGTGGAGAAGCTGAGGGCGAACTCTTCTACTAGGCGTGCCATCGCGGTTACGTGGTATCACGCCGTGGATATGGAGTCGGAAAACCCCCCATGTATAGTGCTGATACAGGGCTGCGTTATGGGGGACTATTACAATCACACGGTGTTCATTAGGAGCAACGACATGTACGCGGGGTGGCCCGTGAACGTCTACGGGCAGGTCAGGCTGGCGGAGCACATCGCTTCGCAGCTCGGCTTAAAAGTGGGGGTCGTCACCACTATTAGTTCCTCAGCACACATTTACGAGCATGACTGGGAGAGGGCTAAGAAGGTGGTGGGGGAGAACGAGTGGGTCTTTAAGCGGTTCGTCCCTGACCCCAGGGGGAACTTCTTGTTTAATGGCGACGTTGTGGAGCATAGGGCCCCCACGGGCGAATTAGTGGAGAGGATAGAACTCGGAGGGGACAAGTACCTCAAGCTTAAGAAGAGAGCTATGCTCCTGCAGCCTGACCACGCGTTCTGGTTGGGAGCGCGGGCATACTCAGAGGAGGAAGTCTAGGGACGATACCCACTCAGTATTAGTACCGCTATTGAGGAGGCTGTGAGGTCTGCCGTCGTACCCGGGTTTAGGCTGTGCTGAGGGTCTCTCAGGTATTCGTCCAGCTCTTCCAGCGCCCGTCTGCCCTGCTCAGTCATTAGTCCCCCTAAGTCCAGGACTCGCTTAGCTCTTAGGGATACCTCTCTCGCTCTTTCAAGGCCCGCCTTCCTAGCTATCAGGGTGTCTGGTACTTCTGAGAGTATTTTGAGGAACGTGTTTACTATTGCCGTGTTTATGTCTACGCCTCTGCCTACGAGTTCCGCCAGGTATGGGTAGCCTATCTCGAAAGTTACGCTGTACCCTGTTACCCATTCGCGGGCTATAGAGTCATAGGGGGACGCTATCCTGAATACCTCAAAGAGCGTTACGCCTCTCTCCAGTATTTCCCTCTTAGAGTCTTCGTCGGTTACGTCGAGTTCTGGCGCTTCTCCGAGACCTCCGGGCTTGGCTTTGAGTATTGCGTCGTATACTAGGACTGCGTCTCGAGGTGTTGTGCGTTTTACTACTAAGGAGACATGCCTCCTTAGGGACTCGACAGAGAAGCCGCCCTCAGCCAGCGACATGCCTGCTCCCACGGCGAAGGGGATTAACAGGAGTATAGCTCCCAGGTGGGTGTTCCCCCCTCTCTGCCACTTCAACATCTCGTCTACGGAGTCCTTTATCAGCTCGCCTACCCCGATAGAGGTTATACCTATCTCCCCCCTCGCGTACCTTGCGCCCTTCTCGGCTGCCTCCTTGAAACAGGGATATAAGGCGACGGACGAAGCCAAGAAGTGCTCGTACTTCGTGTCGTCGAAGTCCCGTGTCCTGTGGACGTTACCCGGCTTAGGGTAGGCGCTGACCTCTAGGAGTAAGGCGAGTTGCAGGGAACGGGCCACGTAATCTCCGATAGGCTTGACTCGCATAGTTGACACGTACCCTTGGATGTTAATGATTACCGCCCCTCTTAAACGTATTGAGAGACTTAGTTAAAGCCTCGTATAGCTCTCTTTCCAACAGGTTTTTGAGTAGATGAGCTGTGAAAATATCGGCTGAGAAGCCAGCTTTTAGAGGAACTCTGAGCGTCTCGCCCTTTACATGGAGGTTCGCCTCTCCATACCTCAGCATGATTATGCTCTTCACGCCCCGCTCTAAGAGGATTTTCGCCTTCTCCTCATCTAACCAGTCTCTGCCGGAGTCCACTATAAGTACGTCTAAGTGCCTGGCTAGGTTTTCCAGCTCCTCGATTCTCGGTTTACTGAATAGCAGGTAGGGCCTATATACCACAAGTCTCCTCCTGTTCTTAGAGTAGGAGGCCAAGAGGCCCGCGAGTTCGATGCTTATCTCGCCCATATATACAGCACCACACTTATCGAGTACCCTCCACTCTACCTCGGATGGCGAAGATAGCAAGAGCGGAGACTCACTCACAGGAATCGCCTTAGTACGTCCTTTACGGTCTACGAGTACCACGACGCAGGGAGTTACTCTCCCGCTCGAGATGGAGGCTGAGATGAAACATACCCTGTCGCTTAAGAGGGAGTCGAGTATCCGCCTTGCAGCGCTGTCATCCCCTAGCTTACTGATTAGCATGGATTTAACGCCGAGTTTCCTCAACTCCCTAAGGATAGTTACAGAGGGGCAGCTGCTCTCCACAGATACTCTTTCAGCTTCCGAAATTCTGCTTATATTGTCTACATGTATCACTAAGCGCGTAAACACGGCGTCGAAAACCGCTACGTCTATTCCCCCTCGGGGTTTACATAGCATTTGTGGGACACGGCGCAGGTACTCCTTATCCAGTATGTCGTGGTACTCTCCCAGCCCGGACTTGTACCTCAGGCAGAACTCGGCTAGGGAGCCCGCGTAAAGCCTGAACAGCTCTTTGGACAGGGCTGAGAACTTCTCGGGGTCTATCTCCTCGGGCGGTGTTAGCAGGGTTATTATCCACCTCCCGATGAAAGTGGGCGTGTACCACTTAACCCAAACGGTTTTACCCTTGGTCTTCCTCTGCTCTAAGCCCTCCCTAAGAACCCCCGCGGAGACCAGCTGTTTCAGCTTTCCTATCACGGTCTTACTCGAATAGGGCAGTTCCTCTAACAACTCTTTCTGATAGGTTTTACCCTCAATTCTTACGTTCCTCAGTATCTCTATCGTTATCTCGGAGCTGAACACTGAGAGTAGCACTTTAAGCTGCTCAACGGACTCCACGGGAAGAGGCAAAATGTAGCTCCAAACTTTGTCCATACCCAGCTACCCTACGCCCGCGATTCTAAAAACAATATCGGGGTAGACGCACAGAACCTGTAAAAGCAGTACAGCGGTTATAAACACTGCATCTAGAACTCTAACTCTGATAGGTCTGTAAAATGTCCTCTTTTCGCACGCCCCAAAAGCTCTGGACTCCATAGACTCAGCGATATCCTTAGACCTGAGAAGCGCACAAACTATGGAAGGTATAATTATAGGCGCCAACTTCCTGATCCTACCCAGCGGGCTTCCCTTCTCAAGTTCCAGTCCCCTCGACCGCTGGGCGTCGTATATGTCCCTCATCTCTGCGAAGATTATAGGTATAAAGCGGAAGGCAACTACCATGGAGTAAGCGTAGCCTCGACTCAGCCCTAGCCTCATTAGAGCCTGCGTCAGTTCGTGTGGACTCGTCGTAGAGACAAAAATAGTGAACATTGCTAGCACGACTACCGCTCTAACAACCATTCCGTAGAAGGCCAGGGCTAAGCTGAGGGGGTCTATAAATGAGAAGAAATACGTTAGCACGGTGTTAAGAGCCATAATGGTAATGATGAAGAGGGCCAGCCCCTTCAAGAGCGAGAGAACCTTTGAAGCTAAGCCTCCTAGACCTGCCAGTAGAACGTGTAACACTAGCAACGCTAATAAAGATACGGGATTTTCAGTTAGAAACATCATTAAGGCCGATACGGCTATGTAGGCGAGCTTGACGCGGGGGTCTAACCTATGAAGAAAAGTATTTCCCCTCTCGTATAGTAATGCGCGGCTAACCTCCTCTATCCACATGTACGCCAACTCCGAGCTTTCTTAAATCCACGTAAGCCTCCTCTTCATTCAGCGGGGTAGAGGAGCCGTCTAGCCCTAACCGAATGAAAAGCCTGGGTATTTGCGGAGGTATTAAGCAAGATGCTACGAGGAGTTCGGGGTTGTAGAACGCCTCCCTAGGATTACCATCAAAGACCACCTTCCCCTCGCTTAACACTATGAGCCTGTCAATACGCGCTCTAGCGATGAACTCTAAGTCGTGGGATACTAGTATTACCGTCCTGCCCTCCCTACGTAACTTCAATAAAATGCTGAGCAGCGTCATCTTAGACCTGTAATCTAGGCCCGCAGTTGGCTCGTCTAAAGCCAAGATCTCTGGCTCGTAAACTAGGATCGAGGCTAAGGCTACCCTTTTCTGTTCGCCCAGTGACGCTTCGAAGGGCGACCTATCCTTTAAATGGTCTATTCCGAGCTCCCTGAGAACACCGAGTATTTTCTCGCTGTTAACCCTACCTTCAAAGTTTTTCAAAGCAAAAGCCACTTCGTCCCACACAGTATCGGCAAAGAACTGGTTCAGGGGGTTCTGGAAAACCAAGCCGACGTGCCTAGCTAGTCTAGCAACGTTGGATTTCCGAGTATCGACGCCAAACACTAACACTCTTCCCCTGCTGGGCTTAAGGAGGCCGTTTAAATGCTTAATAAGCGTAGTCTTGCCGGAGCCGTTAGCCCCCACAATAGCTACCAGTTCACCCCTCCTAAATTCTAAAGAAATGCCTCTAAGAGCTGTAATGCCGCTCGGATACTGATACCATACGTCTTCAAAAACTACTAAGCTCTCCGTGGTAACCACCTCCCCAGGACATGCGCGCACTCCTCTACGCTGAGCGGTACCTCATTTACCCCTAACATCTTGGAAAGCCTAGCTACTGGGGGCTCCTCCACCCCTAAGTCCTCGAGTATACCTTCCCTCAAAAGCTCCCTCGGAGTCCCTTGAGCCACGATAGTCCTATCCAGCAGTACGAGTTTATCGGCGAACTCTAAAGCCTCGGTTAACCTATGCTCTACCAATATTACCGTTACCTGGTAATTCCTCCGAACGTCATTTAAGAGTTCGAGGAACCTCCTCGCGCTGTAGGGATCCATGTTTGCCGTTACCTCGTCTAAGACCAGTATCTCGGGCTTCATTACTAAGACGCTGGCTAGCGCTACCTTCTGCAGCTCACCGCCCGACAAGGCATAGGTCAGTCTGTCTCTGAGATGCTCTATACCTAAGGCCTTGAGTACCCAGCTCACCCTCTCCTCCATAACCTCTGGGGGTAGGGCTAGGTTCTCTAAACCAAATACCAGCTCTTCCTCAACTGTCAGATTTACCACCTGGTTAGCAGGGTTTTGGAAGACCAGGCCTACGTGCCTAGCTAACTCACTAATAGGCGTAGTCTTAACGTCTAGGCCGCAGACAACTGCCCTACCCTCCAGCCTTCCGCCGTAAAAGTGCGGTATAAGGCCGTTCAAAACCCTACAGAGAGTAGACTTACCGCCGCCGGAAGGCCCTGCAAGCACCACGTACTCTCCTTCGCGTATCTCTAGGTTTATGTCAGTAATAGCTGGTTCCTCAGCTCCCGGATAAAAATAAGTCAAGTTTTCGAGCACTACTATGGGCTTCCCGGACGGCATGGCGTTTTACGGCATTAACTTCACGTCCTTGATGGGTAAGAACTCCCCTAGCGTCTTAACCCTGGATAGTATCTTGAGAAGCGGCACTGCGATTACGTAGCCGAGCACCGCTTGAAGAACCCTTATGGTCGGGTAGAGGAGTGGGCTTAGGGTAAACCACCCCCTAACCGTCTCGACGTCCGGGGCTCCAAATATGCCGCTGTAAACCTGTGGGAAGGAGAAGACGAAATTCCCCAGAGTCGCATCGATTTCGTTACCTATGAACATAGTTACGAGCAGGGCCGCGTGAATATACGGCTTACCTTCCCTCCTGGATAAGAGGGAAACCACGGGTATCAATAGAAGAGCTGTGATTTTGTCGAAGAAAGTGAGCACGTACACCGTCAGGTTCTCGTGTATCGGGAAGAAGACGGGGGTAAACATCGCCGCTAACAGGAGGGCCGCCAGCAAGACTAAGGGCTCCTTCCACCTACCCCTAGACAAGTAGCCCGCGGATAAGGCGCTCACCGGGGGGCATAGGAGGAAGGGAAGGCTAAACGGGCTGGGGGTAGACATGAACTTGAGGATGTCGCCGAGGAGGGCTGCCGCGAAGCCTAGGTAAGGGCCTAAGAGTAAGCCCAGTATCGGGGCGAAGGACGCGCCTATATCTATCTTGACCTCAGGTACTCCTACGGCGGGAATGTTTGGCAGCCAGAGGAAGACGTAGTAGACTGCAGCCATAACCCCTACAAGCGCCGCTATACGGGACTCCGACATTTTGCCCTCACTCATAATCCCACGCATTTTACAACTCTACATCACGTTTTACCTACATACCACGGTTATAATTTTTGCTCAGAACTTTCAATATTTGTCGGGAATAGTTCTCACGCGCGTATGTAAGCGTAATCTGGTAGGTCTCCTCCCCACCCTTCCATTCGAGACGCTCCAGCCAGCCCCTGACGAAACCCTTCTCGCCGCGCCTCAGCTGCATTCTATACTCCTCCACGTATGAAACCACCCTGTAAGCCTCTAGGGCTCTCTTATCGCTGGCCTCTAAGACCTCAACCCCGTATATTGAGGGCATGAAAGGCGCTCCCCTGTCATCTGTGACGTAGATAATAGCCTTTACGAAACTCACCTTCTCTATCCTCTTAAGGTGGGGGTACTCGTTGACTATCTCGCCCCAGTCTCTAACAGGTTCAAACTCTATTTTAACGGGCCTCCAGCCCTTCTCGTAGACCGCGTATATTAGCTTCCTCCTCTGGTGCCACATATACTCTTTAACCGTGTAGTCATCAAAGTGGCGGTAGCGAGAGTCGGGCGGCTCTGGCCCGCGGTACTCGTTCCTAAGACCCGAGGAGGAGTCGCGGTAGAGCTCCTTAAGTCCTTCGAGTAGCTCCTGTAAATTGTCGTGGCCGTAGATTATGAAGTCTAGGTCGCTGTAATTTACATTATATATATTATGTAGTAATGAGCCGAAAACCCCGAAGTCCTTGATGGATAGACTAGTAACACTCGTAACTAAGTCTAAGACCTCCAGCAATATACGTATCAGGGGGTCTTCAGCGCCGCCAACTATCTCCAGAATTCTCTCATCTGGCCTGCGTACCTCCCGGATCTGCTCCTCCCTAAGCCCCACCAGGTAGCTACCCATAGCTTCGTGGAAAACCCTGTAATCGGGGAACCTCTCCTCGACGAACCTTAACCCTTCATCCCCGTAAAACTTGTAGTAAGTAACGCCGTTCTTACACCTGTAAGCCCTAGGGTCTCTCGAAGTGTAGAGGCTGGAGGGCGCGTACTCTACGTCGCAGAAACAAGCGTTCGGAGGGTGGTCGTAACCCATTACCCTGAATATTAGGCCTTCCCTGGTCACTGGAGCGTCCCTATCTCTAACTTTCAACAGCAGCACCAGTTGTTAGAGACAGCGAGCGATATATGGCTTCTAACGCTGAAATGGCAGTAACATATATAGGTATCTTAGATTCTTATATACATGTGATGTATATGTTCGCTCACTACGAAGGGTGTAAAGGAACTCCCCCGCTGAGGGGGTTACTACGCCTAGCCATACTGTGTATAGTGAAGCAGAAGCCTACGTACGGTAGTGAAATTCACAGGGAATTAAAGGAGCGCTTTAAAATCGATGTCCCCAAAGCGCTAGTGTACACGTTGCTCAGGAGGATGGAGAAAAGAGGACTAGTGACCTCTACCTGGGATATTAGGGAGAGCGGGCCAGCCAGAAGAGTGTACAGGATAACAGAGGAGGGACTAGATAATCTATTAAAAGCTACTAGAAAGCTCAAAGAGGTCATCCCAATCATAGAGGCTATAGTATCCGCTGTAGAGGAAGAGTAATACGAGGAAGGCTAAGTATTAGATAACATTTATATATGAGTATCTTAGATACATATGTTGGTGTGATATATGGTTAATAAAGAGGGTAAGGTGTGCGGCAAGGTAAAGCGAGCAGTTTCCCTGCTATTACTCGCAGTGTTCATAGTGGTCTCCGCCACCGGTATAGCAATTAAGTTGGGGATAGGAGGGTCCCGCCTCCCAGCGCTACACACGGTCTCAGGCATTATAATGATACTCTTAACGGTAGCCCACGTAATACTTGAAACTGTAAAGAAAGGGAATAAGTGCCTCTAGCCCCCTCCCCTCTTTTTCGGACTCTTCCACCCCATTATGTCTCTCGCCGCTATTACCCCTGATATCGTTACGGCTTCTATACCCGCCCCTGGGAAGGTTGAGGCCCCGGCTAGGTAGAGACCTTTTATCGGGGTTTTGAAGTAGGGTCTGGGCGGGGCGTCTACTGACTGGTCGAACGCGTATATGGCTCCCTTGTAGTTGAGAGTGTACTTTTCGAATGTTCTAGGGGTAGCCGCGTCTATGACTACTATATGGTCTTTGATGTCCGGTATTACCTTCTCAGCCTTCCTGATGAGCTTCTCCGCGAACTTCCTCTTTCTCTCGGAGTATTCCGGGCCTTCTACTGCGAAGTAGTCGTACATCTCTGGGGGTAGTAGTGTTATTATTGTCAGTGCCGAGCACCCTTCAGGCGCCAGGCTCTTATC
>Ga0190367_1001684_pt1 | contig 12457 bp, 15 predicted proteins | sample 4872181011_MG_FD_171838 | JGI IMG/M metagenome (GOLD analysis project Ga0190367, IMG submission 171838) | Hydrothermal vent microbial mat bacterial communities from Southern Trench, Guaymas Basin, Mexico - 4872-18-10-11_MG | ecosystem: Environmental > Aquatic > Marine > Hydrothermal vents >... | reverse complement strand
GGGTAGGAGGTTGGTTCATGTCATAAAAACTTTTATAATATTGAAAATAAATATCATAGAGGGTTGCTCTGACCCAGCCCGATGACACCAACCGACCCCGTGAAGCTACCGTGAGGTAGTGGAGTGGGGAGTTCCCCTATGGGGAACCTTCGCCCTTCATGGCGGGGAGGAGGTCAGAAATTAAACATCCAAAATTTGAATAACCTCAGTTTAGGGGTTCAGCGGACGTAGTCTTTTATAGACATACATCCGCTTTGGGACACATCACCCTTGAAGGATAAAACCTTCAAGGGCTCGTCCCCATTCGGGGCAACCCCGAGGCCCCACATCCGAAGGTTAATAACTGCTACAACATCTCTATTTTGGATAAATCCACATTTGCATTTCATTAACCTGTCCCGATAGGCAGATAATCTGCCTGAACAGAGAGGGCAGGTTTTAGATGAATTAGCGGGGTTAACGTATTTAACTTGTAAACCAAACCATTTCAGCTTATATTCGAGCACGAACTGGAAAGTTCTACAATTCCACTTAGAGAGTTTGCGGTTCAAGTCTTTGTTACCGTTAAGTATCCTGTCTTTAATGTTTCTTAAATCTTCAAGAATTGCTCCATGCTTTATCGATACAAGCTCCCTAACAATTGTAGTGGTTATTTTATGCATTAAATCTCTTGCACGATTTCTTTCCCTCTTTGAATACTTTTGCATTAACTTTTTAGCAGTTTTAGGTTTTGTTTTACTTAACTTCTGGATTCTTCTCCTCTTTTCCTCGTAAACTCTGTGGATATGATACAGTTCTTTTAAATCAAATCTGACAATTCTGCTGTTGATAAAACCTGTGATATTCGTTAAGTTCACATCGAAAGATGCATAATCTTTCGGTTTTATTAATTTAACTTTCTTCTTAAATGTTACAATCAGTTTGTTTTCGGTTAAAATTAATCCTCCAATTGAGTCATAATCCTTTGGCAGATAATCGAATTTTGCTAAGTCAATTTCAAGATAACGTTTTCTTGGTTCTATTGTAATTACAATCTTACAGCTTACGACTTTAAATAGGGTTGTTTTGACGTAAACGGTCCTTTTAGTTATTTCAGGTTTAGACTTTGCTTTACCTTGATTGTGTAACTTTATCCAACCCTAACTAATCCTATAACTGAATTAATAGCTGAATCTATGTAATGTTTAGCGAATTTCCAGTTTCTTAATAATTTATCTCTTAATTCTTTTCTATCATTTTTGTTGAACTTTAAATGAGCTTTTCCTCTTTTGGAATATTTTACATGCTTGAATATCTCATCTAATGCAGTTTTTCTTAGCTTGAAGTATTCTTCAATCAAATCTTTCGGTGCTGTTAATGGAACACTATAAGCTTTTATCACTTCCACAATAGCACTTAAACGTAAAAATTTATAAACTTTTCTACTTACTTACTGTTATGAAGATGACAATTAAGATTGATGAAGAACTAGGAAGAAGATTTAGAGCTAAAGTCGTAGAGATTAAAGGAAATAAAAAAGGTGCTTTAAGCGAAGCAATTGAAGAAGCTATAAAATTGTGGTTGGAAAAATATGAATGAATGTTTACTAATGTATATCAATGTCTACCAAATCTTAAGCAGTTCCGCAAGGCACTTCAATTTAGGCAGGTGAAATAAAACCGAAAGTCCTTACAGTATTAATCCTAAACATGAGGAAGAGGAAATTCAGATTATCTAAATCTATTTGAGATAGATAATAATAATTACTCATTTATGAACCTTCTTGGATCCGTTATCTCTCCTTTTACAGCCGATGCTGCAACGGTTGCAGGAGATGCCAGATATATATACGCATTTGGATTTCCCATTCTACCCTTAAAATTTCTATTCTGGGTTGATATGCAGACCTCTCCATCGGCCAGAACGCCCATGTGGATTCCAACACACGGACCACATCCAGGCGGTGCTATGGTTCCTCCAGCTTCAACAATAGTTTCTATGTACCCAAGCCTCAAGGCCTTTAGGTAAATCTCCCTGCTTGCCGGAACAACTATCAACCTTACTTCGCTGTGAACCCTTCTGTTCTTTAATATCCTTGCAGCTATTTCGAGATCGGAAAGTCTACCGTTTGTGCATGTACCTATAAATGCCTGATCTACCTTAATACCTTCAACATCGCTTACTTCAACTACGTTATCAACGCTGTGAGGTTTTGCCACCATCGGTTCTATATCTGCATCGAAGTAAAACTCCTTTTCATATTCTGCATTCTCATCCGGCTTTATTTCTTTAAATCTTTTTTCTCTCCCTCTTTCTGCTAAATACTCCCTAGTTACCCTATCGGTTTTAAAAAGTCCAACCTTTGCCCCGCATTCAACTGCCATGTTTGCAATCGTGAATCTATCATCCATGCTCATGGAATCCACGGTTTCACCGTGGAACTCCAACGCCTTGTAAGTCGCACCATCCGCCTTAAGCTTACCGATTATGTAGAGCATTATGTCCTTCGAATAGACACCCTTTGGCATATCACCGCATATCTCTATTCTGAACGATTCAGGTACCCTAAACCAGTTCTTACCCAAAACAATTGAAATTGCTATATCGGTTGAACCCATACCTGTTGCAAATGCTCCAAGAGCGCCACATGTGCACGTATGACTATCTGCTCCCACAACGAGATCCCCTGGATTTACGTATCTTTCAACCATTATCTGATGTATTATCCCCTCACCAACGGGGTTGAAATCAGCACCTATTTCCCTTGCGAATTCCATTATCATCTTCTGATCATTACTGAGCTCTCTTCTCGGTGAAGGGGCAGCGTGGTCTATAAAGAAATGCGTGATCTTAGATGCTTTTATCTCCCTCTTTAATTCCCTTATCCTCTTTATTGCAAGTGGAGCGGTTCCATCTTGCAGGGCTATATGGTCTATTTTAGCAACAACGATGTCTCCAGCGTATACATCTCTTCCGCTCTTATCGCTTAATATCTTTTCGGCTATAGTCTTCGCCATATTCGACACTATGTTCGATATATTTATCTTTTTCAGAATTCAGTTTTATCGATGGATGACGTGTTTGAGGGAAGCATAATCGAAAACATGGATAGATTTAAAGAGTTGTTGAGGAAGTACAACGAAAGGATAATTGAGATTAAGAAAAGGGTTGCGGGAAAACTCGATAAGATTTTGGAGATAAAAAAGGTTGAGATGTGTGAAAAGTGGCATTTAAAGGTTTTAAAAGGAAAAAGGGTTGTAGGAGTTGATGGAAGTCAGATTTCTCCTTTTAAAGAACTCGGAATACCTATAGGTCTTGTCCAGTCAGCCTTGATATGGATAAAGCATGGAGAAGGTTTATTTGGTAAGAGATACAGAACAAAAATCGTGGAAATTGACGAAAACATAGATTTCAAGAGATTTCAGCTGGAAACAGAAATGCTTCTCGAAGAGATGAATGGTGAGAGCTGGTTGTTTTTCGACGGAGCTCTAATTCCGTATTTCGAGGGTTTAAGGAATGATGTAGCAAGGATTGTTGAGAGGATAGTAAAAGAGAGTGAAAGAACAGGGACACCTGTTATAGGATATATAGATAAGAGTTTTTCGAGAGATATAGCCAAGAGGATGGGGATAGACTTGTACGACATATACATACTGGACATGGATGATCTCTCATACACGCAGCCGATCGACTACAGGTTAAACATATGCTTCTCTTATATAAAGATAGCAGGGACTCCGGTGAGAATCGAGTTCCCGTGCTGGATGAGGGAAATTCATGATGATGTGATAAGAGTTGTCATGGCAGAGTGCATGCTGGGAAAAACAAGGGCTTATCCTTATATACTGGAGAGGGCCCACAGCTACTCTTTAATAGATTCAAAGACAAGGGAAAATCTTATGAAGGCTATAAAAAGCAGCAGTATATCCTTTAAATGGATAAGTAAAATGATGTAGATACATGAACTGCATGAAGTTTGTCTAATTTAAAATGAGATCAACACATGAGAGGTGTTAAACATGGTAATAACGGATAACCACATGCACATATACAATTATTTAAGATTTAAGGCTCTGGAACAGTTCAAAAACGCAGGAGGAACTCATGTATTTCTTGTATCCCTTACAAGCACATGCTACGGTATCAGGCCGACAAAAGCAGAGGATTTCGAAAAGATATTTAGATATCATATAAACATCGTTAAGAAGGCGAACAGAATTGTTAAAGCGTTCGCAGTGCTTGGGGTTCATCCAGCGGAGATAACCATAATTGGAAGCAGAATTGGATTTGAAAAAGCAGCTGAAATAATGAAGTCAGCTCTGGAGATCGCGGGTAAGTTTGTGGAAAACGGAGATGCTGTGGCGATAAAAAGTGGCAGACCTCATTACAGGGTTTCAAAGGAGGTATGGGATTTGAGCAATGAAGTAATGATGCATGCTTTTACAGTTGCTAAGGATGTTGGATGTGCCGTTCAGCTGCATACGGAGACTTATACCTATGAAGGCTTAAAGGAGATAGCGGATATGGCAGACAGAGTCGGTATAAAGAGATTCAAGATTGTTAAACATTTTTCTCCTCCAAGAATTAAGGAGTTTGAGAGTATAGGCATTTTTCCATCGGTTATCTGTTTAAACGACTATGCGCTGAGCGCTGCCAAGGAGGGTGATAGATTCGTTCTTGAAACTGATTACATAGACGACAGATCTAGACCAGGAGCTGTTCTGGGACCAAAAACTGTTCCAAGAAAGGTTAAGGAGTTGCTGAAACAAGGTTTCGATGAGGATTTCATATACAAGATATGTGTAGAGAACATAGAAAAAATATACGATATAAATATATTGTAGGATAAATATATTGTAAGGATAGGTAAGGTTAAAGAGCCGATCGTAGAGATTTGAAGATATGAGGATAAGGTGGCTGGGGAATTCGTGCGTTGAGATATTCGAGGATAAACACATAGTTATCGACCCAAATTATCTCGTAAAGCCAGAAAAGGGAATAGATTATGTACTAGTTACACATGAACACTCAGATCACATAGATGTTGAAAAGCTGAGGGAATTGGATTACAAGAATTTGATAGCACCGAAATTCGTTCTTAAAGAATTCAATTTGGAGGGTATAGTTGCAGAGGTCGGAAAAGAGATAGAGGGGATAAAGATACTTGAGAGTTGGTGCTGGAAGGCTGTGGAATCCGTCAGTTACTATTACAGAGGAGCCCTTCACTCGGGAGATTCCTCAAAATTCCCAGATGTTGAAGATGTCAGGGTTGTATTCACGGCATGCTTCCCCGATTTCTACGATGAGTACGTAGCGGAGATGATGAGACTAAAACCCGAACTAGTCATACCAATTCACTACAAGGAAGAAAAGGTTAAGAATGCAGAGGGTCTTAAAGAAAAGCTTGAAGAGGTTGGGATTAAATGCAGAATACTGAGGGTAGGCGAAACGATAGAGATCTAGGAAACTACGTATTTTTCTTTCCAGTACTTCAAAGCTCTTTTAATGTACTCCTCGTTCAACCTTCCATGCATGCACTCGGTCTCGAGAATTCTCTTCGGTATTCTTAGGCTATCAACGTCGAATCCCATCTTAACCTTAAGTCTTATCTTCTCCTTGTATATCCTCCTACCCTTTTCCATAAGCTCGTCCTCGCTCGTCTCAATTCCCAGTGGCTTAAAGGCCTTGACGACGAGTTCGGGCTTATATACCCCCCTGGCAAAAAAGCATACAACTAGGCTTGAAAGTACCTGTCTCCACTGCTCCTCCTTAACGAGTCTATCAACTATCTCCTCCGGCTTTACATCTCCCCCTATCTTTTGATCCAGAGCATAACCAGCGTTGTCCAGATGACTGTGTCTGAGTCCTATCAGGTAACCTATGTGTGTTGCATAACCTACATGGTACCCGGGCATTTCGTTTTTACCAAAGGCTAGGGCGAAATCCTTACCACCGTATACATCGGAAGCTTTCTCAACTCCCTGAGCCAGGATCCTATAGAATTCATTCGGCTGTTTTACTATATAGTCTATAGCCTCCATGTAGCCCTTGAAATCACCGAATTTCAAGTCGACTATAGTTTCGTCTTTCGAGACCAAATTCCTTTCAAGGGCTTCGGTTGCCCAGGCCAGACATACACCGGTTGACATCGCATCCAAACCGTAATATTCTACCCTGTGTATGAGTCTAAGCAGACCATCCCTGTCCCCAACACCTAGCATCGATCCCAGTGAATATATGAGCTCGTAATCGTAGGAGATCATTATCGTTTTGTAGAAATAGGGCTCCCCCTCGTATGGTATTCTAAGTGTTGCAAGGTGTATACAGGCAATTGGGCAATGACTGCACGCGATCCTCCTTCCCAAATTGAATTCAGCAAATGCCTCTCCACTTATATCATCAGTACCCTCAAAGGTCGTAGATTTCAGATTTCTCGTAGGTAAGGCCTTTATAACGTTTAAAGGCTTCACGTTTACGGCGGTACCGAGCAGATGATACTTCTTCATTGCATCGGATTCCAATGACAGTTTCAGAATTTCCCTGTAGATCTCATTGTACCCTGCTTTATCCCTAACCTTAAAACCTCCCCTACCTATCACAACCAGAGCCTTTAGGTTCTTGCTACCAAACACAGCACCGAGACCCATTCTTCCGAAGTGTCTGTAGGTCTCAGTTGTAACGCATGCAAATCTTACAAGCCTTTCACCTCCTCCCCCTATTCTCATAACGGTTCTTATACCTCTTCCCCCCTCCTTTTCTGCTATTATCCTTCCAACTATCAGCGAATCTGCTATTCCCCATATGACCCTTGCATCCTTGAAATATACCTTATCGTTATCGATTACGATGTAAACAGGTTTTTTGCTCCTCCCCTTAATAACTACTGCTCCGTATCCAGCATTAGCAATTGCAACAGCTGTTCTTCCACCCGCGTGACTTTCTCCGAGATTTCCCGTTAATGGACTCTTAAACATAGCTACCGTTTTTGATGCAAGCGGATATGCTGGTGTGAAGGGACCCCTTGCAAACACTATTACGTTTTCTTCGCTTAGAGGATCGACATTGGGATCAAGCTCCTCTTTAAGGAGCTGAACTGCTACACCAGTTCCACCTATCCACTCCTCAAACAGATCCCTTCTGTCCTCAACCTCATACCTATATCTGGACAGATCTATCTTTAAAACCCTCAAAAGGCCTCCACCTCCTCATATGCAAGAACTCCGTGAGGACAGAACTTCGCGCAGTATCCACAGTGTATGCATACCGCCGGCTTTCCATCCGATCTCCTGAATATGGCACCTATCATACAGGCATCTATACAGTTACCGCATCCTATGCACAGCTCCTCCCTGAATATAACCCCTCCTGCCTTTTTCTGAACAAGCGCGTTGGTAGGGCATACCTGAACGCATGGAGCTTCTTTGCATGCCCTGCAGAAGATTACAGTTGCACCTCTCTCAAATCCACTCAAGCTGACAGGGAGAATTGCTGAGTAATCGTTTCCTATAATTCCCCTTCTGCTTGAACATGCAAACATGCACAATCCACAACCAACGCACTTTTCTATATCCTTTATCACTAGTCTTTTTGGCATAGATCAAAATATCTTTTAAACTTATAACATTATCGCTATTATGGTCAGAGTAGCAGTTGCGGGTGCAGCAGGTAGGATGGGTAGACTTATGGTTCAGAACATAGTTAACGACGGGGAACTGGAACTCGTACAGGCATTTGATATAAGGGAAATAGGAAGAGATGCTGGAGAACTGGCAGGTGTCGGGAGGACTGATGTTAAAATAATTCATGCAAGGGACATGATGGATTTTCTTGACGCTGAAGTTCTTGTCGACTTTACAACTGCTGAAGGGGCAGTTGAAAACATAAGGGTTGCATCCGAAAAAGGTGTAAAACTTGTTGTAGGTACAACGGGATTTACAGAAGATCACTGGAAGAAGATCAGGGAATACTGCTCAAGAGTCCCTGCAGTTATATCACCAAATTTCAGTATAGGTGTAAACGTATTCTGGAAACTGATAGAATTTGCGATAAGATATCTGAGGGATTACGACATAGAAATACTCGAGATGCATCACAGGTTTAAAAAGGATGCACCCAGCGGTACGGCACTCAAGATGGCCGAGATAATTAGGAATTATCTCGGGGACAGAGAGTTGGTATTCGGTAGAAAAGGTGTTTGTCCGAGAAGGGATGAGATAGGTGTATTTGCGATAAGAGGTGGGGATATAGTGGGTGAGCATACGATATTCTTCATAGGAATGGGTGAAAGGATAGAAATCGTTCACAGGGCTCTGAGCAGACAGGCATTTGCGAACGGAGCCATAAGAGCTATTAAATGGATATCAAAGGTAGATAAACCTGGAATATACAGTATGGATGATGTGCTGGGGTTCAAATGATCACAAATCCTCGATAAAATGATTAATCATGAAATAAAAGTAAAGCTCAAGCACTTCTATTTTTATTTCAATATTAATATGTCCTGTCTACCAGTATTTTTGTATTTAAGCTTTAAACATAAGTTTAACGTACTTGATATAGTCACTTTTGAAGATAAAAATTTATATACTTCCCATATCAGATAATATTGGTTGAGGTGAACTGAATGGTTGAGTTACCACTTGCACCAATAGATAGGTTGATAAGAAGGGCCGGTGCGGAAAGGGTTAGTGCAGAAGCTGTAGAAAAGCTTGCTGAAATACTTGAAGAAACTGCAATTAATATAGCGAGAAAAGCTGTTGAAGTTGCGAAGCATGCAGGAAGAAAAACCGTAAAAGTTGACGACATAAAGCTTGCAGCTAAATACTAAATCCTAAATAAATATTATTTTTAATTTTTATGTTATATATAGTTAGGTATTCTGAAATATTTCTGAAGTCTGAGTTCGTGAGGAAGAAATGGGAGAATGAGCTTATAAAGAACATAAAAAAGAGGATAAGTTGCAGGATAAGAAGGAATAGAGGAAGGATTTTTATAGAAACGGACGAAGACGCTAGCGAAAAGCTGAAGAAGATCTTCGGTATCTCGTCATTTTCACCATGCCATCACTGCAAACTTGATGAATTAAATGATTTCATAGTTGAATTCTGCAAGAAAAGTCTTGAAAATGCAAGAACATTTGCCGTTAGGGTTAAAAGAGTAGGCGTTCACGATTTCACTTCCCAGCAGAAATCAGCTGAACTGGGCGAATTGATCCTTAAGAAATTTCCGAATTTAAGGGTTGATCTGAAAAATCCGGATAAAACAATTTATGTTGAGATAAGAGAGAATGAATGCTACGTATTCGATGAGATAGTAAAGGGTCCTGGAGGTATTCCACTCGGAGTTGAGGGGAAAGTCGTGTCACTGTTTTCGGGCGGGATAGATTCTCCTGTAGCTGCATGGCTTATGATGAAGAGAGGATGCACAGTCATACCGGTCTACTTCGATATAAGACCGTTTACGGATGAGAAATCGATAGAAAGAGTTAAACTCGTTGCTGGGGTAATGAGGGAATACGATCCGGATTTTGAACTCATCATAGTAGATCACGGTGACTTTCTGAGCAAACTGAACTCTTTTTTAAGTTCAAGAAGACTTGAAGGTTATAAATGCATATTTTGCAAGAGAAGAATGCTGAAGGTTGCCGAGAGTATTGCTCTGGAAAAAGATGCAAAGGGAATAGTTACGGGGGATTCTCTCGGCCAGGTGGCAAGTCAAACGCTTGAGAACCTAATGGTAATAGATAATGCATGCTCAATTCCTGTTTACAGACCGCTAATAGGATTTGATAAAATCGAAATAGAGGAGATTGCAAGAAGAATTGGGACGTATGAATACTCAAAGATACAGGTGGAGTGCAAGGCAGTTCCGAAAAAGCCGAAAACAAAAGCTGACCTGGATTTCGTTTTGAAAATAGAAGAAGAATTTTACAAGGATTTACCGGACGAATAATCCATAGTATCTCTGCAAATTCTCAGACATCTCCTTATTATGTCCTCCTCCTCACTCCTGTAAACGTCTCTCATACTACCTCTGTCTATTAAATCCGCCAAACCTCTGAAAACAACCACCGGAATTCCCCAATTCCCCTCACCCATCAGAAGGTTTGCGAATCCTGCGATTTCATCCACGACGCATTCTATCGTTATTTCAAGCTTATTGCCATACAAGTCCTCCTTTCCAATCCAATTCCTTATAGCCCTGACACCCGATACCCCTACGGCAAATCCCACAACACCTCTCCTAAAGCATCTGCCACCTGTATCTGTTATTATCACACCTACCCTCTTACCGCATAGATCTTCTATTCTCTTCCTAATCCTTTCTGCTGCTTCATCGGGATTTCTCAACGGGAGTACTACCTTACCCCTTTCAACGTTTGAAACGTCTACACCGGCATTTACGCATACGTTACCGGTCTTCGCCCTGACGAGCAGAAACGGATATTCCAGAAGTATTTCATCCGTCTCATCCAGAACCGCCTGAATGAATTCTGGATCTTTATTCAATCTCTTCGCAATCTCAATTGCCTTCATATCCGGTTTATAGCTTTTTAAATCTGCAACCCTTCCCTCGGCCTTTGAAACTATTGTTGAGCATATGGAAATTATATCCCCATCCTCTATTTCGAAGTTTTGAACTATGAGCTCGGCAATATCGTCCCCCTTCTTTATAAGCGGCAACCTAACAGGAAATATCTCCACCTTCATCAACAGATCTCTCAACTCGTAAAGATTTATTAAATCATCTCCAAACATGTCTAGATGAAAGAAGATGAATTGAAGAGGATAGATGCATATCTCGATAAGCTAAGGATTAAGGAAAAGGGATTAGAAGACAGAAAGATCTATGCAGAGGTACTAGATTTGAGGACTCTTAAAGTCCTCTATAAGCTCTCTGCAAAGGGGTACATAAGAGCCTTAGGCGGCGTTATATCCACAGGGAAGGAGGCAAATGTATTCTATGCCGACGGATTTTTCGATGGGAGAGATGTACCAATGGCCGTAAAGATATACAGAACTAAGACTAGCGAGTTCTTCAGAATGGACGAATATCTTTTCGGCGACAAGAGGTTCGATCTGAGGAGAATTTCAAAAAAGGATCTGATATTTGTATGGACCGAGAAAGAGTACAGAAACCTTTTAAGGGCATACGAGGCAGGGGTAAATGTACCCAGACCTTACGTTTACTTTAAAAACATAATACTGATGGAATTCCTGGGCGAGAATGAAGTTGCTGCACCAATTCTATCCGATATAGGTTCTGATTTGAAGGAGTTCGTAGACGTCGAAGAATTCTTCTATGAAGTAATTGAAAATCTGAAGAGGTTATACAGAAAGGCAGAGCTCGTTCACGCAGATTTAAGCGAGTACAACATAGTTCTCTTTAACGATAAACCGTATTTTATAGATATGGGTCAAAGCGTTCTGATAGACCATCCGCTAGCGATGAAATACCTTGAGAGGGATATAAGAAATGTTGTCAGATTTTTTCTAAAATTCGGAATTAAAATTGATGCGCAAGATGTAATGGAAATCGTAATGTCGCGAGCTTAAGGTCTTCATAGTGTTAACCCGTTTTTGATTAACTGGGGTCTGGTAGATGTGTAAATTCATTCTAATTCATGGAAATACACACCAACCTTCATTCCCCATTTGCGATGGAGACCCGACTTACTCCGTCTTTTGACGGATTCATCGAATCTCCATCGGGATTGTTCAACTGCTCCACCTCGCTTAGCTCATCGACTTCACAGCGGTTGAACTCATCTCCAAAAGTCATAAATACATTAGTGCATAAAAACCTTGTGGTGATGTTATGAGGTTTACTATAGAGGTAGACAATGAGTTAGGTAAAAGGTTCAGGAAAACTGTAGTTGATGTGAAAGGCAACAAGAAAGGTGCTGTAAAAGAAGCAATAAGGGAGGCAATTGAGTTATGGTTGAGCAAGTACGAGAAGCAAGAGTAGATTTCGCAACAATACATGGATTGTTAATTCCTAAAACGCAAGAAGATTATCTTAGACTTAATCTACTTTGTCATAGATTTAATGAAGCTGTAAATAAGGCAATAAGACTGCAATTGGATAGTGTTAAAAAGTCAGAAGGGGTTAAAGAATTGCGTAAAATCTTGAACAACTGGTGGTATGCGGTTTCAGCATGGGATTATGCTAAGATGTTGAAAGAAGGTTGTAAAGGAAATCCAAGATACATTCACGTTAAGTCAAAGTTCCTTATCAGCTACGCTAAATCGAATGAACAAGGAAACAGAAATGTCAAAGTTGATGATGAAACAGTTAAAATCAGAGAATCATTCTCAAAGAGATTGTTAAAGTTTAAGCATGATTTCGGTGAAAGATTCATAAAGGCTGAGAAGTACACAGCTAAAGTAGTCTTTAAGAATGGCAGAATTTACTTACATCTAAGCATTCCATTTGGACTATTTCAATACGGAGTTACATGTGGTAAGCTTATAGCATC
>Ga0190367_1001682_pt1 | contig 12468 bp, 10 predicted proteins | sample 4872181011_MG_FD_171838 | JGI IMG/M metagenome (GOLD analysis project Ga0190367, IMG submission 171838) | Hydrothermal vent microbial mat bacterial communities from Southern Trench, Guaymas Basin, Mexico - 4872-18-10-11_MG | ecosystem: Environmental > Aquatic > Marine > Hydrothermal vents >... | reverse complement strand
GTAATCTCTGAGGTCAAGCCGTTAAAAGTTGTGTATTACGTGGACGTGGACAAACAGACGAGAGAGCTTGTGATTAATCTAACCCTTGAGAACATTGGAGAGAGCGAAATAAGGGACGTGTACGTTCAAATGGAGACCCCCAGAGTGCTGCAGAGAACACTGGTTTTGAATGCAATAGAAAAGCCAGAAGGGTTATACGTCGGGGATTTATCCCCGCAGGAGAGCACGACCTTAACCCAGAGGTTCAGATTAACAGGAGAAGTAGAGGGAGATTTAGAAATACCAGTGACTATAAAGGCGGCAGGCAGCGATTTGCAGACGATATTAGTTATAGTCATAGTTGTTTCCAAAACCTTGCTTGAACTACTCCAGTATGGAGTAATACCAGGATTCGAACTTGCAACCGCACTAGCTGCTGGAGCCTTAGCGCTGGCATTGAGGAGGAAGTTATGATAATAACCTCCGAACAATCAAGCCGATTTTAGCGGCTCCCGCTTAACCTAGCTCCAGCTCAGAATCCAGCTTGTTTGATCCTCGCATATCAGCTCGTTCGTCTCCGGGTCGTAGAGTGCGGCGTGCCACGTGCCCTCGATTTCGGCGGGCGGCGGGAGCCTCGGCGTCCTGAGCCGCAGGGTGTACGTCCGCTCGAAACCCGAGGGCAGCGTCAGCGTCCTTGAGAGCAGCGTCCGGTTGAAGGTCCCAAGCTCGAACCCGAAGATTCGGAGCGTGAGCGTGACGCCCAGCACGAAACGCACGCCCGCCGCCTCCCCGGGGTTTGCCAGCGTGATGTTCAAGAGCATGGGCTCGCCGCCATGATATTCAAATTTGTCCGTCGAGATGCTGACGCTCGGCGTCGGGCGGGGGCTGTTGCTCTCACCTTTACTTTCCGGTCTGAGCTTCCAGCTCTCGGCGCCGTCGGGGACTCTCTGCCACGTCCACTCGTCGTTGTAGCCGTCGTTGAGCTTCGGCGTCAGGTCCACGAGCTCGCCGTCGTAAAGCAGGACGCCCTCGTCCTCGTTGTCCAGCCACTGCCTCCCCTGCCCGACGACGAGGAAGCCACGAGCCGGGATCGAGCCGGAGAGCTTCACTGCGGCGGTGACGCCGTGCGTCGTCCTCAGCTCCCAGCCTTCTAGGCTCACGGCGAAGTCGTTCGGGTTGTAAAGCTCGACCCACTCTTCGACGGTGGACAGCCGGTCGTCGCCCTCCGGGTTCAGCTCGACCTCGTTGATGAAAACCTTCGTACGCTCCTCCACGGAGCTCACGTACAGCGTCCACTCTCCGGGGTCGAACTCGTTGTAGTAGTCCTTCAACTCGGCGTACCCGTTCTCCAAAAGCCACTTGTTGACGTTCAGGAAGCCCCGCTCGGTTTCGAGAAATGCTACCGCGATGACTCTGCCGTAGGGTCCGTAAACCGAAATGTCGTCCACGTCCAAGATCACGGTTTTGCCCGAGATGAGGGCGGTCAGCGCCTCCTTGGCTTCCTGCCCCTCTGGATCGGAAAGCTCAGGAGCGTTGACATCGGCGAGCCGTACCTTGTAGGAGCCGACATAGAAAGTGTCGCCGTCCACGACCCTCGTGACGACGCCGCTCATGTCCTCCTCAGGGAACGCAGACGCAACGGACGTGACGACGATGACTGCGAGGACGACCCCGGCTAACACCAAGTTTGCCCGCATAGAAGATGCGTTGGTCACGCTTCTTCTTAATAACTACGCCTGTGGTGATCACATTCTTGGCGGTACCTAGAATCCCTGCGTGAGGGCCAAGAGAGGGCATGCCATGATCCACGCCCTCAGCCCTCCGTTTGCATACTCGCTCCGCCTCCTCAAGTTCATTGGATCGTGCTCGCACCTAGTCCCACGTATATGGGCGTGGAGGGGTCACTGGCTCTCCTCTTTCGTTTGTGTAGAACATCTTCCTCAAAATTTTTCCAGTCTCCTTATCGATGACCAACCTGAACCCTATGCCCGTTATGCCGAGGATCTTGCGATTGGGCTGATCTGACGCCATCGCCTGCACGGCTTCATGAGAGCTGATAACTTTAGGTTTGGTCTTCTTAAAGAAGCCTCTGACCACGTCGGATGGACCCACCGCTCCGCGTTTATAGATCATGAGGTGATCACCGAACTTTACCAAGCTTATCCCTTGACGCTCAAAGAACTTGCCTCTAAATTTCCTCATTTCTCCGTTCCTCATCTCTTCGACCCCCTCACAAGGTATTATCACGCAGTATTTCTTAATTTTAGGTCGGTAAGCGGGACATGAAGAGACTTAGTATTTTCGTAAGCTTTAATTTGCGGAGGGCATTTCTACCTATGGAGGACCCCTTCATTTATTTGTTTTTTGTTTTAGCTCAGCCTCTAAGAGCTTGCAAAATCTCTGGCAAGTTCTCTGGTTTAAAGGATCTGCTGTCGCCGCTAACATAAGTGAAGCAATGCTAAAATCGAAAGTTTTATTTTGGACTGCTGCCAAGCATCTTTGGCAATGAGCGGCCTTAAAGAAAAGAAAATAGAGTTAAAGAAAATAGAGTTAGTAGAAGAGTTCAAGAGGTTATGTGAGGAGAAAGGTCTTCATCCAGGGAGATATGTAGAAGAACTTCATGCTATATTTCAAGATACCGCAATTATTGATTTTTTTGGATCAAACAATATGATAGGTGAATCCTTGGTAGACTTCATCATATTAGGTGACAAAGCACTATACGATTACGAAGTGAAGAAAGACAAAAGGTCGTATCTTTGTATAGTGAGGTATGAGAGTATTTCCAGAATATATGAAATGGTAGAGGAAAGTGGAGGTAAGGAGTATGTTCTTGCCGTATTTGAATCAACGGAAGGGAGTAACATAATTTCAGTAGATGTGTCAAGGAAAGAAGAAATACGAAAATTTTTAATAAGGGCATTTAAAATAATTTTCGGGGGAGGTAGAAATGAGAAGAGAAATGAGGAGAGATGCCATCGAGGAAAGGATTAAACAGATAGAGGAAAGGATTAGAAAAATAGAGGAGAATGAGATTCCCCACTTAGAGCATGATATTGCCTTCTTGAAAAACAGAATAAGAAGACAGGAGGAAGGAGTTATTATAGGAATAACTTTGCTTTTCTACGCTCTCGCGCCTATAGCTTTCCTGAGCGCTCCCGTTATGGGTATAATATGTATCGCTGCTGCTATATACTGTAGCTATGGCCTCTACAGGAGAAAAAAACAGGAAAAATGCAGTTAAACACATAATTGAATACGCAGAGATAGTATTGATTTTTATTGGGTTCATCTGGGTACTTGGAGGGACTGTAGCACCTAAAACCTTTCTAATTCTAGGTAAAGAGTTTATTCCCCCCAATTTGACTATTGATCCAATTGCTGCAATGATAGCTGGACTTGCAATAATCTTTCTTATGCCTATTTATAGCAAATTTGTAGCAAGCTAACTGACTAGTGATGCTAATCTCTTCTCAAGCCCCTCGTTACGATCATATCCCAGACTATTGCCCTGTAAGCGTTGAGGATGTCCTCGTCGGACAAGTCTGCTCCGACAGCCTTGACGACATCCTTATCAAACTCAAGTCTAAGTTCGTGCGGTTCGATGTCCGGGGGAGGCTGCTTCTGGCCCTTCTTCCTTTTTCGATCCCAGAACCACTCGTATCTGTCGTCAAAGTGTCCATCCAACTGTTCTCTTAGGGCGGGGAATTTCGTGCTCTTGAACTTTTCATACACATCGACCAACCGTTCTATCTGCTCGTGCGTTTTCGGATACAGTCTCATCCTGTACAAGTCTTGGTGTCTCAGGTGTATCCACCTGCCAGTCGTCTCTTCTTTTGTGTCGAAGAGGTATGCCAAGAAGAATATCGAGTTGAAGAGTGTTACGAGCGCCTTAGCGTGTTTGCTATCGCTCTCGTTCACGGCGTGAAATAGATTGGCCAATACCAACGGCGTGTCAGAATAGCATGCAAGCAGCATGTGATCGGGAGAGTACGGATTGATTCTGCAGACCACAGCAGCACGGCTTTCCGCCCGCTTAAACTCCTTACGAACGTAGTTGTCCCAGTAATCGTCTTGCAGTTTCTCTTTAAACCCACAGAGCTCCATCACCTTGTCCATGCCCTCGTAAGGCTCTTTCGCCACGTAATCGTATGTTCCTGTGACATCCATCCTGTCTATGCCTGTGGGAGTTCTCAGGCTCGGGAGGAAGTGGCTCTTATCGAATTCAAACCTCTGCACGCCAGCGGGCGTTTTAGCAACGATTTTATTCCTTCTGTCTTCAAGCAGCTCCAGAAACGCCTCTTTTTTTCTGCCCTCGCACATGGGTCGCGTCACGAACATGAATCCCGAAACGCCCTTGGGTCTAGGGCCGTAGCCCTCTTTGAAGTAGTTGTGCGGGAATGGGCAAAACAGCTTTTCTGCCTCGCCGATCACGCGTCGCAGTGCGTCCTTGCCCTCCAGCGACGGGCCGCTTATAAACGGCATCATGTTGTCGAAGTGCTTTAATATGTCGTCCAGCGGGTGGGAATCGATGTCCAGAAGGTCGCTCCTTAGGACATCAACGGTTTTTATCTGTTCGGCTATCCGCTCGATCTCGTCCTCTTCCAACTCGTTGAGGTTTTTCTTGATTATGCAGAACTTGACCTTGTGGTCTTTTGGCCTCCGGCGGGTTTTTCTGGCTACGACGAGCACGTCCCTGTATTCTGCGTACTCGGAAAACCCATAGTTCATCGAGGCTTTGATCACGTAGAGCGGAAGGTACTCGCAAAATATCATTTCTCTAACCTTCTCGCTTTCCCTCCCCCTAAGCAAGTTGATCGGCAGCACCGCTCCGAGCACGCCATTACTTTTGAGAAATTTGCCAGCTAGCGCCACGAAATGTCCCCAAAGCCCGACTTCACTACCTACTTTATCCTCAAACCCGCTTACATCGATGTACTTTTTGATTCCCCTCTCAACCTTGGTAAAGGGCGGATTCATCAGGATCACATCCACGGGCTTCAGCTTGATCTTAACGAGGTTGCCCTGCCTGTCAAACACATCCGCCTCGACGATGGTCTCCTCCCCCGCATGCTCGCCCGGCATCCACCGTGCCAGCGTGACGAAGCCCGGCTCGATAGACTTCTCGGGAACTAGTTTCAGACTGTCACCCAGCACTATCTGAGTGTGAGTTATCGTCTCTAGGGGCTCCATGGCAACCAGGTTCGCGTTCGTCAGGTGTACGGCGAATGGCATTATGTCGCAGCCGTAGATTTGCTTCTCGCAGAGCTGCTTGTGCGGACTGCCCTTCTTCTTCCAGAGTTCAGCCATCCTTCTATAAGCCATCGTGAGGATCGTGCCAGAACCGCACGCCGGATCGAACACGCTGACGTCGGGACTATCTATCGTCAGCCGAGCTAGGATGTGCGCTGCGACGGGCCTCGTGTAGAAAGCAGACAAGAGCTTCCTGACATTTTTGGGCATGAGTGCATGGAACAGCCTGCCGGGGAGCTCGTACCTGATGTCCGCGATCCACAGTCCAAAGAGGAGCTCGAACGTTTTCCTGATTAATTCCTCGTCGATAACATCCAGCACATCTATGTCAAATATAGGCCTATAGTTGACCTCCTTGATCTTTTCGAACAGACCCCTAACCTCCTCTCTAGTAAGCTTTTCAATGTCGACATCTATGAACGTTGGACGGCTTTCGTGGTAGAGTCTCAGGAAGAGAACCTGACTGAGAAATACGTAAGCTGCTAGGAACTCCGAGGTTTTAAGCAGGGCTTCTTTTCTCTTCCGTTCATCTTTCTCCTTGGGGCTCAGACCGAGGAACAGTTCAGGGTCGCTTATGAACCTGAGCAATTGCCTCTCGTTGAGGCCCACCTTGCTCATCAGATCTTCGACCTGCGCCTTGAGCATGGCGACGACGGTGTCCAAGTTGTAGTGTGTTGGTATCTTTTCTCTCAGCACCCGCTCTATTTCCTCAAGCGCGTTCAGCAGCGGCTTTCTGAACTCCAACTGCGGGTTTAGAACTATGAAGTATGCCTCCCTTGTTCTGATGGCGTTCTCGACAACCTTGTCCCGCGGCTCTATTTTCCTTATATCCTCAGGGTAGAAGACGATCATGCCGTACTTGATCTCGCTATCCCGCATGTGGCGTATGTATTGTATGAAAGCCTCCTTTAGCTTCTTGTTATCACGGGTGGGATCACCTATCTTCACGCTTATGAGCCACTTCTCACCAAGCCATTCAGCCACCAAATCGGGGGTTGTGTCGAAAGTTATTTCGGTTACAGAACTTGCTCCACACTCCTCAAATACCTTCTTAATGCTTGGATATAATGTTCTTTCCGTTACCTTACCTTTCTTCGGTCTTATCATTTCACACTCGTGTTTTTCGATATTTTTGCATCAAATATCCTTAACGGCATGGTCACGATCTTGAACTCGTTACCCATCACACTTACGGGGTCGCCCCCCTCACGGGCGGCGTCCAGCAGCTCGCAGACAACAACATAGCTTCGCAGTTCCGATTATTCTTTCGCTAGGAAGTTATTAAGCCTTGTCTCTTGCAAGACACCTTTACCCCTCTTTAGAGCTCAACTTTCTTCTCTCCACCACGTCTCGTCTTGAGTAGTCCCTATCCCAGTAAGGCGACTTGCACTTCGGGCACACCTTCGGCTTCACGGTTCTTCTCGGATGCCACTCATGCCCACACCGCTTGCATTTCAGGCGTGGAAGAACTATTATTTCCATCAATCCCTCTTTCTGCCCTACCATACGCCTAAGTATATGACCATAGGTATATAAACCTATCCGAAAAGTTTAAGTGGAGGTGACGAAAATGGGAGTGTGGGTGAGCAAGATGGTATAGGTGAGAGGCAGAGGAAGGGAGATTTTCCCCAGATGCACCTCCGAGAACATTGAGAAAGCTCTCCTGATCCTAAGTGAGAATAACGAGAGACCCTTAAGGGTTGAGGAACTCTCTTCAAGAATGTCCTTAAAGAGAAGTGCGGTAAATCAGGTTCTGTCCGTCCTATTGAAGCTAGGACTTATCAGTGATAACCTGTTAGGTAATAAATACACACTCACACCCCTTGGTCAAGCTGTTGTGGAAGCCATCAAAAACGAGGATAAGGAGAAATTGGCTCGCCTCGGGGAAAAGGCTATAGAGAGATCGAAAGTCTTGAGCGAAGCCTACAGAATTATAAAGGAAAACAAGGAGCTGTCATATAATGAAATCGGCTTAGAAGTGGCCAAGAAGTTTAACAAGACGTGGAAGACCAAGACTAGCTATGAGGCAATAGGCAGAGCTTGCGTCCAGATACTCAACTTTTTCAACTTAGTAGAGAAGAAAGAAGTACGTGGGACAAGTAGGAAGTATTTTGGGAAGAGGAAGCATGAAAACGTGCTGTTTCCGACAGCAGAGGCTGATTTCATTATTTCCACTCTTAGACAGTTGAGGGACGGGCCAAACAATGTCTCTCAACTCGTGGACACCCAAAAGAAGCAGGAAAAGTTCAGATCACTTATAGATTTGGAGCTCGTAAGATGGGTTGGGGAGTACACGTTCGAGCTGACAGATAAGGGGAGGAAACTGAGGGATTCAATAGGTACAGAGAAAGAGAATGAAGTATTCAGACATATACTGTTGCAACATCCTCATGTCTTGGGCGTTCTAAATATCCTTAGAGAAGGAGAGAGAAAAAACTTGTCAACTTGGGATATAGCGGACGCGATTAATAGATATAACGGAGGCAATTGGTCAAGTGAGACCAGCAAGCATTACGCTTACAAATTCCTGTCATGGCTGAAAAAGGCAGGTATAGTAGAGGAAGGGAATCATGGGTACAATCTAAAAGAGGAGGTGATATGGGAGTTGAGGGATGAGGGAAGAGAGGATATGGAGGAGAAGCTGAAGGAGGAGCTGATGAAGAACGACGTGGACGGGATCTTCCCTCTTGAGAGCTTTTTAGTCAAGGTGGAGAAGAAGCTGGGAGACATAACGATTTCACGGATGATACTAAGAGCAGCGGATGAACCGGGGCTCAAAGGGAAGAAGTTTAAGGCTGAGATAGAAACGAAGGGCAACATAGCACTAGTGAGGTTAATAACAGAGACGGGGGCGTAGGGAAGCCGGGCATCCCGGGAGCCTCTAGAGCTCCTTGCCCCCTTGTGGGGCATCGCGGGTTCAAATCCCGCCGCCCCCGTCAGGGGTAACTTTAATTTTTTACCCCCGTTCGGAACTAGGCTCGAAGACCCTCTTAAAACTTTCGATTTTCCATTTTCACCACCTCATTGCGAGTTCTTGAGAATGCCGCCCGCCGCACGAAAAACCTTTATATACCCATAGGTATATACCTATAGGTGGAGCATACCTGAGGGGGCGTCCCCCGCAGCCGCGACCCCCTCAGGTGCGGAGGTGTGCCCCGTGCCGCCGGAAGAGCTCACCCCCGCGGAGGTTAGGTTAGAGGAGGAAATAGAAAAGTTTTTCGGCAGCCTTAGGTCTAAGACCGTCGGGGTTGCGGAGCTTCTCCGCAGCCTCGATCTGAAGCCGATTGCCGACTTTGTAAGGCGTGCGTACAAGAACGTTTGGCACTCGCAGCACGATCCGACAGCGATAGCGAGACTGCTGGTTTACAAGGAGCTGCGGGGGATCAAATCGCCAAAGACCCTTGTGAGACAGTACAAGGGAGACGCTGCGGCTCTGGGCATCGATAAGGTTCCGGGGTGGAGGACGCTCAGGAGCTGCTGCAGCGGGGAAGTTGAGGAGTTGGTGAAATGGGCGGCTGAGAAGATTAGAGAGGTTGCGGAGCAGTACGGAGTAAGACTCCTCTGCGAGGAGCAGAGCAGAAAAGGAAAGCCGAGCAGGGAGGAGGTGAGGAAAATATGCAAGCTGGCGGAGAAGCACGTCTTCTCCGTCCTTAGGATCTCGTCGGATTACCACAACTCCAAGTACTCGAACGAGGACATGCTGAACCTGCTGCTCCACGCCGCCCTTTCCAGCGACTTCGCGGAGAACGCCTCCAAGACGCTGAGGGAGAGCCGTCCGAGCTGGAACGTGCCCGACGCCGACACCCTGCTCTACCACATCAAGTACCACACGAAGTACGGGGAGCGGAAGAAGGAGCGGACGAAGGAGGAAGTCGAGCAGATGTTCATCAAAGCTTTCGATGCGATCTTCAAGATGGCGAAGAGGCAGAACCCGAAGCTGTTTAAGGGCAAGAAGGACGTCGCTATCGACTTCACGGACTGGCTCTTCTACGGGAAGCCCGACGCTCAGATGGTCGTGGGGACGAAGCCCACGAGGGGCACGCACCGGGCGTACAAGTTCGGGACGATCTGCATCGTGGAGAACGGGGTGAGGTTCACGCTCCTAGCCCTGCCGGTGGAAAACGAGGACGGGCGCGAGGAGGAGATGGTGAGGGTGGTCGAGAAGCTCCTTGAGTACGCCACGAAGAAGATAAAAATCAACCGGGTGTATGCGGACAGGTGGTTCTACAAGACGGAGATCGTGAACATCCTGAGGAAGTTCGGGCTCGACTTCGTGATTCAGGCGGCGAAGACCCCCTGGGTGAAGAGGGTGATCGAAGAGAACAAGGACAAGCTGCCAGTAGTGGTCGAGCACACGCTGAGGAGGAACAGACCACCGTACATGAAGGAGAACATCAAGCTTTTCATCGTGAGGAGCGATAGGAGCGAGGACGGGGTCGCGTGCTTCGCCACGAACCTGGACGTCGACGAGAAGAGCGCAGAGAGGTACGCAGAGCTTTTCAAGAAACGCTGGGGCATCGAAACCTCCTACAGGGTGGAAAACAACTTCAGACCAAAGACCACGTCCAAGAGCCCGGTCGCCCGCCTCTTCTACTTCATGTTCTCGGTTTGCATCTACAACCTCTGGGTAATAGCGAACATCATGCTGTGCGTGACGCTGTCAATAGTCCACGAGAAGCCTGTGATAACTGCAAAGGCGTTCATCATCGCAATGCAGACAAGCCTCACGGAGAAGCCTCCACCGAGCCCGTAGCTAAACAGATTAATCTTTTCGTGAAGTACATTTCGATAAAAGTGCAAAACCCTCCTGTCATTATGGAGAAGACAATTCTGTCAATGTCAGTTGTCTGCGGGGATAGAACAATGATACGATTATCCACTCTCCGTACTTGCTCTCTGTTCCCATTATGAAAAACAAATCTCTTTCCATCATCCAGTGATATAGCCTGTATCTTAACTTCCTATATATCTCATCCTCTGATAGTTTTTTGCGTCTTAATTTTCTGTATAAATTTCCAACTTCTATATCTACACACATGCAAGAGTGTCCATTGCATTTCGGATGACACCTAAAATCATAACCTATCCATTTGTCTACTAGATCTATTGGCACCGCGGGTCTTCCATCAAGTGTCTGTTGCCCCAACAGGCGGCGCTCCCACTCTTTTGCTTTTTCCCTCTTCTTCATCTTGAAGTCTTCAAGTATAGGTTTCACGACACCCAAGGATGTTCCATCGTCTTCGTATCTCTCCTTTAACTTCTCAATAGTTGTCAACCTCTCCTTCAGAAGCTTTCTCACTTCCCATTCCTCTGCTCTCTCACCAGTAGGTTTTATACTGTCTGGATCTACTCGTTTACTCTCCCTCCTATGCTCAGGATTCTCGTCAACAATTTCATACTCTATCCACTCCCGCTTTTTGAACTTTCCCGCTTTAACATAAGCATCTAGCGGAATAGGATATATCCTACGCCACTCTCCTCCTTCTGTTACCCCACCAATACAAAGCAAAACTTGGTACTTCTTGCTGATCGTCGGATAAGCCTTAGCCAGTACCAGCATACGTTCTTTCATAAATCAACCCTCCGGCTGAATCTCAGAAGAGGATCTTCGTCCCGGTATTTTATCATCATCTCAGCAAGGAAGTATCTGTGACAATAGTGCTTCTGCGAGTCTTTTGGAACCGCATAGCGTTCTGCGCACATTAAGCACGTTCTGCCGCTCTCTTTTGCTATCTTGACGAGTTCTGGGATGAAATCCTGCTTGCGATAACGCACATGCCACTCATACCAACGCTCGAAACACTCTTTCGGCAGAAAGCCCTCGATATATGGCTGCCTAACTTCAAACGGAACTCCAAGCTCTGGCCGCCGCTCGTACCTTATCTTAAGGTTTGGATGCTCCCTGAAATATCTTGCTAACACATCCTCATTGAACTCTGGGTTGTGAACACTCTTTCCGCTTTCTCTCACATCCAAGAGGAGCTCTATCTTGTGCTTCTGAAGAATCGAAACGAACTCATCCAAAGTCCGACCCTCATAACCTATAGTATAAATAGTATCGTTCTGGAACTTTTTGATTTCTAATCGGGTTTCTTTGTCCGAAAATTTCCTTCCAAGCTTCTTCTGCTTCTGAACTAGAAATTTAAGGAATTCATGTTGTTTATTTTTCGGAAGCTGCCCTATGACGACCGCTTGTGACATCGAAATTTCGTTCCTGAAGATCGCATCTTGAACTGCCTTAGAAACATCGAGCGCTAGCGTTAATCGACTACTTACCCAAGTCTCGCTCTTTCCTAACCTCCGAGCTATTTCTTTCTGAGTGAGCCCAAATTTCTCCATGATTTTCTTTATTGCCTTCCCCTCTTCAATCTCCTTAAGCCCTCTGCGCATGATGTTGGTCTCTATCGCCATCAAAGCAGCTTCTTCCTCGCTCACATCGATCACTGATGCCTCTACCTCTTTCCATCCGAGAAGCTTAGCTGCCTCTAATCTCTGAAGACCAGCTATGAGTTCGTATTTCCCTTCGCCGCTCCTCCTCAGGAGGACAGGATCCCACTGCCCGCTTCTTTTCAGGCTTTCAGCGAGCTCCTTCACGAATTCCTTATCGATCTCCTCACGCGGTGCGTACCAGGGCACCACGATCTCCTCAATCTTGACTCTCATTTTCTAGACCTCCAGACCGGGCCTCCTTTCATCACAAATAACTTTACTTTTACCTTTACCTCAAATTGTAATCAGTTAAAAACCATGCAAGTCACAGTGAGAGCCGGGTTGGAGGTCGAAGACGGGGAAAGGCTGGACGGCCTGATGCGGGTTTATCAGTCCGCCCTCCGTTTCGCCTACAATCGGCTTCTCGAAGGGAAAACCGATAACGAAGTCGTGAAGCTCGTCCGTTCCGTGTTCGGCTTGAACTCTCGGTATGCATATTCCGCCCTCGTTGAAGCAAAGGAAGTGATCTCGTCGCAGAGGAGATTGCTGAAAGTCTACGTCAGGGAGCTGGACGAGAAGATAAAAAGGGCGAGGAAGAGACTCGACAGGATTAAAGACCCCGTGAAGATGAAGGGGGTGGAAGCGAGGATCGCCAAGCTGGAGCGTAAGAGGCAGAAGTATGAGAGGTACATCGCAGAAGGTACTGTTCCGAAGATAGTCTTCGGCGGCAGGGAGAACTTCGAGAAGCTGAAGAGGGGGAAGCTCACGAGGGAGGAGTGGAGGGAGCGGCGCTCCAACCAGGTTTAC
>Ga0190367_1001681_pt1 | contig 12478 bp, 13 predicted proteins | sample 4872181011_MG_FD_171838 | JGI IMG/M metagenome (GOLD analysis project Ga0190367, IMG submission 171838) | Hydrothermal vent microbial mat bacterial communities from Southern Trench, Guaymas Basin, Mexico - 4872-18-10-11_MG | ecosystem: Environmental > Aquatic > Marine > Hydrothermal vents >... | reverse complement strand
AAGCTCATGGTATAACAGTAACATACTCTGGGTGTACGTCACTAACTGCGGTCCCGTGCCCCCTCCACGACCCTGTGCATGCTCCGTCTCGCTGTGGATACCTCAGACGTGGTACCCAGCTGGAACCAACGTGATCGTTCAGTACACACTTAACGGCCAGGCAAGGGTCCTCAGGTTCTCCGTAACAGGTCCCTGGACTTACATTACTAAGACTAAGGTTCCAGCAAGTCCGGGAACGTACTCACACACATTCGTCATAGGCCGGGGAACGTACACGGTAACCGTTGAGGCAACGTGTAACGATGGATGTGTAGCAAGAGACGCGAGGACCATAACGGGTACGTAAATTTTATCTTTTCTTTTTTGAGAAAACTTTAACCAAGGCTTGATGCTCAATAAACCTGGTGAAGTAGGTTGAGAATTCACTGGGGTACCATACCTGTCTATGCGGATGAATACCTTAAGATAATTGACATAACTGAGGAAGTTGAGAGAGTGGTAAGGGAGAGTGATATAAAGGAGGGGTTCGTGATCGTTTACAGCCCTAAGCCTACGTCAGCGGTAGCTATTAACGAGAACGACCCGGATCTATGGAAGGACATTCTTGAAACCTACCAGAGACTGGTCCCTGTTAAGGCTGAGTACAGGCATAATGCTAAGTATAAGGGAATACCCAGTGAGGAGAACGCTCACGCCCACATATTGAACACGTTCATAGGTACGAGCGTCGTGATTCCTATTAGAAACGGGAGGCTTCAGCTAGGGACGTGGCAGAGCGTTCTTTACGTAGAGCTAGACGGGTTCAAGAGGAGGGAGCTTACAGTTCAGGTAGTTGGCGAGTAATAGCTTTATTCACTCATTATTTTTCTCAAGGTCTTCTCGTAAGGGGGATGAGCTATCCCTTTCTCAGTTATTATACCATCTACGTACTTGGGCGGGGTTATGTCGAACGCGTAGTATACCGCACCTACATTGTTTGGAGCTATTCTGTGTCCAAAGATCTCCAGCACCTCTCTCTCATGTCTTCTCTCGATCTCTATGTCCTCAGGACGCGATATCGACATATCTATGGAGCTTGTGGGGGCAGCTACATAGAAAGGGACGTTAAACTCCTTTGAGACTAAAGCTAGGAGGTACGTGCCTATCTTGTTAGCGACGTACCCTTTACTGGTCACTCTGTCAGCGCCTGTTATAGCTAGATCAACCTTCTCCTTCATCATAATGATCCCTATCGAGTTATCGGTGACTACCTTAACTTCAACCCCAGCCATGCTAAGCTCCCAGGCTGTGAGACGCGCTCCTTGAAGGTAAGGCCTTGTCTCCATAGCTAAGACCTTAACCTTCTTACCCCTCTCGACAGCCTTGTATATGGGTGCGGTAGCTGTCCCATAGTAGCTAGTGGCTAATGAGCCAGCGTTGCACACTGTTATAACAGTGTCACCATCGCTTATAAGCTCCTCACCAAGCTCCCCTATCCTCACGTTAGCCTCCTCATCCTCTTTTTGAATCCTAAAGGCCTCCTCAAGGACTGTTTCCCTAACTTCTCTAACACTTGTACACTCAGAGAGCCTTGATAGCACCCTATCTACAGCCCAAGATAGATTAGCAGCCGTAGGCCTAGTAGATTTAAGCTCCTTGCCGACCTTCCTTAACTCTCCTACAGCCCTTTCCACATCTTCTCCATCACTCATCGAGAGAGCAGCCAAAGCCAACGAGAAGGCCGCTGCTACACCTATAGCTGGAGCACCTCTTACCTCCATCCTCCTTATAGCTTCCTTAACTCTTCTCCAGTCATCCGTCTCTATGTACTCCAGGTCGTGAGGGAGCTTAAGCTGGTTTATAAGCCTTACCCTCCCGTTCCTCCATTCTATGGTCCTGGGAAGCTTTAACAACATTAACCACCCTGTATAACGTTTAACACGGCTCGAGCCATTAGATTAGCTATTCTCAGTGGCTCAGGGACAGCGCCGGAGAGAGTGAAAACTTTAAGCAGCTCTTCCACGCTATCTCTGTCAGCACCAACGTACCTTACGTAAAGGGTCTTTCCTGTGCGCCTGAGATACATCTTCTCGCGTGGACCAAGTTTCCTATACATGCTTATCCTTACCTCATAGTCCTCCGGGAAATACCTTCTTATAAACTCCTCCAACCCCTCAGACTCCTCGTATGTGACGCAGATCACGGGGACGTTCGTTTCCTCAAAGATCCTCTCTAGGTCGATTATGTTGAACCACGAGATCACACAGCCATTAAGGAGAAGGGCGTTTACGTCGCTTCTGTTTAGCTTCTTGTATATCGTGAGAACTCCCTCGGTGGCGTCAAGCCCTCCCACACTTATCAAAGCGCATGAACTTCCATCTATGACTAGGTCCCTTCTCATGACTACTCCGAAGAGCACCGACCATTTGAACCTTCTCCTGAAGCTCTCAGCTATGCCTAGTACTCTAAAACCCTTCTTGTAAGGGTTAAGCCTCACACCTAGAACATTTCCCTCTCAAAACTTGTAAGTACCTCCGCGTCACCAGGCCTAACTAACACCACGTCCTCTATCCTCACCCCACCATATCCCCTAATGTATACGCCTGGCTCTATCGTGGTGACCATCCCAGCGACCAAATCATCCTTACTGGTGAGGGTTATGTAAGGAACCTCATGTATATCTATCCCCACCCCATGGCCTGTCCCATGGATGAAATAGGTAGATAGCCCTTCCTCCTTAAGAGCCTCCCTAGCCGCCTTATCCACCTCAGAGGCCTTTATCCCCGTTCTTATAGACTCTATAGCCTTAGCCTGAGCCTTGAGAACAGACTTAAACAGCTTAACCTGCTTACTCGAGGGCTTGCCATAAACGAGAGTCCTCGTCATGTCAGAGCAGTAACCCGCAAACTTTGCTCCGAGATCTATGATGACCAGGTCCCCTTCCTTAAGCTCTCTCCCGCCAGGAGTTGCGTGGGGTTGAGCTGTGTGATCCCCAAAGGCGACTATAGGTGTGAAAGCGTTATAGGCACCTCTGGACCTGAAGACGTCCTCGATAACCCTTAGGACCTCTATTTCCTTAACACCCTTATCTAAGGAGTCTAACGCTTTCCTCATAGCCTCCTGAGATATGCTTATCGACTTCTCAATCGCCTTAAGCTCCTCAGGATCCTTAAGCGACCTAGACCTGGAAACGATACCTGAGATATCCTTAGGCTCGAAACCCAAGGCCTTAACAAGCTTTGAGTAATCCTCGTATCCAAGCGATCCCAGGTTAACACCTATCTCCCCCTTCCTCACCCCTATCTCCTCCAGAACGGTTCTTAAAGCTGAGTAAAGATCTCCCTTTATACCTCTCCTTTCCTCACCCTCCATGTACTCGGAGTAAAAGTACAGATCGCCTATTTTCCTTTCATCTAAAGCCCTTATGTAGTTAAGAGAGCTGCTCAGCACAACAACGTTCTGGTCAGAGCTGACCACGAGGGCATTAGCTGCTTCAGTACCTACATAGTAGATTAGGTTACTCTCACCGAACACCACAGCGGCCTTAAGCCCCTCAAGCTCAATCCTCTCCCTTAAACTCTCAACCCTTCTACTGTAGTTAAACTCCATGACCCAAACCTCTCAGAAGCATTTATCTAGTGACAGAACCAATCTGTATAAAGTTTATCCATTCTGCTCCTAAGACATGGCTTATTTCTTCAAAAATAATCTATATTATCATAATAATAGTTATCATAATTATGGTTATGAAATTCATAAATAGAGAAGATGAGCTTAAAATACTTCAAGAAAGGTTAGGTTCAGATAGATTCGAGTTGATAATAATATATGGGAGAAGGAGAATAGGGAAGACGAGACTTATTTTAGAAAGTGTAAAAGATAGGGAATACGTATATTACTTAGCTGTAGAGTCAGATAATTTAAGGAGGTTTAAGGAAACCGCTTCTAAGGTTGTTAAGGAAATTAAGTATGTCTCTGAGGACTGGGAATCGATGTTGTATTTTCTTAAGGATAAGATAGTGATTATCGATGAATTTCCTAACATAGTAGCTGAGAACAAAGGTGTGCTATCTCTGTTTCAGAAAGCTATAGATGTAGAGTTATCGAGGACTAGGACCAAGCTAGTGCTATTAGGCTCCTCAGTCTCTATGATGGAATCTAAGGTTCTAAGCTATTCAAGTCCCTTATATGGTAGGAGGACGTCTAATATAAAATTAGGGCCAATGAGGTTTCTCTCTTTAAAAGGATTCTTTCCCGAAGCTTCATGGGAGGAGCTTGTGGAGATATATGGGTTTGGGGATGGCATACCTTACTACCTAGAAAGAATAAAAAGACCTTTTTGGAAGTGGATTGATACTGAGTTAAAGAGACCTGACAGCTTCCTAAGATACGAGATGGATTTTCTTATGAAATATGAATTTGAAGACGTCTCTACTTATAAAAGAATTCTTGAAGCAATAGCTATGGGAAGAACAAAACTGGAGGAGATAAGAGAATACGTAGGACTTAGGCATTCGAGTATAATGCCTTATTTAAGGAACCTCATAGAGACGGGGTTTGTAGTTAGAGAGGTCCCTATAACCGAGGGATTAAGATCTAGAAGAGGAAGATACTTCATAAGAGATAACTTTACCAGGTTTTGGTTTAGATACATATATCCTAATCTATCACTCATAGAGGAGGGGGTTTACACCTGTGAAGGCATAAAATCATCCTATAGTGAGTACTTAGGGCCTGTCTTTGAAAGGGTTGCTAGGGAATTCCTGATGACTCTCGCTAAGAAAGGTGCCCTTCCGTTTAGACCTACTAAACTAGGCAAATGGTGGTATAAAGATCATGAAATAGACCTGGTATTAATGGATGAAGAAAGTCTAAAAATTATGTTTGTAGAAGTTAAATGGTCAGACCTAAATATTAGAGATATACACAGACTAATAAGGGATCTTGAGAGGAAGTCTAAGTTCGTTAGGTGGCATGAGGATAGGAGGAAGGAGTATTATTGTGTAATAGGTAGAAGAGTGAAAGATAGAAAAGTGTTAATGAAAGAGTTAGGGGATAACGTATTGATATTTGAGCTATCAGATCATGATAAACTCTTGAAATCTTAACTGGAGAGGTCCATGCCTAGCATAGAGGAGGGTTTAGCCTTAAGGAAAAATGCATTTTACGTTCAGTGTGAGATAGTGTCTTCACAGGTCTAGGTCTTCCCAGCTTCATCATCTAGGGGGCTCATCCTAGCCCTGATCTACACCAGTGATGTTCGGAACCCGAGTTTTAGTTCATCGCCCCTAACTTAGTTTTATTTATTTAAAAAATAAACTATTCTATGGGAACTATGTAGCGCGTCACAATCCTTCTCTTGGGCCCTGGCCTAACCCTCAATGCTTTCACCAGAATGATCCCCGTCACGAACCCACCTATGTGGGCCCAGAAGGCCACACCTAAGGGTAATCTCAGTGACATGACCCCCATCATTAGCTGATAAATGAACCAGAATCCTATGTAGTAATAGGCCGGTATCGAGAGCACAAAGAAATACCAGTAGAAGACTAGGGTCCTTATCCTTGCATAGGGATATAAGAGCATGTAAGCTCCTAAGACGCCAGATATAGCCCCTGAGGCGCCCACAGCCGGTATCTTAAGGCTGAGATATTGAAGAGATGGCGGCATGAGGAATATTGATAGGGTATGTATTAAGGACGCTCCTATGCCGCTCGTTATGTAAAAGAGTATGTACTTTACATGTCCTAGGGCGTCCTCTACGTTGTCCCCAAATATGTACAGGTAAAGCATGTTACCGAGCAGGTGCTCTATGCTTCCATGCATGAACATGCTGGTTATCAACGTGTGAAGGTTTACGCCTTCCAAGAAGTACAACGGTATCATCCCATAGCTCACTATAGCTCTTTCAAACCTATAGCGTCCCTGGAGATAGAAGTAGAAGAACACCATGGTGTTGATAGCTATGAGAAAGTAGTTGACTATAGGTCTCCGCAGAGGTCTGTTCTCATCATACAGCGGGAACATATAACCACATGGATGGAGAGATAAAATAATTACAAATGTTTTATCTTATGTGTTAACCGTTAGTTACAAATAACTATTTATTTTTTCTTTAAAAAATAAATAGTTACCAAAAGCCTATAGCTTTAACCCCGTTTTTCCTTATCCATTTCTCCGACTTTATAATGGAGCACATAGCTGTTATTGAGAACGCCGAGCTCTCGATGAGGGCTATGGTTAAGGCTTCGAGGTAAAGCATGTTCATTCCTCTTAGTGTTGCTATCTTCATTAGGTGAGCTGGGGCGATGTATGGTATGGTCAGATATAATATATTCAGACCACTAGGCAGCATGTTAGCGGGGATCATCAACAGACCTACGATGGCGAAGTTAAGTATTTCCAGCATAGCGTGAGGTATGCTAGTCCTCATCGATATAGCAGCTATCACGATACCATAGGAAAGGCTCTCCACCATCAGCATCATGAAGGACAGAGCCAGTAGTGGAGGATCGTTTACCACCAGTACATCAATCTTAAACATCCCGTTGAGCAAGACAGCTATAAAGAGCTGGGACACGACTATCACGGAGAAGCTTGGGATCACCCTCCCAACTATGACCTTAAATGGGGACATCCCCCTCAAGATGTGCTCCTCTACCATCCCTATTGATATGAAGAACCTCATCCACCCACCTATCAGCGATGAGAACTGGGATATTATGTTCCACGCGAGTATGGTCCAGAATGCTGCCTTAACGGTCTCGCCTAGAAGCTCATGAGGTACGAAGAGTAATATGCCTAGCATAAGTAAGAGCATCCAAACGACGTACGAGAGTATCATGTTTAGGAACGACCATTTATAGCGCCATAGTCTGAGGGTGTGGAGCCAGAGTACAGCCTTTACCCTAGCTAACATAACCTTATATCGCCCCTTCCCTCATAGCTTTTCTCTCGCCTGCTCCGATCACGAGGTACGCAACGAAATTATAGACCACGGTTATGCCTGCTAACAGTCCTATAAGGAACGTTACATGCGCCAGGTCAGGGGAGCTTAACAGCGCAGCTGTCCTAGCTAGCTCGATGGTGTACGTGGTGGGAAGTGCTTGCGATATAAGCCTAGCCCAGTAAGGCAGTAGATATGCTGGGTAGAAGGCTCCTGAGAACAATAAAATTATGGGGTTCAGCCAGCCTAAGATATTGGATTCCTCCCTAATGGTTAATAGAAGTGATGCAAAGAGCGCTGAGAAGCCCAGTAGTGGGAACATGCCTATAGTGGCCGCTAAGAACAGAACTCCTAGCTTTAAAACCCCTTGGTAAGCCCCGCTAACTATCACTATCAAAGGTGCAAACTCAAGGATGTTTATGGAGATTGAAAGAAGGTATCTAGGAACGTAGCTCACGACTAAAGTGACTGATGTCCTGTAAGGTGCTAAAAGGGTGTAAGGTAGGGTTCCTATCCATCTCTGGGAAAGTATCTGTCCCCCAACACCCCACATAACATCTATAGAGGATAAGGCGACGAAGGTTGAGGCCACGAAGTACACGATAGGGTCTACCTCCATGCCTACCTTAGCCTTAAATGACTCAGGGTTCCCAAAGATCGTCCCCATACCCAGTATGAGGGATAGGACTAGGTAGGGCCAGAGAAGCATCGAGATGAAGGCCGCTCTATTATTCTTAAAGAAGTATAGATCCAGCATTAACCCCGCTTTAAAGAGGGTCTTTAGGCCCACGCTTACCACCTAGAACCCTGTCCTGCCCGTTAACTGAATGAAGACGTCCTCTAACGTAGGCTCCTTAACCTCCACTCTTCTAATACTGCACCTGTTCTCATGTAAGAGCTTCAGGACAGCGGACGTGACGTCCCTGCTCTCACTGGGAGGAGTAACCACCTTTATCCTAAAGCCTTCATCCTCCGCAAACGCCTCTGAGGGCATTCCAGTCTTCTCCCTGATGAGGGATACCAGGAACTTAGCTGAGACGTCCGCGGGAAGCTTAGCTGATATCTCTAGGGAGATCCTGTCAGCCACCTTCTGCTTAAGCGATTCAACCTTGTCAACAGCGACTATCCTGCCCTCGTTTATAATGGCTACTCTGTCGCATACTATCTCAGCCTCGAACATGTTATGAGTGGTAACTAGCACTGTCTTGCCCTTCTCATGGGCTATCCTGACCAGCAACTCCCTTAGCGTTCTGGCTGAGGGAGGATCTAGCCCTAGCGTTGGCTCATCGAGAATAAGCAGCTCAGGATCGGTCAACAGCGCTCTAGCGATACTTAGCCTAGCCTTCATCCCCAGAGAGTACTCCTCGTAGAGCTTGTCTGAGACGCCGAGGCTCTCCAGGCCTACTAGGTTAAGCACCTCGTTGACCCTTTTCTTTAAGGACGGACCGTTCATGCCGTACAGCATTCCGAAGTAGATCAGGTTCTCCCTTCCTGTAAGCTTCCAGAAGAAGCCCTTCTCCACTGAGAGGGAGACCCCTATGACCTTTCTGACCTTATTAGCCTCCTTCACGACGTCAAATCCAAGCACACGTGCCTCTCCCTTATCAGGCAACAACAGGGTGCTAAGTATCTTGACAGTAGTCGTCTTGCCCGCTCCGTTAGGGCCTAGAAGCCCGAACACCTCCCCGGATAGCACATCAAAAGATATGCCTCTCAAGGCAACTACCTCCTTTCTTTCCCTTCCGAATAACCCCTTTCTCAGATAGGTTACATAGGTCTTCATGAGATCTCTCACGACTATCGCTCTCCCCCTGAAAACCCTATCCTTAGACAACTTACCTCGCCTTGTTTAGCTTGCTTAAATCCATAGACATAAACCTTCTATGGATGACCGTTCATGAATAGAGCATCACATCGATATAAACCAATTCACACTAAATAGTAAAAAAGGGGAGTTTTTTAGTCAATCGCTGACCGCTAGCTCCATGATGCCTCTTTTCCCCTCCGAAGGTCTCCAGTACCCCTCGTACTGCTCCTTTATCCCAGCTCCTCTGGTAACCTCGACAACGTTGAACCTCTTAGCCTTCAACGCTTTACGGAGGACCTCGAGTCCCCTCCATGGGTCTGTGTGCTCACCACAGGTAAACACGTCCACGGCTGCATACCCATATTCGGGCCAGGTATGTATGGATATGTGGGACTCAGCTACTAGAACATAGCCGCTGATGCCTTGGGGCTTAAACTTATGGAAGAAGTGGTTTATTATCGTGCTGTTGGATGCCACAGCCGCCTTAAGGAGGGCCTCCCTTATATACTCTAGACTGTTTAATATCCTGCTATCGCACTCATAGAGCTCTACTAGGAGATGTCTTCCTACTCCCACCCCTAACTGTTTAGCCACCATCGCCTCGATTAGAGAGGTTGTCGGGATACTAAGCTAAACCTAAATATAAAAACATTTAGCATCAACTAAGGGAAAGATAGATAGGTGAATCGGTTTGGAATACCTACTGGGCATAGACCTAGGCACAACCACGGCAAAGGCGGGTATATTCTCGTTAGATGGAAAGACCTTCTTCACTGTTGGAAGGGAGTACCCAACTTACTATCCGAGACCTGGATGGGTTGAGCAAGACCCTCGTGACTGGTGGGAGTATACCAGGGAGGTTATTAGGGAGGTTCTACATAAATCAGGGATAGATCCGGGTCAGGTAGCTGGCATATCCGTCAGTAGCCATAGGGAGAGCATAGCCCTTTTAGACAAGGAGGGTAAACCTCTCGGGAGAGTGCCCATATGGATGGATAAGAGATCCATAAAGCAGGCTGAGTGGATAGGTAAGGAGATAGGAGTTAAGACTATTTACGAGATAACCGGGTTAAGGGTAGATCCCACCTTCACCGCAACCAAACTACTGTGGTATCTTGAGAACAAACCTGAGATCCTTAGGAGAGCTCATGTAGCTCTCCAACCCAAGGACTACATAGTCTACAGGCTTACAGGTAAAGCTGTCACGGATGTGACCGTTGCATCTAGAACACTCTTATTCGACATAAGGAGGCTTGAGTGGTCCCAGGAGCTGTTCGAAATGATGAAGATACCTGACCTGGTAAGGTTATTTCCCGAAGCCAAGTACTCTGATGAGATAGTAGGCTACGTTACAGAGAGAGCGGCTAGCGAGACAGGGCTTAAGCCGGGAACACCTGTAGTGGCAGGTGCCGGTGACAGACCATGCGAGGTACTTGGCTCGGGGGTTGTGGACTCAAGCAGCGTTGAGGAGTCGACAGGGACAGGATCCACGACAGCCACTACCCTTGATAGGCCGTTGCTCGACAAGGAGATGAGGGTCGTGATATCTGGATCAGCTATAAGGGGAAGGTGGACGTTAGAGGCCGGGATGGCTACGGCTGGAGCCGTGTTAAGGTGGTTTAGGGACCAGTTCGCTGAGGGGGAGAACCTCCTGGCGAGGCTTACTAAGAGAAGGGCGTATGAGTACCTTGACATGGAGGCTGAGTACGTGCCCCCCGGGTCCAACGGCCTCATCGTCATACCTTTCTTCGCTGGATCAAGGGCTCCCAGGTGGAACCCGTACGCAAGGGGGATAGTCTTCGGCCTCACAGTGTACCATAGTAGGGCTCACGTCTTCAGGGCTATGATGGAGGGAATAGCGTACGAGATAAGGAAGATACTTGAGATACTTGAGGAGCTTGGGGTAAGGGTTAGGGAGCTTAAGGTCCTGGGAGGTGGGGGGAAGACACCTACGTGGGCCAGGATAAAGGCTGACGTAACGGGGAGGAGGGTGGTTATACCAGAGGTACTTGACGCCGCACTAATAGGGGACGCTATACTCGCCGGCATAGGCTCAGAAAGGCTTAAGGGGCCTGAGGAGGGCGTGAGAAGGTTCTTCAAGGTAAGGACCGTCATAGACCCTGACCCTGAGAGCAGGAAGGTGTATGATGCCTACTACGAGCTCTACGAGAGGCTTGTAAGTAGTTTTGAGGAATACTTCGATCGGCTCTCCAAGCTGCCCTCAATTAGGATCAAGGAGGTTTCATGGGACATAGATAAGTTAATACACCTGCTCTTCAGGCTTGAGAGGGGTGAGCAAAGTTAGTGGATGACATAGTAAAGCTTATCTCCCAAATACTCGCAGTGCCAGCCGTAACGTCCGTGGTGGCTTCAGCCGTCTGGAACCTGATTAGGAAGCCCAGGCTGTGCGTAGAGGTCTCCCGGGACAACCCTAGGGTATCCTCCAACAAGAACCTCTATGGGCTGTACAGCGTGGACGTGATTAACAGGGGTAGGTTTCTCGTACCCACCTCCACAGCTTACGAGTGCACGGCAAGGGTCACATTTAGGGACATTAGAGGTAAGGAGCTTGTAAGGGTTGAGACAGGTAAGTGGGCTAGGGGGCTTGAGCCCATAACGTTGCACCTACTTAAGACTAAGGTGCTTAAGATACCCTATGAGGCCCTCGTACCCTCAGCCCAGTACGTTAACGTGAGGTGCGGGATTCCTGAGCCACTTATACTACTGGTCAAGTTCGAGGGGGATGAAGACATCTACGCGTTCAGCCCGCTCAGCTACGTGGAGGGGTTTAGGAGTGATACGTTCAAGGTAGGGGGTATAGGGAGGTACATGTGTGAAATTGCGGTTTCATGTGAGAACACCTCAGGGAGATTCACCTTCACGATCGATAACAGGGGTAAGGGAATATACGACGTGATTATACGGAGAGCTCACTCCCTTACCTCAACCATGACAACCTCATAATCCTCCTGGGAGCCGGAGGACGCGGTGACGGCTATTCAGCTCCTACCAGGGCTAACGGCCTCCAGCAGCCAGGAGACCTGTTTCAAGGAGCCCCCCTCCAGGTACCCTATTCTCTTAGAGGGCCTCTCCTTTGGGACAAACCTAACGCTCTCAGCCTGGCCCATGTCGAGGTTAACAGTTATGTCCTTCAGAGACTCCTCACCCTCGTTCCTCACAGTAGCCACTAACCTGAACACGTCCCCCACCTTAAGCTGAGCCAACCTAGATCCAGCCACATCAAGCAACTCAACGTCTAGCTCGAGCAGCGCTGGCCTGAGCACCTTAAGCTTCAAGGCTTCTTGAACGTCAGAGGCGTTCTCAGCGGTTATCCTAGCTGTGACCTTGTACTCCCCAGGCTCCTTACCAGTGAGGCTCCACGTAACCTCGACAGACTTCCTCGGAGGTATGTTACCCAGAGGTTTAGAGGCCTTCTCCATACTGGCTAAGCTGATCCCCGGTGGAAGTATAAGCCTGGCCTCGACGTCCGTAGCGGTGTAGCTGCCGTACCTCTTTTCCAGCTTCGTGGACGATAGTTTTACTTAGGTCCTCGCGGTTAGTTACTCATGCCTAGGCGTAGGCGCGTCCTTACTACTTTTCGTTTCACGCGTACGTTTAGCGCTTTTTCCAGGGTATTTCTTGCTTAATCTGCTCTTAGTATGCTACTTTGTAAGCTATAGCTGTGTCATTTCGCTGTTTTCGCCTTTGCTGGCTGCTATTAATTGCATTGTGCGACCTTCCTGATT
>Ga0190367_1001680_pt1 | contig 12480 bp, 22 predicted proteins | sample 4872181011_MG_FD_171838 | JGI IMG/M metagenome (GOLD analysis project Ga0190367, IMG submission 171838) | Hydrothermal vent microbial mat bacterial communities from Southern Trench, Guaymas Basin, Mexico - 4872-18-10-11_MG | ecosystem: Environmental > Aquatic > Marine > Hydrothermal vents >... | reverse complement strand
TCATAGTGTATGACCACTCTCCCGCCGGGGGTTCGGACATACTTCCTCTTCCTACTTCTCGTCCTTAGCGCTCTTCTTGGCATAGCTCTCAACCTCCTCAGCCTTTACTTCAAATATCTTCCCCATAACTCATATTAATACTCTCCCGATAACCACCCATCATTGAGAGATCACACCCGATCCTTTTCAAAACCTCTTTTACTATCACCTCGCTTATCTACTCGAATCTTTCCAAGTCATAATAAACCTCAAAAATACCCTATCTTACAATCCTATCATACTCTAGAAACCTGATGTCCTCTATTAAGCTGTGTTTATAGTGCCCTTGCTTATATATTCTCAACCTATATGCCTTTCAAGGCTTCCCCTATTACGCTCAAGCTAACCATCTCAAGCCCGTAGCTGAACTTCTTAAAGTTATCTCCTATGCCTTGGTATGTAATTTCTCCTGCTCATCCACCATCGCCTCAGAACCATATTGTAAGCCTCAAGCCCTTCTCATCCATAGTAACCTCGAAGTCTAGTGGAAACGGCTTACCCCCTATTCTATAAACCGATCCAAGCCTCATCTCCTCAACCCTCTTAGCTATCTCTATCAACCCATCCATCGAGACGCCCCACATACCGCTCAACCCAAACACATCTATCCTTAAGTTGAGGCGTCCGCTCTCATGAACCTCGATCCTATCATAGGATAATCTCCTCTTCCTCAAAACCTCTTCGACAGCCCTCTTAACCATCTCTAGCTCCTCATCGGAATATCCACGATCCTCGAAGTATATGGGCTTAGACATGCTCGCTCCCCCTCTTCCAAACATATTTATCATTCACTAGAACCTCTCTAATCTTCCAACCCTCATCGAATACCACCTTAACTACCGCCGTCCTACCATCCGTTACCCTCACATCCCTAACCTCTTCATCTACGATCACCTTACATTCCTTCCCGAATCTAACCACGACCATCACTCATCCCCCTCTTCTCAACCTCAACCACTTTTATTGGACGCCTTATCCTCACCAGCCTAGCCCTACCCATCTCAGGAATATCGCCTAAGATCACGTATTTGACATCCTTAGCCTTGATGGTCTCCATAGTCAGGTCTCCATGCTCCACCTCAACCTCAATACAGGTATGCTTCGGGTCGTCTGGGTCTCCGAGATTCAATACCAGCCTGCCATCCTTACGCTCCTCAATCCAAAGCTCCCCACCCTTAATCGGAATGTTCAATAGTCCATCCGCCCCCTTCTCTGAGACCATTATCTCCATCCAACCCCTCTCCTCAAGCTCAGGTATGGAGAGCTTCTTCCTAATCTCCCTCTCTACATATTCTTTTCCGAGCTTCTCTGGAATGAATCCGTTTACGTGAAACCTCAAGCGAACAAGATACTCTATCCACTCCATTAAACCCCACCCCAACATCTAGGCATTTGATCAGGGGTTAAAACCCTCATGGCCTTCACTTCCCCTTTTGAGGATTCTTCAGCCTCAGAAGAATTACCTTCTCAACATCATCTCTATACGGATAATGCTTATGCTCCCTAACCTCAACCTCACCTGCGAGATTCTCCTCAACAAATTCTAGAAGCTCCTCAACATTCCTAAACCTCTCCCTTAGCCTATGATATGCGTATAACAATCTCTCGGCTGTTGCCACTCCCTCCTCCCTCCTCAAAGCCTCGACTATCACCATCTTAATCTCCTCGGCATCTCCACTCATCTACCATCAACCCCCATGCCTTTCAAGGCTTCATCCACCACGCTCAAGCTAACCATCTCAAGCCCGTAGCTGAATCTCTCGAAGTCTTCTGCCGTCTCAGGAGCTTTAAATACCGCCACCTTCAACCCATCATATTCTACATCTCTTCCACCACCATAAACCCAAGCATAGAGGTCGTCATCATAAGCCTTACCCACCGCAAAGACCTTATAACCCCTCCCCCAAAGCTCCGCCATCATCCTATACAGAAACCTAATATTCTCGATCAGGCCATGCTTACAATTCTTATAGACGTGATCCATATCCGCCAAAGCAAACAGCCTATCCCCCTTCACATATAGGTGTAATGCTCCACCATGAAGCCTACCAACCCACTCACCACAATAAGGACACCTACTCCTATGCTCAGGATCTTTCAAATCCGCTATAATATTCATCTTCTCAGATTTCCTAGACTCCTTGAACTCTTCCCCAACCTCTTCAACCTCTCCTATTACCTCAACCCTCTCTTCAACTACTTCTTCCCCTCTCTCCATCCCTTCCTCTACCCTCTCCTCTACCTTCTCCCTCTTCTCCACCTTTATCTCCACGAACTCGTCTAGATAGGACTGTGGCATATACATTATCACCCCTTAAGGAACTTCCTAGCCTGTTGCTCATCCTCAGTAATCTTATACCCGCACTCTGGACAGCAAAACTCCTCTAAAGTCCCGCCAACACAGCGGATAAACTCGTAGCTCTCTCCATCGAAGTTATACTCCACCATACATCCATGAATATAGTTCTTCAGAAACGTTATCTCCTTACCACAATTAGGGCATATAGCCAACCGCCCTTCACCCCTCACAGCTTTATCGGGAGCTTCCAATAGCCCCACAGCACCATCAAGACACAGAACGAGACCCAAGTGGTGGCCGTCGAGACGAGGCCGAGCCTCTCCACGATGACTCTCCTAATGACCTCGAAATCCTTGTCAGGGAAGTGTATCCTAACCCTATCGCCCTCGACTCGGATTCTAGGGCTTCCAGACGGGTATTCGGGTAAGGCGTAGCCCTTCGGCATATCCTCTGGATAGACCTCTCTCAGCTTGTGGAATCCCAGCCTCACACACCTTACCATGAAGTCCCTCACATTGGAGGCGACCTCTGGATGCTCTCCCACGAACTCCCCGCACCTCTCCACAAGCTTCTTAGGAAAATACATATACGGCATACCCTAATCAGCCCCCGACGACCACATCCTCATGGCCTCTAGCAGATCCTCAGAGCTTATCCTTCCATCGAGCCAAGCCCTCACCAACGAAGCCTTACTCCTAAGCCTAGTCCCATACATACACTCCCATCTCCTATGCCTGAACGTCCATAGATCATTCCAGGTGAAGTTGTTTAGTATGGCGGCCTCGACGCCTATGGCGAGGGAGATAATATCGCTTAGGCCGGCGATATAGCCTAGGTATGCTATCCCATAGTTGACCACAACGCCGCTGGCTCCTACTATCCCAAACTTCAGAAAAGTCGTGGAGAAGATCTTCCTCCTAGCCCAAGCCCAAACCCTCTTGATCAAGACCCAACTCCCTCATAGATGGTTCTTCAATTAAGGATTTTCAGATAGGCCCCAAAATATGGCAAAATGTAGATCGCTCCGGTTTTTTGAGGAAGGTTGCTGAGTCTATTCTGTTAGTAGATTTCCATTTTCCTTCTATTCCATCCTAGAATTCTTTTAATCAGTCTTAACTTCCACTTTCAGCCTACCCCTTTAGAGTAAATTAAGGAGCCATTCAGGATCTATTTAGAAAGTGGTTAGCTATGGTGGTCATCACCATTATCCACCTCCTTTGCGGAGAGAGTGTCCGCTAGCTCGGGGGTCTTCCTAATGTTTTCAATTTGTCTTCTCCAATCTACGGGCGGATGAAGCCATTTAAGCGGCTTTCCTCTTATGGTGTAGTAGTGGTCATCTATTCATAGCTCTGAGCCGACTACTATGAGTTGATCCCCTTGCAGTAGGTGGATCTTGACTTCTCCCGTGGTGTAGTCCACACTCCTACCTTCCTGTGGAAGATCTTGGCTATTTTACTATCTCCGCTCAAGCAGATTATGCGGCCACATCCATCATAGATTACGCCCTGCCCCTGAATACTAGAGTCTTCTCCGATTTACTCCGCCTTCTCTTCTTTCATGACCTTCGCTCATTTACGAATATTGTGCCCCTGCCTCCTTAGTTCTTTTTCTTCGGCATCCTGATCGGATATCCCTTATGTCCTTATTGTTACGGAGCCAAAGGTCACGCTTAGGTGATCTCGTCATATCTTATTCACCTGAAATGCAAAATGATCGATTATTTTGGGGTCAATTTTTGTCATTAGCTCGAATACTGCTTTTCGTGCTCTTTGAGCCTGTTCCCTATTCACAAAGGCTCCTCTATGGACAACGGAGTCTCTTAGCTCTTTAACACGTTTTTTCCATTCCCTATAAGCTTCTGGATATATTTCCGAGAGGGGTTTACCTGCTATCTCTATGAAGCCTATTCTTAGTACCTCTTCGATGCTTCTCCTAAGTAGCCAGTTAATTGTTCCTTCACGAAGCTTACTTGTGAGGTGATTTCTGAGAAAATCGCTGATAAATACTTCAAAAGCGGATTCGAGCTCAATTATCTCCGCCCGGTAATCTTTCTCTAACTGATGCCTTTTCGCATTGGAGATTAACCTCCTCCAAAGGGGAACCTTATCGTAGTCACGGTTTCCATACACAACCCAGGAGATCTTCCCTTTCTTAACCCCCTTTCCCCATCACAACTGAGAATGCTGAAGTGTGTATTTGTTATATAGCCCGGTACTGCACGCACGGGAAATTGTGGCGTTAAATAAACTACTGGAGCGTTTTCGAAGGGTTTAGAAAACTTGACGATTTTCAGCTGCCCGACTGTTATTTCTACTTCCCCAGATTCTTCGGCATTATACTGGAAAGGACGGGCAACGAAAGGGTTATCGGAGGCAAAAGCTTCCTTCAAACCTTGTTGAAGACTAAATTCATAGCCGCAAACAATACATTTTATGAGGGGATCAAAATAGCGGTTTTCAACCGTGAGGGGGCTCTCCTGAGGTAACGCCCATCCATGAGGCTTATTTACGTGATCCCTACTCTTCCATCTAGGGCAAACGACAAACCATGCCTTATTCATTAGCCAACTATAATTAGCTGAGATGCACTAAGGAAATAAAAATTCTTTCTCTATCCGAGCATGTTCTATTGTGACGCTTTTAAATTTCCCATTTTTCAGTAGAGGCGCTCGTAGAAGATTAACTGCCCAAGTTAATCAACGCCAGAAACTTTTAAGAGAACCTTTACCCGGAAGTGAGGTGCCAGAAGAAGCTTGTAGTTACGAGAGGTGTAACTATTTAGTTTCACTAACTCTTTATTACCTCTTTGCAATGTCTTTTATGGGGCGTGCTTATTTTCGGAGGTGTTGTCCATGCAGTATCGGGGCGTGGCGATGCTGCTGGGGTTGGGGCTTCTACCTAGTTTCTATCCATGCGTAGGAATGGCTTTAGTTGCGCGGATCACTCTGGGGCGTCCACTTATTTCCGAGTTCGTGCTTTCCGGCTTAGCCATCTGGCTATCCTTTGTCGCAGCTACCTGGCTCTTTTTAATAAGGCCCATAAAGGCGGGGATCAAACCGAACAAGATTATCTTCATCATACTCACGGCCGTCAACTATTGGATAGGGCTAATTATTGGAGGAGCTCTCTACACGCTAGCCTATGCACTGCTATATGGGTTCACGGCTGGAGAACATACTGAACGCTCGTTCAGTCAGGGACTTTCGGATAACCCGCTTTATAAGCTGGTGTCGAGGGATGAGGCCAAGATATTGGAGGCGTTGTTGTCTCTGGATGGGAGGGCGCGGCAAAGGGATCTGGCAAAGCTTACCGGATTGGGTAAGGTAAAGACCCATAGGATCGTAAGGAGGCTGGCCAGAAACGGGGCCGTCAAGATAGTGAAAGAAAGCCGGAAAAAGAGCATCATTCAGTTGGATGAAGAATTACTAAAAATCTTGAAAAGATGTAATCGGAAAAGCGGAGAGAACTTCAGAGGAAACTAAGACCTATACGACCACCTATACGATGACTCGCCTAAGGTAGCATTTCATTCTCTACAACTCTGAAATTTGTCTCTATTCTCAGTTTATCATCGCCTGTTCCCCGTTCCAAGACTAGCAGGTAGTCTCCAGGAAATACATCAGATAAGTACGCTTCATCATATGGGTATCCAGGCCGTCCTGCTTTCCAGCTAATCGTCGAAACCCGCTCCATCTGCGACATGTTATGCGCATAATGCGTCGGCATATGCTCAACCATTACTAAGTCATACACCTTCTTGCCATCGGCCCTTAGGATCATGAATCTCGTTGGTCCCCACAGCTTGTTCGCCGGACCTGTAAGCCTCATCTTAATCCAGAGAACGCCGCAGACCTCCACCTCTTTACTTGACAATATAATTTCCATCGTAACGTTATCTTTCTCAGCCAGTAGAACAGGGCCTTGAAACTTTTCAGGCGGAGATACCGGCATGGGAAGATCGCCGCATTTAGTGGTAGTAGTCGAAGATGCTATCAATCGATTCCATGCTTGTGCGTCTTCCTCTCTCGTTACAAGTTCATAGATGAAGTCTTGGGTCTCGAACCATATTCTGCCCTCAGGCAAGTAGTCGAACCTGATTGAGAGCCCGCTACCGAGTTTAAAGTCTAGGAATATGCCCCACGGGTATGGTATCGTTACCTCGACTGTCCTGCCCTCCATGATGGTCTTTTTCGGTTGCTGACGGACTACCTTAGCGTTTTTTATCAGGTTTACCGCTGCATCGAATCCGGGTTCACCGCGGTCAAAACGCGCTACAACATGCCCCGTCACGTTCCTGACCTCGACAGCAGACGCCTTTTCTAAAACGAGGTCAACCGTGTCCTCCCAGCTAGATGGAAGAGAGTATGTTCCTCCAAATGCTTCTCGTATTGTTAGTAGGTTCGTTATGCCGAATATGAGCAGAAGAATGGTCGCGATCGAGATGGCTACTATGAGCCATTTACCTTTCTCCATTTCGCTCATCATGTTTTTGGCTTTAACCAAGCATAAGCCTTATGCTGTTCTAAAATCATGAACAAGAGCCTTCACTATCTAGAACTAGATATTCGGAATAAATCTTATGTATGTCACACGCTACTTACCGATTCGGCAACCTGAGATGCCTAGGAAAATCGCTCTACTGCTCTCGACTCTCTTAATAGTCATATTGCTTACATTCGCAACCATGACCTCAAATGATATACTGAACGATAGAGCCGAACATTCTTCAAAGATTAGTCTTATCGTCACTAATGATATTCCGATGATTGCCCCACCCGTCTCATTAGAAGAAACGGGATCGCTCGTCTCTCTTGAAGAGGCTGAGCAACTACTAGGAGTTAGGCTACTTCCATCTAATCTTCCTTGCGGCACAACGTTTTACCAAGTTAGAGTCAAGGAAAAAACGGTAACCCTGCTATTCAGAAACCTTGAGCTACAGAAACTTCCCTTCTTCAAGGAGGATATCCAAATACTTCTACTCGTCGAGAAGAGGAGCCTGCCTAAAGCCATAACCAGCGAGACAAACAACCCAATAACGGTAACTTACACAGACGTGAAGAATAACGTCACGGTTACGAAGGTTATGACCGTAACACCCTCAAACTTTGCTAGCCCGATTAAGAGGATTGAGGTTAACGGCAATCCTGGTTACGGGATCGAATCCGCGAACGGATATCCGGCGATACTCATCTGGCAACAAGGCAACTACACCTACACTCTCCAAGCATATCTACCTCTCAAGGAGTTACTGAAGATAGCATCCAGCATTAACTCGACTAGATAAAATGATACATCATTACTCTGAGCCTGCCGAAGTGTTCGTACATACCTGTAACGCGTTAAGTTTTTCCAGAAGCTCTAAGGCGGTTCTCCCCTTTTCGGTAAGAATGTAGAGTTCTCCCCGCCCTTTCCTCGTTCCGAGTCTCTGGATCAAGTCTTTCTTCTCGAGAACTTCCACATGCCTGTCAACCGCCTTCCAATCTAACCCAAGCTCCTTCGCTAGCATAAGCCTGTTCATGGGCTTCTCCAGCAATCTCAGAATCCTGACCCTCGTAGGGGAGCCTCTCATCTTAGCCAAAAGCTTGAAGACCTCGTAGTCGAGCTTGCTCCTACACCAGATACGCTTTACAATGCCTTTGAAGGCGAGGGTTGCGGCTATAAACGTCCACGAGCCCAACGCCGCGTAAGCTGAGGCAAAGAACAGAGTTTGAGTTTGTATGCCGCCGACTGGTGGAGGTCTACCAATCCTAATTGAAAGTTGCACGACAGCATAGAAATACAGCGCGATACACGTTGATGAAATCGCTACCGCCAATGCGATGTAAAGAAGATACTTGAAAGCCCTGCCCTCAAGCAACATTATCCAGCGTTCCCACATCCACCTACTTAGAAAACATCCACAAAACGCTTAAGAGTTTTCCACCCATTAGGACAAAAATAAAAATATATTCCACCATATATATTCATTCGTGGCAGGAAGAGGGATCTCCTCAGCAGTCGTATCGCTAGTAGTTTTGATGATAGTGTTAGGAGTTGTTTTCATCGCCGGTTTTTTAAACAAGTCTCAAGTTTCTAAAACACCCACAATATGCTATCCTCTTGGAAAGAGAGTCGTCTCAGTTACCATCACAACAACGAAAACTGTTGAAGGAGTAGTCAAGAAATGGACCGAGGTATTCATTTCAACCGAATCCCTTGGACCGGAGTTAAGTCCACCCACGACCTTTGACGGTCCAAGGAATCTTACTCAGAAAGGAGACGCCACCTTAGAGGCGATATTATCAAGCAGGACGTTAAAGCCTTGTGACATCCTCTGGATTAAAGTGAAATTAAAGGGTCCGCCGGATTTCCTCTGGGGATCAACAAGACTTAAGGTGTTAAAAGCTGACGGCACAATAGTATACGAAGTCATTCTCAAGGAACATAAGCCCTTATGGAGTAACGCCACGATTCAAAATGAGCGAACTTTCATAACAGGATGGAGAGCCGGCCCGCCGGGGTATCCTTATGATGTGCCATACCTATCCGACGTGACCCCTGGGCGGTATCTTCTAGTTTTAGAACGAGGATCAGGCGAGGGCGTATTGCGCGTAGAAGTCCCGTTCGAGGTAGTGGGGTGATAAATTATGGAAGCTCTTTACAGAGTTTCCATAATTATTTTCTCTCTACTAGTCCTAGCATTTTTACAACCTGTAGCAGCTGTTTGGCAATATGGCCTTTCTATGCAACCGGTTACCGATAGGTATGACTCACCGGAAATGACGACTCAAGGGGTATCCTGGTCAGCTAGTATATCGAATGACGGGCCATCCTTAATGCTAGCGGCCAAAACTGGTGACGGGTGGGAAGCCCATTTAGGATGGATATATAATGGATACGATAAGGCTCTCGTTCTCTCATGTCCAGGAGGATCAAGCATCGGAAAACTTGATCCGGGAGAGTTTGGATTCTTTTATGAAGTATATCATGATGGGCAATGTATGATTGCGACTATATTGAATAAGCCAACTGATTGGCTACCGTCAGATCCAATATATTACGCCTCAGCCGTTTACACGGACAAGGGTGAATTTTCATTTCAGATTCAAAACATGGGAAGAAGTAGCTCTCTTGGAACGTCGGTTTGCGGAGTAAATGTAGGGGAGACGTATACCAGCAGAGTCGGCGCTATTTTTGAGGCCGAGAACATAGCTACCGATTTTGACTCTCTGTATACGGACCACATTAGTTTATGGGCGCAAGTCTTATCAACTGGGCGAAGAAATTCTGGAAACACTTACGCATATGATTCCGGTTCACCTTCCTCCATTAAGATATACATCTATTCAGCGAATGATGCTGAACTCGGCTTCCGTAGAGGATACCATTACACTAATAATCAGTTGTTATGGTCAGCCAACCTTGGTGCAGACAATGAGCTGATCCCGCCATCACGCTGTTCATAATTTTCTAATGATTTAATTTCGATGATTATACTACTAACCTAACACGGGTTAAAGAGCTCTAGAGCAGTTGGATTCCCGTCGACAGATTACGATCATGGAATCAACCTGAAATCTGCTCATGTTCTTGGTGGGAATCGTGATCTCCCTACCTCCTTTACTGGACTGGCGTCTGCGAAGAAGGGAGGGTCGGAATATCTCTTCAGAAGATGTCTTGTCCCTTCTCTTCGATGAAAAGGAGAAACGCGTAATCGAAGCCCTTATCGGATCACCTGAGCCGCTAAGGTTAAGCGAAGTCGCGGCCATAGCAGGTTTGAGTAAGGTGACTACATATAGGCTGTTGGGTAGGCTGGCCGCAAGGGGGACGGTCTTGGTGGCTAAAGATAATACTCCCAGGGTGAAAAGATATCATCTTAACCCTAAGCTCAGGGAGTTATTTGAGGCGCATATAGAATCGGCTTAAGGAGGGCTTGGAAAGCGATTGTAGGACTTTAAAAGATTTAATAGTGATGTTGAGAGGCAGGGGCTTTTGGGAGCTGGAAAGTCTAACGCTGACATAGAGTAACTTGGTGGCCTTCGGTTATATGGCCGAGACCCGTTATATCCCAGAATGCGGATCACAGCTTTGAGATGAGCCAGAGTAGTGTATGCGTTTGCGGTAGGCCAGCGGAGAAGCCTCTCCCAAAAGGTATAGACGGGCTGTTTGTTAAGGGGCAGGGGTTCAAGCCCTATGAGAGGGTATGCAAGGAGTGTCTTAAGCGGATAGAGAGGCTTGATAGGAGGTTTAAGCCAAGCTTCGTATGCGACGCTGTTATAGTCGTCTATGACCCCGTGTCGAAGAGCTTTATGATTAGGGCTTATAACGAGTATGGGGACTCGGCTTATCTTCGAGAGGATATGAGGGAGACTAGAAGCCTCGTCAGGAATATCTGGACTAGGGAGGTCGTGGTCTTAGAGGGGGATAGGGTGGTGGGGGTGATTTAAGGTGGTGGTATTGCCGGAGGTTTATGTTAGGACTGTGGAGGATACCCCGCTATATCGGGTGGATGAGGTGAAGATTTGGTCTTCGGGACAGTATAAGCCTATGTTGGAGCTTATGCTGAAGATTAATGGAGGGCTGGTGTTCGTTAGGAGATATGATAGGGTTGATGCGGAGCTCGTTCTACCAGAGCATATCAAGCAGGTGGAGGGTGCGTTTGAGAGGGGATACTTCTGCCTGCGTGGAAAGGGTGATCCGCTGGAGGAGTTCTCAGATCCGCTGGAAGACCTCACGAAGATGGAGGATACCGAGGTTGAGGGGGTTAAGAGGTTCAGCGGAGACCATAGGAGGTATTCAGCCGCTTTCCATTATCTCATCTGGAATAGGGAGTTGATCGAGGAGATCGAGAAGAGGTTGAATAAAGGGGGTGATTTAGAGGGATGAGTTCTGAGGTTGAGAGGAAGGTTTTAAGGTTTGATGAGTGGCTCGGAGAGGTTGAGCGTAGGAGCCCTGAGAAGGTGTTCGTGAGGATTAACGGTGTTAAGGATATTATGGTTGGTGAGGTCTATGAGTATGAGCCTTGGTTCATGGATGGTAAGGCCGAGATTCGTGGGTATTTGCCTACTCAGAGCAGGCCATATATGGATAGGATTCATGAGAGGCTAACCAAGCTTGGTTATGTTGTTTATGGCTTCGGCGAGAGTGGAAGCGAGGTAATCGTCCATTATAGGCGTGGGGATGAGGGTTTGAGGATTTATAGGTTTAGGGTTGATGAGAAGTGCCCGCATTGTAGGTGGCGTGTTACTACGGCTTATGTCGTAGCTTCGAGTGAGGACGAGGCCAAGACGTTAATGGAGAATGGTATATGGCTCTGCGGGAATTGTATGGCTGATATGCTCGTGGATAGAGGCTACACCCTCAAGCGAGTCCTATCCAGGTGAGAGGAGTTGGCGACGCCATTTAAATGCCCTCTATGTGGTGAGGAGCTGGAGAGGATTGGTTATAGTGTTGCTTGGAGTCTTGGTGGGGCTGAGAAGCTCTGGTGTGGTAGGTGTAATAGGTATTGGTGGTGGATTGATCCAGATACCGAGAGGCATGGAGACGGCTTCTATCTGGAGGCCAAGGACGGGGTTGATCCATACGAATATTGTAAAGAGAAGGGGCTACTGAATCCTAAATGTTATCAAGAGAATAGACCTACTACCCTTATTGATTTTCTTGTATGCTCGGAAGAGGTGGGGGCGAGATGATTGTATGCGAGTATGAGTTTGATAGGCCTGACCCGAGGAATCCTAGCTACTCATTAGTTGAAGTGGATATTTATGGTTGGATTCCGAGGCAGTTCTGGCGTGAGGTTCGAGACCATAGGCTGTCGTTGAGGAAGAATCTCAAGACTGGTAAGTTTGAGCTGTATAGGCATTATTACGCCGATGACTGTGATGAAGTGATATTTACGGGATCGCTTGAGGAGTGTTTAAAGAAAGCAGAGGAAGAGTGGAAGCGTTTTCATTATGGCTGGGCTGGGGTTGAGCCAGAGTTCAAGCCTTGTAGGCATAAGCCGCCTGAGATCAGCTCGTTATGTCCTAAGCGGAGAACTGTTATAGGGGTTAGCGGTTGAGATTGATTAAATAGGGGCTTCGGATATTATTTGTTGGGGGGATGATCGACTTTAAGAAGGTCGCCGAGGAAGTGGATGAGGCCATAAGGGTTTTGGATTTAGGG
>Ga0190367_1001677_pt1 | contig 12487 bp, 18 predicted proteins | sample 4872181011_MG_FD_171838 | JGI IMG/M metagenome (GOLD analysis project Ga0190367, IMG submission 171838) | Hydrothermal vent microbial mat bacterial communities from Southern Trench, Guaymas Basin, Mexico - 4872-18-10-11_MG | ecosystem: Environmental > Aquatic > Marine > Hydrothermal vents >... | reverse complement strand
ACATCTCTACCCCCAGAAATAATCCCCTTTCACTTACTCGAGATCCTAGGCGACTCATTAGTTTACGGCTTTGCTCTATCCAGAATCCTTGGTAAAGCTGAAGGGAACACTGGACCTACTCATGATATCACGTGACAAATAGCTAAGTTGATAGCTTATTCAGTATTCCGAGCTACCAAGAGGAAATTAGACGTACATTAGCTAAAGCGTATTCGGTAAGAAACTGTATCGTTCATGAACTAGAATATCCCAAAGTAAAGTCCGACAAAAAGGAAAGGTTTATGTAGATACTCTTCCCGATCTTGTTTCTAAAGTAGAAGACCACCTCAGAGAGTCTATAAAACTCCGAGTAAAAGCCACTAACCATCTTTATTGGAAACGCAACACTCTCATTAATTATGGCAAGTAGCTTCTTGTTACATTGTTAACAAGCCACAAGACTAATACTCCTGCACCAAAATTAGAATCCTCACCATGAATGCTACTTGTCTTACGTAATGGATTGCTGTTTGCTCATTTTCACGTGAAAATGAGCAATTACGTAAGAAGTGATTCTTGCGGCTTTCTTCGACTTAATATATCACTTTAGAATTCTACATGCCTACTTTTCAGTAGTAAAAATATACTACTTTTCTGTTCTTAAATAATGGTGAGAAAAATGGGTAAGTATAAAACAGTGTCTGCAAAGGTAAGAGCTAGTCTTTGGGAAAATCAAAAAAACTTAACATAAACGTTAGCAAAGTAGTTAGAAGAACTCTTAAAGAAGAAGTAAGGAAAATGGAAGAGAAAGAACTAGCTGAAAATTGGAGGAAGTAGGTAAGATTCTAAGTATACACACAGATAAGAAAATAGTTGAGCTCATTCGAAGCAGTAGGGAGAAGAGATAATGAACTACCTTTTCGACACATCATCCATTCTAAACATCATAAAAAGTAGAAAAGACGCCGCCATCAAGGTCCTCAAGGAAAACTATACACTACAATTAGCACTCTATGAAATTGGAAACGCCATATGGAAAGACATTACACTACTCAAATCTTACAGCTTGGATACAGGTCTAAAAATAATATCCACAGTTAAAAAACTATTAAACTACATGAACGTCATAAACCCTTAACTATCCAAAAAACGTTTTAACAATAGCTGCAAACCTCCCAGCAACATTCTACGATGCATCCTATATTGCAGCTACATTAGAAAATAACTTAACATTTGTCACAGACGACAAAAAAACTAATAGAAAAAATAAAACAAAACGTTCTTTACCAAAAATTTTCCAGAACAATACACGTAACGTCATCACTAACCATATAATGACCATAGTTAAACCCTAAGTTCAAAACGCGCACTACTTCACCATAGAATCCCATACCAGCAAATATTCCACTTCAATTTTAGAACAAAACAGAAGACATACACACGTTCTAGAACCCCTTTCTACTTCAACATTAATATCATAAAATCGATCAACCTTCTTTACGTACTCTAAAACCCACCTAAAAGTTAATATTGCATCAGACTTGCAACATTTACTAAATAGTATCACTAATTGTTATAATTGGTAGCCTGAATTCCTTAAGCAGAATTTTGTTTAATTAGTATTCTAAAGTATCCTGTCATGTTAAGAGCGCTTTCGAGTCCGTGCTGGTTAAATTTGATGACATGCTAGGCAATAATCTTAAATTGAAAAGATTTTATCCAAACCGGAAAAGAGCAACTTAGCATGGTTTAGTATTTTTTGAATATTTTCTACTTTCACTTGAAACCATTTCCCTTAACTTGTTTATTAATTCATCAGACAACCATACGCCTCTTGCTTTCATTTCTAGTGCGACTTCTACCGGGTTTTGGGTTAAAATGTTTCGTTTCCAAGCTTCAAATAAAACCGCAATGGTGCCAGCAACATTTAACTCGAGACTTTTAGCAATTTCTCTTGGAACTTCATCGTCCATGAGCACCAAGTCCGCATTTAACTCCTTAGCTAAAATTATTGTCTCAGCTTCTCCAACATCAACTTCTTTAAGTAACAGCCGAACGGACAATCTGTTTAAAACTTTTCGTGCTTTTATCCATTCCGCTTTTTCCACTTCTTTTGACCCAGGCTTCTCCTTACCTTTCTCTACCAGTTCTTTCCAAACTGCTTCAGAAATAATTATTCCACCAAAAAGCTTCTTCAAAACTTCTAATTTTCCTACTTTAGATAGGGCTATTAACGGCCCGCTGTTACATACAACTTTCATTTACGTCCTTCCAGCATCTTTTTAAGTGTTTCCAAATCTTCCTCCAAATCCTTTGAACCATACCGTACGGGAACTCTTTTGCGAGCTAATATTTCAAACATTTCCCACTTAGATACACCAACTATCTCAGCAGCCTTCCCCAAAGATATGTATCCCTCTCTATACAGCTCCACTGCAACAATTTCACGAATAACTCTCGGCAAATCATCAACTCTAACCTTAAGTAACCGCGCCAAATCCATCGGAAAACCAATCTTAACCTCAGACATCGCAAAACCCCTTAAACCTAAAATTTAACAAACACACCTAATAAATATAATCAAACCAACCATCATATAGTCAACCATCCACCTATTATCTAAAAACCCTTTCATAAACACAAACACACTTCTCTTAACCTTCCAATGAAAATTGAACACAATATGACATTCTCACATTTAACGCTTTAAACCCACAACATTAAACAACCTAGAGAGGCAGCTAAAAATAAATAACATGCACTACATTTTAAAATTTCGCCAAGAGAGAGGCCAACAAAAGTATTAGAAAACCACAACAAAAATGTAAGTATTACATAGAATCAGGAAAACACCATCCATAATGAGTGAGTTTTAATTCTTTAGAGACACTGAAAGAGACCATAGACAGTCAACAAATGTTTCATTTCATTACTAGAACAAAGTAGAAAACCTTAACACGTAATGTAGTTAATGCCCTCCTTCAACACGCGTAGGAAGATCTTTCCTATGCTTATACAAACTTTCTTAATATCTAAAACTTCGTCCTAACACCTAAAATATTGTTCCTACGCGAAGAAATTAATTACTTTCTTAATGCTTTTGATACAATGATGCCTAAAAGTTTTGTTAGTTCATCTTCAAAATCCCTAGTAACATCCTTAGCTCCACTAATAGCGTGAGCTACTTCATGTAAAAGCGTACCCGCATATTTTTCTATACTTTGCAACTGGCTTCTTCTTATGATAATTGTCTTGGTTTTAGGGTCCCAAAGACCTTCTGCTTCAACAAAGGAACCAAGCTCTTTTATCATTGTTTCCGAAATCTTCGCTCCTTTAACTATTTCAGGTTTACCTCCAATAAGACTAGATATCATGTCAGTCATGTCAAATACTTCCTTCTCACTTGGAGTCAACTGACTCGGGTCAACAAACTTAAACTCAAAACTCTCTTCATACTCTTTGTAAAACTGACCTAAATCACGAATAGCTTTCCCAGATACATCTCTCAAACCTCTAATTTTCTCCTTCAAACTTTCCGGAATCGTAACCACCCTATACCCGCTCTTCCTTGCTTCATCAACCATATTTGCATCGCTCATCAACTCCTCAGGAGTAAGAAAAACCACCTTCTCAGTAGCATTCAATATTTTAACCGCATGCACCTGAACATCGATCCATTTAAGCTCATCATGCATCTTCCCAGTAGAAAAATTCTTCAAATCATTAACAAGACTTAAAGCCACTTCCCTACTTCTACAAGAAAGCAAAATAGACTTAACCCTATCCGAATAAGCACTCCTCCCCTACATTCGTCCGCTCCCTATTCAACGCCCGCCTAATCTTCTTAGTTAACGACGTTATATTATAACTAAAAAGAAAATTATCTTCCTCAGCCACCTTAACACCATTAATATAAATCCTAGCCACATCACCCTTCTTCTCCAACACATCACCAAACCTCGTTCTCTCAATAACCCGCTCCCCCAGAAAAAATTAAAAAAATCCTTCGCCTTCTCAATATCCTCGTCACTAACACCCCCCAAATAAACTCAGTCCCAACAAAATTAGGATCAGAAGGCGGATAAATATACGCATGAAGCGTAATAATATCCTCAAACCCATGCTTCTGAGACTCACCAATAGTTATATCCCCATGCCTCGACCTTATAAAAACCTTCACACCCTTCCTATCAAACGTCGCAAAAGCATCTTTTAAACCAATACCAAACTTCCCAATAACATGCGGATTCCCAAGCTTCTCATCATCCTCCTTCTGAGTAAGATGCTCACACCTAAGCCCACGCCCAAAATCCCTAATATGCCACCTACCCTCACCATCCTTAAAAATCTCAATACCCCTAGTCTTCGTCAACACCTGCTCATCAATAGCATTCGCAATAACCTCCCTAATAGTATGAAAAACCTCCCAATCCTCAAGAATCCTCTCAATATTCAAATCAAACCTCCTAACAAAACATCCCCACCAAACACTCCTCAACAAATTACCACACATCACCGTTATTTTATTTTCGAATAGAGAATACATCAACTTCTATAATCCCCGTACCCACCAGAACCATAATTGTAGAGCATCATAAAAGGCCCATTTAGATTAAAACAAGACAAAAGCAATCATAGAAACTTAATGCGATTTTGAATGATGCAGTTGACCATGTTCTCATATATTTTAATTATATTAACAACCTCATCCTCCGTTCTTTCCTCGATTTGTTCAAATTCTCCATCATCATACATTTCCCACACCCTCTTCCCAGTTTCCCTTTCCTTTACGAATCCCAAACCTCCCCATTAATTGAACAGCCATCTTCGGATACAAAACAGGATCCGGAAAACGAGTGAAAAACGGAACCCCAACATTACTCAAATCAACCAGCTTCGTTTTAAAATAAACATTACAATTAACGTGCTTTGTGGAAGAAGTTTTCTTGATGTTTACGCCTTGAAGAAGTAGTCACCAGTATTCCATTTAAGATACTTATAAATTACACCAATTGTCGAGGAAAACAGCAAAGATTTTATAGTTTTAACGCTCTGCATAATTTTTATGGAAAAAAGAGAGCAAAAGGGTTCAAATATAATCCCAGTTTTAAGAAAACTCGCAAAAATTCTTGAAGAAAATTATATAGAATACTGTATTGTTGGAAGTACAAGTTTATTTCTTGAAGGGCTTCCTGTTGAACCGTCAGACATAGATATCTTAACAACTAAAGATTCTGCCTTTAAAATAGATAAACTTTTGAATCCTTATAGGCTAGTTGAATGCAAATTAAGAGAATCTGAAGTTTTTCGCTCATACTTTGGAAAGTATAAAATAGATAGTATAGATGTTGAGGTAATGGGAGAACTCCAATACCGTAAGAATAGTGAGTGGAGCGAACCATTTACCCCACTGACAATTAAAACAAAGTATGTAAATCTCAACAACGAAAAAATAAGAATTGCCAGATTGGAAGAAACTTACAAATTTTGTAAAGAAATCGGAAGAGAGAAAACATGTAGAACAATCGAAGAATATCTAAGGAAACTTGGTAGAAATATTAAACTTTAATAAAATTTCTTCATCATTTATAGTTAGCGCGCGCTATCAAGATCATCTTTAGGCACTTCAATCTTTGACTTGACATAGGGACATTTTATTTTAAAAAACCACTTCTTTTTCACTTCAAAAACAGGCATAGCATACAACCTTTTTAATTCGTTCAATAGTTTTTTATGTTTGCTGGAATAAACATTTTCTGCATTTACCATATCTCCTGCTAGACTAATAATTTTATCATTATCTACTATTAGTGAGGTCATATTATGAATTATTTTTTTGGCACTTTCTGCTTTTTTAATGTCTTGGGACCTATAAACAGTCCTGGTTCCAACCTTTACAGCACGCATTTCGTAACTTACAACAATTGGAGACATGACAACTTCTTTTTTCACCAGTTTTTTCACTATGTCACGAGATATTAATTTAATTTCCGCCCCCGTTATATTTTTTATCATTACCAGATATCTTAGAAATTGACAGACTTCTAGGACCAAGTCCAATATAAAGTAACAATCTACCTGACTCCCCCTAATAAATACATGTTTAAGATCTCTCTTTTCTAAATAATTAGTAATTTCACGTTCTACTTCTTCTCTAAGAGATTTTGTGGCATTATGAAAATTCCTTGTTACATTGAAATATCCTTTAAAAAGTTCGATGAGTTCTGATAGTGGTTTTTTACCAAATCTTCGTAAAAATGTTCATATTTAATAAATTTATTATACTGTTTCTCATCATATCAAAATGTGTACGTGCTGCCTCCATGTTTAACCGCCTATCTTGAAGTTTGCAAGATATAAAATACGTTAGAAAGGATGATCCAAGAGCTGATAATATAGATATAATTAACATATCTCGCCGATATATAAGGACAGATATTAGAAATGTTATAATTTCAGTTATAGAAGGAAAAAGCAATAACATCTCCATAACTTCCTTCACGTGAAATATTCTAGCTGTAAGTCACAACATTAATTTCTCCTTTCATTTTTTATATTTGTCTTACGTAATAAGGGTTTGAAGAAACTAGTTGAATTGTCTGATTTAAGAACTCGTCAACACATTGCTTTAAGAAAGTTTTCCGATACATTTGCGAGAATGTACTTTGTAGTGACTCAGATAGATGCATGTTACCTATACACAAAAGAGATAATTCAAGCCTCTAAAAAACTCATTGAAATGGTTGAAAGAGATGAAAAAAGATTTCTCCAAGAAATAATCGAACATGCAAACCAAATCTTAACCTTACTTAATGCCTGGAAGAAACGGAGGGATCGATAATTGTCATTATTAGCTTATTTTGGCATCTTACGTAAAAACCTGCTATACAAAACAAAGGTTGAGTACGGAGACTATGCTTTAAACCACTATGAGGGCTGTCAGCATGGCTGCAAATATTGCTATGCCAGAATGATAAAAAAGCCGTATTCTGAATGGATAAAAGCTAAACCTGTTGCAAATGCAATTTCCTTACTTAAAAAAGAACTACCAGTTCTAAAACATGAAATAAAAGAAGTCTATCTGTGTTTTTCATGCGATTCCTATATGCCACTTGAAAAGAAAACACAGCTCACACAGAGAATATTGAAAATATTGGTTGAGAATGATGTTGCTTTCAGAATTCTTACGAAATCTAATCTGGTTCTTCGAGACCTAAAAATACTAAGCAGTTATGATAAATGTCATGTTGGTTTTATAATAACTACTTTAAACGATAATGTAAGGGTTTACTGGGAACCTTACGCTTCGAAAATAGAAGATAGAATTGAAGCATTAAAAACATGTCACGATCACGGGATCCCCACATGGGTTAGTGTTGAACCCATCCTGGACATCACATATGTAGACCTCGTCCATAAGTTGCATGAATACGTTGACCAATTTGTGTTTCGGAAAACTAAACTACATGAAATCAAACTTGAATTGGCGGGAAGTAGCCGAGAAAATAGTTGAAACATGTAAAGAACTCGGACTAAACTTCATTATAAAGAAGGAACTTGCAAACTGTCTTACGTAAGGGGTGTAGGATTGTGGGTATAGATTATGATTGGATATTTTTGGATGATTCTGTTGAGATTACGGATCCTAAGGGGTTTGTTGAGTTTCTGAAAAACGTCGATGATGGTCTCAGAGAGCTTGTAAAATATAATTTCGTGTATAAAGATGTTGATGAACTAACTGCAAAGAAAATATGGGCCTTCCTAGGTTTCAAAGGACCTTACAAACATGGACCAGAGTATAGGATTCCCCGCTTTTACTCTGAGGACAAAGATGTGAAAGAATCCCTTAGAGGTCTTTCAAAATACGTAGAAAGATGCGAATTCATAGTTATCAGCGAAGAATCCCCCTATGATCCCAACGCAATATGGAAAGTCATTTATAAACAAAGGAGAAGCAAAAGTGATCCCTCTAACATTATGCTCCAGAAAGGAGGAAAAATTTCATGAAATATAGAGACTGCGAGTTCTTCGACAAAGAAAACGAATACTGTCAGGCCTTCAATATCTCATTTTGTAAACCTAGTGAGAAGCATGTAACACCTTTGAGCCAGGTATGATTCGAGATTTTGAGAGGCGAAGTAACATTTTTAATTTAAGACGCGTTTTTATTACGTAAACTGAAGTAAAAGTTACAATTAGTTCTTAGTGATGTGGTCTTTAATGAGCAATTTACCCGCCTTTAGAGGACTTAAACATATAACTGCAGGATACTTAGCAATAAACTTTGTTGAAGATACAAAAGAAGATCGATTGGTTTTGTTAAGAAATTATGAACATGATATCGGAAGAGGATACGACATTCTTTTAGATCCAGATAGGTATAAAGTTAAGCAAGAAGAATTGAAAAAGCTAGCTACAATTTTAGAAAAATGGAGCATGTAGAAAATGTGGAAATTCTTCATCAATCATCAAGTCTAGGTCTACCGTATAAATTAAGATTTGAAGATAGAAAACGTAGAGTCACTGTTGAGTATGATGGTCTTTTCTTTGAAGCAATTCATATGATAGAGCCTGGTTGGTTTTTAGAGAAAGAATTGCTTGATAAAATCAGGTTGTTCAGAGAGCCTTTGGGATATACCTTGACAAGTTTAAGAGAAGCGTGTGAGGTATTCACTAAAAGCGAATTTGTATCATTTACACTCAAGGAATACTATTTGATCGAGGAAACTAACTTCGATAACCTCAGTATAGAGATTAAGCCAAATAATTATTGTATTAATTGCTGGGAACCCGATTGGGTTGTTTTTACGTCAGGTGTTGGTATCACCCAGCGTGGAAAGTTCATACCTGTTTACATCGGAGAAGAGGAAAAAATAAGGCAGATAATCGTGCATAAACTGGATCTAGGAAGAATTGCAGAAATATATCTATTTAGAATGAAAGACGTGGAAAAGATGTTGGCACAAATATCGGGCAAAATGACAACTCAATACGCTATTTTAAGGAAGAGGATCCTCAGGATAGTGGCAAAATGGAGAGCTTGGCAGATAGTAAAAGAAGATATGGAAACCATTTTTAAGATGAAGTTTTCCTAAACGACCTTGAGTTGTTGAAAGGTAGCCTTGAGCAAATTGACAGGTATAAATGTGCTTTCTATAATGTTCCAATAACTCTATGGATATATGGGCATGAACCTGACCCCGAACTAAGACGAGTGCAACCTACTAGGTATCCCATCCCCCTTGTGTGGAAGCATGGCCATTTATCCTTGACAGATCATGAATTCGAATATCATCGGTTCTTTAACTTACAGACATTTGCTACTCTGCTACTAAACTTAAATAAAAAGACTAGTGAGATTCATGGAGATTTAAGGGGACTTGTGGGACTCTATGAAGTCGAGTTTGCTTATTATGCCTTACTTTTAGCCATAATTGCGATTTTGATTACAGTCCTTTTCCCACTTTTCATAGGATAGTACGTTTATAATTTTTCTTAATTTATTTTTTAACTGGTGATAAATGCTCCAACAGTGGAGATGTTCTGATAAAGTTCTCCAATTGTCTTACGTAATATTACCCAGAATTCTAGGCATAGTCTTGTGGGTTAAAAGTTTTTGTCATTTTTTTGCTTCTTGTATCAGTTACTATAATTTTGCACCTTACTTTTTCTTTAATTATAAATGGGCTAGGAAACATTAAACGTATTCTTTCTGTTTTACCAGGTTCAACGTGAGCCGTTTCCTCGGGAAATGGTGAAAGTGTTAATACCTTGTCATTTAAGAATATTTGGAGTTTGATTTTTCTAATGGATGTTGTTTTGTTGCCCTTATTCATAACATCTAAATTTACATAGATATTTGTACGTTTAGGGTTATCATAGTCATCTTTTATTTCCTCAAAAGTACAGCTATTTACCTCTAGTGAAAGCTTTGGTTTATTTTGAAAATAATTCCATATATGAACAAAACTAGATACTACACCTGTAACCGTTCCTATAATCCCAAGAATTAGTTCCAAAGTCACCATTAACAACAACCAGCCTCTCTATTAACGTAATAATGTAATGAGTTTCATAGCTTAATATTTTATGTCTAATTTAACTACGTATTTTTTGAGAAGAACTAGACTTCTCAAAAAGATTTCTAATTAACATCGCTTTTACTGCCACTCAAACAACCTAGTTTGCTTGGCGCCAAATGGAATGCAAAAAACAATATGTTCTCCATTTCTTTTGTGATGGATCGAGAAAACTTCGATGTTCGGTAATTCCTCGTAAATTAAGTTTTTCAGTTTCTTGGTAACTAAGGATTTATGGAGTATTAAATTGAAACTTCTTTCAGGGATATTATAGTGGGTGCTATGAGGATTTCCTTCGGGGTGGACTTCCGCCATGATTCGCAGTCTAGGTTTTACCGAAGCTTTCTCAATAATCTTTGAACTTGCTATTATTCTCTGGTCTGTGATGTATTTAAGCCCCTTTTCAATAATTTTTAGTTCATCTGGAGATATTTCTATTTTCTTAGCTTTAAGATGAGCATGTAACACTTGCAAAAACATTTGATAAAATAAATGCTCCTTAGGAACCGTCTCGAAAAAGGAACCGTCAACTATAGAGAGCTTTACTTCATCTTTTTTACCTTTTCCGCTTCTAACAAGGTAGAAACATCTTCTCTCAAATTTATAATATTTATCAAAATTAGAGGGAGAATCTATGAGCCTAGCAATCCTTGATACAAGTGTTCCACCGTTAATAGCATCTATTTCCTCGAGATTTTTGTAAGTGGTTGGTATAGTAGAGTTAAAAGATGCTATACCAGTTTTTGACTCAGTGTCTTTTAATTCAAGAATATAACCAGATTTGAACGTTTTTCCTTCCTCTCTTGTCCGAAACAGAAAATCTGGAAAAAGGTTCGACTTTGTATATTTCTTTTTCACGAGGTTTCGAGGTACGTTAACATTTTCAAACAAATCATATCCTATCTTTTTGGCATATCTCCTGTCATCAATATATGCCAATTTACCTCTTGCAGATTTTAAGACAATCTCTTCTAACTTTGACTCAGCAAGACTTAGTTTTCTTTCCATAAAATTTCTTGCACATGTTATGAAAAACTCAGCTACATCGAACATCAAGTAACTAATGTTCGTTGATAATATTTAAATCTAGGCCAAATCTCTTTAAGATTTGGTGTGTATCTATAGTAATCCGCATATTTTAAAACATTATCTGCTGGTCTTAACCTCTCTAAGCGTTTTCTAATTATTTTAACATACTCCGGGTCAATTTCTATACCAATAGCTTTCCTATCTAATTGCTTAGCCACAACGAGAGTTGTTCCAGTACCAGCACATGGGTCAAAAACTATATCTCCAGGCAGGCTAGAGGAAAGTATAATTCTAAGTAATAGTGCCACTGGAGACTGTTGGGTATGTACTCTATTCCCTTTTTCATCTCTTATGGCTTCATCTCCAGCGAAAAAACCGGAAGTTAGTTCTCTTATATCATCCCAAACATCAGTTACATATATTCCATTTTTCCTAGGGTATTTTTGTCCAGGAAGAAGAGGATAATCAACTCTTAATCTATTAAAAACTCTTGGCTTCTCTCCTTTGGTTGCAAAAGCAATGATCTGGTATTGCTTTGAATACCCTTTTGAGTAAGGTACTGCTGATGTCCTTTTCTTCCAAATAATTAGGTTTTGAAACGTCCAACCGGTCTCCCTAAGAGATCTGAGTACATGTTCCGCATTTTTCTCTCTTTGCATGAAATAAATTGCTCCACCATCTGCAGTAATATCATAGGTTGAGGAAAGTATCTTTTTTATCCACTCCCAATATTTCTCTTCAGGTTGGTTATCATCAAAATATCGATAATTTTTACCTTGCCTAAAGGGAGGATCAAAAAAGGTGAGGTGAACCTGCCTATTTTTATTTTCTTTAAACCACTCTAAACAATCTCCTTCAACAAGTTCTATATCTCCTTTTAAAATAACCCTAACCATTGCGTCACCTACTCCTTATTTAAATTATTTAATTCTATCCTAAAAAAACTACTATCATACATAGGTACGAAGTTCGGGTAGTTTTCCTTTATTCTTTTTATGGCGTATTTTAAGCATTCCTCTTTTGTTTTGAACTTAGGTCTCTTCCCTAAACTATTCATTCTCACAATCCAATAAAGTGCTCTAAGCTCGTTTTGAGGAGAACCCCTCGCCCCTCTTGGAATATGCTCAAGTTCCTTCTTAACAATCTCTCTCATTTCCCTCATCTTTTCCATATAACCACCACATATATAGATATATAGGTAAATAAATAGATAGATATTTTCTGTTTAAATATTACCCATTTACCTCATTACGTAAGACTCTTCCGAATTTTCTCATTTTCCGAGAAAAACGGAAGAGTTTTGAGAGAGATCTTTAAATAGAGTAACTTCTTTTTTCTTTTCCTCGAGGAAGGATGACCCAGCAGCTCCGCCTAAAAGATGTGCCTTCCTGGCATGATGT
>Ga0190367_1001673_pt1 | contig 12502 bp, 25 predicted proteins | sample 4872181011_MG_FD_171838 | JGI IMG/M metagenome (GOLD analysis project Ga0190367, IMG submission 171838) | Hydrothermal vent microbial mat bacterial communities from Southern Trench, Guaymas Basin, Mexico - 4872-18-10-11_MG | ecosystem: Environmental > Aquatic > Marine > Hydrothermal vents >... | reverse complement strand
TTTCCTCCTCTACATGGCGGATCTCGTGTTCATAATCGAGGATCTGTGTTGGAATGTGGCCATTGGGTGCTCGTTCATCGCGGAGAAGCGGTGGAGGCAACTTACTCACCTCCTAGCACAGATGCGGAGGAGGGGCATCCTTGAGGACGCAGATAGCATCGCCTGGGGCAGGGTGTGGGCCAGGCTTTACCGCGTGGTTAAGGGTATTGAGGGTGGTGGTGAGGATGAGCGGGGCTGAGGAGGTTTTCGGGGATATAATAACGCTGTACCCGGAGAGGAAGGAGTGGTGGGAGGAGTTCAAGAGGCGCTGGGGTAAGAGGGCGTGGAGGGCCGTCTGTGGCAACTGTGAGTACTGCGTCTGCGATGACGTGGAGGGCTGCTGGTGCACGTATTGGAACGTTAGGCTGGGTTGGCTGACGGATAGGCTCTGCCCCGTGTGGGAGCCAAGGGGTGAGAGAAAGTGAGTGAGGAGATTAGTATCGAGGAGTTTGAGGCCGCGCTAAAGCAGTACTCGCATGTGATAGATGTGGAGCATGTGACGTTTGCGGAGTATGGCGGGAGCGATATGATATACGTGAGGCCTAGGCAGTTCATTGAGCTGCTCAGATGCCTCATCGAGAGGGGGAATATACCAATCGTGTTGCGTGATGTTGCGGAGAGGATAAGCAGGATTGAGAGGAAGAGGGTTAGGAGCATCAGGCACATGACTCTCTTAGGCTGGCATTGGGTGGTAACGATATTTAAGAGTGAGGAGCCGCTAGAGGATGAGAGCGGATCGGTGATGAACTCCCATCACCCTGATGAGTGAGGAGAGGGCCTATCGCTGAAACCCTTTTATATCCTCTTTTTTACCCTCTTCCTCGGGGATGAGGGGGGCGTGGATTAGCGGCACGGTGCCTGGCCACATCATCGCTGTATAGAGCCTTGCCACGCCACCACGAGCCCCCCAACCCGTCTCCCCACAGCCCCTCCAGTTCTATTAACTAACTAGACTGAAACTCGGGGAGGGTATATTCTAGGGGGCGTTTCTAACAGTTAGTTATATTATAACAGTTTGTTAGAGTATTGTTGGTGGTAGTATGCCCCGGGGGCTTTCAGTTTCGGTATATATCAAAGCGGATCTGTATGAGCGGATAAAGAAGCTGTTGCCACGCTTGGGGTATCGCAGCCTATCACAGCTCATAAATGAGATGCTTGAAACGCTGGTGGAGGATGTGGAGGGACAGTTCGCATCTCAGGAGCATGCCACGCAACAACAACAGATAGTGGTTAAGCACGTGGCTCAGGACAGCCCGCCACCGCCAAAGCCACAGAGGGCCGTGTCAAACCCATTGCCGGAGCCCCCATGTAAGAGGTGCGAGCACTTCAATAATGGCGTCTGCGAGAAATACAATAAACCGATAACCCGCTGCATGGAGTGCCCCAAGATGAGGGAGTACCTCCTGAAGTACTTTAACGTGGAGAGGTGATCGATGGTGGAGGATAATAGAGTGGATAGACTGCGTAGGGCGCGTGAGGCATACTGGGATGTTTACTTCATTCTTGAGGAAGCTAAGTTGTTGAAGGCTGCGCTGTTGCTTTGGGAGAATAACAGGATAAGCGATGAGGTGCTCCTAGCCATGCTCAGGACTGCTATTGACAAGATAAACGCGTATTATAAACACGCGGTAATGATGCTAGGTGGTGAAGATGGAGGGCGCTGAGTGGCGTGAATCTGTTAGCGTGACGGTGGTGGAGGCGCGTAGCCTGCGCGAGCTGGCGGAGGAGATAAACCAGTTGTGCCGCGCTGAGGGGAGCTATATACAGTTGCCCCGAGTCGTGTACGTGGAGAGGACTGAAGTCGTTAAAGAGGAGTTTGGCGTGATGAAAGTAGAGGTAAAATATAGAGCATTGGTGGAGGTGACCACTCGATGGGCTACATAATCGTCGACTGCCCCAGGTGCGGTAGGATGTTCATCAAGCAGGAGACTGTGCGCTATACCACGTGCCCCTACTGCAATTACCGCTTCCGGTTAAGGCCGGGGGCGTACATAGTATACCCCACGCTTGAGGATGCCACAGTAGCGCTCTGGAGGATTCAGGGCTACCTCAAGAGGCTGGCGGAGAAAAAGAGGAGGAAATTCAGGAGCAGCATGAGGTGATAAGGAATGGGGCGTGAGAGGTTGCTGCGTGAGGCTCTCATCACGTGGATAGTGCTTAACGTCGTGCTTATCCTCGGCTTCCTATTGTTTAGTAGCTTCCTCATAGCCGTGAGGAAGCTCATGAGTGGAGAGCTGCTAGAGGCTGGCATCGGCATCACATGCTTCATAGCGTTAGAGGCGATACTGTATTTATTCGCTGTGACGATAGAGGAGACATGAATCCATTCAAGCTTTTCTGGGAGCTGCTTTGGAAGCTACAGATTGGACAGTTGGTTTTGCTGATAATAGCCTACGTGATCTTGGCCTACATATTCGCAAAAATAATTGAGGAGATGATTAAATCGCTATTCAGAGACGCTTAGCTCCCACACCTCCAGCAGCCCCGGTATCCTCACTAGGAGCTTTTTCCTTGCGTCTGCTGGGAGCCAACATTCACGGTCAAAGGGGCTCTATCCTTTGCTAGCTGCGCCAGATCCTCAAGCTCCTCCCCCGTGACAACAGATATCTGCGCGAGCTGGTTGAGCGAGAGCATCGCGGCCACCGTGCGGAGAGTCTCCATCCTCTCCGCGTGCCCGGTCTGAATCGATGCCTGAATCGCCGTCCCCACCTGCTGCAAAGTCGTGGTGGCGGCTGCCTGTACCGTGTCGATGGCCCTAGCGCTGTTAAGGTAGCTCAGGAACCGCTCAAGAATCCACAGTATAATGGCTACTAACGCGACATACCAAACCCAAGCCGGGATGTCCACATCTATCACCTCTCCTCACGTTTAGCGTCATCCGCGTTATATAAATTGTTAATCTTTGCCTCAAGCCTAGCCACGCGCCTCTCCAGCGAGTAGAGCTTGCCGAGTATCCACACCAACAGCGCAACCGTCAGCCCCGACGCTATGGCCTCGCTCACACTTTATCACCACAGAAAGAGAATGCAGGGAAATTTAAAGCCAGGGGCAGAATTCTGGCGCGTCACTATATTATATATAATATAATGTATATATTACCCGCCGAAAGTTTCGGCCTAGGGCGTTACTGTTTTATACCATATATGTTATATGTTATATGAGGGCGGGAAAATGGATAGGTACGAGGTTGAGGAGGTGGGCAGGGAGCTGAGGTTCAGGATCTATAGCAACAGCATAAAGGTGACTGGCGCGGGAAAGGTAAAGATAGTCATATACGAGGGTAATACAACCGACACAGAGACCGTAGAGGTGATAAAGAGCAAGATAATTAAGTGGGAGAATTTCGAGCAAGAGGTGGTCGCCTTCAGGGATGAGGTGAGGAGGGAAATCAGTAAGTTGATAGATGAGTGGAGGGTGCGCCTATCAAGGTTGCAGAGCCTAGTGAACGCCCTGAGGAATGAGGGATGGAAAGTAGATGTGACTAACTACGCAGATATGAAAATAGAGGACTGTTAAGGTGAAATAGTGTCCTCCATTCTTTACATCCCTCCCTCTTCTTTACCCTCCTTCCTTGAGGAGTTCCTGCGTTACCGGTTGGGGAAGGCTAGGACTGATCACGTCAGCTTCCGCCTCACCTATCTGGCTAAGCTTCACGGCTACTCCATGCTGCATCCCATGAGCGCCGTATTCGCCCACTACCTGTTGACGCATCAATACAGAGTATTCAGGGTCAACGGCGTTGAATGGCGCTTAGTGAGCGTAGAGGAGAGGAGGCGGGGAAGCTCTATAATGCGCATATACCACTATAAGCGCACGTCTCTCTGATGCTTAACCTAGATAACCCCTCTTTTTTGTATGTTCACTCCTAGCAGCTTGCCCTTCCTCTTCATCCGCTTCCAGTAGATGTCTATCACTTTGTTTGCCTCCTCAAAGCTGGTGTAGGGGCCGTGCTCAATTATCCTGATGTCCTTTGCCCCCCTCCTGTATATCCATAGGACCCAGTACTCATCCCCGCTCATTGTCAACCACAGTTAACATAGCTCCCGCGTCGATATGTTAATTACGATTACCAAAAAAGAGGGGGATTAGCTGGCGGGCTTGGGAGGCCTAGGCCTAGGCATCTTACGATAATCCTCTATCGCCACTATCACCTCCGCCCTCTCCCTGCTAAGCCCCAACTCAAGTAGTGAATTCAGGAAGTCCTCACGCGTGATCTGATTCTTCCTGTAGGCCTCCTTAAGCATGCTCAGTATATCGCGGTAGAAGTCATAGCGGTATTCTAGTCTAGCCCTCTCCACGGTAAGCTCTATCTCCTCTGGGGTAAAGCCTAGATCTGAGAGGCGCTGCCTAAGCTCCTCCTCCGTGATGAGGCCCTCTTTAAATAATGTCCTGAGAGTCGATCTTAGCGCTGTGCGCTCATCCTTTGTGTAGTCCTTTCTATCGATCTTAATGCTCCTAGCCTCCAAGATGTCGGCCATCCTAGAGGCAAAGGCCTCATCCACGCCTAGCGCGGTAAGCTCCTGAATGAACTGTGACTTGGTGATCATCCCCCTTTTCATCAATTCCTCGTAGTAGTCTAACGTGAGCTGCAAGAGGTAGTAGCGCTTAGCGTCATCAGCCGCCTGTAGCAAGTATCTTATCTCATCCTCGATGAAGCGTGCCTCTCTGAGCCTCTTTTCAAGTTCCTCCCTAGTGATGAGGCCCCTACTGTAGAGCCTATAGGCCTCACTCTTGACCCTATTCCTCTCATCCAAGAGCTGGTTAAGGTATTCAGCCTCCACCACTTTATCTACCCAGTCGGGATGCACCCCATCCATCTTCACCAGCTCCCTAAGCTGCGTCTTATCGATGATGCCCCACCGCACCATCCACCTAGCATCGATGCGGCCTGGCAACCTGTAGGATAGCTGATTCATAATGTCTAGATCACTCTTTGATATGCCAGGGCGTGGCTCGGGCTTATAGTCGTGCCACACGATATACTTTCTAAACTCATCCTCCGTGATTATGCCACGCCAGAAAGCCTCACGCAAGTTCTCGAAGCTTGGGAGCCTCCAATGCGCCTCCCAGTATCTCTCAGCCCACGTGCGCGAGAGTCCCTGGCGGGCTGCCCACTCGTAGAACTCATCTGGCGTAATCACTTCCTTGACTACAAAGTTGATTAAGTCGGAGATGCTGGGTATGACCCACCAGCTATCCATCACGTACTTAATGAACTCATCACTATAGCCGTGCCTAGCTAGCAGCTCCCTAGCCCTATCGGGAGTTATGTAGCCACGCAGATACCACGTCTTAATATCCGTCTCATCCGGCAGCCTAGTCCTAAAGAGGCTCCTATAGTACTGCCTGAGGGGCTCTCCAAGCCCTGTGGATAAGGCCGCGCCTATGATAATACCAGTTATCATGCTTGGGTTAAAGAGGTGTAGGAGGAAGCTCGACAGCTCGCCAACCTCAAGCCCTGAGCCGAATATCTTCATGCCCGCCACAGATAAAATGCCCTGAATAGCTAGGCCCGATGCTGCGAATCCCAGTAGCAGCTCTAGGGCCGCCTGAGGGTTCCCAGCTAATACCTGCTGAGAGGCTGCCCTAATCGAGTTGATTAATTCGCTGAATAGGCCCCTAACCCCGCCTATCAGCCACTCCCTCAGCCAACCTAGCGCGTTATAGACGGGCTCCACGACTTCACGGTTAAGCCATGTGGTAGCCGCCTGCCACGCGTTAGCCAATGACTGTGGTATCGTGTCGGTTATGAAGGTGTGGATGGTTTGGGGCAGCTCTACTAGGAATTTATGTATGTTATTTAGCGTGGACGTGATACTTTCGGTCAACTTTCCTAGGCTCTCCACTAGGCCTCCAATTCCATTGGAGATGCCGTTTATCAGGCTCGTGAACTGGCGGGGGAGCTGCTGCGTAAAGAAGGCTATGAGCCTGTTAAAGAAGTCGTAGAGGGGCTTGAAAACGGATGTTAATGCATTCCTCACGGCATTGAGCCCCTCTCTGAATACATCTGCCACAGGGTCTAGGATTTCATGGAAGGTCTTGACCACAGTAGTAACCACGTAATCCAAGCCTGACTGAATGGCTGCCACAGGGTCTTTGAGGAACTCATTGAGTGAGCGGCTCACATCCTCTAGGCGGCCCCTGAGCCACTCTATCCCTCCCTTAAGCCAATCCGGCACTAGTGACCACACCCACTCAGCAACCCTATGTAGATCCCTTGAGAAAAGCGTGTAAACGATGGCTGCTGGGAACACGAAGAGGAAGGCTATGTAGTTGAAGGGTCTCGGCACCTCTGAAACCCAGTCCCAAGCCTGATAGTAAGCGTCTGATAGCCTCTCCCTCAATGCGTAGAAGGCATCCCAGAACCAATCGCGGAACCACTCTGGCACCCACTCTGCCAACTGCCTAACCGCGTCGTATGCAGCCTCACTTATCCAGTTCCACAGATCCTCAAACCACTCCTGTACAGCGTCTAATGGCCATGGCCAGCCCGTGTCAAGCTCCTCCCTGAGACTGTGATAGCCATGGGAGCCCCCCTTGCAGCTCCACGTCAACTTCCCTCCCCAGTACTGACTGCAAGTCGGCCTTGATAAGTAATTTCACGTTTTCCTCAGAGTCCCTGTCTACGTCAATCCATATAGTCCTAGGTGGGAGCCCCTCAGCCCTATACGTTATGCGTCTCACTTGTGCTGGCGCATCCTCGGCCTGTGGTATCAACACTACCCTATGGGATATTATTTCCACCTTCATATCTCCTCGTACTGGTCGAGGATGTCCTTGGCTAACTTGCGTAATATCCTACAGGTCTTGCAGTTGCAGTCACCCATGCTCGCGGATAACAGCGCGGCGAAGAATGCTTGAGACGCGTCGGAGATCGGGGCTGGGGGTGTTGCCCGAGACTTGCGAGTCCTGGTGCTCATCTGGCCTCACCCTTTTCCTCCACTCCTAACGCCTGTAAAATGAGTTTCTCATCGATCTTATCCTTGATGAGACGGATGAGTCTCTTCTTACACTTGGGGCACAACACTTGATAAATCTCTTTAATCGAGACTTGGACATTATAGCTCATTCAATCACCCACTCTCTAAGCTTAGGCGGGGGCTTTATCTGTTTCTCTCTGATTTGCCGCACCAGCTCCCTTATATCGTCGAGTAATCTATCCTCGATCTCCTCCAGAGATAGGGTCTTTTTGTCGTATCGTAGAGTATCATGATACACGTCCTCTCCATCCTCGATCCTCAGGTGTATGATAAGCTCATCTGGCGTCTCCACCCTCAGTATCTCCCTGACCCTCACCTTACGGGTAGACTCCATAGGCCACCACCCCCGATACATAGAATCCATTCGCGGTATGAGTGTTCTCTATTATCAGCTCAAAGCTGCTGGTGAACTCTATTGGGAACGCCATGAATATGGCGCACCTATACTGATCCGAGGTGAGCCACACCGCGCCACCCTTGGGGTTCCTAGCCCCCGTGTCAACTATCGAGGTGCCAAGCCTCTTCTCCTCCCCTATTAAGCCATTCAGGATATCAATTTCGTATGGTAGTGCGCGGTCAATAATAGTGCTGCCATCCACCTTTATCGTTATCCTAGCACTACCAAACCACGTGTTGACCCCCTCATCGCTACCATCAAACTTCAAGGCGATGGCCTCCACACGTCCCCTCCCCGTGATGCTCACAGCCGTAACCGTAGTGCTAGCATCAACATAGAGATTCCTCCACAGCGTGACCCCCGTCTTGGCGTTCCCAGTATAAGCGGGTATGCCCGATGGAGTCACTATCTTTACGTTAACCTCCTGTGCCGCTATATTGATGTCCAATGTGACCGCTGAGCTAGCTATGTTTACGTCTAATGTTACTGCCGAGCTGGCTATGTTGACGTTGAGCGTTACCTCCTGACTCTTAATATTTACGTCTAGGGTGATCTGTGAGGCCACTATGTTTATGTTCAATGTGGCTGGCAGCTCGCCAGTCTCAGATACCCACCTAGCGCCATAGATGGTGCCGTCATTGCCATTCCCAGATTTATCGTACGCTATGGTGCCAGCCCCCTCATCAAAATTCAGCCATACTATGAGACCATCCGTGACTGGCATATTCGGATTATTGTAGTTGTGCTCTACCTCATCGTCGGATAGTGCGCGACTGTAGATGCGCACGTACATCAGCACGCCCTTGAGGTGATAATAGTCAGGATCTGTGCTGCCCCACCCCACGAATGTGTCAGTCGTGCCGCTGTCAAGCGTGCCTGTCTGTGCTCCTTCATACGCCTTTACTCCGTCTTCATATATCCTTACGTATGAGCCGTCATAGGTGGCTACAATATGCACGCGCTTATTCACGTAGTATCCCGGGGTACGGGCTAGCGCGTGGTTATACGTAGTGCCACCTATCTTTAACTGAACTAACACCTTATCCCTCCTAATCAGTACTCGGTTCGTGTTTGTCGCGCCATTCAGGTTAGCAACTATGCCGCCATAATCGCCACTCGGCTCGCCATCACGGTAGAATAGTAGAGCTTCAACAGTAAACTCATTAACTGATATCACGGGTAATCTTACATAATCATTATCCCCATCCAATGCCAATGCCGATTTTGGCGGTGCTGCTGTGAGAGGCGTGCTCGACTCTATATTGACGTTTAATGTTACCGCCTGTGAGGCGATGTTGACATCCAAGGTAACCGCGCTAGCGGCTATGTTTACATCTAACGTGACTGCCTGGGCCGCTATATTCACATCTAATTGTATGCTCTTTTCTATCGATGTCTGTAGGTAGCCCTCGCTACTGAGTGGAGAGCTTATTGAGACGTTTAGGGTCACGCTACTAGCGGCAATATTAACGTCTAGCGTCACGCTGCTAGCCGCTATGTTGACATCAAGTTGGATAGATTTCTCGATAGAGGTTTGCAGGTAGCCCTCGCTACTCAGGGGGGATGAGATGGATACATTGAGCGTAACCGAGCTTGCAGCGATGTTGACATCTAGTGTGACTGAGCTAGCCGCTATGTTAACGTCTAGCTGTATGCTTTTCTCGATACTAGTCTGTAGGTAGCCCTCCGTGCTCAGCGGAGATGTGATGCTGACGTTTAGCGTTACCGCTGACGCAGCTATGTTAACGTCTAGCGTCACGCTGCTAGCCGCTATGTTGACATCAAGTTGGATAGATTTCTCTATTGAGGTCTGTAAATAACCTTCACTACTGAGCGGTGAGGTTATGGAGACGTTTAGCGTCACCGAGCTACCAGTAATATTAACGTTTAGCTGAGCGTTAGTAACGTTAACATCGAGAGTGACATCGCTGCCAACTATCCTTATCTTAAGCTCGGATAGGGTCTGAGCATTGATGTCAACCTTGAGGTTGGCTAGGGTCTGAGCCACTATGTCGACTGCAAGGCTAGCAATCTCCTGAGCCCTTATGCTGACTGGCAATGTGAAGTCTGGGAGCCCCTTAGTCACGCTCACACGTGTAGTGTGAGCGAAAAGGCAATAAATGGATAGCTAGAATTCTACGGCTACTCCACTCGGAACCCCATCCTCCTAAGCAACCTGATTATTCCGTCTACCGCCTTTCCCAGCATCTCGTAGGGCGCTAGCTGCCACCTATACCTAGTCACTATCCTCACGTAGAATGTGTGGTCATTATCCGTGTCAAGGTTATAGCCCATGAACCTAAGTGTGGTCTCCCTCTCGGGGAGAGGTATGTAATCCTCCCATTGCAGGGTCTCATTATTCCCCTTAATCCACATGTCCACCTCCTCAGGTATCAATGGCTTGTTGCCGTAGAGGATCTTCATCCCCGCGAGTGCGAAGTGGCCGCTGGGTATCAGGATGGAGACCCAAGTGATCACGTCTCCCTCAACTGTTAAAGAAGCTTCAACCGGGTTTTCTCGGGGCGTATTCGCGGGTATTGTGAAGTCTATTGTCCACAGCACGCTTTACTCTAGCTCCCCGATCATTAAAATGTATGCCTTCTTGGTGGCGGTTGTATTCAGGTTCTTATAGTAGATCACCACGTCGGAGTCGGATGGCCACACGGCCTCCGAGTCATCCTGCCATTTAGTCCCGTCACCGTAATAGTAGCCCTCCCTTGGGAGCACCTTCTGATTGCCCACGTAGGCCGCTACCATCAAGTCACCATCCGTGCCACTTGGAAAGTGAATGCAAAAAAGCACGTTACGCAACTTCCGTGCGCCTGGCACTTTGTATATAGATACCCTCCCCTCCTCCCCCGCCGCCGCTTCAAGCACGTATCCAATGCTTATCTTCTGAGGCATGGCTATCGTTAGCTAATCCCCAGCACCAGTCTTAACACTATCGATTTGAAGTTCTGGGTTGCGCCAGCCGTAGCCGAGGCTGTGGTCACGTTTATCCTACCGCTGAGGACCTTTCCGGCTAGCGCCTTCAGCGTGTCCGCTATATCGCTTGAGGTCTTGGTCCCGCCCTCACCACTGAATGAGATGGATGCCACCACGCTGGCATCCGTGTCGTTATATAACTCTACCGCCACGACAGCGTCAGTTGCGCTAGGGGCGTCGGCGGAAGCCTCCAGATAAGCCTCTTTCAGGTGCCTCACCATCTCGCTGGTGAGCGTGAAGTGGCCGCAGGCTTCCTTCACGCCTGTGGAGTCAATCGTGATTGTAGTGGTCTTAGCTAGCAAATGGATGGGGATGGCTATCTGTATCGTGTTGCCCCTGAGCTGGGTGTAGTCAATCGCGGCCTTGGCCACGTGCTCGGCGCGTACTGGCATCGGCTATCACCTCACCTCCTCTCAAGCACCAGCTCCACCACTATCGAGATGGTAGCGCCCTCCCTATTCGTGAACGTGTACTTGAACTCGGTATCCCGAGTCAACTCCCAGTCCAATTCTAGAGCATTCAGCCTGTCACTACCAAAGGTAGAGGCTAGGGCTTTATCCATAGTCATTGGAGTATTGCCGATATAGATGGTGATATCGCTGGCTGTCAATGGCTGGCCATCCTTCCTCTTAATGAGCACATACTTAACCGTGTAGTCAGCATCGCTGGGCCAGGTCTTTGACACGCTGTTTCCATCGGCAATGGAATCATGCTCGAAGTGCTTGATTATGATTGTCATCTAGGCTCTCACCCCTTCCTGATGTAGACTACTATGGCGTCAAAGTAGAAGGTCAGGGCCGTGCCCGAGGCCGGGCTTATCGCTGACCCGCTCACGTTCCTCACTCTCACGCTCAGCGTGTGATCGCCTTCAACCTCTATCGGGTTCTCGGCTAGGCTGAAGGGCATCTCCTCAGTCGAGTCGGCTGGCGGCCTAGGCATTGAGAGTATATCTATACCGCCAGTTATGGTCCCGGGCTCAGCCGTAAGCTCATCTAGCGGTGAGTTGTCAAGGTAGAACCTGTAGGCAAGCTCTCCCTCTGAGGGGGTGTAGTTCTCCACGGCCGCGAATATCGGCCCGGCAAAGATGTATTTCTCGATGGTCTTGGGGGTGAGGCTATAGACCTCGCGCTCCACGTCGGCTGGCAGAGACTCATCCGTGCCCATAGTGAGGCTACCTCCCACCCTAGTGAGGTAGGCGTTGTGCTGGTTCTCAAACCTCGATAGCAGGTCGGCTGGCACAGCCTCTCCCGGCTCTAGGAAGCCTATTAGGCCTACGAGCCTCATCTTAGCCCCGCTAGGACCGTCAACCTCGAATTTCGTTTCAGGAGGAATGACATAGTAGTAGTTCCCCAGCGCTAAGGGGCCAAGCTTATTGGAGCTGGTGACGTGTAGTGGTGCTACGGTGGCGTTAATGGCTCCCAGAGGCTTATTGTCAACCTTTAGCTTGGTGTCGGTGGAGCCGTCAGTCCCTATCTTCTTAATGACCATGAACTTACGCTTTGGCGTGTAGTACGTGTTGCCCTGCGTTATGATTAGATCTAGGGGAAAATATCTAACCATTCGCTCTCACCCCCTTTTTACTCTTTAGCTAGCCCCGCCCCCGCCCTTCAGGAGCGCCAGCCTCTTCTTGTGTAGCGCGTCGCCAATAGTCCTCACTCTATCGTAGTTCCTCGGATCGCCCCTAGCGCCCCTCGGAGGCAGAGTGATCTTAGCTATCTCCTCGTGGAACGGTGCGAAACCAGCCGCGTAGTCATCGCCAGCAAGCCTCACACCCTCGCCAAACCTGTTGACTACGGCTAGGGTCTTCCTCTGCCACTTGGGAGTCCCGGCCTTCTTAACGCCCTTGCCGAATCGCTTCTCAGATGCGGCCTGAGTCACTCCATCGATCCACGCGGGCTCAGCCGCCAGCGCGTTAGAAGCCCAGTCCCTCATGGGGTTCCTTACTCCGGCCTCAAAGTAGGGCTGCCTCTGTGGCGTTACGTCAGTCCACTTCTTCTTTATCTCCTCAAGAGGCCTAATTGCCACCATCTCCTCTCACCGAGGTAAAACGCGTTTTACGATTAATATAAAAGGGGGCGTAGAATTCTAGTGGGGGAAAAAT
>Ga0190367_1001671_pt1 | contig 12505 bp, 9 predicted proteins | sample 4872181011_MG_FD_171838 | JGI IMG/M metagenome (GOLD analysis project Ga0190367, IMG submission 171838) | Hydrothermal vent microbial mat bacterial communities from Southern Trench, Guaymas Basin, Mexico - 4872-18-10-11_MG | ecosystem: Environmental > Aquatic > Marine > Hydrothermal vents >... | reverse complement strand
CGCACTTGCGGATGGCCGAGTTGGGCTGTCGGCTCTCCACGCCCACCTTCTCCAGCACGATGCCGCGGGCCATGGGAGCTCCGCCCATGGGGTCGAACTTCTCCTTGATGCGCAGCATCCGGCGCCTGTAGTAATACTCGCTCCACCTGAACTTCTTACGCTTCAGCCTGAGCTTCCTGGCTGCGAACTCACCCCTGGGCGATTTGGAGCCAGCCACTTCCCTCCCTCCTCCTCAGCATCCTATCCACGCGGGCAGGGCTTTTTATTCTTTAAGAACATGACTGCCGGGGAGGAGAAGGCGCCCACCAGCCACGGGCTCGCCTAGACGATGACCACGTTGTCTATATCGAAGTATTTCTTGGCCAGGAGGCGGAGCTTCTCGGCATTTCGGCCGTTCTTCCCTATGGCCCTCGCCTTATCGCGTGGGTCCACGGTTATGACGGCTATGCGGCGTCCATCCGGCTTCTCGGTCAGCCTGAAGCCCTGCACTCTCACCGGCCTCAGGGCGTTTATGAGGAACTCCCTGGCGTCGTCCACGTATTCCACGACCTCAAGTCTCTTCCTCAGCAGGCGCTCAAGCATCTTTATCCTCTTGCCCCCTCGGCCTATGGCGAGGCCCACGTTCCCCTGCTTCACCACGAAGATGATGCGGTCGTTCTTGTCATCTATGATGCAATCCTCCACGGAGGCGCCTGTGAAGGTCTGGAAGAGCGCGATGAGGCCCATCTCCTTGGCCGTGAGCCTCACCCGAGGCCGACCGGGGTCAGGCAACCTCCTCTCCCCTCCGCCCCTCCACCAGCTCTAGTATCCTTGATAAACCTGGGTCCTTGATGGTGAGGGCGGCCACCATGTGCGGCCGCCCGCACACCTGTCCTAAGTCCCAGCTGGAGCCTCCGAACTCCACGACCGGTATGCCCGAGAGGCGGGCGTAATACTCAATGTCCGCCCTTATGTGGGCTGGGCAGTTCTCGGCCACCACGATGAGCCTCGCCTTCCCAAGCTTCGCGGCCTTGACAGCGCTCTTCGAGCCCAACAGCACCTTGCCTGTGCGGACGGCCATTCTTATCGCCTTCGCCAGCTCCGCTGGCGGTATCCTGCGCTCGCTCACTCACCCGACCCCCCTGCCATGCTGAGGTTCATGAAGAGGGAAACCGCGCCTGTGCCCACCGGGATGGGTTGGCCTATAAGTATGTTCTCCGTTACGCCCTTCAGCTCATCAACCTCGCCCCTTACGGCAGCGCGGACCAGGTTCACGATGGGCGTCTCAAAGGCCGCCCGGGCCAGGACGCTCTCCTTCTCGCCGGCCACGCCATGGCGCCCGATCTGCCTCACTGTGCCTGTGTTCGTCATGATGTCCGCCACGAGCATGATGTGCCTTATGTCCACGTCCAGGCCCTGCTCGTCCAACACACCCTTCGCCTCCCTTATGATCGCCTTCCTGGCGGCCTCTATGCCCAGGACGGTCGCGATCTCGTGGATGTTGTTCGTGATCGTGCGGGTCGGGTCCACGCCTGGCACGTCCAGCACCTCGCGCAGGTTAGAGCCGTCCGTGCGGATGAGCCACTCGCGCTCCAGCTCATCCCAGTCCACCCTGACCCTCTTGATGCCCGGGATGCCCTTGATGTGCACGGAGGGCAGCTTGTCCACCAGGCGCCTGAGGACCTTGAGGCGCTTCTCGGCCTCGCCCCTGGGCTTCACGTAGAGCGTCAGGCCCTCTGCTTCCACATCGCACTTCAGGCTTTTCTCTATGGCCAGGACCACATCCTCCACGGAGACCTCCCTGTCCTCCATCATGTCCTTGTCCAGCTCGATGACCACGCACTCCCTCAGCTCGTCCCTGTAGATGTTGGTGGCCACCGTCTCCACCGTGGTGTGTACTATCTGCCTGGCCAGCTCCTCCGCCTTCTCCTTGGACGCGCGGTGCTCCTCATCCAGCCTTATCTCCATGATTGGCGTGCTGGGCCTCCTGCGGGCGTCCACTATCTCGATGAGCCTGGGCAGGCCGAGAGTTACGTTCATCTCCCTCACGCCAGCGTAGTGGAAGGTCCTGAGCGTCATCTGTGTGCCAGGCTCGCCTATGGATTGAGCGGCCACCACGCCCACGGCCTCACCTGGCTCCACGAGGGCACGCCTATACCTCACTATGGCGAGCTCCACCGCCCTGTCCACGCCCTCCCTGCTCAGGCCAGCCTTCTTCAACCCCTCCCGGAGCTCCCCCACGATGGCGGGCGTGAGCTCCTCAGCTGCCTCCGCCAGCTTGGCCTCTATGTAGTCCTCGGGCGCTGGCTCCCCAACGCCTAGCTCAAGCTTCACCTGCTCGATGAGGCGGGCCACGTTCACCGCCTTCCCGTGGTCGCTCTTGCTCGGGTCCACGCCATCCTCGCCATACCTAAACTGCACGATCCTGCCGGTGGGCGTGCGCACCGTGCCATCATACTCGACCTTAAGGTGCTCAAGGGCGTGGATGAGGCGGCGCTGCATGTAGCCGCTCTGCTGGGTGCGGACGGCCGTGTCCACCAGACCATCGCGGCCGCCCATGGCATGGAAGAAGAACTCGGTCGGGTCCAGGCCATCCCTGAAGCACGAGTAAACGAAGCCGCGGGCCTTGGGCGAGACATCTCCTGGCTTGAAGTGCGGGAGGGTGCGGTTCATGTAGCCGCGCATGATGCGGCGCCCCCTCACGGACGCCTGGCCCACGGTGGCCGCGATCTGCGTGATGTTGAGCGGGCTCCCCCTCGCGCCAGTGGCTGTCATGATGAGGCCTGCGTTGTCCATGTGGAAGTGGGCGCCCGCCACCTTGCCAGCTTCATCACGTGCCCTGGAGAGAGCATCCATGATGTAGTTCTCCAACGTCTCCTCAAGCGTCATGCCTGGGAGGGGCTTGAGGGTGCCGCGCCTGTATTGCTCGATGAACTCCTGAACGCGCTCCTCGGCCTTCTCCAGCACCTCCCTAACCTCCTTCATGACCTCGTCGGGCAGCTTGAGCTCGTCATAGCCATACGTGAAGCCCTTCATGGTGCCGAAGACGTTCAGCATGCGGCAGAGGCGGTTCAGGAAGTCGCGGGCGAAGTCGGTGCCGTAGTCCTTCACCAGCCTGTGCAGGAGGCCCTCCGTCTGCTCAGCGCCTATGGCGTTCTTATCGATCACGCCGCAGAGGAGCTCGCCGTTCTTGATGACCACGTAGGCGTCATACGGGCACTTCTCCTTCAGGCACTTCTCGCAGGACCTGCAGGTCTTGGCCTTGAATGTGTAGTTGAAGTCCTTGGGCAAGAAGATGCTGAATATCTTCTTGCCGGACCAGAGCTCCACGGGCTCCTTGACATCCGGCTCCGGGAGAGGCCCCTCGTAGCCAGCGGCCGTGAGGAGGCGGCAGACCTCTTCCTTGGTCAGGTAGGTGGACGTGCGGGTGAGGAGGTAGGCCATGGAGAGGAAGTCCCTTATGGCGCCTATGATGGGTCCACCGAACCTGGGCGATAGTATGTGGTCCTGCACCTGCAGCAGCAGCCTGGCCTCGGCGCGAGCCTCCTCGCTCTGCGGCACGTGGAGGTTCATCTCATCCCCATCGAAGTCCGCGTTGTATGGCGGGCAGACGCAGAGGTGGAGCCTGAAGGTCTTGTAGGGCAGGACGCGCACCCGGTGGGCCATGATGGACATGCGGTGGAGGCTGGGCTGGCGGTTGAAGAGCACGATATCGCCATCTATCAGGTGCCTCTCCACGATCCAGCCCGGCCCTAGCTGCTCAGCCAGCGCATCCCTGTCCTTAACAAACTCCAGCCTCAGCCTCCTGCCATCCGGCCTGGTTACGTAGTTGGCGCCTGGGTAGCGCTCAGGCCCGTTGCGCACGAGCTCCTTCATGCGCTCTAGGTTCCAGGGCGTTACGCGCTCCGGTACAGTAAGCTTCTTGGCCACCTCGATGGGCACGCCCACCTCGTTGATGTCTATGTTCGGGTCGGGCGAGATGACGGTGCGGGCCGAGAAGTCCACGCGCTTGCCGGTCAAATGGCCCCTGAAGCGGCCCACCTTGCCTTTCAGCCTCTGGGCCAAGGTCTTCAGCACGCGGCCGGAACGGTGCTTGGCTGGCGGTATGCCGGATATCTCGTTGTCGAAGTAGGTGGTAACGTGATAGGCCAAGAGTTCCGAGAGGTCCTGGATGATGAGTGGTGGCGCACCGCTCTCCAGGTCGTCCTTCAGCCTCTGGTTGATGCGCAGGATGTCCACCAGCTTGTGCGTGAGGTCGTCCTCAGAGCGTATGCCTGTCTCAAGGGTGATGGCTGGTCTCACGTAGACGGGCGGCACGGGCAGCACGGTCAGGACCATCCACTCCGGCCGGGCGCTCTTCGGGTCTATGCCCATGAGGACCAAGTCCTCGTCCGGTATGCGCTCCAGCCTGTCTCTGACCATGTTGGGTGTGAGGTATTGGACGCCCATCTCCGTGTGCTCGTGGAAGGTGGTGGGCTTGATGAGCTCTATCTTGTAGTTAGGTGCACCACAGTGCGGGCACTCCTTGTTCTTCATGGCCTCGCGTATGACCGTCTTGTAGAAGCTGTCCGGCACCTCGCCCAGCATGGCCTTCAGGCGCTCCACGCGCTTCCTTAGGCGCTCCATGGTGATGGTGGTAGCCGCTGTCTTCTTCGCATCCTCCGACATGCTCTTCTTGGCCTCGGCCAGCTCCTCAGGCGTGAACTTCCTATTGCAGCTGGGGCAGGTGTAGAACTCCGCCTCGGGGCTGTAGCGGAGCGGTCCACCACAGATGGGGCAGATGTCCACGGGTATGCGGAGGCGGCCGCACACGCGGCAGGTGGCCCTCAGGAGGTCGTGGATGATTTTCACGAACTCCACGTGGATCACGGGCACGGCCAGCTCTATGTGGCCGAAGTGGCCTGGGCAGAAGGGGTCCTTGTTACCACACGTGCGGCACCTCTGGCCGGGCTCAAGCGTGCCCAGGCGCCCGTCCATGAGGCCTCCCACGATGGGCTCGCCAGATTCATCATACGTATCCGGCGTCTGGACCTCCACGACGGACATCTTCCTGATCTCGTCTGGCGGCATGACGCCGAACTTGATGGCCCTTATGACCTTCGCGGTGCCCGGCAACACCCGCTCGAAGGCCTCCGCCATGCTCTCACGCCCCCTCCGCTAGGATGATCCTGGGCGATATGCACAAGCTCATGAGCTCCTGGAGGAGCAGCTTGAAGGCATAGGATACCACCACCGGGTATATCTCGGCCTTATCGCCGCAGAGGCGGCACACCAGCCTGCGCTGCCTCGCGTCGTAGTAGGATATGTAGCCGCAGCGGGCGCACACATACATCACGTATTTGTCCGACTCCTCCAGCAACCTGTCCTTGAGGAGCATGGCCGCCCCATGGCCTATCAGGCAATCGCGCTCCATCTCGCCGAAGCGCAGGCCACCACCACGGGCGCGGCCCTCGGTCGGCTGCCTGGTCAAAATCTGGACGCGGCCCCGGGCGCGGGCGTGAATCTTGTCCGCTACCATGTGGTGCAGCTTCTGGTAATACACAATGCCCACGAAGATATCGGCCACGTATTTCTCGCCCGTCATGCCATCATACATGACCTCCCTGCCCGTGTAGCTGAAGCCAGCCTCCACCAGCATGCGCTCTATCTCCTCTGGCCTCACGCCCACGAAGGGCGTGCCGTCCACGGGCTTCCCGCTCATGGCGGCCACCTTGCCAGCCATGGACTCCAAGAACTGCCCTATGGTCATGCGGCTCGGTATGGCATGTGGGTTGATGATGATGTCCGGCACGATGCCGTCCTCCGTGAAGGGCATGTCCTCGGGCGGGTAGATGGCGCCTATCACGCCCTTCTGGCCGTGCCTGGAGGCGAACTTATCGCCTATCTCCGGTATCCTGTTGTCGCGGACTTTCACCTTCACCAGCCGGTTGCCCTCCGCGTCCTCCGTGATGAAGACCTCATCTACCACGCCCCTCTCCGATGACTTCAGCGCGATTGAGGTGTCGTGCATCTCTATCATGGCGCGGGTGGGCATGCGCGGGCCGTATTCCTCCATGAACCTGGGCGGGCTGAGGCGGCCGACGAGGACATCGCCGTCCTCCACCTTCTGCTCCAGCCTCACGATGCCATCCACCTCAAGGCTAGCGTAGAACTTATCGCCCCTGTAGCCGCGCGTGCCTGGCTCAGGCTTGCAGAACTCGTCCTTCAGGCCGCCTGGATAGGTGCGCCTCTCGGCCTCGTAGAGCTTGAAGAACGTGCTGCGGGCGAGGCCACGGTCTATGGAGGCCTTGTTAAAGACTATCGCGTCCTCCATGTTGTAGCCGCCGAAGCAGAGCACGGCTACCACGCAGTTCTGGCCAGCCGGACGCTTGTTGTAGCCTATGACCTCTATGGTCCTCGTGGTAACCAGGGGCTTCTGTGGGTAGTGGAGCAGGTGGCCGCGCGTGTCTACCCTGAACTTGTAGTTGCTGGCGTAGAAGCCGAGGGCCTGCTTGGCCATGGCGGCCTCATAGGAGTTCCTGGGCGATTGGTTATACTCCGCGAAGGGTATAATGCCAGCGCAGATGCCTAGGATGGCGTAGGGCGCTATCTCAAGGTGCGTGTGCTCTGGCGTTATATCCTCGGGCTTGATGGCTATGTAGGCGTTCTCCTCCTCATCCGCGTCAAGGTATTCCACGATGCCCCTCTCCACTAGGTCGTCGAACTTCCACTCGCCCTTGCGGAGCTTCTCCACGTGCTCCTTCGTGAGCTTCGGCCTCCCATCCTCCACCACGATAAGAGGTCTGCGGATGCGGCCTGCATCGCAGTTCACGTAGACCTCTGGGTTGCTGCCCACGCCCTCGTAGTAGGCGATGTTGACCTCCGGGCTTACCTTACCCTGGCGCCTCAGGCGCCTGAACTCCTCCGCCAGCCTAGCTGGGTCGGGGTGATAGCCTATCGGGAAGCCATCTAAGAACACGATGGCGCCCTTCAGCCTGAGCTCGCGGTCAGCCTGGTCCCTCGGCACCACCCCCAACTCGTAGAGCGCCTCCTCCACGTGAGCTGGGTCGATCCTCACGGACAGGTAGGCCATGAGGGCCAAGTTCTTCACCAAGCCGCAGTTTGAGCCCTCTGGCGTTTCGTTCGGGCAGAGGCGGCCCCACTGGGTCGGGTGGAGGTCCCTGGCCTCAAAGTTAGGCTGGCTGCGGCTTAGGGGCGATTGGACACGCCTGAGGTGGCTGAGCATGGAGAGCATGTTCGTCCTATCTAGGAGCTGCGTAACGCCCACGCGGCCACGGCCCCAGTTGCCCGTGGCGAGGGCGTGCTGGAGCTTCTCCGTGATGACGCCCTCCCGCACGGCCGCCCTCAGCTTGATGTATTTCTTGTGGCCCAGCCTCTGGAGCTGGTAGCGGATGTCGCGGCAGAGGTTGCGGAAGGCGGTGGCGAAGATGTCGGCTAGGAGGGGGCCAGCTAGCTTGAGGCGCTTGTTGCGCATGTGGTCCTTGTCATCTGGCCTCCTGCGGCCCAGCTTGAGCTCTATCACGCGCCTAGCCATTTCGGCCAGGAAAATGGCTTTCTTGCGCCTCGCCTCGGATGTGCGGCCCAGGTGTGGCAGCAGGTAGCGGTCCAGCACCTGCTCGGCCTTGGACATCCTGTATTCGAGCGTCTGGCCGTGGGCCACGCGGTTGCCTATGTAGAGGATGGCGTCCTCCACGGTGAAAATGCCCATGCAGGCCTCGAAGGACGGGTCCAGCTCGGCTATGATCTCCTCATCTGCTGACACCAACTCAGCTATCTCCCTGTCCGTTTCCACGCCCAGGGCACGCATCACGATGGGGAACGGTACCTCGGAGGGCACACGGGGCATGCTCACGTAGATAACGCCATCTGGCTTGAGCGTCATCTCCACGCGGGAGCGGAAGCCGAGCGTGGTGCTGAGGACCTTGGCCCGGTAGACAGGCTTGGCGCGCTTGGTGTCTATGTCCACGAGTATGCGATTGGGTGCCAGGTCCTCAAGGGACACGATGACGCGCTCGGAGCCGTTGATGATGAAGTAGCCGCCTGGGTCATTTGGGTCCTCGCCCACAGCTATGAGCTCGTCCTCGGGCATGCTGCTCAGGAGGCATATCTTCGAGCGCAGCATCACGGGTATATCGCCTATCACCACCTCCTCAGGCTCATACTCACGGCCATCTTGGACGCGCTTCATCTCCAAGTAGATGGGGGCTGCGTAGGTGAGACCCCTGATTCTGGCTTCCATGGGGTAAAGGGTCTTATCGCCTACGTGAATGTCCTTCACGCGGGGCTTATCCACCCTGACCCTGCCGAAGACTATCTTGTAGACGCCCTGAGGCGATGGTATCTCTATCTCGCCTATGCTGTCTATGACCTCTTGGAGGCCGTGGTCTATAAACTCATTGTAGGAGTCCAGGTGCTGCCTCACCAAGCCCTTCTCCTCGAAGAAGGCCTTCACCACCACGAATAGGTCGTCTGGGGATAGCATGCCCAACTCAACCCCTCTGGGCCAGGGCCTCTTTCTTAAACCTTTCGCTTGCCAGTTCGGCCACCGATTCTGCCTCCTCCTGCCCTATGGGCCTGGGCGGGAGGGAGAGAGCCGCTCACTTAAACCTTTCGCCCACCGTAATGCTTATCGTAGAGCTCCATGGCCTTCCTCACCACCTCCTTCGCCTCCTCCGCGTTCCCCCAGCCCAGGACCTCCGTGAACTTCCCTTCCTCCAGCTCTTTGTAGCGCTCGAAGAAGTGCGCTATCTCCACCAGCCAGTGCTCGGGTATCTGGGATATATCGCGTATCCGTCTGAACCTGGGGTCGCCCAGGGGCACGCAGAGCACCTTCTCATCCCGCCCCTTCTCGTCGCGCATCTTCAGCACGCCTATGGGCCTTGCCTCCACCACGCAGAGGGGCACGACAGGGTGATGGGCCATCACGAGTGCGTCCAGGGCATCGCCATCCTCGCAGAGCGTCTGGGGGATGAAGCCGTAATCGGTCGGGTAGTGGAAGGGCGAGTGGAGCACGCGGTCGAGCTTGAGGAAGCCCGTCTCGCGGTCTATCTCATACTTGTTCCGGGAGCCCATGGGTATCTCTATGACCACGTTCACGACCTCGGGCGCCCTGGGCCCCCTGCTGACGGCATGGAATAGGCTGGCCCTCAACATACTCTCACGCCCACCGGGGGCGGTGGCAAAGGTATTTATGCCTATCGGCTACCTGACATGGCGGTGTGATGAGGGGTCATAGCGCTGAGCCCCCGCGGCCATGAGGAGTTCCGCTACGCTGATGGGCTCAGGCCCCCTCGCGATCGCTTCCGCCTCACCCGCTGCACGTAGATCACGATGAGCACGACGGCTATCGCGATGAGCACCCGGGAGGCGAAGTGCACCATGGGCGCGCGGAGGCTGACCATGCCCAAGCTCACGTTCGTGGCCAGATCACGAGCGCACGTGAAGCCCCAGGACGCCACATCAATGCCCAAGAACAGCAGCATGAAGAACAACGCTGTTGGATTCAGCGCGAGCCCCGTGCTGGAGTCGTAGATCACCGAGAGAGGCATCCGATACGCGGGCGAGCTGGCGTTTGAGGGCAGGAAGAGGGGTATGAGCCACTCCACCTCGAAGCAGTCCTGGGACCCCTGTGGCGTGAGCGCGACCAAGGTGGACTTAACGGTCCCCTCAAGCACCCGGAGGCGCAGGATAAGATCATCGTATAGGTAGCTTATCTCATCTGGCAGGGAGACGCGCAGCATGCCGCCCGGCCTCATCTTAGTGGGAGCCCAGCCGAGCCACGGCCCTATCACGGTGCCATTGGGCAAGGTGGCCGCATTGCTGGCCAGATCCACTAGGATGGTCAGGTGGTGCTCGACCTTAAGGCGGGGCACTACCACCCGTTTGCCCTGAGTTCTTACCTCAAAACGCCCTTCCCCGCCCACGAAGATCCATAGCTCTATCCTAGCCTCCCGTCCTTCGCGCACGTCCTCGCACTCCCACCTGTAGCGGGCGGTTAGATCGCCTGACAGCAACTTCACGGAGGAGCCATTAGCATAGATCAGCTTCCTCACCTCGATCGCGTATTCCACGTAGGTGCCCGGGTTGAGCCAGGATGGCTTCCCAAAGGCATCTATGAGCTCAGACGAGTGCCCGCGCGCAACGTGCGCCCCAGCCACTTGGGCGATGAGGAATGTGATGAGCATTAGCGCCAGCACTCGCGGGATAAGCCTCCTCATGCCCCGCTCCCAGGTTCTGGAGGGAAAAGCAGGCTTATACCACTTTCGCTACTCAAATCCATGTCCTCAAGATCATGGCGTGGGGCACGCCCTCTATGCGCATGACGGCCGCCCGGTGCACGAGCCCCAGCTCTATGGCCCTGCCGACCACGCGCTCCCCCACCATGTTCACCACGGAGTATTGGGCCGCTATCTGGAGGGCGGTGTCCACGTCCACCAGCTGGCCGCCGTAGAAGGGCTCGCTCACCTTGAACACGATGCCGCCCTCGCGGAGCGTGCGGCCCAGGAGCTCCTCATCGCAAATGGAGACTATGACGTTGTAGCCGGAGCGCATGATGTTCAAGTAAACTAAGCCGCCTCCTGTGCTGCCCTCCTCGCCTCTCCTGCCTCCCTGTTCCTCGCTGGGCAAGGCAGGCACCTCCTCGCCCTTGGCTGCCTCAGAGGGGTCTCACGGGCGATTTCGCACCACAGGCATCGCAGACCAAGAACATGATGCGCCTCTCCTTCACCAAGTGCGTGTCGGGCCTCTTGCAGACGGGGCAGATGACGTAATCGCGCAGGAATATCTGTATGAGGCGCTGAATGGTGTCCTCCTCGAAGACGCCTTGGAAGATGGCCCTCACGCCGTCGAAGTAACTTGCCGTGGCCAGCTCACGTGAGAAGAAGCGGAGGCAGAACTCCGGCTTGCGGTTCACGGCCTCGCAGAGGTCTTTGAAGTTGTGGAAGATGGTCCTTGAGCCAGCTATGGTGATCCTCGGGCGCGGCACCTCCAGCCTCTCTGTGCGCTCCACGGGCCCCCCGGGCATCTGGGCGTAGGCACGCTCTAGGAGCTTCCTATACTCGGCGGGGCTGCTCAAGCCATTCACCTGTAAAGGCACGCACTCGCCTCGTTAAAGGCTTGCGCACCAGAGGGCTGGCGGGCCTTGCCGCAACTAAAATAAGCAACTGTCGTGGCATGCTTCGGCGGTGGTCGAATGACAGCCGTTCGCACATCACGCCTTCCGGGCTTCTACAAGCTCAGCATGGAGGAGCGCCTCAAGCGCGTCCAGGAGTTCGCTGGCCTAACGGACGAGGAGGTGGAGCTCCTCAGAGCGCCCGAGGGGGGGCTGCCGCCCGACGTGGCCGACCGCATGATAGAGAACGTCATCGGCCGCATGGCCTATCCCTTCGCCGTGGCCACGAACTTCCTCATCAACAAGCGCGAATACCTGGTGCCCATGGTCATCGAGGAGCCCTCCGTGGTGGCAGCGGCCAGCAACGCGGCCAAGATGTGCCGCTCCAAGGGAGGCATCTTCGCCACCTGCATGGACTCCATCATGATAGGCCAGATACAGGTCGTGGGCATGGGGGACCCGTATTACGCGCGCATGGAGGTGCTGGCCCACAAGGACGAGATAGCCGAGAAGGCGAACGAGAAGGACCCGATCCTGGTGAAGCTGGGCGGTGGCGTGAAGGACGTGGGCGCTAAGGTCATAGAGACGCCCAGAGGCAAGATGCTCATCGTGGAGCTCTACGTGGACTGCAAGGACGCTATGGGCGCTAACGCGGTGAACACCATGGCCGAGGCCGTGGCGCCCCTGGTAGAGCGCCTCACGGGCGGCCGCGTGCTGCTGCGCATCATTTCCAACCTGGCCGTGAAGCGCCTGGCCCGCGCCTGGGTGGTAGTGGACAAGGAGGCCGTGGGGGGCGAAGAGGTGGTGGATGGCATTGTGGATGCCTGGGCCTTCGCGGCAGGCGACCCCTTCAGGGCGGCCACGCACAACAAGGGCATCATGAATGGCGTGATAGCGGTCGCGCTAGCCACGGCCCAGGACCACAGGGCTCTTGAGGCAGGTGCCCACGCCTACGCGGCCTTAGGAGGCCATTACAAACCCCTCTCCACCTGGGAGAAGAACGAGGATGGCGATCTGGTCGGGACGCTTGAGATGCCCATGGCCGTGGGCGTGGTGGGCGGTGCCACGCGCGTCCACCCGGTCGCCAGGGTGGCCCTCAAGATCCTGGGCGTGAAGACGGCCCGCGAGCTGGCAGAGGTCATGGTGGCCGTGGGTTTGGCCCAGAACCTGGCGGCCCTCAGGGCCCTGGCCACAGAGGGCATCCAGCATGGCCACATGAAGCTGCACGCGCGGAACATAGCCATGAGCGTGGGCGCCACGGGGGAGCTCGTGGACTTAGTGGTCCAGCGCATGCTTGAGGAAGGCACGGTGCGCATGGACAGGGCCAAGGCCATCTTGGAGGAGCTCCTGAGGGAGAAGGCACCCGAGGGTTGAGCAGGACGGGCCAGGAGAAGCCGCTCGGAACCTCCCTCTCTC
>Ga0190367_1001670_pt1 | contig 12513 bp, 16 predicted proteins | sample 4872181011_MG_FD_171838 | JGI IMG/M metagenome (GOLD analysis project Ga0190367, IMG submission 171838) | Hydrothermal vent microbial mat bacterial communities from Southern Trench, Guaymas Basin, Mexico - 4872-18-10-11_MG | ecosystem: Environmental > Aquatic > Marine > Hydrothermal vents >... | reverse complement strand
ATGTAGTACTGCCTGACGTACGTTGTACCAACGGCTCCGAGTTGGACACCTATGAGCGAGGCTGCGAGTATTAGGGTTGTAAGTCTGAAGTCAACGGCTCCAAGCAGGTACGCCCACGTCCACGTCCCTGTTGAGCCCATGACAAACGCAACTCCCAGCTCCGTTCCGCTTGCAACAAAGCTCGGTGCTCCGATCACGTATATCATCGTTGGAACTCCGATGAAGCCTCCAACTGCAATCGTTGCCGCAAGAAATCCCGTTCCAAATCCACAGGGTAGCGTTAGCCATAAAGACTGCTTTCTTCCAGCTGTTTTGAACTCTATTATTGGTGGAAGCCTGAACTTTTGCTCGAGCTTCTTTGCGAGCCCGGGTTCCGTGTCCTCTATCCCGTATCTTCTTGCCTTTACAACGTCTCTTAAGCAGAACGCTGCAACGGTTGGAAGAACAACGAGGAATGCGCAGCTAACGTACAGATTCGTTCCAACTACACCCAGAGCTTGAAGGATGAGTCTTTGGATCTGGATACCGACTTGAACTCCAGCGATGGCAGAAATTGCAAACCAGAATGCTAGTTTAACGTCTAAATGCCCCACCTTCTTTCTTCTCCATGCCCCTATCATAGCCTTCGGGAACTTGTGGCACATGTTGCTCGCAACCGCAATAGGCCCTGGAACACCGATAGACATCATTCCCGGCGTTAGGACGAATGCACCACCGCTACCAATGAAACCGCTTAGCATACCTCCAAAGAATCCGAGAGCAAGTAAGAAAAGAACTTCAAAGGGCCCGATGTGTATAAAGTCACTAGGGGTTAACGTTACTCCAGCCGGTGGCAATCCTCCTCCCATTTTTATCACCCCTATTTAACGAGCAGAACTGGAGCTTTCGCCTCTTTTACGACCTCATCGGAAATGCTCCCGAGCAAAAACCTTTTTAGCGTCGATAATCCTCGGCAGCTCAATACAATTAGGTCCGGTTTTAGCTCTCTCTCAGTTCTTAGAATGCGTTCTGCAGCAAAACCGAAGTGCATTCCGATGACTTCCACATCAATTCCAGAAGCCTTAATTTTTCTGATGCACTCTTCAATAACCTGCTCTCCTTCTTTTCTGAGCCTGTCATAAATCTGCTTTTCTGTATTCTCCGGAACGACTGGAGGCAGTTCCATATCAACGGCGTAGAGAAGGTAGATCTTGGGATTTTTCCCCGCTGCAATCTGAATTGCGTTTTCCGTAGCTTTTCTGTAATCAGCATCATTTCGTACTACTAGCAGGATTTTTGAAATCGTAGGAATCATGATCCCTTGTTGTGCTCCAACTCCTTTGCTTACTTCCGCCACACCCTCCACCTCTGCAATCTGGGAAGTTCTCTTTAAAGATAAATTTTTCTATCCATGATTAATCATAGTTAGTAAATAATCTAATTTTTTACTACATTATTGAAAAAGTTCAGAAAAATGTCATATTGAGCTTATTTTTTATTACCAAGTAGTAGTAATTTTGATCGTAGAATAAAGTGAAGTAGTCTTTCTTAGGCTAAAAAACGGTAGCTATTTTAAAATAAAATTAGAGAATAAAAATGGGTGCTCCTGACCTTCTGAGCACGCAGTCCACAGTGGTGCCAAACAATCCACTTTCCTTTGCTCGTCCCATGACGACGATCGTGCAGTTTAGATCCTCCGCAACTTTCAGAATCTCTTTACACGGTTTGCCGTCTCTCAAAACATGTTCGGCATTCAGCTTTTCCCCAATTTTTTTAAGTTTAAGAGCGGCATCTTCTTTATCCTCTCCGTGCTCAAGTACGTGTAGCACAATTACTTTTTTTGAGGGGAATTCTTTAATACATTCAATTTTCTTTTCATCTTCTGAAAAGTCTGTGGCGTAAAGCACCTTCTCGAACATCTTTCCGTAGATGAGTTCGCAGTGGTAACCCTCTTCTTTCTTAACGACCTTAAGCTTCGTAACCAGAACGGGAACCGGAGATTCTTTGATCACAGACTCAGAAACGCTTCCAATAAAAGCAGAACTTAAAGCACCCCTACCCTTAGCTCCAATTAGAATTGCAGAAAAACCTCTAGCAGCGTTTACGATTTCGGTAGCTGGGTCACCTACGGCAACGGTGTACCCAGCCTTGATCCCCTCTTGTTCAAGCATTTTAACTCTCTTTTCAAGTTCTCTTTTCGCCTTTTCTTCTACATCTTCTATAATGGTTGTCGTGTCCGCTCCGTAGAACGCATCAACGTACTCGAGTACGCTCCGGTCTATTACGTGAATGAGTGTAACCTCCTTAACGCCTAGCTCTTTAAGCTCGTATCCGCACTCCAATGTTTTGTCTGCGTACACCGAAAAATCCGTTGGAAACAAGACTTTTTCGAACATTTAACTCACCGCTTGATTTAACAACTTCCTACGAAATAAATTTTTCGGATTTTATAAATAATATTATTTTTTCATCACATTTAAAAATATTAAGAAGAGTGCATAAAAAATTTTTTTTAGCTGAAATATTAATATAATAAAAGGAAAGAATTAAGTAGAATTAGTCTAACTAAAAATTTAATATGGAATACGGAGAAGAGTACGGGGAAGTAAGAGAAATTAGGAGAATTTCGGTTGCCCTCGATCCTGAAACATTTAGGATGCTCAGAGAAATTTCTAATAGAAAAAAACAGACAATATCACACATTGTAAGAACGGCAATCAGAACGCAGTATGAATCCGAATTATGGGAGAGACATCCTGAAGCAGAGGTATACGTTGATTTTCTTTCGGGTGGAGAAAACGTTATTCTGAGTCTTGAGCTATGGGATGCCATGCTCGAAGAGCTGAACGAGAAAGCCTCAAACGAGTTCTGGGAAATTGCAGAGAGAGAGGGGTACAAGCGCGGAGTGTATTATAGGAGTATTGGATTGGGGAGTTTGCAGGACATCTTGAAGCACATCCAGCATAAGAACTGGTTCAAGGTGAAAGTTGATAAAAACTGCTACACTCTCACACTTATTGCTTCAAGCGCCAGAAAGCTTGTAACGAAGTTCTTGGGTGGTTTATTTAAGGCTCTGAACATTGATGCTGAGATTATAGAGTTTCAGCGAAGCTTGCTGATCATTGAGAAATAAACAAAACTATAGCTTATATCTAACGCCAAAAATGGAGTTTTGATGACATACAGCCTGAAGTGAAGTAGCCGAGTTAGAAGGTAAATTCGCCTATTCTTGGCTATACAAGTCTTGAGCAAGCGAATAAATCGTAACCATCTTTACTAATTAAAAATTCTATTCGATTTGTAGTGAAAAATAATTAAGCATTTCAATAGATGAAAAAGAAAAGGTTAATAAGTATCCAGTTTAGCTGTGAGCATGAGCCCGATATATGTTGTGGGACATAAGAACCCCGACACGGACTCGATCTGTTCTGCAATAGCCTACGCATACCTGAGGAACGAGAGAGTGAAGAGGGGACAGATAAAGGGGATTACGGATGAAGCAGTTCCAGCAAGACAGGGCGATCTAAATCCAGAAACAGAATTTGTGCTGAAAAAGTTTGGGTTCGAGCCCCCAGAGCTGCTAACGGATGGAACGGGCAAGAAAGTCATCCTCGTTGACCACAGCGAGAAAGCTCAGAGCTTAGACAACATAGATAAGGCCGAGATTATAGCGATCATAGATCACCACAAGATTGGAGACATCACAACACCCAATCCGATAACGTTCATAGCGATGCCCGCAGGCTGCACGGCATCAATAATAAAGAGGCTCTTCGAGCTCTTCGAAATTGAAATCCCGCCAAACATCGCTGGAATTTTGCTTGCATCCATTCTGAGTGACACCGTTGCGTTCAAGTCCGTAACAACTACAGAAAAGGACAAGCAGGCTGCAGAAGACCTTGCGAAGATCGCAGGCATCGATGACATAATGGGCTTTGCGATGGAGATGTTCAAGGCCAAATCGGATGTTGCAGGCAAATCGCCTAGAGATTTGCTGTTCAGGGACTACAAGGACTTCGACATGTCAGGCAACAAGGTTGGGATTGGTCAAATAGAAGTTGTAAGCTTGGACTTGCTAGCTGACATCAAGGATGCTTTGTACGAGGAGATGCAGAAGGTCAAGGCTGAGGGCAACTACCACAGCGTCTTCCTAATGCTGACGGACATAATGAAGGAGGGGACAGAACTTCTCGCCGTTACAGATGATGCGAGCATTGTTGAAAAGGCATTCGGCAAGAAGCTCGAAGGCAAGTCTGTCTGGCTTGACGGAGTGATGTCAAGGAAGAAGCAGGTTGTTCCACCGCTTGAAAAAGCGTTTGCGTAATTTTTCCTTACTTTTTTTGTTTAAGTTGTGATACTTTTCAAGGTAAACTAATTGGCTTTTCCTAACAAAACGTTAGCTCCACTAACTTTTTACAAAAACTTTATACTGGCAAATTTCTGATTAGATTACATGATCGTCACGACCACACCAAATGTGGAGGGGAAGAAGATAGTGGAATACAAGGGCATTGTTAGCGGGGAGGCAATAATGGGCGCTAACGTCATAAGGGACTTGTTCGCAGGGATCAGAGATATAATCGGCGGAAGGGCTGGAGCTTATGAAGAAAAGCTAAACGAAGCAAAGAACATAGCCATCTCGGAGATGGTTGAGAGGGCTAAAGCCCTTGGCGCAAATGCGGTGGTTGGAGTAACCATCGATTATGAAGAGATGAGAGAAGGTATGCTCATGGTCTGCTGCTTTGGAACGGCCGTAGTTGTTGAATAGGTATTTCACTCCAAATTATTCAAACCTCACAACCCTACAATCGTTCACGTAGTTTTCACTGAAGATGTCTCTAAGTTTACCGCTGCATGTAGGGCAACCTGGATTTGAGTTGATTTCAACTTCGTAGAATTCCATAACTCTCAGATCGACTCTTAGAAGTCTTCCGAAAAGTACGTCCATTCCCAAAATGAGCTTTATTGCTTCTACAGCTTGAACGCAGCCAAAGAAGCCCGCAACCGGACCTATAACTGGCACTATTTCGCTCTTTGCGTGCGGATACACACACCTGTAGCATGGCGAGTCTACTATTGTCATTGCCTCACCCTCAAAACCGTGAATGGCTGCATGAATCATCGGCTTTTTTACAATCCTACATGCATCGTTGAGTAAGTATCTCGTGGCAAGGTTGTCGGGGCAGGATACGACAACATCGTACTTCTCAACGAGTTCCATCACGTTATCCGGTGTAACGTTACCGTAGACCTCAACTTCTACTTCAGGATTGAGTTTTTCAACGAAGAGCCTTGCAGATTCGGCTTTGTTCATCCCAAGGTTGCCGGCATGGATTATCTGCCTCTGCAGGTTGTGCAGTTCAACTACATCGCCATCGGCAATACCTATTTTTCCTATTCCCGCAGCGGCAAGGTAGGCTATAACGGCACTTCCAAGCCCGCCAGCTCCCACCACGAGAATTTTAGCCTTTCCAAGCTTTTTTTGCCCCTCTTCACCGATTAGATCTATCTGTCTTGCGTATCTCGTAATGTTTGTCACATTTTCATTCGCTCTCATGCTCCACACTTTTCACAAGAGTGTATTTCCTACTTCCTATTCCAAGCTTTTCTGCGTACTCTATCTGGGCAAATGGGTCTGTCCACTCCCAAAATCCATTTACGAGAGCTCCTGGATTCAGTTGAACTTTAAGCAGAGCATCCATGCAGGCTTTATCAACGGCAACCATGTCCTTGGAAGCGAAGATCCCTAAGTCTGGAAAGGCAGGTGTGTCGCTGTAGGGATGGCAATCGCAGTGGGGAGTAATATCTATTGCAAAGTTTACGAAAGCGAAGTTTTCTTTGCCAACTGCTTTTACGACACCAAGAGCACATTCTGCTATTCTTTCTGATATCTCCTTTCCTGTAAGCCACTCTACATCGATTGCCCCTTTCTTGCAGACCTCGTAACATCCTGTACATCCAATACAGTTTTCCCCAATCTTGAAATCCGAAATTGCGTTGGCGGGACATATTTTAACGCATTTACCACATTTATCGCATTTCTCGTTTATCTTCGGCTTCTCCGGGCAATGAATGTCAAATTTCGATGGTTTGGCTACACATCCAACGCCAACGTTTTTTATGCTTCCCCCTATTCCGGCTTGCATGTGAAGTTTAAAATGCGTCGCACAAACAACGCCATCGCATTCCGCTATAGCTTTTGCAACGTAAACTCTTTTCAAGTGCCCTCTATCGATTTCAACTTCCACGTAGTCTAGGCCTAGCATACCGTCGGCGATTATGATTGGAGCTCCGACAGTTTGCGAGGTATAGCCATTCTCTTCGGCAATTAACAACCTGCCTACCGCCGTACTTCTATCCTTTATCATGCCGAGTCCGGTTGTCTCTGTCACAAACGGTTTACCACCTTTCTTCTTCACAGCTTCGACAATTTTCCTTATAAAGATGGGGCGGAGTGTCCTTGTGGTTCCTCTATCACCAAAGTGAGTTTTTACGGCGATAATATCTCCTTTTTCAATGAAATCTAGCACTCCACTTTCCTCAATCAGCTTCTCTAACTTCCTAACGAGGCTGAGCTGGGGCTGGTACCATTCCTCTGGCTTGCGAACTGGAGCTCTTGCATCACAGAAGTAGACCTCCATAGAACGGGTACTTTCGGCCTATATTTAAAGTTCAGGATAAGAAATTGATAGAAAATGATAGAAAAGTGGGGTGCCGGAAAAACGCTATGGCGGTGACGGCGGGAAGGCTGCAACCATTGCGATGGCACCCCAGCATATTTTAGTGATTCATCTTGATAGATAAGCATTGCGGTGCTGTTAAAATCATGTTGATAACTCCAATTGAGAGCAGCAAGTTTAATATGTGTTGGAGAGATGGGAGCTTGTGCTGAAGGTTGCAATATCCGGAAAAGGCGGAGTTGGAAAGACAACCCTTGCGGCAATTCTTGCGTATCTATTTGCCAGAGATGGTTACTCCGTCACAGCAATAGATTGCGATTCTTCAATAAATTTGCCATCAGCTTTGGGTGTTAAAGATGTAAAACCCCTCTCCGAACTCAGAGAAATAATAGAACAGCGTGTTAAGGGGCCTTTTGGTATATTCAGATACAATCCCAAGGTTGATGACGTATTCGAGAACTATTCTGCGATAAACGACTTCGGTGTTAGAGTTCTCGTTCTTGGCACAATAAAGAAGGGCGGAGAAGGTTGTTTCTGTCCAGAAAATGCTTTTTTAAGGGCAATTCTAAGGCATGCGATATTTCGTGATGACGTTTTGATACTCGACATGGAGGCGGGCATAGAACACCTTGGCAGGGGGACGGCAAAGGGTGTTGATGTGCTTATAGCCGTCGTTGAGCCTGGAACGCGGGCTATTGAGACCCTCGGGAGAATAGAAAAACTCGCTGCTGATTTAGAAATTAAAAAGATAGGCGTTGTTGTTAACAAATACATAGATTCTCCAAAGGTTGCGGAACTTATTGGCAGCATTTCACACCCAATTCTTGGAATAATTCCCTACAATCAGTGTTTTATACAGGCCGATTTGGAAAACTTGCCACCTTACAGGCTTTGTGACTTGAAGCCCTTCGAAGAGATAAAGAAAAACCTGCTCAGATTAGGTAAGCAGAAATGAAAGTCGGAATAGTTGCGAGGGGTAAACACGGAAAGTTTACAGCTAACGAAATGGCAAAGTACTTTGAAGTATCGATCTTTGAGCTTCCCGAAGAGCTTCCGGCGATTGTTGAAGATGTCAGCCTGCCAGAGGACGTTTTAAATGTCGACGTGCTGATAAGCTATTCAGAACATCCAGACATCAGCATCAGAATTCTTGAAAGTGCAAAAGCTGGCTTAGTAATTTTTACAGGGAAGTCGGGCTCAAAAGTTCAGCTAAAGAAGGTTGCAGAGGAAAGGGGTTTAAAACTTCTCCTCGTTGATATCTGTTGCGTTGTTCCCTCAGTAAAGGGGTTTGAGGAATTTTTTAGCATCTTTGGCAAACCCGAATTCAAAGTCGAAGTCGAAGATGGAAAGCTAAGGGATATAAGGGTTATCAGATGCGCTTTCTGCGGAGCTACACGCTTTGTTGCCGAAAAGTTGAAAGATGTCAGCGTTCAAGAAGCTCCGAGACTTGCTGGCTACTATACTCAAATCTACCCCTGTCTTGCATCCCGTGGTGTAGAGGGTGGGATACATCTTGCTGCTGAAATGCACAAGATTGCGATTGAGAGAGCATTGAGAAGACTACAAAAGCTTTAGAAGCAAAAAGCTCATTTTTGCTGGGAAGAGACGTTAAAAGACGTTAGGTTAACGCCATCGATGAAAATTGTTTCTCTACCATATCTCGATGTCTTCGCGTGGATTAGGCCGACGTAAAGGGTTTTCTTCCCATGGATAAAAACAAAGTTATAATACTTAACTTTGTATATGACTATCCTTCCAAGGGGCGACATGGGATAACCGTACTCCGTTATGAACTCCCCCTCAACTTTTGAATCGCTTTGTTAAAGCTGATTGTCTTTGCAAATCCCACGAATTTTAACCCAATCAGATTGTTTATCTTGCCTTCTCTACGACAATACACAGTCTGCCTGTTTTGCATTCCGATGAATTAACAAATTCGAAATCGAGAATATTTGATGAATTTCCTATATACACAGGCATCTCATCGAAGGCCAAGGTTGGCGATTCAGTTTCAAAGCTTATCCTCTGATTAGCAGTATGAAGAACAACTTTAAAAAGTTGTCAAACGGATCGGAGCCCATGGGCGGTAAAACAGGAGCGCTTCATAGACTGTTGGCAGCACAATCATCAGAATGAGTGCTTTACCTGATGACTTTTGTTTTTGCCTTCATGTTCTCAAAAATATTAAATAATTAAACAAAAACTTTTACAGCCTCAACAGCAAGCGTTACATTGTATCCAAGTTCATCCTTGCAGTAGAATATCCAGACAGGTTTGTAGTAACTCCTGCTTCTCTCCTAAACCTTTCGCGTAGTATCCGGGCTCCACCTTAACAACCTTCAGGTTAAGTTGTCCCATCGGTTTGCTAACGACTTCTCCCCTCTTTAGCTTTTCAAAAGCCTCCTCTGCTGAAATAATCTTCACGTCTCCAGCGTATTCGAGCTTCCTCCATATCTTCGTTAAATCGAGGAGCTTGCCGTTATCACCAAGGATCACAGTTATTGTTCCTCCGGACCAACAACCGGATACTTGTTCAAATACCTCTTGAAACTCACGCTAACAAAGGTTGGCTTTTTGTAGACTACCCTTGCACTCCCATTGGAATATTCTATCTTCTCTCCGTACGCGATTCTAACAGCTGAAAGCTTTGCATCGGCCGGCAATCCTCCGTATTTCTCCAAAGCCTTCAACGCGTACCTAACAGCCTCCTTCTCAGAAGGCAAATTCTCCTTGAACTTGCCAAAGTGAGGGTCTTCCCTTGCGACGGTTTCTATGCTCTCGTCCCCCACAACTCTGTACATCGGCATCATCTCAGGGCCTTTAGGCAGCTCTGCGCTCAACTTGATTCCTCCAGCTGGGCTGAGAATGCCAAAGTTCGGCGAATTTTGGATTGAGACCAAGAAAACCGTGCACAAAGCCAGCAAAGCAAGCAAAATCCTATCTTTTCCTCATACCACACCTCCTCATTCACAGCGAAAGGGGTAATCCTCAAGACTGTAAATCCTTCCGATTGGGTAGAAGCTCCAGTTTTCATAGCGTTTATCAACAACCGGCTCGACTACTATAGTATCTCCCCAAGAAAGATTTACTAGCAAGAACGTTTTGTTTGCAGTTGTGTTGTAGCAGACATCAACGCCAGTAACCCTTTCTCCATCACTCCATTTATAGTTCTCCAAAATTGACTTGAGTTTTAAGGCAGCCGTTTCTTCACTCCACTCAAACGGATTTTCATTGGGATAATAAAAGCTCCAGTTTGAGTTTTGGAGAGCATCGGCAAGTCCGGTTATTCTTATTTGTCTTTTGAAATCATTCTTTGCTGGAGTTTGAGTTGCAGGCGTGAGGGATGTAGCTGGAGATTCAAAAGGAGGTAATGCTGAATCGGAATTTCTTCCACTTAAGTTCAGGTACATAGCAAAAAACGTAGTTACTAAAAAAAATTATAAAAATTAAAATTCGAATTTTTCCCATACCTCAAGCTTCCTCATTTCTCTATCCAGTGGTAGAACCAGAACCTTCCCCAATCGTCCACATCCCACCATATTCTTGCGTAGTTCCCTGCTGTTCGCCTCTTTTTGTAAGACATTCGCTTGGCCTTAACCAGCATTGGTTTGTTTTTACATAATTAAGTATCTGTTTGTTGTAAGTCCAGTCAAATGCTGGCAAGTCCATTACGTTGTACTGTATCTCTGTCATAAAATCAACGTGGATGATTTCACTTTCGGTCACATTGTTGCATTCTCCAAGTAACTTCCAGTTATATTATCAGTATCTTTTGCCCAAGCTTTAAATTTATCTAGATCCGTAAGTAATTCTATTCTCCTTTCTCTCCATTGATTCTTTGCTACAGTGAATGTATGAATCATATCCACACAATCTGTAAAATAATTACTTGATACTTCGTACTCGCTGTTAGTTTCTGCACGGTGAGTGATTGCTCCCTTTTTCTTACTATGGTCTGTGTAAAGATAGGCATGACAAGGTATTAGCAATATTGCGTTTTCTGTTTTAGGCAGCTTGTTCATGTTTGCTTCCCAAGACAAGGATAGAATGTCATATCCCAGTTTTGCTTCAAACTCTACAACTGCCTGATCTATATTCTCATACGCCACTTTTTCATCTCCCCGCCGTTTTGTTTGATTCTTTCATTGAATCGTAAATAAAACCGGCGAAAACGTTCGACGGGGAGCGAACAGCTTCGAAAGATTTAAAAATATGTCATTACGAATAATTCTATCGATAGAAGTAATTCAAGTTACAGAAATAATATTTATATAAACTAGATTTTCCTATAACGGAAACAGAAAAAGACTAAAGCCATTGCTCAAAAGAGTAGTAGGCATCTTAGAGCTGTTTTCAAAATTCTGAACAAGCTTATCTCAGCTATTGACTAAGAACTTGAATATCCACTCATCGATTAGAAATTCTCCATTTTTATATATCATCGGAAGTTCAACCGTTACGTTGCTAACATTTCCATTCTTCAGCGTGAAACTTACGTTTAGAAATATGTAGGGGGGAGAAATTCTTTCTTCGCCTACTTCTTCCCACTTGACAATCTTAACTTCATAAGCAAAGTGTTTTTCGATTTCCTCCACCGTGTGATTGGATTTCACCCTATCTGAGAAGAGGGAGTATAGCATCGAAGCATTCCTCTCGTTGTAAAAGTGAACAAACCAATGAACAGTTCCTTGAGGGGGTATCGGAGTAATGTACCCAGGGCCTCGTGGGGGTGTAGGGGCGACAAAACCCTCTGGAATAGCTTCTGTTTCTCCTGTTGTTACATTGTCCAACTTGGGAGTAATGCATGCAGTAATTACGGTAGTAATAAAAAATAAAAATAATAGGTAAACTTTAATTTTGGTTTTAGTCATTAGCTCACATCCTAAGCTCTATGGACTGTAATCAGCCTACCCACTTCGTCAAGCCAACCATCTACGTAAACGTATGGCTGGTCTGGGTCTTGACCTCCATAGCTAAACGCCGTCCAAGGTCTGTGGTATGCTCCAGCATAGTACACCCAATCCGTTGTTATGGGGTCTGTTATCACGCTGAAGGAGTTAGTTATTGCACCTCTTGTATCAATCTCCGTTGACCCTACCAGAGCCCTTATATAGGTGCTTGGATTATCGGTATCATCGTACGCGTTGTAGTACCAGTTGCCCGTTTGCGTGTCGTACAGCCAGCACTTGTACCAACCCGCATCGATGAATACATAGTACTCAATTGCCTGCAACGAATCTGTGACGTTTACTATCAGCCAATCCTATATACCAATCCATGAACCCTCGTCAAACACAGCCACCTAGACGTAGACGTTTCCGTTATCGATGTAATCCGTTACAATCTCGATACCATCTCCATTAAAGGGTATTTCTCTTTCATGATAGCTCCTAAAAGTCTCACCGCTGTTGTAGTACGAGTAGAGGTCTGTTACACCCGTAGCTCCTACAACATCTGTTCGAGTTGCATCGTACCAGATTCTTTCCCAGTACTCGACAGGGTCTGCTTCTGGCGTAAATTCAGATTCGCCGGGCTTGAACTTATCGTTGCGTATCTTGCCTGATGCGTTTGTCCAATCTAACAAGCTCGAGCGAAATTCCGAAACGTTCGAGAAAATCATGAGTATGTGCATGTCTAAGGGGAGAGACACTGTTATTAAGTTGGGGTCTTCGTTCGTATCCATGACTTTCAGCAGTTCTTTAGGGCATCTTAGATAAGCGATAGATTCATTATCGTCGATTTCGAAGTTTGGTGGTTTGTTTATCCAAGAAACTGGGAATGTTATCCTAACGACATCTGGACGCTCATCTTCATCTTTTTCAAGAAGCCAGCTTGCTGGAATCACTATGTGAGT
>Ga0190367_1001669_pt1 | contig 12514 bp, 13 predicted proteins | sample 4872181011_MG_FD_171838 | JGI IMG/M metagenome (GOLD analysis project Ga0190367, IMG submission 171838) | Hydrothermal vent microbial mat bacterial communities from Southern Trench, Guaymas Basin, Mexico - 4872-18-10-11_MG | ecosystem: Environmental > Aquatic > Marine > Hydrothermal vents >... | reverse complement strand
TTTGAGTCCAGCGCGTCTCCCAGTTCCGCCACTCCGGCATCTTTTTTTTTATGTAAGGCATAATTGCAAAAATGTCAATGGAAATGTAAAATACTGGAGAGGAAGATAAGTGCTTTTAAAGATGAAGAAAATTCGTTTACTAAAACGATCATATAAAACATTGATAAAAGGATGAACAATTAAAAAGATTTGAGCAAAATAAAAAAAGGGGGATGTCATGAAAATACTAAACATTTATTACTCCTCTACTGGAAATACAAGAAAAGTTGCTGAAACTATTACAAAAACTTTGAAGGAAATGGGGCAGAGTGTTGATGTCATAGAGGTAAAGGAAAAGGAAGATATCTCTGTTGATCTTTTGGAATATGATCTTATATTTACAGGATCCGGGGTATATCAGTGGCTTCCAGGAAGACCAATTCAAGAACTCTTTACAAGACTTCTCTGGAAATACTTTGAAAAAGGTGAAATAAAGCCGTCTGCTCCAAGAAGAGGAAAAAAAGCAGTAATATACTGCACATATGGAGGTGCACATACAGGAATAAATGAGGCTATTCCTGCTGTAAAATACATGGGACAGCTTTTTGATCACCTTGGATTTGATATAATAGCAGAATGGTATATTGTTGGAGAATACAGGACAGAAAAGCTGAAAAGGTTTTCTGAAGAAGGAAGGATGGGAAATATAAAAGGAAGACCGGATGAGAAAGACTTGAAAGATATATCAGAGAAGGTAAAAGGAATAATAAAGGCACTGAAATGATTTTTGGAATAGACTGTGGAGCAAGAAATACAAAAATACTGGCTTTAAAAGAGGACAGAATAGCTTTTAAAGAAAAAAGACCTACTGGATTTGATCAAAGAGATACCGTATACAAGCTTTTGGAGGATATAAGAAAGGGAACTTCCGAAGAAGTAATGATTGGTGTTACAGGATGTGGAAAAGATCTGTTTGAATATGTGAAGATAAATGATCTTATTGCACTTGCAAAAGGAACTTTTTACCTTTTTCCCTGTGCAGAAGCAGTAGCAGACATAGGAGCAGAAGAAAGTAAAGTTATAAAGCTGGATAAAAAAGGAAACATAGTTGATTTTGCAGTAAATGATAGATGTGCTGCTGGAACTGGAACTTTTCTGGAAGCAATGGCAGCTGCTCTTGAATTAGACATAGAAGAGTTTGGAAAACTTGCCTTAAAAGCAAAAAAAAGGATATCTTTAAACAGTCAATGCGTAATATTTGCTGAGACAGAGGTTGTCTCACTTATTCATTCAAAGGTATCGCGTGAAGACATAAGTAAGGCGATATGCGATTCTCTTGCAGAAAGAATTTCAGCAATGATAAGAAGGATGAGGATAAAAGGAAAGGTAGTCCTTTCAGGAGGTGTTATAAGAAACATAGGATTTGTGGAGTCAATGAAGGAGAAGTTAGAAAAGCTGATCATACCAGAAGATCCTGAATTTATACCTGCACTTGGTGTAGCACTTATCCTTAAGGAAAAAAGATGAAGCATTTTTATAGATGGAAGGAATATAGCTGGAAAAATCCAGAAATAGACTGGAGGTCTGCAAAGATCATAGCAGCAGGGATAGATGTTGGTTCAGTAAGCTCTCAGGCAGCTATTATAGTAGATGGATGTCTTTATGCATATTCAAACATAAGGACAGGAGCAGAAAGTTCTGAAAGTGCAAAAAAAGCTCTTCTCCTTGCACTGAAAGATACAGGACTTGATGAGGAAAGAATAGATTGCTGTGTTGGGACAGGATATGGGAGGGTAAATGTTCCTATGGCAAAAAAGACTGTTACAGAGATTGCCTGTCATGCAAAAGGTGCTATCTTTATATATGGACCAAATGTAAGGACTGTTATAGACATAGGAGGACAGGACATAAAGGTTATAAGGTGTGATGAAAAAGGAAAAGTAAAGGACTTTATACTGAATGATAAGTGTGCTGCAGGGACAGGAAGGGGAATAGAAGTGATTGCAGAACTGTTTAAGATACCTGTTGAAAAGCTTGGAGAAATGTCACTCAGATGCAAAACTGATCCAGAACCTATATCAGACACATGTGTAGTATATGCCAGATCAGAGGCAATTAATCTTTTAAAAAAAGGACATCCCCTTGAATGTGTTCTTGCTTCTTATCTTAAGGCAATGGCAATAAGGATATATTCTCTTGCAAAAAAGATAGGAATAGAACCTGAACTTGCTATAACAGGAGGAATAGCTAAGAATAAAGGAATTGTGGAAAGGATAAAAGAAATAACAGGGCTTAATATTCCAAAGCCAAGATTTGATCCACAGATAGCAGGTGCAATTGGTGCAGCTCTTTTTGCTTATGAGATGTGTAAAAGATGAGGGATCTTTCCTGGCTTCCATACATGCTTTTTTCTGACAGATCCGGAAGGATATATGAGCATCCTTATTACAGAATGGCAGGAATGTTTGGAGAAAGACTCGTCCCTATAAATCCTGAGGATCTCATCCCAATGCCAAAATACAGCAAACTGTTTTATCTTCCAGACTGCCCACCAATTGGAATTGATCCACAGACAGGAGATTATGTTATAGTATCTGAGGAGAAGATAAATGGAAGGAAGGAAAGGATATATGCAGTATGTGCTTTTCCTGAACCAGGAATTGTAAGGACACATCTTCCAGCAGCAGACTATTCCAGAAAAAAGTATCTTCTTCCAACATGGGGATATACTGCTGTAGGTTTTAAGGATGGAAGGTATTGGATATGTGGCTTCTGGATTGAGAAGAACTACAGATGGGATCCAAGAAATTATGATGACAGGGTGCTTCTGAAAAAGATAGAGGAATACAAAAAGAGGTATCCTTGTGGAAGACTCATAAGACATCTTATAAACTGTGCTTTAAGGAATCACTGCTTTGCTGCAAAAAACCTCTTTTATGTAAGATGGGAAGCACCTGTTCCTGTAAGCAGGAAATGCAATGCAAGATGTCTTGGCTGCATTTCATTTCAACCAAAAGGTTCTTTTCCTGCATCTCACAAAAGGATAAACTTTACTCCTAAGAAAGAGGAAATAGTAGAGCTTGCAGTAAATCACTTAGAAAATGCTCCTGACCCAATCGTAAGCTTTGGACAGGGATGTGAAGGAGAACCACTTATGGAATACAGACTAATTGCAGAAAGTATAAGGGAGATAAGGAAGAGGACAAAAAAAGGGACAATAAATCTGAATACAAATGGAAGTGATCCAAAGAAGGTAAAAATTATTGCAGAAAGCGGTCTTGATTCAATAAGGATAAGCCTGAACAGTGCAAGACCAGAACTATATAGAGCATATTTCAGACCAAAAGGATATGACTTTTATGATGTGGTTGAGTCTATGTATATAGCCAAGAGATTAGGGCTTTATGTGATGATAAACTACCTTATATTTCCTGGAATAACTGATCAGGAAGAAGAATTTTCTGCTTTAAAAAGACTCATAGAAGAGACAAAAATAAATTTTATACACTTCAAAAACCTGTGCATAGATCCTGTCCTTTATCTGAATTCCATGAAAGAAAAGGGATCTCCTTTTGGAATAAGAAGGTTTGTTCAGAGGTTAAAGAAGGAGTTTCCTAATGTAGAATTTGGTTATTTCAACAAATACTTAGGTGATGCAGGATAAAAGAGATGCCACTTTATGAATTTTGCTGTAAAAGATGTGGTTCTGTTTTTGAGGAGATCACACCCTTAGACTCTCCTCCTCCATCCTGTCCTAAATGTGGAGGAGAGACATACAGGCTTATCTCACCTGTGTCATTTAAGATAAGTGATGATAGGGCAATAAGAAGGATTGAGAAAAGATTCAGGGATTACATAAAAGATGGAAAATATAAAGATGCTGAAAGATTTCTTTCTAAGGCTTCAGAATACGTAAAGGATGACAGAATAAAAAGGCTTCAGGAAAAGATAGAAAAGATATCAGGCAGAAATTCTTCTTGAAATGAGAAGGTTTAAGCCTGATTTTATCTTTTCTATCCAATAAGAAAATTCCCTGAAATGCTTTGAGACTTTATTGTAGAGCATGTATAGGTCCTGAAAGCTGCTGACTTCAGCCTTCAGATTCATCTCTTTTAAAATAAGGTCAGTATCTAAGATAAATTCTTCTATTTTAAACTGTGATATGTGAATAAAGGCCAAGGTGAAAAGACAGAAAAGCCTTTCTTTTGAGTTTTCTGAAAAGTAAAGCGCTTCTTTTATACTCCTTTCTGCATCTTTTAGTCTTTTTTCCTTAATATAAGCAAGGGTCAGAAGCTGAAAGGCTTTAAAAGAAGGTCTTATCTTTATGTATTCTTCTAAGTAAGGAATTGTAAGATTCAGTTTATCCTGCTTTATAAGAAAGTTTACAATAAAAAGGATGCTTTTAGCTTTTTCTTCCTCAGAGACTGCTCTATTATATGCATTCTCATAAGAAGATATTGCAAGTTTCATGTATCCAAGCTCTTCATAACATCTTCCCATGTTCAGATAATAGTTATACCTTACCCTATCCTCATCCATTGGAATTGTTATAAGAGAAAGCCTTTCAGGATTTATTGTTACATACCTGTTTAATGCACTTCTGTAATCTCCTTCTTTCATATCCATCTCAGCAATGAAAAATTTTACAAGATCGCTGTCAAACTCCTCTTCAAGTTTTAAAAGGATGTCCCTTGCTTTTCCCTTTTCCCCTCTTTCAAGAAGAATATTTACATATCTCAAAGAAGCTCCTATATACCAGTTTACATCATGTCTTTTGCAGTCTTCTGTAATGGATCTTTTCAGATGATACTCACAAAGCTCCTTTTCTCCAAGGACTTCATAGGTCTGAGCAAGAAAATAATGAGCAAACCAGCAATCTGGATCTTCTGAAAGCATATCTTTTAGAATCTTCAGATTCCTTTCTGCTTTTTTTAAAAGAACCTCTGGATCCTTATATCCCTCATGCCTTATCACTACATCAGTAAATACGCCTTTTATCCCTTTTCTCTTCAAAGAAGGAACTATCTGCTCATGTATAGGATACTCAAACCTTACTCCTTCAAGTTTTGGAAATATCCTTACCTGATAAGCACTGTTTTTTGTTCCATCAGGTGATTCACTTACTATCTTCAGAGAATATGCAAGATTTTTTTCTTTTGGAAATCCCTTTTTAATCTCCAGTATCTTTTCAGCATCTTCCTTACTTACTCTGTCATCTGCATCAAGATATATGATGTAGTCTCCAGTTGCATACTTCAGAGACTCATTCCTTGCCTTAGAAAAATCATCACACCACCTGAAGCTATATACCTTTGCACCAAGCTCTTTCAGGATAAAAGGAGTTCTGTCTTTTGAACCAGTATCAACGGCTATTATCTCATCAACCACATCTTTTACATTCTCCAAACACTTCTTTATATTCCTTTCCTCATCCTTCACTATCATACAAAGAGAAAGCCTCATCTTTCTCCTCCTTTTTTTCTTTAAATCGCCCGTTTCTGAAATCTGTTCGTAAGTAGCGAACGATTTTTTAATGAATCCGATAAGGTAAAAAAAAAAGAGGGAAAAAGATGGATGAAAGGTATCTCTGCCAGAAGATAGCAGAAGCAGTAAAGTCTGTATTTAACATGATGGCAGGGATAAGTCTTGAAGAAAAAGAGGTAATAACTTCAAAAGAAGAGATAAGAGGAGATATAACGGGAATAATAGGTTTTTCAAATGAACAGACAAAGGGATCTATGGCAATAAGTTTTCCCATAAAGCTTGCAAAGAAGACAGTAGCAAATATGCTTGTTTCTGATCCTGAAAGCATAACAGAAGACGACCTGATAGATGGAATAGGAGAGATAGCAAATATGGTAATAGGAGACTTTAATAACAGGATAGAAAACATCTTTACCATATCTCTTCCAAGTGTTGTTACTGGAAAGAATCATCTTGTTTCGTTTTTCCATGATGGATCTCCTGTTATCATAAGCTTTTCAGACAAAGAAGGAAATCTTCTTTATGTATTGACTACACTGGAAAAAATAAAAAGGAGGTAATGGTATGAAGCTTTTGGTAGTTGATGATTCAGCTACTATGAGAAAGATCATTATGAGGACTATAAGACAGTCAGGATTTAAGGTTGATGAGTTTCTTGAAGCAGAAAATGGAAAAGAGGCACTTCAGGTTTTGAGTTCTAATAAAGTAGATGCAGTCCTTACAGATATAAACATGCCTGAGATGAACGGATTAGAGCTTCTTGAAAAGATAAGATCTCAGGATGAGACAAAAGACCTTCCTGTAATTATGATAACCACAGAAGGTGCAGAAAATATCGTGGAAAAGGCAAAAAGTCTTGGAGTAAATGGATTCATAAGAAAGCCTTTTACTCCTGAAAAGATAGGTTCTGCTCTTTCAAGCATACTGAAATAGCAAACCATGCAAGAGGAAAAGATAAATAAGCTTGGACCTATAATGAGACCACTCTTCAAGAATGTAAAGTCTCTTTTTAAGGAACTCATACAGTCAGAGGTGGTCTTGAGTTTTAGAAAAGGACCTGCAGGAAAGCCAGAAGAACTTAGTTCTATCCTCTGGGATAAGGCATTTGGATGTAAGGTATCAGCAGAAGGTATAACAGAAGATGGTCTTTTTCTTCTTATGCAAAAGGATGGAGGAATAATACTTAGTGGAAAACTTCTTGTTCTTCCTCAAAGCAACATAGAAGAGCTTTTGAAGAGAGATAAGATAGATGATGAATCTATCCTTGATGCTCAAAAAGAGATATTTAACATGATGGTAGGAAAGCTGAATGACATACTTATGGAAAAAGTAAACAAGAAGATGCATCTCATTATGGGAGAAAACTTTATAGTAAATTCAGGTGATCCTTCGTTTTTTTCTTCAGATAAGGAATATCTCTCATATGTTGCAAATGTAAAGATAGCTGGTCCTGTTAGCTTTTCCCTTGCAATTGTTATGAGTGAAGAACTTGCTGATGCTATTCTTAAAGATCTTGGAGTTGAAATAGAGGAAGAGGAAATGGAAGAAATGGAAAAGGAAGTTACTGTAAAAGAAGAGGAGGAGGAAAAGGAAGAGGAGGAAAGACCTGTTATAAAGATTCCAGAGGTAAAAAGAGAAAAAGGAGAATTTCATGTTGAAGACATAATGGAAGAGGATTTTCCTGTTGTTCAGATAGGAACAACTGTCTGGGATGCATTCTTGAAGATGAAGGAATACAACAAGGATTTTATAATACTCGTTGATGGACTAAAATTTATAGGACTTCTTACAATGGCAGACATAAGAAGAGGTTTGAGTCCTTTTATAGAAGAACCATTTAAGGAATACTGCAGGGAACAGGATGTGATAACAAAGTCGTTTAAAGTGGAATGGTTTTTGGAAAAGGATGTAAAGCCTGTTCCTTATGAATCATCTCTTGAAGAGGTCCTTCAGATATATCTGAACCAGGACAGTCCATATCTTCCAGTATGTAAAGGATCCAGGATAATGGGAGTAATAACGCATAAGAAACTCATACAATTCCTTACAGAACTTCTTTTTGACATGCTAAGGGACAAACTGATAGCAGATAGCTCCTCCAAAATCTCTTCTGATGAAGCGAGGGCTCAAGCCTGAAGGAATTTCAGCCATTCCAAAAAAGAGATAACCATTTGGAAACATGTTTTTTTCAATCCTAAGAAGGACATTTCTTTTTAGCTCAGAAGAAAAATATATAAGCACATATCTGCAAAATATGATGTCAAACTTCCCTAAGTAAGAAAAGTCATCTTTCAGATTTATCCTCAAAAACCTTATCAACCTTCTTACTCTTTCATCTATAACCCATCTTGACCCTTTTTGTCTGAAATACTTTATAAGAAGTTTTGCAGGAAGTCCTCTGTTTACCTCTATCTGAGAAAAACTTCCCTGTTTTGCATATTCTACTGCCCTTTTTGATATGTCACTTCCTATTATCTCAAGATCCCAGTTCAGTATATGAGGAAAATGTTCACATATGAGGATTCCTATGCTGTATGGCTCCTGTCCTGTTGAACATGCACAGCTCCATATCCTTAATCTTTTTTCTTCTTTTTTCCTCTCTATAATCTCAGGAAGTATGTATTTCTTTAAAGCATCAAATTGTATCTTGTCTCTAAAAAAATATGTCTCATTTGTCGTAAGAGCATCTATCAGGTGATCAAGAAGTTCATTTGTAAGCTGATATTTTGCTTTTCTGTATAGCTCCTCTATGTTTCTAAAACCAAGACTTTTAGAAAGCTCTTCTAATCTGCTTTTTATAAGATAATCCTTCTCAGGTCCAAGGACTATGCCAGTATGTTTCAGTGCAAAGTCAGAAAAAAAATCAATTAATTCTCTATTCATCTGACTAACTTGGATATTGCTATAGGAATCTGTTCTAAGGGAAGAACCTTATCTGCTAAACCCTCCTCTACAACAGCTCTTGGCATTCCCCAGACAACAGATGTCTCTTCATCCTGTGCTATTACATATGCTCCTTTTTCTTTTAACCTTTTTACTCCTTTTAGTCCATCATTTCCTATTCCAGTAAGTATTATTGCAAGAGTCCTTTCACCATATGTCCTTGCCATTGACCTGAAAAGGACATCTACTGATGGTCTGCAGTTGTTTTCAGGTGGACCTTTGTGAAGTCTTATCCTTTCGTCTTCTACTTCCATGTGATAATCTCCTGGTGCTATGTAAGCCGTCCTTTCACTTATCTTTTCTCCATTCTCTGCTTCTTTTACCTTTATTTGAGACATCTTATCAAGACTTTCTGCAAACTGTCTCGTAAATATGGGAGGCATATGCTGGACAATGAAGATAGGGGAGGAGATGTGAGGAGATAGTCTGGAAAAGATCTTTTTTAAAGCATTTGGTCCTCCTGTAGAAGATCCTATTCCGACGACTTCTTTTTTTATTGCAGGAAAGGAAGGGTTTCTTAAAAGATCTGGGATCTGTTTTAAAGGAGGTGTCCTTAGCTTTCTCTTTAAATAACAGGCTTTTATCTTTGGGATCAGGGAAAGTCTGATTTCGTTTATGTTTTCTGAAAAAGAGGATCTTGACGGCTTTGTAACAAAATCAAAAGCACCTTTTTCAAGTGCAGAAAATGTAAGTTCTGCACCTTCTTTTGAATGGGCAGAAAATACTATTACTCCTACCTGAAGATTCCTTTTTCTTATATTTTCAAGTGTTTCAATTCCGTCCATCTCTGGCATCTCAAGATCAAGTGTCATTACATCAGGATTCAGTTTTTCTATAAGATCAAGAGCTATTTTTCCATTTGCTGCTGTTCCAACAACTTCTATCTGTGAATCCATTCCAAGCACTTCTGAAATTATCTTCCTGTAAAATGCACTGTCGTCAACAACAAGCACCTTTATCTTATTACTCACTTTCTCCTCCAAGAATCAGATCCATCTTTGCTTTAAGCATGTCTTTGTCAAATGGTTTCATGAGATATTCGTCTGCTCCTGCATTAAGGGCTTCCTCTACATCCTTTTCACTTGTTTTGCTCGTTATCATCATCACTTTTATGTCCTTCCATCTTGGATCTTTTTTTACGGTCTTCAGAAACTCAAAACCGTCCATATTTGGCATGTTCCAGTCAAGTAATATAAGGTCTACTTTTTCCTGTTCATACAGGATTTCCAAAGCCTTTTCACCATCCTCTGCCTCAAATACCTCTATCCTTCTGTCTATCTGTTTTAACATCTTCTTTACAATAGACCTCGTTGCCTTTGAATCATCAGCAACTATGACCTTCATTGTTCCTGAATTGCTTCTGGATCAAGTATTATGAGAAGTCTTTCTGGAAGCTTGCTTATATTTTTCACATATCTTTTTTCAATCCCTTCCAGATGTTCAGGAACAGGTTCTATGTCCTTTTCAGAAAGGCTTATGACATCTCCTATCCCTTCTACCAAAAGACTTATCGGCTCTTCTGAGGTCTTTACAATTATGTGATAGTAGTCTTTACGATTCTCGTCATACTTAAGCCCTATCTTTTTTGCCAGATGAATTGCTGTAATTATCTGTCCTCTCAGATTTATTATTCCTTCTACATAAGGAGGACTTAATGGAACAGGGGTTATTTCAAAAGACTTCTTTATCTCCATAACATTTTCAACAGGAAGAGCAAACATAAACTTACTGAAGAAAAATGTCAAAAACATAATCCCCTCCTTTTTTAAGCTGCCTTTTTCATCCTTTTTTCAAATATCCTTTCTATTGCACCAGAAAGCTCTTCAAATTTTAGCTTAGGAACATACTCGTCTATTCCAGAATCATGTCCTTTTTTTATGTCCTCTTCACTTACAAGAGAACTTACAGCTATAATAGGTATGTCCTTTCCTGTATTTCTCACATTCATACTCAGCTCATATCCATCCATCCCTGGCATAACTATGTCAGTTACAAGGACATCAAATTCATATTTTTTGATCTTTTCCCATGCTTCTCTTCCATCCTTTGCTGTCGTTACATCATAACCAAGACTTGTAAGATATGACCTCAGAAGATTTCTGTAAAATGCAGAATCCTCTGCAAGAAGTATCCTTTTTGTATGAAGTGGAACATATTTTCTTATCCATTCAGGATCATACATTTCTATTATCTTGTAAACATCAACAAAAAGAGTTGTGTGATCTTTTACGATAGCAGAACCAAGAATCCCGTCAAATTTGTAAAGATCTTCGTCAAGTTCAAAGTATCCATAAATGCTGTCAACTATCTTTGAAGCAAGAAATGCTATCTGTTTTCCTCCAATGTCAAAAAGGATTATGTTATATTCAGGCTTTTCTGAAAGGGGATTTACAGGAATGAACCTGTCTAATCTTATAAGAGGAATACTCTGATTCCTGTATTGAATTATCTCTTTTCCTGCAACAACTTCTATCTGCTCAGATCTTATCTTGTCAAGTCTTGCAACAAGTGCTAAAGGAATGGCAAAGTATTCGTCAGAATCTGATATTTGAAATATAAGGAAGAACTGCTCTTCCCTTCTCTCCTTTTCTATCTTTTCTTTCATCTCTGCCTTCATCTCTTCTATCTCCTCAACCTTTATGTCAAGAACAGAAGATATTCCAACAACATCCAGGATAAGAGCTATTCCTCCATCTCCCATAAGTGTTGCACCAGCATAAACAGGAATTCCCTGGAAGTGTTTACCAAGAGGCTTTACAACAATCTCTTCTGAATCCCATATGCTGTCAACAATAAGACCAAATTCTATAGCTCCTGTATTCAGTATGACTATACTCATCTTTTTCTTTTTTTCTTCAAAAGGAAGACCAAGGACCTCTTCCAGATAAAATACAGGAATTATCTCATCTCTTAATCTGTAAAACTTTGAATTTCCTATAATCTGTATGTCCCTCCTTATTTCTTCTTCATTCAATATAACGAGCTCTTTCAGATTTACTTGAGGAATAGCATATCTCTGACCTTTACAGGTTACTATAAGAGCTGGAATTATCGCTAAGGTCAAAGGAATCTTCATCCTTATAGTAGTTCCTTTTCCTTTTTCTGTCTGTATGTCTATACTTCCTCCAAGCTTCTCTATGTTCGTCTTTACGACATCCATTCCCACGCCACGACCAGATATGTTTGTTACCTTGTCTGCTGTTGAGAATCCTGGTCTGAATATGAGATTGAGTGCCTCTTTTTCTGAAAGAGAAAGTGCTTCTGCCTCAGATATGATACCTTTTTCAACTGCCTTTTTCTTTATCTTCTCTATGTCTATTCCCCTTCCATCATCCTTTATCTCTATTACGACCTGACCTCCTTCATGATATGCCTTAAGAAGGATGTTTCCTGCAGGAGGTTTCCCTTCTTTTATCCTTTCTTCAGGAGTCTCTATTCCATGATCCACACTGTTTCTGATTATGTGAGTGAGAGGATCTTTTATGGCCTCTATTATAGACCTGTCAAGCTCTGTATCAGCTCCTTCAATACTCAGGTTTATCTTCTTTCCAGAAGCCTTAGAAAGATCCCTTACAATCCTTGGAAATTTGTTAAATACTGTTCCGATTGGCTGCATCCTTGTCTTCATTATCTCTTCCTGAAGCTCTGTCGTTACAAGAGAAAGTTCCTGAGTAGCAGATATGAGTTCTGAATTTGAGATTCTGTTTGCTATCTGGACGAGTCTGTTTCTTGAAAGAACGAGCTCTCCTGCAAGATTCATGAGTTTGTCCAGAAGATCAATACTTACCTTTATGTGAGTCTCTGTAAGCTGCACAGAAGTTACTCTTATGTCCTCTTCCTTTTCTTCTCTTTTCTCCTCTTTCTTCTTTCTTTCCTCTATGTTATCTGCAAATTCCCTTATTTCCTTAACAAATCTCTCATACCTTTCCTCTTCAGGCTCTTTTTTCTCTTTTTCTATGCAAGAAACTATCTCTTTCACAAAATCTCCAGCTTTCAGAAGAATGTCAATTATTTCTGGATCTGCTATGACCTTTCCATCCCTCAGCTTTGCAAGTATGTCCTCTGCTGCATGAGAGATTGATTCAAGTTTCTTGAATCCAAAAAATCC
>Ga0190367_1001665_pt1 | contig 12539 bp, 18 predicted proteins | sample 4872181011_MG_FD_171838 | JGI IMG/M metagenome (GOLD analysis project Ga0190367, IMG submission 171838) | Hydrothermal vent microbial mat bacterial communities from Southern Trench, Guaymas Basin, Mexico - 4872-18-10-11_MG | ecosystem: Environmental > Aquatic > Marine > Hydrothermal vents >... | reverse complement strand
CGCAAGGCCTATTATCCCTTGTGCATCAAACTTGAGCACGATTTGAGCTCTTGCTTATTACGGTCGGCTGGCCTTAGAGGCCCGCTATGCGGGCGCCAGGAGGCCAGGCCAGAGGGGCGGTCCAAGTGGCCCTCGCGGCCATCTCGACCGCGCTGGTGTGCGTGGCCACCATGGTCTTCACGGTCTACGTGCCCGCCACGAAGGGCTTCTTCAACCTGGGCGAGACCATGGTCTACACCGTAGCCATCCTCTTCGGCCCCTACGTGGGCGCTCTGGCAGGCGGCCTGGGCTCCGCTCTGGCTGATGTGCTGCTCGGCTACCCGTATTACGCGCCGGGCACGCTTGTCATCAAGGCAGCCGAGGGCTTCGTGGTGGGCTGGCTGACTAGGCGGATGGCCAGGCTGGGGCAGAGGGCCTGGACCTACCTCACCAGCCTGCTCGCCTTCCTCTCCGGCTCCCTCCTCGCCTCAATAGGCACCTGCTATTACAGCGGGGCAGCCGACATCACGCTCTGGAGTGCTGCCTTCACCCTGCAGGTGCCCCCCGCCCTCTGGACATGCTTGGGCGTGGGCTTGGCCGTGCTCATCATGGCCCTCGGCCTCAGCTCCGGCCCCGAGGCAGGCTGGCGGGTGTTGGCCATCCTAGCGGGCGGGTGCGTGATGGTGCTGGGCTACTTCCTCTACGAGTTCCTCGTGCCCTGGCTTGGCCCGCTAGGCTGGGCCGCCCTGGCCGAGGTGCCGGTGAACGTGGGGCAGGTGGCCGTGGGTCTCGCGGTGGCCATCCCCCTCACCAGGGCGCTTGAGAAACGCCTCGGGCCGCTGGAGGCCGTTGCCCAGCCCTTATCAAGCCAGAGCTCCTAAGCCCTCGCCCTGAGCAATGAGGCTGTGAGGAGAACACACGACGCTGAGCTCTGATGAGGGCTCGGCACCGAGCTGAGCCAGGCCAGGAGAAGGTTAAGAAGGTCGTCCCACAATCGCACCTGGCTTGTCGGCCGTGGACGTGGCCGTGAGCGCGGTGCGGGTGGTAGAGCCCGAGGACATCCGGGTGCTCAGGGCCATAGAGGACCTCATGGCCCGCTACGAGCACGTGCCCGTGGACGCCATCATCCGGACCTCGGGGCTCCACCCCCGCGAGGTGGGCTACCGGCTGGACAGGCTCCACGGGCTGGGCCTGATAAGGCGCTGGACGGGCCCCTACACGGGCTACGTGCTCCGCCTGGCTGGCCACGACCTCCTGGCCATCTACGCCCTCGTGCGCTCCAACGTGCTTGAGGCCTTCGGCAAGCCGCTTGGCGTGGGGAAGGAGGCCGATGTCTATGATGCTCTCACGCCCGAGGGGCGCAGGGTGGCCGTGAAGTTCCACCGCCTGGGCAAGGTGAGCTTCAGGCAGACGAGGCGCGTGAGGGGCTACGCCCGCCCGACCGTCTGGGCCGATTGGTATATCCGCTCCCGCACGGCAGCCAAGCGCGAGTTCCAGGCCCTAAGGCTGGCCCACGGGGCCAGCGTCTCCGTGCCAGAGCCCATCGCCCGCAACAGGCACGTGATAGTGATGGGTATCATAGAGGGGGCCGAGCTAGCTGATGTGTGGCTGCTGGATCCAGAGCCCGTGCTGGCGGACGTGCTGGCCAACGTGAGGAAGGCCTACGTGCGCGCTGGCATCATACATGCCGACCTGAGCGAGTATAACGTGATCATAAGGCCGGATGGGGGCGTGCTCATCATAGATTGGCCGCAATACGTGCGCAAGGACCATCCTAATGCCCGAGAGCTCTTGGAGCGTGATGTGGGCACTATGTTGCGCTTCTTCGCCAGGAAGTATGGCACCTCCGTGGACCGCGAGGCAGCGGTGGAGTTCGTGATGGGCCTCAGGCCTTCCGTGCCCGGCCTAGAGGCCTACTTAGGCGGCTCTAGTATCACGTAGAGGATGTTGTTGCCGCGGATGAGGATGTTCGTGCCGTAGTTGATGGTCGGCTGCCCGTTTACGTATTCCTTCGCCTGTGAGAGGACCACGTTCATGTAGCCATCGCAGTGCTCCATGACGCCGTGATACTCGATGCCGTTCTTCAGCTTGATGATGATGGGCGAGTTCGTGAACCTGGCTAGCAGGTTCAGAGGCCTTCGGTTGGTCTCCATGCTCCGCACCGGCCGTGCGTGAGTAAGCCTAGTTAAAAGCTTTCGAGTCCTCCGGGCCCGCTGAGCGATGAGTTTATATATAGCCAAGCCCAGAGAAGCACTCTTCGGGGCTCTCTAGCCCCCGCTCCAGCCGCGCCCAGCTCCTTATCTTGGCTTATAGCCTGGCGGGGGCAGGAGGGTGCGGGGAGCGAGGTGGAGGTCCTCCCGCTCGCGGCCGACAGCATGGGCACGAGGAGCATGGCAACCCTCGTGCGAACCGACGACCTAGTGGTCCTGATAGACCCGGGCGTGGCCCTCGCGCCACGCCGCTACGGCCTGCCGCCACACCCGCTGGAGTTCCTGCGCATGGAGGAGCACAGGGAGGCCATAATTCAGGCCTCCGGGGAGGCAGACGTGCTAATCGTAACGCACTACCACTACGACCACCACATGCCCGATGTGCCCGAGATATTCAAGGGCAAGGTGGCCCTGATCAAGCACCCCACGGAGAACATAAACAGGTCCCAGCGTGGGCGGGCGGCCTACTTCTTAGGCCTGCTGGAAGGGCTGCCTAGGCGCTTGGAGGCAGCAGATGGCCGTGAGTTCAAGTTCGGGAGGACCAGGCTAGCCTTCTCCAAAGCAGTTTACCATGGAACAGGGCCAAGGCTGGGCTATGTCATAGAGGTCTGCGTGGAGTGCGGTGGCGAGAAGTTCGCCTTCACATCGGATGTGGAAGGTCCGGCCCTAGAGGACCAAGTGGAGTTCATCTTGGCCGAGCGGCCGGAGCTGGTCTACGTGGATGGCCCCATGACCTACATGCTCGGATTCCGCTACTCGGCCAGGAGCCTCCAGGCGTCCGTGGAGAACCTCATCCGCGTGCTGGAGGCGGGCACGCAGACGCTCGTGGTGGACCACCACTTCCTGCGCGATTTAGCCTACCGAGAGCGCATAGGGCCCGTCTATGAGTTCGCCCGCGAGAGGGGCGCGGAGGTGCTGACAGCTGCCGAGTTCGCTGGCAAGCCCATAGAGATGCTTGAGGCCCACAGGAAGGAGCTCTACGAGCAGCGGCCACCTTGAGCAAGGCAGTTGCCGAAAGCCTTTTTAAACCTATGCCGACAGACGGCCAGGGTGCCCAGGATATGAACATCTCCATATCGCTCACGGAGGTCCTTTACGCGCTGGGCCTGTTCGCCTGGGTCATCGTGGTCGTCCAGGTCATCTCCAGGGCCGTCTATGAGGCCGCTAAGAAACGCTATGGCGATGAATACGTGGGCATCTACTTCGCCCGCAAGGTCATCCACATCCTGGCTGGTGGCCTCGTGGCGCTCCTCATACCGGTCTTCAACCTCTTCGATGACTTCATCCTGCCCCTCGCGCTCGCCATAGTCCTGGCCTTCTTCTGCTGGTGGCCCCACCGCACGGGCAAGCTCATGTATTGGTTCCAGGACCCGAGCAACATGTATGAGGTGGACTTCTGCCTGGTGTGGGGCATCCTAATGGCGCTAAGCTGGCTCCTCACGGGAGGCTGGTGGCTGGGCGTGGTGCCCATCCTCTTCATGGCCCTTGGCGATGGCATCACCGGCATCGTGCGCAACTTCCTCTTCAAGCGCCGGACCAAGCACTGGTCCGGCAACGTGGCCATGTTCGCCATCTGCGCCCCCATGGGCTACTTCCTCGGCCCCTTCAACCTAGCTGGCGTGATAGCCGCTGCCCTGGCCAGCCTGGTGGAGCACGTGGAGAAGATAGGGCGGACCTACATAGACGACAACATCACCGTGCCCATCACGGCCTTCGCTGTCCTAGCCGCCTTCTCGCTCCTCGGCATCCCCCTCACGCTGGTGGCCTGAGCCCGACTTTTAACCCCTTTCTCGGGTGCTGCACGGGCATCATAGGCCCGATGGGATGCGGGGAAGACAATAACAGCGGGCAGTTTAGGGCCAGGATAGGCATATCAATTAAGCTCGATCATCTAGCGTGTTAAGATGCTGGCGCGCTTGAGGGAACGGGACCGCGATGTGATTTCGTCATCCGCCTAACCGCGCTCTCCCACGGTCTAGGTTAGCCTTTTTAAGGCCCGAGCGGGCGGTGTGCCGAAAGGCCATGGAGGTCGAGGTGCTGGAGCTCCGGGGCGAGGTGCTCCGCGTGCTGGTGAAGGGCGCTTACACGGCCTTCGTGAACGCTCTCAGGCGCATAATGATAGCCGAGGTGCCGTGCATGGCCATCGAGGAGGTGGGCATCGTGGAGAACAGCTCCGTCCTGAACGACGAGTTCCTGGCACACCGGATAGGCCTCATACCGCTGAAGATGGACCCGCGCATCCTAGAGGAGGAGCCCGACAAAGTCGTGAGGCTGGAACTCCTGGCCGAGGCGGAGGACGAGACCATAACCGTCTACTCGGGCGACCTTAAGTCCGATAGCCCCGACGTGGTGCCGCTCTACGACAACATGCCCATCGTGAAGCTGGCGCCAGGCCAGCGTGTCCACCTGATCGCGACCGCTAGGCTGGGCACGGGGAGCCAGCACGCCCGCTGGCAGCCCGTCTCAGTAGCCGTGCACAAATACCTGCCTATTATAAGGATTGATGTAGCCAGGTGCACGCTCTGCGGCAAGTGCATAGAAATCTGCCCGAGGAGCGTGCTGGACCGGACGGACTCAGCCCTGAAGGTCCGCAACATCATCGCCTGCACGCTCTGCCGCGATTGCGCCGATGTCTGCCCGCTTGACCCGCCTGCCATAGACGTGGGATGGGACGAGAGCACGCACATCATGTATGTGGAGAGCACGGGCGTCCTGCCGCCGGAGGTAATCCTTAAGCAGGCGGCCCGCGTGCTTGAGTGCAAGCTGGATGAGTTCGAGGAGAGGTTGAAGGAGGTGCTGGCCCATGAGGCGTGAGATTCAGAACCCGGAGCTGAGGGAGCTCATAAGGTTCCTCAGGCGCAAGTATGGCGAGATAGGGGCCAAGATATGGCGAGATGTGGCCGAGCGCCTCGCCAGGCCTAGGAGCCGCCGGGCCGAGGTGAACGTGAGCAAGATCAACCGCTACACACGGCCTGGTGATGTGGTTCTCGTGCCCGGCAAGGTGCTGGGGGCTGGCCACATAGACCACCCGGTGAGCGTGGCTGCCTTCTCCTTCTCCGCCAGCGCCAGGAGGAAGATAGAGGCCGCGGGAGGGAGGTGCATGAGCATAAGGGAGCTGGTGGAGCAGAACCCCAGGGGCTCGGGAGTGAAGCTCATGGAGTGATGGGCCATGTCGGAGTTCCTGCCCGGTGGGCCCGAGGCCTGGACGGTCATAGATGCCACGGGCCTCATACTAGGCCGGATGGCGAGCGTGGTGGCCAAGCGCCTCCTCATGGGCGAGCACATAGCCATCATAAATGCGGAGAAGGCCGTAATCTCCGGCAGGAGGAAAATGGTGGTGAAGCGCTACAAGGAGCGCCTTCAGATAGGCCATTACCGCAAGGGCCCATACTGGCCCAGGAGGCCGGACCGCATCGTGTGGCGCACGATAAGGGGCATGTTGCCGCGCTACAAGGAGAAAGGCAAGAAGGCCCTGAGGCGCCTCAAGGTCTTCATAGGCGTGCCAGAGGAACTCAAGGGCGTGGAGGCCCAGACCATACCGGAGGCGAGGGCCGAGAAGCTTAAGTGCCCCTACATCACGGTGGGGGAGCTGGCGAAGGAGATAGGCTGGCGGCCACCTGAGGAGGCCTGATGGCATGTCGGCCCGGAGGCGCATCATACTCACGAGCGGGAAGCGCAAGACCGCCATCGCGAGAGCCGTGATAAGGCTGGGGCGCGGCCGTGTCCGCATAAACGGCATTCCACTTGAGATATGGATGCCTGAGTCGGCCCGTTGGAAGATGATGGAGCCCCTCCTCCTCGTAGGCAAGGAGGTGTGGGGCCAGCTCGACATAGACGTAACCGTGCGCGGGGGAGGCTTCATGGGCCAGGCCGAGGCCGTTCGCATAGCCATCGCCAGGGGCCTCTACCTCTGGACGGGGGATGAGCGCATCAGAGAGTTCTTCATAGAGTATGACCGCACCATGCTGGCAGGCGACCCGAGGCGCAAGGAGCCGAAGAAATACGGTGGCCGGGGCGCTAGAGCACGCTTCCAGACGAGCTACCGGTAGGCTGACGGAGCACCCGCTCTCCCTCCCCTCCGGGCGGCCTACCCTTCCTCCCGCCCGGCATCCTCTCTCGCCCGGGCGCACCTGTCAGTATTTTAAGCTCCAGATGCCCGTGGCCCTGGGTGGCGGGCTTGCCCAGCCCATCCGTGAGGCTGGACCCGGTCAGGGAGCTAGTGATCAAGGAGGTACTGTTCTTCGGCTCCGTGGAGGAGCTAGCCCGCTTCGCGAACATCGCGGCCGGAGGGCGCCCGACGGGCATCTACTGGGCCGAGGGCGTGGCGTTCCTCTACTACCCCCTGCCCCTCTCCACCAAGCTGACCGTGGCAGAGCTCATCAAGGAGGGGCGCCTCTACTGGGCCATGGTGTGCTTCGCGGTCATGCCCGAGTATCAGCGCGTGGTGGAGACGCGCGAGAGGCTCATGGTGCCCGTTATAGATGTCTCCACTTGCGAGCTCTTTAGGGCCGTGGCCGTGAAGCTGAAGGAGTTGGCTGGCCAGATCACCACTCGCCCGACCGCGCCCAGCGCACCAGAAGGTATAGGGCCAGAATAGCGCCTAGCACGCCAGCTATGAACCAGCCGCTCGTGATGATGTTCAAGGCCACCAGCGCCAGGTAGGGCAGCATGGGCAGGTAGGGCTCCACGAGCACGTAGGCCGTGGAGGCTATCAGGAAGCCCAGCGCGGCCACGGCCAGCAGGACCAGGAAGCGCTTCATAGCCGGGTTAAGGGGAGGCAGGCCTCTGTGATTAACGTGTTCACCACGCCTATTGAAAGACAACACCGTCAGCTCCTCTCCAGCGGACTTGGAGGACTTTAAGGGACAGGAGGGCGCGCGAATGTGAGGCGCTACCCGCTTGCCATCTACATATATCGCTCGCTACGAGGGGCGGTATTTCTGGGGCGTGAGGAACACCCCCCTCACCCTAGGAGGAACGGCAGGATGCCTGACTCGTTCGAGGGGATGTGGGGACCCAAGGACGCCAAGCTGCCCAAGCCGACCTGGAAGGAGAAGCTGAAGATGCTGCTGAGGAACAACGTGAACCTCAGGCAGAAGATGATGAACCTAATACAGACCCTGGAGCGCGACGTGAGGCGCCTGAACATAACCGTCAACAAGTATGAGACCCTCGCCAAGAACCTGCAGGCGGAGCTCCTCAAGGCCGTGAGGGAGGGCAGCCAGGAGAGGGCCAAGGCCATATCGAACGTTATCCACACGGTGCGCCAGCACAGGGCGGTGGTCTTCTACATGAAGCTCTGCTTCGAGCAGATAGCCTACAGGCTCAGGCTCATCCTCGACATAGGCGACATCATGAGCGAGGTAGGCCCAATCATCAAGCTGCTCAAGTTCGTGGCCCCGCTGATATCCGGCTTCACGCCCCAGCTGCAGAACAGGCTATATGCCATCCAGGATGTGCTCTCCTCCCTCACCGGTATGATGGAGGATGTGGCCGTTAACGCTACGCCCACGGAGTTGGAGAGCAAGGAGGCCGCGGACATCTACGAGGCCGCTCTGTGGACCGTGGAGCAGGAGAGCGACATGAAGCTGCCAGACCTCGCCGGCCTTGAGGAGCGCGAGCGCCTCATCCGCCAGAAGTTAAGGAGGTGATGGCGGTGGTCGAGAGCCCGGTCAAGCTCATAGGCAGGATGGTGCGGGATGAGTGGGGCCGCCAGATAGGCATGGTCATCTCCGTGTTGGCCGACGACCGGGGCGACATGAGCTCGCTCCTGGTGAGGACGGGCGATGGGCACGTGAGGCGCTACAGGCTCTCAGAGCTCGTCCTCACGGACAACGAGGTGGTGGTGCCCTCGGGCTTCAAGAAGCGTCTCAAGGCCCTAAAGCGCAGGGCAGTGCTTCTGAAGCACAGGGAGGCTCTGCTCTCCAGCCTCAACGGTGGAGATGAGGCGCAGGCCGAGGAGGCCAATTTCAGCCGAGAGCGCAGCGAGCTCTTGGCCCAGGCCGACTTCCTACTCAAGCAGGTGGAGCGCGCCTACCGCCGGTGCACCGAGCAGGTCAGGTATCTCCAACACGGCATGGCCTGCCTTGAGGTCGAGCGCGAGCTGGGGAACGTGCCGGACAAGGCCTACGAGCTCTCCATGAGGATCATGATGGTGGACCTGAGGAAGTTCATGGACGAGAGGAGGGACTTGCTCAAGCTCAGGAGCGAGCTCGTCAACCTGGTCCAAGAGCTCAGTAGCCCAAGCAGGCAGAGCAAGCAGGAGGCCGCCGTGGAACAGGAGGCCGCTGAGGAGGTGCCCAGCGTTGAGGCTGGGGAGCCAGAGCCCGTTTCTGCATGATCTCGACATCGTGAATAGGCTCATGGGCATGGGCGGCGTGGAGCTTGAGCTGAGAGGTGCCCTGAGCGGCCGAAGGGCCGAGGAGGTGGTGGGAGCTGAGGCCGAAGGGCCATAGCTCGCTCGTGGAGACCGTGGACCAGCTCATAGAGGCCTTGAAGACCATAGAGTTCAAGCTCAGGAGGGTCGTCAGCAACTTGAAGGCCAAGGAGCACCACTACATGCAGAAGTGCTGTTACTCGCTGATGCAGAAGGATAGGCAGAGCGCCGTCTTCTACGCTGGGGCGGTGTCGGGCGTCAGGGTAGCCCTCATGCTCACGAGCAGAATAGAGGCGTGCGTGGTCGAGCTAAAGGTGCGCTTGATAAGCTATAAAGAGCTCATAGTCGTCTGGGAGCAGGTCGGCCCTTCCATCCCGGCCGTGCAGGAGCTGGCCAAGCGCGTGGAGGAGGCCATGCCCTGGATTAAGAAGTACGTGGAGGAGCTGAGGAACGGCATGGATGCCCTGAGGAACCCAGACTTTGAGGGCTTGGGCTTCAACGTGGACATCGTGGCGAGGGGCATCAGCGACCTGCCGGTGGTGCCGGAGGACATCCTGAAGGAGGCAGAAGAGCTCCTGAAGAAGCAGGCCGCTAAGGGGCTGCCCGTGCCACCAGCCCAGGCTAAGGTCGAGGAGGCGCAGCCGGAGGCGGTCTCCCTCTCCTCTGGCCCTCTCTCAGACAATCCTAGCTCAGCGGATGCCATGGAGGAGGCCCTCGCCAAGGCCGCGCAGGGGAACGGTGGTGTGCCGGAGCTCCCTGAGGACCTAGAGGAGATGGCCCTCATGGACAAGGAGCTCTACGACGCCATGAGACGGCTCAGGGACGCGGAGCGCAGGCTGAGGGGGTGGTGAGCCTGTCCGTTGAGCAGCAGCTGGAGCGCATAGCCTCCTCTTACGCGACCAGGGCCGTGGAGCTGGACAGGCTCGGCAGGGTGGACGAGGCCATCTACATGTATCTCAAGGCCATCCGCGCCCTCCAGAGGCTCGTGGAGATGCACCCGAACTCCAGCTTGAACGGCGTCTACATCTCCAGGCTGAGGGCCTACAAGCGCAGGGTGGAGGAGCTTGAGAAGCTCAGGGAGCCACCTGACCTGTCCCCGGTGAAGAACCGGGCCGAGGAGTATAAGGAGAAGCCAGCCCTGAAGGCCCAGCCCCCCCTGAGGCCGCTTGGGCGCCCGGCTGAGGGCCCTCAACAGCCCCCTCAGGAGGGCAAGAGGCCTGGCATCACCTGGGCTGACATAGTGGACCTTGAGGAGGCGAAGAGGGCCATCAAGGAGGCCATCCTCTACCCGACCTTGAGACCCGACCTCTTCCCCCACGGCTGGCCTAGGGGCATCCTCCTCTTCGGGCCGCCCGGCTGCGGCAAGACCCTCTTGGCCTGCGCGATAGCCAACGAGCTGGACGCGGAGTTCATAGAGGTCTCGGGCGCGGACATCATGAACAAGTGGCTGGGCGAGGCCGAGAAGAACGTGGCCAGCCTCTTCGCCAGGGCCAGGCGGGTGGCCAACTCCGGGAGGCCAGCGATAATCTTCATAGACGAGGTGGACTCGCTCTTCGGCACCTTCAACAACGAGGTCGGGGGCGAGGTGAGGGTGCGCAACCAGTTCCTGCGCGAGATGGACGGCATCTTGGACAAGACCAGGCGCATCCACGTTTACGTGATAGGGGCCACTAACAAGCCCTGGGCCCTCGACTGGCCCTTCATAAGGCGCTTCCAGAAGCGCGTCCTCGTGCCACCACCCGACTTCGAGGCCCGAGTGGGCTTGTTCAAGCTCTACACGCGCGGCATAAAGGTAGCAGAGGATGTGTGCTTCGAGGAGCTGGCCCACATGACCAAGGGCTACACGGGCAACGACATCAAGGACATATGCCTTGACGCCTACTACGCCACGCTGAGGGAGCTCTTCGAGAGCGGGAAGGCCCTCAAGCCCGGCACGAAGCCCAGGCCCGTGGAGAGGGCTGACTTCATAGCTGCCATAAGGCGTAGGAGGCCCAGCGTGAAGCCCAACATGGTGAAGCTCTACTACGAGTGGTATGAGGAGTTCGGGGCCCTCTAGGCGCTTAGCCCCGGTATGACTGGCCAGCCCGAGACGAGCTGGCGCGGTCGCTTTCTTCTCCTGACCAAGAATATCCCGACCGCGAGCGCTGTGCCCCCCAGCACGGCCAGCGTGAGCAGCAGGTAGGTCGCGAGTTCCCTCACGAGGTCCTGCATGTAGCTCGTGCTCACCTCCTCGCGCACCAGCCTTAGGGCCTCTTCCTCCCTGATGTAAAGGCCTGAGTTCACCACCTCCTCCCTGGCGACCCTGGCGGCCCCTACGTAGTCCACGGTCCTTATCTCGACCGCTATGATGGTGAACTGCGACCAGGCTATGGCCGTCTTGATGGCGTTGAGCGGGTCCTCCTCTAGGCCAGCCGAGGCCGTCAGGTCCACGGGCAGCCAGCCCCACGGAGGCACGTAGGCGACCGCCCAGCCATGCCAGCCCACGCAGAAGGCGGAGAGCTCGTAATGGCCCTCCCAGGCCAGGGCGTGCCTGGGCATGGGCTCCGGCAGGTAGATGCAGCCCACCTGGAGATAGGCTGGCACGCCCACTATGCGGCAGAGCGTGATGAAGAGGTTGGCTTGGTCATCGCAATCGCCCCGCCTGCTCTTGTAGGTCTCGTTCGGGTAGAGCGGTATCTCGTGGGGTTTGTAGGCCACGTTCTCGTGAATCCAGGCCACGAAGGCAGCGATGATCTCAAGCACACTCGTCTTGTTGCCCGCCAGCTCGTGGGCCAGGGAGACCAGAGCCGGGTCGTCCGTGAGCCAGCAGGCGGCTCGGCGGCAGTATTCCTTCCTCAGCAACCAGGGCACTTTGCCCAGGTCGCCAGCCCCCTGGACCGAGATGGCAGGAGGGTCCCTGGGCCTCGTTGTGATCTCGAACCTCGCGGACAGGGTCAGGTTCTCCCCCGGCTCCAGCTTGCGGTCCTCGGCCGAGAGGACGGCCCAGAAGTTGCCATCCGCATCCACGGCCACCTTCTCCACGGGCGGCGAGGTCCAGATCAGCCTGACCTCCTGCCAAGAGCTGTTCATGAACACGGGGAAGGCCAGGTCGGCATCCGAGAGCTCCACGGGCTCCTCGCCTCTGTTCACGTAGGTGAGGTTCACCCCGTAGAGGAAGACCAGGTCCTTCCTGGGCTCCACCTGGCAGGGGGCCTGAACCTGGCTTTGGAGGGCGCTCGCCCACATGCTCACGGGCGAGATGAGGGAGAGGCAGGACATGAGGTAGAGCAGGAGGGCGAGCGCCACGGCCCTCATGACGCTCACTTGAGCGGCACATACATGGAGGAGCGGGAGGCGCCCACACCAGGTGCACCGTGCTTCACAGGCTTGCAGGTGATGGCGAACTCGCCCAGGTAGTGGCCTATCATCTCCGGCTTGACCTCCACGGGCACGAACTCGCGGCCGTTGTAGACGTGGATGATGAGCCCCACCATCTCGGGCAGGATGATCATGTCCCTCACGTGCGTCTTTATCACGACCTTCTTGCCCTCCTGCAGGGCCTTCTTCGCCCTCCGTATCTTCTCCAAGAGGATGCGCTGGGCTTCCGTCAGGCCCCTGAGCAGGCTACGCCTCTGCCTGGCTGGCAGGAGCTTGATGAACTCGTCCATTGGCATCTTCTGGAGCTCCTCCAGCGTGTAGCCCTTGTAGGTGAACTTCTTCGGCATCTCAGCCCGCCTCAGCGTGGCCTCTTTCATGTGGTCCCTTATTAGCTTTTATGCCCGTCCCGGCTAATGACCGCAGGTGATGGCATGGGCGAGGGCACCTCCTCCAAGCTGACTAGGGCCTATTCAAAGCTGGAGGAGCATATCTGCCTGGCCTTCTTAGCCCCCGCTGCTTGCTTCTGGGCCCGCTTCCTAAGCTGGCACTTCATCTGGGACGAGTGGCTCTATGTGAGGTTGGCAGGGCACGTGCTCCATGACCCCCTGAACCCCCTG
>Ga0190367_1001664_pt1 | contig 12553 bp, 13 predicted proteins | sample 4872181011_MG_FD_171838 | JGI IMG/M metagenome (GOLD analysis project Ga0190367, IMG submission 171838) | Hydrothermal vent microbial mat bacterial communities from Southern Trench, Guaymas Basin, Mexico - 4872-18-10-11_MG | ecosystem: Environmental > Aquatic > Marine > Hydrothermal vents >... | reverse complement strand
GAAAGAATCGAAAACGAATTGGGTTCAAAAGCCATTAAGGATATGCACATACACTTAAGTGGGATAGAGTATGGACTTAAGGGGGAGAAGAGACATCTAAACTTAAACGAATCGGATATGAAATATCAAGAGCTTTTAAAAGCCTTAATAGATTACGAAGCAGATGGTGTTTTGATATGTGAAAGCCCAAATTTGGAGAGAGATGCTCTTTTACTTAAGAATACTTATTTAAAAATCCTAAAAAATTTATAAATCCCCTAAGCAACTTCAACTATGATAGATGATCTACCAACTCTTGACGATGTAGAATACAGTGGAAAGTCTGTTGTGATGCGTATAGACATAAACGCTCCAATTGTCAATTCCAAGATCCTCGACATCACGAGGTTTGAGAGTCATGTACCAACTATAAAGGAATTGGAGGATTCAAAACTGGTCTTACTAGCCCATCAGAGTAGGCCTGGAAGAAGGGATTTCACTACACTTGAGAGTCATGCAGAGGTTTTGTCTAGATTACTCGGAAAAACGGTTGAATACATAGACGAATTGTTCAGTAAAAGAGTCGTTGAGAGAATAAAGGAGATGAGAACTGGAGAAATCTTACTACTTGAAAACGTTAGATTTTACTCAGAAGAGCAGTTGAAGAGATCTGCCGAAGAACACGCTGAGTCCCATTTAGTCAGAAGACTTAAACCTTATTTCGATTTGTTCGTTAACGATGCTTTTTCAGCTTGCCATAGAATGCACGCATCAATAGTCGGATTTGTTCCAGTTTTGCCATCTGTTGTAGGTAGGCTTGTTGAGAGAGAGATAGCAGCATTAAATACAGCCTTAAGAGGGGAGGGAAGAAAGCTGTTCATACTGGGTGGTGCAAAGATAGACGATTCCGTTAAAGTTCTGAAAAACGTTCTACAGAATGGAATTGCTGAAAAAGTCGTCTTAACGGGAGTTGTGGCGAATTACTTCCTAATGCTGAGTGGAATTGATATAGGAGAGGAGAACAGAAAGACCGTTGAAAGCAATAAAGGAGATCTAAACGATGAAGAAGTAAGAGAGCTATATGAAAAGTACAAAGATAAAATAGTACTACCGATAGACGTTGGGATTGAGAAGGAGGGTATTAGAGCTGATGTCAGTATTGATGAATTCGATGGAAAGAGTAGGATAATGGATATAGGTGTTGAAACCGTTAACATGCTATCCGATCTTATTCCAAATTATGAAATAGTCGTTATAAATGGGCCTGCCGGTGTTTTTGAAGACGAGAGGTTTGCACTTGGAACTCATGAGATACTGAAAGCTGTTGCAAAGGCGAATTATTCAGTTGTAGGCGGTGGACATATAGCCACTGCTGCAAGGATGTTTGGACTAGCTTCCAAAATGAGTCACGTTTCTATAGCTGGGGGAGCTTGTATAAGCTATCTAAGTGGAGAAAAGCTTCCAGCATTAGAGGTTATTAAGGAATACTGGGAGAAGAAGTGGAAGTTTTAAGAAATTTGAGGTAAACCTAAAAAAAGATTTCGAAATCCTTATATATTCCCCCGAGAATTCTCGTTCGTTAAGGGAGGTGAATAAATGTCAGAGACTCCTCTGCTTGATGAATTGGAAAAGGGGCCATGGCCAAGCTTTGTTAAAGAGATCAAGAAAACTGCAGAGATGATGGAGAAATTGGCTAAGGAGGGTAAAGACATAAAGATGCCAACAGCCGCAAGAGGACTACTAAAGCAACTTGAGAGGTCTTATAAAGACAAGGTAACGCACTGGAAGCACGGTGGTATCGTTTCAGTTGTCGGTTACGGTGGAGGAGTAATTGGTAGGTATTCAGATTTAGGTGCTGAGATTCCAGAAGTTGAACACTTCCACACAATGCGTGTTAACATGCCAGCTGGGTGGTTCTACTCAACCAAGGCTTTAAGAGGTATATGTGACGTCTGGGAAAAATGGGGTTCTGGATTAACGAACTTTCACGGGTCTACTGGTGATATAATCCTACTTGGAACGAGAAGTGAATACCTACAGCCGTGCTTCGAGGATTTAGGTAAGCTTGAGATCCCATTCGACTTGGGTGGAAGCGGTTCTGCTTTGAGAACGCCTTCAGCATGTATGGGACCGGCGTTATGCGAATGGGCTTGCTACGATACGCTTGAAATCTGCTACAGGGTTACAATGGAATATCAAAACGAGCTACACAGACCGATGTGGCCCTATAAGTTCAAGTTCAAGTTCTCTGGATGTCCAAACGACTGCGTAGCGGCAAAGCTTAGAGCTGATTTCTCAGTAGTTGGAACTTGGAAGGATGAGATAAAAATCGATCAGGAAGCTGTTAGGGAGTATGCAAAATGGATGGATATAGAGAAAGAGGTTGTAAAGCTCTGTCCCACTGGCGCAATTAAATGGGATGGAAGAGAACTTACAATTGACAACAAGAACTGTGTTAGGTGTATGCACTGTATAAACAAGATGCCAAAGGCTTTAAGGCCGGGAGATGAGAGAGGTGCTACGTTCCTAATCGGTGGTAAGGCACCATTTGTTGAAGGTGCTGTAGCAAGCTGGGTAATAGTTCCATGGGTTCCAGCCGACAAGATATTCGACGAACTAAAGGAGATGGCTGACAAGATATTTGAGTGGTGGGATGAAGAAGGAAAGTACAGAGAGAGAGTTGCAGAGCTCATATGGAGAAAGGGAATGAGGGAGTTCCTCAGGGTAATAGGAAAAGATGCAGATGTCAGGATGGTTAAGTATCCAAGGAACAATCCGTTTATGTACTTCAGCAAGAAGGAACTTGTAAGGTCTAAGATTGTTGAAGAATTAGAGAAGAGGGGATGGGTTGAGGAGGAGTGATAGTATGGCTAAAACAGATTTTGGCCCTCCGTATTTTAGAGATTTGCTACATCCGGTGATAAAGAAGAACTACGGTAAGTGGAAGTATCACGAAGTTATAAGGCCAGGAGTTATAAAGAGGGTTTCAGAGGATGGAGATGAGCTTTACGTTGTGAGATTTGGAACTCCAAGATTGTTAAGCATATACACTGTTAGAGAGCTGTGTGATATCGCTGACAAGTATTCAGATGGCTACTTAAGATGGACGAGCAGACACAATGTCGAATTCTTCTTAACAGACAAAGATAAGATCGACGAATTGATAAAAGAAGTTGAACAGAGATTGGGATTCCCATGTGGTGGAACGTGGGATACGCCGAAGGGTGAATACGGACTTTCAAACATAATTCACACACAGGGATGGATTCACTGCCACACTCCAGCTATAGATGCCTCAGGAATTGTTAAGGCCATAATGGATGAACTGTACGAGTACTTTGTAGATCACAAACTTCCAGCTCTGTGCAGAATTAGCTTGGCATGCTGTGGAAACATGTGCGGTGCTGTTCACGCATCAGACATAGCAATTGTAGGAATTCACAGAACACCACCATTGGTAGATGACGATGCAGTGAGGAGGACTTGTGAGATTCCATCTACTGTTGCGAGTTGTCCAGCTGGAGCTATAAGACCAGATATGAAGAGAAAAACAGTAATTGTAGACTTCAGCAAATGCATGTACTGTGGTAACTGTTACACAGTCTGTCCAGGTATGCCACTATTCGATCCAGAGAACGATGGTGCAGCAATTGTAGTAGGTGGAAAGATATCAGATGCGAGACATCCACCAGAGTTCTCAAAGGTTGTAGTTCCATGGGTTCCAAACGAGCCGCCAAGATGGCCAACGCTAGTCGGCTATATAAAGAAGATACTTGAAACATGGGCGGCACATGCTAATAAACACGAGAGAATTGCAGAGTGGGTAGAGAGGATTGGTTGGGAGAGGTTCTTCGAATTGACTGGTCTGGAGTTTACAGTTCATCTAATCGACGACTATAGGATTACTCCATACTTCTACGCATCTTACAGAATCACTACGCAGTTTAGATGGTAAAGTTTAACTACTCCTCCCACATACTTTTTTATGGTGGTAGGCATGGTAGAATACACTGAGGAGGAGAAGCAAAAGGTTTTGGAAGCGCTTGGTAAGAAGGCTTGGAAGTATCCTGAGCTTGCAAAGGTCTTAAGAATGGATAAGAAGAAAGTTGTAAAAATAGTTCAAGATTTAATCGAAGAGGGTAAAGCCGCTTATTGGTCCACTGGTTCTACTACTCTCGTAACGAGTAAAGAGCACATGGAAGAACTCGAAAGAAAGAGAGCTGAGGGTTAAACTCATTAACCTTTTTTATGGATTTTAAGACAAAATCTATTTTCAGAGATAGTTTTTGGTATAATCCAACTTTCTTCCTCGAGATTTCGAGGGTTAGATGCGGTTTGAGTAGGTTTGTATTACCTCAACAGGTTTTTTGTGACGTCGTTATACGTTTTGCTGAGAAAATAGAATTCTTATTCAATAGATATCAACACGGATTGATTTCATTGGGAACTCTGTTTAGAGAAAAGGAGACAATTGAGAAATCTATAAAATCCGAAATATCTCATTATACCGAATACGTTTCATGCAAGAGGTTAGGATTAGATGTAATCCCATACATCTACTTCATTAATAGAATATTAAAGAACCCGAAGTTCTTTCCAGATATATTTTTCTTCGTATCAGATCGCAGTGGTATTGGCGAAATCAAAAGGATTGAGAGGAGAGCTATTGAAGGTAAGATCGATTATCAGAGGGGTAAGAGTAAGATAATAAAACTCGAAGGTAAACTATTGGGTTATCCGAGGTGTTGTATAAGAGAATTCTTAAAAGGATCTGCTGAGACACGACTCATATTAGAATGTGTTGATGGAGGTTTGTTTAAGGAACTAATAAATTCACTTGAGAAGTCGGAGATAAAACCCTTTTACGCTTTTTTCACCTCTAACTTCTATCCATGCAGTGTTGATTGCAGGAGGGCTGAGAGGATAGGCGAGATCTTAGACGACTACCTCGACGATTACTCAATCGCGTTTAGGCTTAGAACGATGGTAAACGTATTCTACAACTTGATCGTTGCTTATAAAACCTATAAATACGATGAAAAGTATAAAAAGATATTAGAGGATTTCTTCTCAAAACTCGATAAGAAATGGTTTGAGGTGTTCGAAAAATCCGAAAGATCTATAACGAATTTAACCGAATTCACAAATGCATTTATTCTAAGAATCCTAAGAAGGATTTAACAAAAATCAAAAAGATTAAATACTTGCAGCAGTCTTATCGATGATTCGGAGGTGATGTAAATGCCTGAGATTACGGTAGATCACGACAAATGTACCGGTTGTGGAGAATGCATATCTGTATGTCCCGGTGGTGTGTTTGAGTTTAACGAGGAGGGAAAAAGCTATCCAGCTCATCCTGAAGAGTGCCAAGAATGTTGCTCATGCGTAGAAACATGTCCAGAAGGGGCTATTAGTGTAGACATCTGTGAATAGCTATTCTTTAACAATTTTTTCGATTTTTTCAACTATTTCATCTAAGCCTTCACCAGTTACGATCGAAAAAGCCGGCTTATCTCTCTTGTTGTGTAAATCCGCTTTACTGTAAACCTCCAATATCGGCTTGTCAAAAGTGGCTTTTAACTCCTCTAAAAGTGATAGCTGATTTTCTATTGGATAACCGCATGTCTCAGTTGGATCGATTATGAAGAGTATGAGATCAGCCAAGTGCTTTAAGCATAATATCGCCCTCCTCTCTATCTTGTTTCTCTTGTGCAGTGGTCTATCGAGTAAGCCTGGGGTATCTATTATCTGAATTCTTATATCCCTCTCGATGTATCCCACGCTTATCTTTTTAGTCGTGAAGGGGTAACTTGCTATTTCCGGCTTAACCGTTGAAACCGCTGCAACAAAACTCGACTTTCCAACGTTTGGATACCCAGCAACTACAACGGTTGGGAGATCTTGTAGAGATGGTATTTCCCTTAGCTTAACCCTTAAATCGTTTAAAAACCTAAGCTCATCATCTATTTGCTCAACTATCGATGCAATTCTTCCATATGCAGATTTTATGATCAAATCAGGCTTTTTGCCCTTCTTAATCTCAGATATACCTTTTGAAACTATTCTTTGAACCATTTCGTTAGCCCACTTTAAAGCGGCGAGAGACTTCTTAACCCTTGCAATTCCAACGAGTAGATCTACCATCTCCCTATAGAAATCTGGTAGGGAATCGTAGCTTGGATGGGATTTTATCACTCTATCGAAGTATGAGGATAAAACGTTTGAGACCGTAGCGAGTTTGTTAATAGCTCTTTCTCTGGCATTTCTACTACTGATTTTAGAAGCCCTCCTAAACGCTTTGTCTATGAGTTCTTCAGCCGTTAGAACTGTCGGCAATCTCTTAGCGTCAAACATGCTATAATATCTCTTCAATTCCTTTTGCTAATTCCTTAAGCTTATTCGAGTAATCAACCAATGCATCTCTTAAATCTGGGAGTAATAAGTTTACGAAAGTTTCTCTAATTCCTCTGTAAATTCTTTTGCATATTTCTTCTCTACTTCCTTCGCTTAAATCCAATTCTATCGTTAAAAAGCCGTTTTTGTTCGCAAAATCCCTCGCATTACCCTTAAATCCCTTACATATCAAAACCCTTAGATGTGGAACTATTCCAATACTTGAAATCCTGTTAACCTCCTCACTTAAGAACTCCTCATCCACGAAATCTTTCCAGTTGTAAGAGATGTAAACATAGAATTCATTCCTTTTAATAGCTAGAAAACCACTTGCAATGTTTTCAACGCTAAAGCCCAGTTTCTTGAAGACATCTGATATAGCATCTCTTATCGCTTGCTCCTTCTCCACGAATTCAAGATCACCTAAGCTTTCGATGAAATCCCTCTCAAATACAGGGGCTGGGATTATGTAATCCTTGATGTATATCCCAGAACTCTTCAAAACCTGTCTAAGCCTGTTGTAGTCTTCACACCACAACTGAACCTTTAAGTAGTTCTTAGCATTGTAAATCGGTAAATACACAGAACCCATCGGTGTTGAGTCATTAGCTATGATTTGAGCTAAATCTAAAACATTCTTAACGAAATCCAATACGTTGAAATTACCGATCTTTTTAAACAAAGCGGATTTATCAACAAATTTTAGGTAAGATCTCTTAAAGATCTCGTAGTACTCTCTTTCTATTTCATCTAAGATGTCCTTACTCCTGTTCAATTCGGCAAATCTGTGGACTTTTTCTAAGAAATCTACAGCTGTTTTACAAGCTTTATCGAATTCTTCTCCTTTGACAAAGTTCTTGAGTGTTTCAAATACATCCCTATAAAACCATTCTGGAATCTCCTCATCCCACCATCCAGTTATACAAAACCTTGCGTGAAGTAGGGCTATATACACACCCAGCGCTTTTACATCGCTTTCTATCCATTCACTCCTAAACCACTCGACTTTTGACATTGAAGACAGTAATATTCTTAGACTTAAAAACTGTTCCAAATGATATGGAAGTTCAAAAATTCAATATTCCAAAAAACGTTGCAGTGGTAATTGGATGTTCCGATATCGTATATGAAATTGCAAGTGTCTTCAGGAAGATATACGTGATCGTCAATAGCGAAGAAGTTGCAAGGAAAATCAAACATATGAAGAACGTCGGAATTGTAGTAGCAGAGAAGGTTGTAGACTTCGATTTCGATGTGGATTTGGTTTTGTTCGTAAAAGAAGTCGATGAAAATTACTTGAATTGGGCTGTGAAGAAATCAAAGCTAATAGTCGTAGAAATCGATGAAAAATCCGTTAAAGAGATTTTAAAATCCAAGTGCTCAAGAGTTGAAATTGGGGAAGGTTTTGTATTCGCTATTCCATGAGCACAACCCTTCTGTAATCTTTTTCAACCTCTTTCAGGAAATCTTCCGGTTTTATGCCCCTTGCATAGGCTAAAAGCGTTAAACCGCCAGCTCCAACACCTTCTTTAACAAATCCCTCATCATAAGCCCTTAAACCCGGATATTTGGATTTTCCAAGCATTGGATCTGCCGCTACTACTGGATATGGAGATATACTCAAATCTGCGTTTTTATCTTTAGCTATGTAGCTCGTTGTAGCAATCATCGCTTTACATTTACCAATTCTTGAGATTAAATTAGCTATAGCAACCATCTGAGTTCCCCCAGCTAGTACAACTGGCTTTTCACTTCCGATTGCAATCGAAGCAACTCCAACCATTACGGGATCCCCAACTGCAGACATTACTTCAAACGGATCGTTACCCTTAACTCTTTTAACAGCGTTTTCAACGACTTTAAGCTTTAAATCAATTGGATTGTTTGGCATACTCGACGAAACAGCGGGTTTAAGCCCTAATGCTTTTAAAACAGCTGCAGCGGTAGTAGTTCCCGCTGGAATACTTTCACCAATTACCAAAATGTCTACGAGCTTTGAAATCTGTTTTCCGAGTAACTTACCTCTTTCAAATACTTCTTTAACTTTTTCGATATCCATAGCTCTCTTCTCGTTTATATTTTCTCCAACTGGTGCATCGAGTGAGATATAGGGAAGTTTAGGCTTGATCATCAACCCAGAATCAACTACGAATATTGGAATTTCCATGAGTCTTAAGGCAGTATAAGATATCAAAGCTGGAGTAGGTTTTCTATCTGGGGTTGCCGGAATTCCATCTATAGATAAGCATTTGCCGTAGTACAAGAGTTCTGCATCAGCTGGGGGGGTATACTTTATAAGTTCAGGATTTGCACCAGCTACAGTGATTCCAGCTATTTCTGCAGTTTTTGTATTACCTATAACGAGGATATAGGCTACATCTCCCTTCAATAGTTCTAAGAATTCATCAGCATTGCCTTTTACCGTTTCAATCATAGCCTACAGATTATATAATGTAAATATATGCTTTACCATTTTGTTTGATTTGAAGTAAAACGAAATTGTTATATTGAATAGCAATAAAAGCTAAATTTTTTATACTGAATTATCTTTTAATTCTGACTGTTTTTACAAAGTGATAGCTTTCGATCTCCTTTTCATTGAGTTCAAGAGGTTACTGGTTTATACTGGGACGCTATATGGAACTGGTCTTTCAATCCTCTTTTCATTGAGCATTAAGAATGGGTTATAACCGATCCAACCGTCTTCAATTCCTACTTTCATTGAGGGTTATGTTCTAAACATATATAAGATCTATTAGTGTTTTCTACTGAACACGATCATTCGAACATATACGCTAATAACATTCATATCTTAAACACTCTAGCGTTCGAGAATTCATTTATATACCCTCAACAAACCTATTCATATACCTACAATTCAAAATATTCGAGAGCCTTAGAATACAGCTGAGAATGTATAAAAATACAAGAACTACTTCAAGTTATCGAAAATCTACTTGTACTTAAATTTTAAGAAAAGAAGACGATAACAATTTACTTCAATTCACCCTTAACAGTTGTAGCGAGCGAGAAGTCCTCTGGCTTAGGAACTTCTAATTCTAATCCCTTTCTCTTTCTAACTTCCATTATGAAGTTTTCAAGCAAAGCCTGTGGGACTTGTTCAAACCCTGCGTGCTCAATACTCCAAATAGCCCTTCCAGAGGTTGCAGATCTTATAGCTCCAGCAAATCCAAACATCTCTTTAACTGGAGCTTTTGCAACGATTGTAACCATATCTCCCTCAGTTCTCATCTCTAAGATCTGTCCCCTTCTGCCTTGTATCTCCCTTGTAACATTCCCGAGTAAGTCCTGTGGAACTGTTATGAACAACTTCTGATATGGTTCAAGTAGCGTTGGATTTGCTTGAAGCATCGCCGCGTAAATAGCTGATCTAACAGCTGGAATGACTTGGGCTGGCCCTCTATGCACGGAATCCTCGTGAAGCTTACAATCAACCAACTTTACTTTCAACCCCATACACGGCTCCTTCGCCAATGGGCCAGATTTCATAGCCTCCCTGAATCCCTGCAATATTAGATCCATTGTTTCATTTAAGAACTGTACTCCTTTTGTTACATCACAGAACACGTTTCCTTCAAAGTAATCTACTATTCCAGCAGCCTCTTCTCCACTAAGCCCAGCTTCTTGCAACTTCTTTCTCCTTTCCCTCTTATCCATTTTTAAGTTTACCTCACCCTCTCTAAACAACCTTATTACCTCTTCTGGCAACGGCTCAACTACGATGTAGAACCTGTTGTGCTTATTTGGAGATTTTCCTTCAACTATTGGCGACACAGTCGTTACGGTCTCTCTAAACACAACTATCGGCGGAGATGTTACCACTTCTAAGCCGTAATCCCTTCTAATCTTTTCAACCTTAACCTCTAAGTGTAACTCACCCATCCCACTTATCAAGTGCTCACCGGTTTCTTCGTTAAGTGTAACGTGCAGAGTTGGATCCTCTTTTGCAAGTTTCCTCAAAACCTCAATTAGCCTTGGCAAATCCCTTGGATTCTTTGCCTCAATTGCCATTGTAACAACTGGCTCACTGTAGTGCTTAATACTCTCAAACGGGACAAAACCTTCAATATCTGTGCAAGTAGATCCAGCTGCGGCATCTTTTAATCCGACTACTGCAACTATGTTCCCAGCTGGAATCTCTGGAACTTCTATCCTCCTCGGCCCCATGAAAACTCCAACAGTCTGAACTCTGTTCTTAGTCCTCCTATCCACTATGTAAAGCTCTTGTCCTGGCTTAAGCGTTCCACTGAAGAGTCTTCCAACTGCAACCTCTCCAGCCTGAGGATCTACAACTATTTTAGTGATCATAAGAGCTATTGGCCCCTTTGGATCACAACTCGCCATAGCCTTTCCTTCTCTACTGTTCATGTCACCCTTCCATATCACTCTAATCCTTTCCTTCTGAGCTTCTATTGGTGAAGGTAAATGCCTTATAACCATATCTAAAACAACCCTGTGCAACGGACTCTTCTTTGCAAGCGTTTTCATGTCATCGCTCTCTATGTATTCGTATACCTCTTTAAAGCCTATTCCAGTCTCCTTCTGTGCAGGAACACTAACAGCCCACTTGTACAAGGCTGAACCAAATGCAACACTTCCATCTTCAACTCTTATCATCCACTCCTTGTACTTCTCTGGTTTCATCGCTTTTATAAGCTTGTTAACATCTGTAATTACTTTGATGAGTCTCTCCTGCATTTGCTTTGGAGTTAGCTCTAATTCTCTTATAAGCCTGTCAACTTTGTTTATGAACAGAACTGGCTTTACATTCTCCCTTAAAGCCTGCCTTAGAACAGTCTCAGTTTGCGGCATTACACCTTCAACAGCGTCTACAACTACGATAACGCCATCGACTGCTCTCATAGCTCTCGTTACATCTCCACCAAAGTCTACATGCCCAGGTGTATCTATGAGGTTGATTAAATACTCCTCCCCCTTGTATTCATGAACCATTGAAACGTTCGCCGCTTGGATCGTTATTCCCCTTTCCTGCTCTTGCTCATCGAAATCCAAATAGAGTTGCTGCCCAGCCAATTCCTCACTAATCATTCCTGCCCCAGCTAGTAGGTTATCGCTTAGTGTTGTTTTACCGTGATCTATATGGGCAACGATACCCATGTTTCTTATCTTCTCGGGCTTCCACATCAACTCTTTTATCTTATCGACCATCTTCTTCGCCCTAACCATCTCATCACCTCGCAGATTTTGCAATTCTCTCTACTTCTTCCTTCTTCGCAATCGCATAACTCCTGCTATCGTTGTTTGCTGCGGCTATTATCTCATCTGCCAAACATTCAGCTATGCTCTTCTTAGATTTAAAAGCTGCAAGTCTTGCCCCCTCAGCGATGTTTCTTAGAGCAATATCTAGCCTTCTCAAGCTCGATGTATCTACTGCTTTTGGAACTGCTATACCCCCCATCTTAAGCCTAACTACTTCCTCTCTTGGCCCAGCGTTTACAAGTGCATCCACTAAAACTTGCAACGGATTTTTCTTAGTCTTTTTATGAATTATCTCAAACGCCTCTTTGACTATGTTATATGCAAGATGCTTCTTCCCAGTGTTCCTCCCTTTTCTCATGACTTTGTTTATCAACCTCTCAACTATGAACACGTTTTGCTTTGCAAACGGTTCATTTGCATGTCTCCCATGCGTATGTGGGACGAATCGAGGTTTTAGACATATGTAGTTCTTTAAAGCTGGGTCTTTTACTTCTACTTCCTCAGCATTCCATTTGCCGAAAACCAATAGCTCCTCTTTTATGAATCCGTATTTCATGGTATCACCTTAATGGTTTCTCTTTTCTACCCATTACGAGCTCTTCAAGTGATACACCGTTAACCTTAACAACCTTGTATCTAACCCCTGGAATGTCTCCCATCGATCTTCCCATCCTTCCACCGATACCTTCGATTATAACTTCATCGTGTTCATCTATGAAGTTTATAGCCCCATCTCCTGGGCAGAATGCAGTGACTTGCCTACCGTTCTTAATTAATTGAACCCTTACAGCTTTTCTAATCGCTGAATTCGGTTGTCTTGCTTCGATTCCAATCTTCTCCAATACTATTCCCCTTGCTTGTGGTGCCCCCTCCAATGGATCAGCTTTTCTCTTTAGATCGAGTATTCTCCTCACGTATCTCTTATCACTCCATCTAAACT
>Ga0190367_1001663_pt1 | contig 12555 bp, 1 predicted proteins | sample 4872181011_MG_FD_171838 | JGI IMG/M metagenome (GOLD analysis project Ga0190367, IMG submission 171838) | Hydrothermal vent microbial mat bacterial communities from Southern Trench, Guaymas Basin, Mexico - 4872-18-10-11_MG | ecosystem: Environmental > Aquatic > Marine > Hydrothermal vents >... | reverse complement strand
TCTAGGGATTCTTGTGAGAGTTTTGGTACCCTGAGCCCCCTTTCCTCGGCTATATCAGCCACTATTATTCCTGGGCCACCGCCATTCGTAACTATACCTACATTCCTCCCCCTTGCTGGAGGCTGAAGCGCCAATGCTTTTGCTTTATCCAGCATGTCTAGTACCCCGTCGGCTACCACAGCACCCATTGTCTTGAATGCTGAATAATATATTTCTGTCCTACCAGCCAACGATGCTGTATGGCTTAGTGTTGCTCTTGCTCCTGCCTCCGTTACTCCCCCCTTGAGTATCACTACTGGTTTTCTCTTTGTTACCTCTCTTCCGATCCTCACTAGTTTTCTCGCATTCCCTTTAAGGGCCTCAATGTATATTGTTATTACTCTAGTTCTTTCGTCTTGGAGTAGGTATAGTAGCATCTCTGATTCCTCCACATCTATCTTGTTTCCCCAACTTACAAACTTTGAGACTCCTAAGTGTTCCCCGGCTAGGTAGTCAAGCAATGCTCCACCGAGTGCCCCACTCTGGGTTAGGAATGCTATAAAGCCCTTGTCTGGCCTAGCTAGGTTTATTATTTCCTTGCCACCTATACTCTTTCTTTCTGGGATGAATAATGTGTCAACACCACTATATGGGTCGTATATGCCTAGGCCATTTGGCCCTATTATGCGTATGCCATATCTTTTTGCTGTTTCCCTAACTTCCTCCTCCAGCTCCACATTGCCTATCTCGGAGAAGCCTGCACTGAGTATCGTTGCTACCTTTACTCCCTTCCTACCACACTCCTCCATGGATTTTGGGACGAATTTTGCTGGGATTACTATTACGGCGTGGTCTACATCTGAAGGTATGTCTGTTATTGATCTATACAGTTTCTCCCCAAATATTTCGCCACCCTTTATGTTTACGCCATATACCTCCGCCTTCAGGACTCCCCGCCTATGGTTCTCTATTAGATTCCTAAACACGACATAGCCTGGAGAATTCTCCCTGCGGGACGCACCAATGACAGCGATGGAGCTTGGTTCAAAAAATAGGTGTAATTTAGGATCCATACTAGGTCGCACCAAAACAAAAATAATAGAGACTATGACTTACCCCTAATTCTCCTCAGGACAAGAATCACAACCATGGTCAGTATTGTTGTTATAAGGAATAATAGTACTGATCGTGCTATTGGTGGTTGAGGAGTCTTAGGTACCATTGTGACCTTGATAGCATCAGTTGCTCTGTTCCCTGCGCGATCGAATGCCCTTACATATATTGTGTGTTCCCCAGTCAACTTGGCGAAGACAAATTCGAAGGAATCATCCTTGAGGGAGACATTGATCCAGTCCCCATCATCAATCTTTGCTTGGACCATATTCGCGAAAATCCCGCTTAGTCCATCACTTGCTCTTCCCTTAACAATGACATAGTCACTATATATTGTTGATCCACCCTTAGGTGAGTCTATTATTATTTCTGGCTCTGTGAAGTCAACGTATATGATCATAGATCTGCTCCAGCCCGTACTACCATACTCATCCTTAGCATATATACGAATTATATAGCAGCCCTCTATGTCCTCTGTACCCATGATCTCTGCTATATCTATCTGGATACTATACTCAGTTATGTTTTCTCCGGATTCTAGCTTCTTTATGGATGTACCATTAATCCATATGAATACCTCAAAGCTACCATATGCTGTTATCGTGAGGAGTAATGTTATTGTTGATGTGTTGAAATATCCATCCATAAGGGCCCAACCAGAAGTCTTGAACATTACTGATGGTATGGGTACCAACCTAAATGACACATTTGCTATCTCTTGGTTACCTGCGAGGTCTACTGCTTTGATATAAACTATGTGTGTGCCATATTGGAGCTCTACCGTATAGTTGAATAATCCAGTAACATTATGCCATCTCCCCGAGTCGAAACGTATACCTGTGTATCTAATCCCGATGTTGTCGCTAGTGCTCCAACAAACAGTAATTGTTGTTCTGTTTATCACTGCTCCCATAGATGGGTACACTATTTCTACATGTGGCAGGACATTATCGACAGTAACAATTATGCTCACATTATTGGTATTACCATATGTATCGTTCGCATATACCGTTATTATGAATACCGCCTCATTATAGGACGTCGTGTTCCACTCATACCTATTTGTCCCTACACCCTCCCATATTTCAACGAGAGAACCATTTATTACTAGCCAAGTATAGTTACCATTTCTATCACTACTCCATATGTCGATCGTTACGACTCCACCAACAACACTTCCATTTGCTGGCGAGTCTATAACTATTACTGGAGGATTCCCAACAACAACCACTATCTGGTAGCTCGCAGAATTCCCAGCCTTATCAAACGCTGTGATATTTATTGTATGTTCACCATCTAGGTACATTGTTGTGTTCCAGTTATAGGTATTGTTTCCTGGTCCAGCCCCAGGAAATACTACTGTTCCATCAATATATAGGTGGCCATAGTCGGGGTTTGTATCATTCCAGAAGAAAACTATCATCACTGTACCTCTTACCTTTTCACCCTCATGGGGGGAATATATCGTTACTGTTGGAGGCGTATTGTCAATAACCACGGATATCGTCAATATCCCCACGTTCCCAGCAACATCATAAGCTCTGGAGGTCAAATTACATGGACCATCTGCGTATACTGTTGTGTCCCAATCATACCTATTTATCCCAGCGGAGGTCCATACCGCCACTAGGGACCCATTAATATATAGTTCCAACCTATCAAAATACTTGTCTGATACATCTATTTCCACGGTTACTGTCCCACCAACAACACTCCCTTGAGAAGGATATACGAAACTTATCGTGGGGGGTGTAAAGTCCGTATGTATAATTACGAAGTCACTGATTACTTCGCCACCAGAACCTACAGCTACCACCGTTATGTTCCACGCACCCTCCACAGATAAGCCAGACACATTGTACCATCTCGCACTACTAGGAATACTGTCATTCTTTAGGGAGCCATTCAGGTATATCTCGAAATGATCTATACTACCACTAGCATCCCAACTAACATTAACCCATCTTGTACCTATGGGTTGCCCATACTCTGGATAGACAATGATTATATTCATTGGTACCACATAGACAATTATACTATCAGCACCCCTTAGTCCAACAACATCATGTGCGATGACACTAACATTGTAACACCCTGTCGCCAACCCATGAAATATATGGTTATCCGTCATGTTTTCCTCAGTATATGTTGTGTTTAGGGTATCATTAAGATATATCTCTATCATCACAACACGCGATGTAGCATCAGAATGCGACCAAGATATCCTAAATGACATGCCTACCGTCGAATTATTGGCGGGTGCCGAAATCTCGACAGTTGGGGGAGTATTATCAACAATGACCACTATGGATACATGGGCAATATTACCAACAGTATCATTGGCATATGCTGATATATTATATGACCCATCAACATACTTTGTGGTGTTCCACAGGTAGAAGAAGTCACCAACGCCAGCCCATGTCTGGTTCTCACCACAGCTAATGATGAGCCATGTAGCATTCCCGTGGGGGTCACTACTATTAACACTAATCGTCACAATACCGCTGACATATTCGGAATCATATAATGGGGAAAGGGATAATTGTATCGTAGGCACTGTATTGTCGACAGTAATAATCACCCTATAGCTATTCACATTACCGATAGTGTCGTTGGCATATAGTATGATTGTATGGTTACCATCACTAAGTGTTGATGTGTTTAACTCAAATGAGAAATTACCAGCACCAAGCCATACAGCAACAATGTCTCCGTCGATCTCAAGCCAGGTGGTGTGGTTATGTATATCCCTACTGGTCACATTTATAAATATGACACCACCAACAACACTATTATTTTCTGGCGTAACAATTTTTACTGTTGGTGCGGTATTGTCAATAACCAGTAGGATGCGATAACTACCAATATTACTAGCAGTATCATTGGCATACGCCACAACCTCATAGACACCATCACTAAGTGTTGATGTATCCCAATCATATGTGAAATTGCCAGCACCAGACCATACCGCAATAACACTCCCATTAACCTCGAGCCAAGTAGTGTGATTATGAGGATCACTACTAGTAATATTGATAGTGACGATACCACCAACAATACTATTGTTCCCTGGCACAACTATCTCCACGTAGGGGGCAGTATTATCCACATAGAATGTTACCTCACTAGTATTCGTGTTTCCAGCCCTATCATATGCCTTTACCCTTATTGCGTATTGGCCCTCCGAAAGACCCATGAATGTGTATGTGGTTGATGTACCAACATTTATCCATGACGAATTCCAAGTCGTGTTATAGCAGAGTACCTCGTAGTGGTCTATACCGGATAATGAATCATTACCACTCCACTCAGCAGTAAGAGGCATGCTGACATACCCATCCTGTATTGGATAAACAATCGCTAGGTTTGGGGCCGTAAAGTCTATATATATCATCACGCAATCTATGGCTACCTCCCCACCAGAGGCCTTCGCAACAAGCGTTATGTTCCATACCCCCTCATAAAAGCCAGTGATATTGTATGAAGTGTCTGGGGGATAGACGGTATCTATGAGGGATCCATTCCTATATATCGTGAAGTTTTCTGGGGACCCATTATACGACCAGTTTACCAAGACCCAAGAGGTATTAAATGCGTCCCAATTCCCTGGAGAGATTATTTCCATGCTTAGTGATACATGTACAATTATCTTGGAGCTGTTTGAAAGACCAGCATTATCGTATGCAGCTACCTCAACAATATAGTTAGCATTGTATATTAGTCCATCAAACCTGTGCCTATTCGTCATATTTATTCCCTCAACATATGTCGCATGTCGGGAACCGTTCAGATATACCTCCACCCTAGATATCCCACTTGCAGAATCACTGACCGTCCAGTTAACCCAGAATGTCGATCCTACATCTGAATTGTTTGCTGGAGATATTATGTCCACTATGGGGGGAGTATTATCAACCATGTAGTTGTAGTATGTCTTGTTTGTGTTTCCAGCGGTATCATTAGCCCAGACCGTAATGTTATGTGATCCATCCGTATATTTCGTGGTGTCCCAATAATATGTGTCGCTCCATGTACTTGATCCTGAGGCATCCCATACTTTCTCTTGTGTACCATCTATATATAGTATTATTTTGCTGAGACTTGTATTGTCGGATGCCTCCACAAACAATGTCGTATTTCCCGTGACCCATGTATTGTTTGCTGGACTGCTTATCCATACCTGAGGGGGCTCTGTATCCTGCCTTATTTTGAATCTTGCTCCTTCACTATCTTCACCGATAATTATGACCTTATAGCCAGCTGACCGCAATACCCTAGAGAAGACCCCAGCCAATTGTTTGTTTCCCTGGATATACACTACCCCCTGTTGTTCTGTTCTCTTCTGTATATTTATGGATGAGTAATATGTCTGCATGAACAATGCTAGAACAAGCATACATATGAGCAATACACCCATATTCCACCTTTTCATGCTATGACACCAGTATATCATGGAAAAATACTGTTTATCTCGGATACACAACAAAAAGAAAGAAAAAGGAATACAAAAAAGGAGTCTATATAGTCTCCGTTACCTCCCTTAGTGCCTCCACAGCCTCAGCTTCCTCTGGTGTGACAACCTTCTTTTTCTTCTTAAAGATGACGATGGCTATTATTGCCACCGCTAGTAGTATTCCCAGTAGTAGTTCTATGGGTATGGGCCGTGCTGGAGCCACAATCTTGAACTTGACGCTCTCGGTCGCAGTGTTTCCAGCCCTATCAATAGCTTTGACATAAACTGTATGCTCTCCAGCAGCCAAATCCTTGAGTGTGTACACAAATACCCCATCTGTTAGACTTACCTCTTCCCATCCCTTGTTATCGATCCTTATCCAAGCCTTGTATGGGCCGCTTAGGTTGTCCTCAATCTTACCTTTGACCTCCACCTTGTCTCCCGTGATCTCCTGTCCGCTTGTTGGGCTTTGTATTGTTATTGTTGGTGGCGACATGTCTATACATATCCTCCTTGTTATTGTGTTATTGTTGCCATACTCGTCAACCACGAAGATCGTTATGTTGTACCATCCCTCAGTTATCGTTATGTTTAGGGCCTCCATAATCTCAGTGAGGTTTAGAGTCTCTGTTATATTCTCGCTATAGTGACCCACATAGTACTCCTTGCCCTCGACATATAGGTATACATCAAACTCAGCATACGCAACAACACTCACAGTAATATTGATTATGGATGTATTGAAGTATTCTGGGAGATACATATAGCCTGTTATGTTGAGATGTATGCTTGGTGGTTGAGGAGTGATTATTCTGAATGTCACACTATCCATCCCTATATTGCCGGCCATATCTATCGCTCTCACATCCACGGTATGTGTACCGATGCTAAGATCTGAGAAGGTATAGCTAGTACTGCCAGTCACATCTATCCAGCTTCCACCATCCTTCCTTATCTCTACCCTATCGATAACATAGTTATCACTGACTGTCCATTCTACAGTCACCGTGTTCTCAGGAATCGATGCTCCATCTGAAGGAGATGTTATCGTTACGGTGGGTGGTGTAGTGTCAACACAGACCTCAATATAGTCCCTCGCGGTGTTTCCATATGTGTCCATCACAAATACCGTAATATTGTGCCAGCCCTCCGCTACATTTTGTATTGTGTAGTTGGTAAAGTTACCATACAATATCGTAGCGATTTTATCATCAAGATATATCGTGACATTCTCTATATTCTTGCCCGTTGGGAAGTATGTCCAGTTTACATATACATCCGTCTTGTTTATGTATGTGCCATTCGCGGGAGTCTCTATATGTACGGCTAGCTTTACCGCCTTGATTAAAATCCAGTCAACACTCTTCCAGCTAGCGTTATCAAGTCCCCAGACCGACAGATTGTAGAATCCCTCACTCACATTGATGTAGAATATCGATACTGCTCCCGAATCCTGATCATAATGGTGCTCATAGTATAGTGTATCATTTAGGCAAATCCTTATCGTTATTCCCTGACCAAGTGCTGGGCTCTCACTCCAGTTGAAACCAATACTAAACCTAAGTGTTGTGTAATAGACCCCATCAAATTCTTCTAGTGGTCTTACATACATTATATGTACCTCTGGAGGAGTGAGATCAACATATATGAAGCGTAGCCTCGAGGCTCCCTGATTTCCAGCGCGATCCAGTGCTCTAATCTCAATCTCGTGCTGGCCTTCGGAAAGATTTAGTGTATATTTCGTCAATCCAGTAACAATGCTCTTATTCACACCATCAACCCATAGCTCAACCTTCGATATGCCTGATAATGCGTCAGAGACACTCCAGGTGATCGTAACATTCGTCGTGTTGAACCATGTACCATTTACTGGTGAGAGTATCTGTACCTCTGGGGGCGTATTATCCGTATATACTAATACCCAGTCAAAGTTGATGTTTCCAAATTTATCATAGGCCGTTGCATTGATAAATATTGATGAGTTGTCTGGGTATCCCGTGGTATCCCAACTGTAGGTTACATCTAGGCTTGTATTTCCATCAGCATTCCAAGTCTTTACCAGCGAACCATTAATATATAATGAGAGATTCACAAGACTAACATCACTTGCAGTAACATGAATAGTAACGCTCGAACCTCCAACATATGATCCATTGGTAGGAGCAAGAACATGAACCGCTGGTACGGTATTATCGATAGTCACAAGTATCTGTGTACTATTTACATTTCTGGCAAGATCATAAGCAGTAGCCCTAATTATGTATCTACCATCAGGCCACTCAGTAGTGTTTGTAGTATTCCATGTATATGTATGGCTCCCAGTAGTATTCCACGTAGCAACCAAGGTTCCATTTATAGTCAAACTAACATTATCAAAGTGCAGATCATCCACAGTAATGTTTATGTCCACAATTCCTTTCAATAGACTACCATTCTTTGGAGTGATTATCACAACATTCGGCAAAGTATTATCCACAGTTAAGACGATACGATAACTAGCAACATGACCTACGGTATCATTGGCATAAGCAACAATCACATGCTGATCCTCACTATATGTTGTTGTGTTCCAATCGTACGTGAAGTTTCCAGTACCATTCCAAATCTGCACAATGTTACCATCAATTTCTAGCCATGTCTTATTACCATGGACATCACTACTATTAACAATAATCTGCACAATGCCTCTCACGATACTTTCGTTTTCTGGCACAACGATCGATACGGTGGGCGGTGTATTATCAACAATTAGGATTATGCGATAACTACCAACATTGCCGCCAGTATCATTAGCATATGCGATAATTTCATGGGAACCATCACTAACCTTGGATGTGTTCCAAGGATATGTATATGCTCCATAGGTACCATCCCAAGTCTTAACAATAACACCATCAATCATAAGCCAAGTAGTATCGTTATGAATATCGCTACTACTGATATAGATGTCTATAACACCGCTAACAACACTATTGTTAGCGGGAGCAGTGATCGCAACATACGGCTTAGTAAAGTCTGTGTATATTATAACAAAGTCTGAGTCCACATCTCCATAGATACCGACCGCCTTGATTGTTATGTTCCATGCCGCCTCAGAAGTCATATTGGTGACTATATACCAACGTACATCGCTAGATATATTGTTATCTATCAATGTACCATTCCTATACATCTCAAAGTGATCTATTGTTCCTGTGCATCTCCATGTAACATTTACCTGTGTCTCGTTTATGACTGCCTTATTAGCTGGTGACATTATCTCTACACTTACTGGAACTACCTGTACCGTTATTACGTCAAAACTGCTTTTGCCTACAGCATCATACACAGTAACATTAACCTTATAATATGCATTTACTGTCAGACCTGAGAATGTGTGGTTATTAGTCATGTTTAGGCCCTCTACATATGTCGCATTAAGAGTACCATTCAAGTATACCTCAACTTTGGCTATGTATGAGTAGTTATCCTGTGCATCCCAATATACCGTGAATGTTTGTCCTACCTTAGCCCCATCTTCAGGCTTTGTTATATCGACTATTGGAGGAGAATTATCAACAATCACAGTTATGCTGGCTGATCCCAAGTTTCCTAAAGTATCATTGGCATAAGCAGTAATTGTATGGTTTCCTTCGCCCGCAACAACGGTATCCCACCAATAGAAGAAGTTACCTGCACCAGACCATACCTTTACAGTAGTATTATCAATCACAAGCCAAGTAGTATCATTATGAGGATCACTGCTATTGGCCCATACTTTCACGAGACCAGTAACGTATACAGTATCATAGACTGGAACCACAGAAACAGCAACAGTCGGGGGCGTATTATCAACAATTAGGATTATGCGATAACTACCAACATTACCCACGCTATCATTAGCGTATGCAATAACCTCATGTGAGCCATCTCCAACACTACTAGTATTCCAAACATACGTGAAGTCGCCAGCACCACCCCAAACCTGAACAACACTACCATCAATCACAAGCCAGGTAGTATCATTATGAGGATCACTACTACTAACATAGATATCTACGACACCACCAACAACACTACCATTCGCAGGAGCAGTAATAACCACCGACGGAGAAGTATTATCAACAACCAAAACAATACGATAATAATTAATATTACCAGCGGTATCGTTGGCATACGCGACAATCTCATGTTGGCCGTCTCCCACATTACTAGTATTCCAAACATACGTGAAGTCGCCAGCACCACCCCAAACCTGAACAACACTACCATCAATCACGAGCCAAGTGGTATCATTATGAGGATCACTACTACTAACAGTTATATCCACAACACCACCAACAACACTATTGTTCGCAGGAGCAGTAATAACCACCGACGGAGGAGTATTATCGACAACCAGAACAATACGATAATTACCGACATTGCCCTGTGTATCGTTAGCGTAAGCTATGATTTCATGTGTTGTCTCAGACAGGCCAGTCGTATCCCAACTATACATAAAAGTACCAGCACCACCCCAAACCTGAACAACACTACCATCAATCACGAGCCAAGTGGTATCATTATGAGGATCACTACTACTAACAGTTATATCCACAACACCACCAACAACACTACCATTCGCAGGAGCAGTAATAACCACCGACGGAGGAGTATTATCGACAACCAAAACAATACGATAATAATTAATATTACCAGCGGTATCGTTGGCATACGCGACAATCTCATGTTGGCCGTCTCCCACATTACTAGTATTCCAAACATACGTGAAGTTGCCAGCACCACCCCAAACCTGAACAACACTACCATCAATCACAAGCCAAGTAGTATCATTATGAATGTCGCTACTGCTGATGTTTATTTGTATTATCCCACTTACTACTGTGTTGTTTGTTGGGTATGTTATTTCTACATATGGCTTTGTCGTGTCAACTGTGAATGTTACTGTGTCTGTTGCGGAGTTTCCAGCTTTGTCGAATGCTCTTACTTCTGCTGTGTATTCCCCATCTGTGAGACCGGTAAATGTGTGTGATGTTGATGTGCCTACATCGATCCATCCAGAGTCCCATGTTGAGTTATAGCATCTCACCTCATACTTGGTTATTCCAGATAGGTTATCACTTCCATTCCATGTTATTGTTACGTTTGATGTTCCAAGAATTTGCCCATCTGTTGGACTGAGAATATTTACCTGTGGTGCGGTGAAATCTATATAGATGAATACCATATCAAATGCTTTCTCTCCACCCGAACCAGTAGCGACAACAGTTATATTCCACACAGCTTCTGTCGTTAGACCCGTAACATTATATGAAGTATTCGTGGATGGTACTGTGTCTACCCATGTGCCATTCTTATATATTGTAAAGTTGTCTGGATATCCATCGTATGTCCACTGAACAACAACCCATGTCCTATTGAATGCGTCCCCATCGGAGGGGGATGTTATTGTTACACTCAGGGGAACAGTATGTACGTAGACTATTGAGGAGTCATTATATCCGACGGCATCATAGGCAATTACCATGACAGTATAGTTCGCATCTGATTGGAGACCAGTAAATGTATGAGAGTTCGTCATGTTTACTCCTTCAACATACGTAGCATTCAGGGAACCATTAAGATATACTTCGACTTTAGCTACATAGCTCACCGAATCATATGCCGACCACCTAACCTCGAATGTTGTACCAACATCCGAGTAGTTACTGGGAGATGTAATAGTTATTGATGGCGGGGAATTATCAACTTTTAGCCTTATCATATAACTGTTTGTGTTTCCAAGTGTATCATTAGCATATGCTATGATCGTGTGCCAACCCTCAGTAGTCGTGGAGGCATCCCAATTATATGTAAAGTCACCAAGCCCAGGCCAGCTTGCCACAACAGTACCATCTATCTCAAGCCAAGTCTTATCCGGCCTTGTCTCATTAGCACTTGTGACATTTATCTTGACAATACCAGTAACAATACTCTCGTTGGCTGGAGCAGTGATAATGACATCTGGTGGGGTATTATCCACAGTAACATATATGTATGTGCTATTCACATTACCAGCAGTATCATTAGCATAGGCAACTATCTTATATAACCCATCTGTATAGGTCGTTGTATCCCAGCTATATGTGAAACTTCCAGCACCACTCCAGACTTGAACAATACTATTGTTTATCTCCAACCACGTAGTATCCGCATGTAGATCATCAGAATACACCCCAATAGCTACATCACCACTAACAACACTATTGTTAGCTGGCTGCGTTATCTCTACATAGGGTGCAGTATTATCGACAACAAGGAGAATACTATGACTATTCACATTACCAGCAGTATCATTAGCATACGCCGTAACAGTATGCGAACCCTCCGAAACCCCAGTAGTATCCCAACTATACGTGAAGATCCCAGCACCACTCCAAGTCTGAACAACACTACCATCAATCTCGAGCCAAGTGGTGTCATTATGGATATCGCTACTATTCACCACAATATCGACAACACCACCAACAACGGCTCTGTCTGGTGGCGACACTATCTCCACAAAAGGTGCGGTATTATCAACAACTACCAGTATCCTATAACTACCAACATTACCAACAGTATCGTTAGCATAGGCAATAATCTCATGAGTAGTCTCAGACAGACCACTCGTATCCCAACTATATGTGAAGTCACCAGCACCACTCCAAGTCTGAACAACACTACCATCAATCACAAGCCAGGTAGTATCATTATGAGGATCACTACTACTAACATAGATATCTACGACACCACCAACAACACTACCATTCGCAGGAGCAGTAATAACCACCGACGGAGGAGTATTATCGACAACCAAAACAATACGATAACTACCAACATTGCCAGCAGTATCATTGGCATACGCAATAATCTCATGCTGACCATCAGCAACACCAGCAGTGGTATCCCAACTATATGTGAAGTCACCAGCACCACTCCAAGTCTGAACAACACTACCATCAATCACAAGCCAGGTAGTATCATTATGAGGATCACTACTACTA